>Ga0315321_10000088_pt1 | contig 53444 bp, 43 predicted proteins | sample M180m21515metaG_FD_203464 | JGI IMG/M metagenome (GOLD analysis project Ga0315321, IMG submission 203464) | Ammonia-oxidizing marine archaeal communities from Monterey Bay, California, United States - M1 80m 21515 | ecosystem: Environmental > Aquatic > Marine > Intertidal zone | place: USA... | reverse complement strand
CTGGACAGGTCGCCAAGATCTGTAAAGTAGCACCCCGAACCGTTTCAAAATGGTTCGATTCGGGGCGTTTGAAAGGCTATCGCATTCCTGGATCACAGGACCGCCGTATTCCGAGAGAATACTTAATTAAGTTTCTCAAGGAGCATGGTATGCCCCTGGGCGACTTGGAAGACGAAGCAATGGCAAAGTGCCTAATCGTCGCCCAAGACCAGGTGTTGATTGAAAATTTGAAGCGTGAGCTTCCGCCGGAGAAGTCGTTCAAAGTGGCAGTAGCCGCGAGCGGTTTCGAAGCAGGAATTCAGGCTGAGAGTTTCAATCCGGATTGTATCATCGTTGACTTTTCGATCGGCAAGATTGAAGCAGTGCAAATCTGCCAAAACTTGCGAAAGAACATTGACTTCACCGATATTATCCTAATCGCGTTGTTGCCAGATGATGGCCAACCGATGAGCTTTGATCGAAGCAGCATCAACGAGACGTTCAAGAAGCCGTTTGACGCCCATCTTTTGGCAGAACGACTTCGGACACTCGTTGGTACGAAAAAAGAGTTGGTCTAGTTTTCGGACCAAGCTGAACGGATTCAGCTAAAGTACGAAACAATGATCCTGAATGCCTCGTCGAATAAGCGTTTCACATCCCCGCAGATGTGAAACGCTTTTTTTTTGCGCGACCGGTTCCCACTGACTGGGCCTGCTTGCTTGACAAGTCACCGCCCACAAATGACAGTGGCAAGCAACAGAAACTCCGTATCCAACGACCTCGCAACCCCTCCAGTGATCCCGGAAGGTAAGTCCACTGAGCAATTCACCCAGCGATACCCACAGCAACGAGCCCACCCATTTTGATGCCGACGGAAAGGCACACATGGTGGATGTGTCTCTGAAGAATGCGTCCGTCCGTGAAGCGACCGCCGCGGGTGACGTTGAGATGTCAGTTGCGACAGCAGAGTTGATCAAAGCAGGCAATGCCGAGAAGGGAGACGTCCTAGGGGTGGCCCGCTTGGCTGCAATTCAAGCAACCAAAAACACCCATCTGCTAATTCCACTATGCCATGCCATTCCTGTCGAATCGGTAACGGTGAAATTCATTTGGCGCGAGCCTTCTGCCCAGAGCTCTGATCAGGTTGACGGGGGCGTTTCCAACACGGCAATCCTCCGTTGCGAAGTTTGCGTCCGAACTTCCGCGAAAACCGGTGTTGAGATGGAAGCCCTCACGGCCGCATCCATCGGATGCTTGACTGTCTACGACATGGTGAAAGCTGTGGAACGGGGCATTGAGGTAAAGAGCATCCGCCTGTTGGAGAAAAAAGGCGGCAAAACGGGCGATTTTCGTCGAAAGTGAAACCACTGGTTGCCTCTCAACAGTTGTCTGCGGTTTACTCATAGAAGGTTAGGTCTCCGCCGCGGTTCCCAAACTGGGCGGTCGCGGAGAACTATCAGGTTGCGAACCAGAGCCTCCTAATGAGTCATTTCGAGATGGATTCGACCAGCACACTTACGACACGCGGGACAGAGCGGGAACGCCACAGCTCAAATGACCCAACGCCCGCCATCCTCCCAACTTTAAGCAACGGTGAGCAGAAAAGAGCTGCTCGACACAGCCCGACACCAGACAAGATCTCCGCAAAGGAGGTAATGTTGCGGCTCAGTGAGCCTGTCGCAGCAGAATTGATGGAGGTAGAAATCCGCTTGGGACGGGAGTTGCAGAGCCCACACGATGAGCTGACTGGTGTTTTGCAACACGGCACACAGATTGGGGGCAAGCGGCTGCGACCTGCCTTAGTGTTGCTGACGGGAACCGCAGTCGGTCCATTGAGCAATGACCACGTCGTGCTCGGCACCGTGGTGGAAATGGTACACACGGCCACGCTAATCCACGACGACGTGCTGGACGATGCCGAAACTCGACGACACGTCGCAACCATCAACGCTCGGTGGGATGAGCACACCAGTATTCTGGTCGGTGACTATCTTTTTGCCCAGAGTTTCCGACTCGCTGCCACCTTGAAGTCAACAGAGGCCTGTCGGTTGGTTGGGGAGGCCGCACGGCTGGTCTGCGAAGGCGAACTGCGACAAGTCCTTTCACGCGACATCCTCAGCATTTCCGAAAAGGACTACTTCTCGATGATCCGCGGCAAAACTGCTGAGCTGTGCCGCGTCGCCTGTGAGCTGGGTGCCAAGTATTCCGGTGGATCGTCCGGGATCGCTGAGGCAATGGGACAGTACGGCGACTCGTTGGGAGTGGCATTCCAGATTGCAGACGATTTTCTGGATCTTTGGGGACATGACGCGACTGTGGGCAAAACCCTTGGCACCGACATTAGACAGGGAAAAATGACTCTGCCGCTCATCAGGCTCAGGGACACGGTGTCGAGAGCTCAATGGCAACACATAAGTCAAATTCTGACTGGACCTGTCGAAGAGCGCCTCCCGGCTATCATGCCGTTCCTCGAGCAAAGCGATGCACGGTCGTACACCCAACATGTGGCAGAATCATTCAAACGCCGGGCTATAAAATCGCTGGACTGCATTCCCTGTAGCGAAGCGAGACATTCTTTATCCCAGTTGGCTTCCTTCAGCGTTGACCGGAGCTTCTGAGCACCTGCTTCTGAGCGCCCGCTTCAGTGGCGATTTTCTAATCTGGTCCTAGCAAGCGTCTTCAGTCACGATGGACAATTCGCGGAACTGGGATCCACGACGGTTTAAGCGTCCATGTCGCTCTCTGCACACTTGTTGAAACATGCGTAACAAGTAGTCAGGCGTCAAAATCCGCAGATACGCGCTAAGCCTCAGTGTTGAAGCGCAAGCATGAGGGAACGTACGCCATCCATTCCCTTCGATCCCAGGCCAGCGGATTTTACGTCCTAGACTTCCCACTGATAGCGACCGGTATATCCCGGCCTTATCTCATGCATCCAAACAAACCCCTGATAGAAGAAGCTTCGCAGATGGACCTGGACCCACAGCAGGCAAACACCGCGTTTTCAGAATTGGATCAGATCACCAATCAAAGCATGATGCTTGCGGATGAAACCATTCTCACCATCCCTGAAACTGACGTGCCGCTGGAAGACGAAGTGGATCGTCTGGCACAGGCTTTGTCGTTGAAATTTGAAGAACTCACGCTCATTCATCAATTCAGCGAACGCCTGAAAATAGGAGAGGATTCAGCCGAGATCTGCCAGAGCCTGCTTCAGGAATTAGTCCCTTGCATTAACGCGTCAACAATCGCGATCGATCTATTTGAAGACGTTGAACTTCAAACTCCGCGCAATTTCCTGTTTACCGGCGAACGCTGGGATCCAGATTGGCTGAACGAAGTAGCGTGTCACGCGTTGGAGAATGTTGCAGGAACTCAGACCACCCCAGGGTCAGAACCAGTTGCCATTCAAAACACACCCTCTGAAGATAGTCCCGCATTTGTCCGGACAGTGGTCATCCCAATCCAACGCGACGGAAGAAGTCTGGGACGCATGATCGCAGTGCGACCAATTCAGGAAGATGAATTTGGAACGGTCGAAGCTGATTTGATGAAGTCAACTTCGATGATTTTGGCAGCGCACCTTATCAACCAGCGTCAATACATCGAAATTCAACTGATGTTTAACGGGATGATCCAATCGCTGGTCTCGGCATTGGATGCGAAAGACAGTTACACAAGCGGACATAGTTCCCGTGTCGCTGATGTAGCCGTGATGATCGCAGAAAAACTCGGATACGATCCTGAAGGACTTAAACGAATTCGCATGGCAGGTATCCTGCATGACATCGGAAAAATTGGTGTCGATGATGCGGTACTTCAAAAGCCCGGTCAGCTCACCGAGGAAGAGTTTGAACAGATCAAACAACATCCCGTCCTCGGATACGACATTCTAAAAGAGATCAAGCTCTTTCGGAAAATATTACCCGCGGTTCGCCATCATCACGAATCCTGGGATGGATCCGGATATCCAGATGGCTTATCGGGCGAGGGCATTCCACGTGACGCGCAAATCCTAGCGGTTGCTGACGCCTTCGATGCAATGACAAGCGACCGCCCCTACCGATCCAGCATTACGGTCGAGCGTGTGGTCAACATCCTCAAATCGGGGCGTAACACGCAATGGGCAGCAGACGTTGTTGAAGCTCTCCTTGAGACGGATGCTGTCGATGACGCAAAGCAAAGAAACAGTCAGATTCAGTAGGCCGGCACCAACTGGACGTCCAACAACTTAGCTGTAATGTCCCCGCGTCCTATTGTCTGTCTCAGCTTGTTTCTGTGCAATGTTGGAACACTCGTTTAGCGTGCAATGCGTGCGCGAGTCCCTGACAAACGATACGATTTTCCCAACTCACTAACGTCGTGTGCTATCTCTCTCCGCGGAAAACGTTGCATTCTTCTGCATTTGCACATTTGTTGAGTGATTGATCATCAGTCATCATTCGAAGACTGGGATCAAATGCGAACCGAAACTGCACGGTCGTGCAGCACCGAGGCAGACCATATACTGACCGTATGACTCTTAACTACATCCCACGGTCAGTTCTATGCGTACGAATATCATCTCTCTGGTCTTCCAACTAATCATCGTCACGGCTTGCTTGGGGCAGACGCCCCCCCCTGTCGAGCATCGCATTTTTGCTGGAACGGGGAAGAGCGTCAGCAATGCAGTGGCCTATCAAACAGGACTACCTGTCGGTTCCGCTGCCAACTTGCCGCTAGGCAACCCGTTCGGCGTAGAATTTCTGGACGACGAAGTTTTGATCACATCGGTGGACGATCATTGCGTCTACCGCGCTACCCTCAATGGCCAAACCATGCGGCGTGTCGTCGGCAATGGACTTCTCGGATACAGCGGTGACGGTGGCCCTGCTATCGATGCCGCTTTTAATTGGCCGCATGAAGTACGAGCGGATGAGACCGGGAACCTCTACATTGCCGATACCAGAAATCACGCCATAAGAAGAGTGGACGCGGTTTCCGGGATTGTGACCACCTTGGCCGGAGACGGCCGTCCCGGATTCGCTGGAGACGGCGAACGGGGAAAAAGCATTCGTTTTAAACAACCACACAGTGTCGTACTTGATGGTGAAGGTGGTCTGCTGGTTGCCGATACAGTGAACCACCGTATCCGCAGGATTGATCTACAAACCGGTGTCATTCAAACCATCAGCGGGACAGGCGAAAAAAAGTTACCCGTGGACGGCAGTTCATCTTTGAATTCACCTTTGTCCGGCCCGCGTTCGCTTGCCGTTGACGTTGATTCCATCTGGATCGCGATGCGAGAGGGTAACAGCATTTGGCGGATTGATCGTAAAGCACAGACGATCCACCACGTCGCAGGGACGGGCGTAAAGGGATACTCGGGAGACGGCGGACCTCCCAAGCTAGCAACATTCAAAGGCCCAAAAGGATTGGTGCTGGATCATCTTGGACGAATCCTCGTCGTTGACACCGAGAATCATGCTGTCCGGCGAATTGACCTTTCACTGAACCGTGTCGACACCGTTCTTGGCGGCACCCACTCGAATGAAACATTTCCATTGAAGAGACCTCATGGAATCGCTTACAGGAAAGGTACTGGTTATCTCGTCGCAGATTCAGAGTTCCACCGCGTGCTGCTGGGTCGTTAAATAAACTCACGCCAAAAGTGGTACTGCGTCATTCAGAGAGAGAAGGCGTCGTGTGCTGCTGCGCAATTCTCGAGAAACGCGTCCACTGCTCTGCGTCTTCGAACATATCTAACCGCGCAATAACAACTTGCTCCCTCCGTGCCACCATCAGCGCAATGAAGTCGTCTCTTGCAACGATCACCTGCATGTCCCGCCATGCAAAGCTCGAAATCGTCACCCCGAAATCCAACCAGATCCGATCCTCAGTTGCGTGCCCGAGCAAAAAATACCGCCTCTTTTTAGTTGGCAAAACGGTACTGGTTCTTGCTCTGATCCACCATGCAAAGATGGACATCAGGTAGACCCCCAGCAAGATCCAAAATGCACCCAGAACCAACTCTGAGATTCCACCTATCACCAACCCTGTAAACACCCACAACATAACAAGAACGATCTGACTCCGTAGCGTTCTCAACCCACCGCGATTACCTTCAGGGATTTCCTGCAGATCATCTGTCGTCACATCACCCGAGAACGGTATCGCCCCTGATTCAATCGTCACTGTACGTTCACGCTGTTGATCAGCGAAAAGTTCCATATTTCGACGCCCCCTGGAATGATCGATGGCAGTTCCCTGCTTCTGGAACAGAGTCCGCTCGCGAACCAATTGACGACGCACAGCTTTATCGAAGTCCAGCCACTCTTCGTTTACCTTTGCGTGGACATTGGGTTGCAGCATCGCCTTACCAACAAAAACAGGACACTTCGATTGCCCAGCCGGAAAGAAACAGATGACACTCTTAGCGACAATCGCATGACTAAACCAATCCCATCGATGAAGCGTCCATGATTCACCGTCGAAGACCGAGATACCGACAACGGAAACTCGCCCCCTGTTCATCGAATTCCAGTGTGGAAATTGATTGGTGAACAAACCGACTCGGTACCGCACCGTAGAAACCGCGACAATGAGCCCCCCCAGTCCGCAAACACCCGTACCGATCACACCGTAGACTGGCCCAAGTGCAAATAACAGAATTAAAGCCAACGGCGAAAAAACCGCTCCGAGCAGCGTCAAGAGGCTGACGTTTTGCTCAGCTGCCAAGCAAGTCCTCAGGTGCTGAGTGGTTGGGTGGCCAACTAACTCCAGGTCTGCAGGGCACTGAAACGCGACCTCTGACTTCCCTAATGCGGGTACAGAAATTGGGGGTGAATATGGATTCACTGACGTTGATTGATAGTTTTTCGCGACCAATTCCCTCGTGACCTCTAAACATGAGCTAACAAGGTCTCGTCAACGCTTATGAAGATCCCTACGAATCGCTTGTATCTGGCTTAGCTTGTTCTTGACGCCTTTCGTGTTTATGTATTCACACATCAATCAGCTTCAACAACTTCTAACACCAACCTGCCAGAATCGAAAACATAGCCTGAATCACCCTACTTCGAAGAGTGAGTCATGGCCCAACACGAGAATAGCATAATGTCCGAAGCTGGACAGCATTTTACACGGCCACTGACTTGTGCGTGCAACCTTGAGCATGCAGGAACGTCTTGGCGTACAAGAGAACTGTGCCATGCAAACACGTCACACCTGAATTCCGTGGGCACCACGTTGAATATGACTGCAGTCCCACGATCAATTCCGACAACGTATGTCCACTGGCCCATCTGGAACCTCTGTCTCGGCGGAACCGTCATGCGTGCAACTGCATACGCAACCATGAATTGATTGGCACAACGGAAATAGAAGGAGGAACGTAAAACTGAATGACACCGAACCCGCATCCGATCAGGCAACTTGTAACGACGAACTGGCACTCCATCATCGCGGCGCATGGGTGGCAAGATTTGCTGATGAGCCAGTGTATGAGTTGAAACCCTACGGGTCACAGATGGTTTGATGCCGTCATAATCGGCCTGACTCGGATGTTGCATAAAGTTGCTACTTTTGCCCTGTATTTCGTAGCCGTTGCTTCTTTTCTGAAAGGATAAGCAACGTAATACGCCGGAACTCGTCGATAGCTCCCTTTGAACACCAAACCGATTGGTGTTCGCCAGTTGCGCCGCAACACGCCGATCGACCAAATACCGAAGTGGTTGATGATGATCGGCTCGAGCAGGTCAGTTAACTCTGACCATTGGCCGCTCGGACGTGTCGCGGCTCAAGCCTGGCAAAACCTTCCCCAGTTCCTAATTCCATGGAGATCTCACGATGCGTCGTGTAATCGTTCCTGCTCTGATGGCAATCGCAATGGTTGCTGCGAGCTCAGCCAACGCTAGCGCGTTCGGCCTGTTTGACAAATTGTGTAACAAGGGTTGCGACTCTTGTTGTGACGTAGAGCCTGCATGTGGCTGCGAAGCCCCTTGCGAGCCTACTTGCGGTTGCGAAGCTCCTTGCGAGCCAGCTTGCGGTTGCGAGCCAGCCGGATGTGATTCCGGATGTTCAGCAAAGAAGGGTCTCCTTCATCGCTTGTTCCACAAGAACCGCAGCAACTGCTGTGAGCCTGCTTGTGGTTGCGAAGCTCCTTGTGAGCCTGCTTGCGGTTGCGAAGCTCCTTGCGAGCCAGTTTGCGGTTGCGAAGTTGTTGACGATTGCTGCGATTCTTGCGCTCGCCCTAAGTGCGGACTCAAAGGATTGTTCTCGAAGATGTTCAAGAAGCATCACAACAACTGCTGCGAGCCAGCATGTGGTTGCGAGCCAGCTTGCGGTTGCGAAGCTCCTTGCGAGCCAACTTGCGGTTGCGAGCCAAGCTGCGGATGTGGCAACTGAGCCCTTCCTAAGCGTTTCGTCCCTAAAGTGAACTAAATCGATCCCCAAACCTGTTGAGAACTCCACTGGATAACTTGCAGCGAACATCGTTCCTTCGCCAACAGTAATCCAATCTCTCAAGTACGGTGATCGGTCGCAGCGGGTGACGAATCATCATTCAGATCCCCGGCAGTCTTTTGACTGTCGGGGATTTTTTCGTTTTCCTGTTTCTGGAGCTCCAACCCCAGAGACCGGTAATGCTGATTGAATTGCAGAATGAAACCATCTGCATCTTGCGTGGGTAAGCGAATGGGTCCCAATTCCCGATTACCACTCGCTTTTTCGCCACCCAACCTTCCCTCATCCGTGGCCTCGTCAACGTCGACAATCACTGCGTCCGTGATCGAGCTATAATTGCTGCTACTCGAGCGAGGTGAACTAGACTTCAATTGAATGCCCTTAGTTGCTGCTGGAACGCCAAGCCACGGACGGATGCGGAAAACCGAGCACTTTGTCGACGCGATTGTAAGGCAACTCACCTGACAAGTATCGCGTCAGATTCGCACACGCAAAGTCGGTGGTGTCATCAACACGCCGCGAAGACTGCGCCCCCACATGCGGCGAAATCATGACCTTTGGATTATCCCAAAGCAAACTATCTGGCGACAACGGTTCAATTTCGGTGACATCGAGACCTGCACCTGCAAGTTGCCCCGATTCCAAAGCCTTAACCAGATCGGCTTCGACGACGACAGCCCCTCTAGCAACATTGATCAAGAAAGCCCCTGGCCGCATTCGATTTAGCCGACTCGCATCAAACAAACCGTGAGTATGCACATTCAAAGGCAATGTCAACAAGACGACATCACTGATTGCCAAAAGTTCATCGAGTCGATCGGATGGCCATAATTCGTCTAATTCATCCGGTTGATCGACAGGAAAATGATCAGTCGCTACCAAACGGATGTCCCAAGGCTTTAGCATCCGCGCCAACATGCGACCATTTCCGCCCATCCCGACGATCCCAACGGTTTTTCCCCTGAGGTCATCCGTCGGCAAACGAATGAACTCTCGCTTTTCTTCTGCACGGAAGAAAAGCGGAGCCTTGCGAAGCAAACCAAACAACAACGAAAACGTCTGTTCAGCTACCTGAGGTGCAAAAAGGCCAGAAGCACTGCTCACCAAAATCTCAGAATCAATCACACCAGGCACCAAACAATGATCTAGCCCCGCGGCGGAGGATTGAATCCATTTCAGCCGTCCATTTGCTAAAACACGCTTCCAATTCACGGGCACCTTGGCATGTCCGATGAAAATGTCTGCCGTGGGCAACAATTCATCGATCCGCTCTTGCCCGGCATTCACGACCTCCCAGTCCGGGGCGGCCGCTTGAATCTGAGCAACATGTCTATCCTCAACGGGATAGCAAAGAACAATTCGCATCAATTTCCTCACCTGAGCAGCATCGTGCAGCGGCAGTGTCCACGACAGACTGCGACGTGCACCTTGTTTCTCAAAATGTAGCGTGAATTACGCAATTCGCGAAGTCGGAAAAGAACGCAGTCAGATTCATCTCGTTCTAAACGCAACTCTCTATCACTCCGTCGGCAAAGAAAGATATTACTTCCCGCCGTTTTGTTGGTGGTCTTGGTGATGATCGTGCGAGTGCAATTTTTTCAAGTGCTCAGGCATTTGAAAACCGGGTGACTGCATAAATGACATCAGTTCTCCGATTTCCTGCTTGGTCAGCACATTCAGAAGTCCTGTAGGCATCGCCGAAATCTTTGATTTGACCCGCTGTTCAATTTCTTTCTTATTCAATCGACTCAATTGCTTCGGTGTTAACAAGTTGGTCATCACGTTGACGAATTTGTCATCCTCCGATGCGATAACTCCACTCACGAGACGTCCGTCGTCCAACAGAAACTTATAGGTCTGGTACTTTTCATTGATTTCACTGGAGGGCTCGATCAACTGCTGAAGCAGTCGCCGATTCTTGTAGCGTTCGGTCACCTTACCCAAATCAGGGCCCAGATTTACTCCATGCCCCGCAAGCACATGGCACTGGTTGCAATTGGCTTTCATGAAAACCGCCATTCCCCTCATCACCACTTTTTCTGTCGCTTCGGGAACCACCAAGTCTTCGAAATCTGGCATCGTCCATTCCTGAATCGTCGCTGGCTTTTCCGCCGCAAGAAGTCTGGCCGCTTCCGACTCTGAGTCCGCAACAACCATGATTCCCTTCATCACCACCCAGTGGCCCGGGAACGTACAAACGTAAGGATAAATTCCCGGTTTCGTTGGCGCTTCGAACCGTAATACATGGACACGGGACTTCCTCGTTGGTCCAACCATTTTGGTCGCTTGCAAAATCAATGGACGCTTATCCTTTGGAATGAAATCGGAGTTCGCATTCGCTGGATCACGGGCCATCGCATTAGCTGCCATGCCAACCTCCTCTAATGCACCTTGCTTCACCAGTACCAAGTTATGATCAGTCGCGTCAGGATTAGTGAAAACAATCTTGACTGGCTGGCCCGTCTTCACGCTGAACTGTTCGGTGGTGAAACGCATGACTTCTGGCATGCAAGAAATTTTGATCGTCGCAAGATCTTTTTGAGAATCAAACTGGGCATCAGCCGCGCTGGGAGTGGGCTCCGTTAAGCCAGCATTCTGCTTTGCATCTCGCAACAGCTGTCGCAGATCATAATCGTCATTATTTTCCCAGTGTTGTTTTAACGTATGAGATTCCAAGGCACACGTGATCGCATACTTGAGATGTCCTCCTTGAGGATGATTCAAAACCTGCAACATGGTATCGAGAGCCTGCTTAGTTCCAATGTGGCTTGCGGCAATCACTCCCTCCATGCGTGCCATTGCATAAGAGTCATTCACAGCATTTTCCAGTAGCACATAAAGATCATCAAATTGACCATGCCAATGCCGCAACTGCTGAATCGCCGCAGCGCGTGCATACTTGTCATCACAAGCGAGCAATTCTCTGAGCAAGATCACGTTCTTGGCATCGATACCCCGATAGACCCAAATTGCCTCCATCTGGTGATGCCGAAAGCGATCACCACCAGGGTCAAGTTTGGCAACCCACAGGTCGAGAGCTTTTTTCACGGCGATGGGATCACGCTCTCGAAGCTCCCGCCGAATCCAAGCTCGGATCCGGCCCTCAGGACGTTTCAATTGTTCCAATAGTTCAACAATCGTGGCATCCGCAATTTTCGGTGATTCTTGCAGAGCCTTTCCCTTCGCAACAATTCTCCAGATCCTGCCGGAATGACGATCACGACGCTCGTCACGCAAGGAATACTGAGCGTGTCCTTTGACGGGGTTGTACCAATCACAAACGTAAAGAGCACCTCGTGGTCCAAAGCGAATATCGACGGGGATAAAGCTCAGATTTTTCGAGAAGATCAAGTCACTGACATACTCTTCATCAAAACCAAAATCACCTTCATTCCAACGATGAATTTCAATTCGATTGGTGGGCTTGTAACGTGCCTTGATGTAGCCCCCTTGCAGCTCATCAGGAAACGTCGCGAAATCGACAAATTCCTGACCGCATGTACCCGAATAAGCTCTCAGACCATTGGGTTTAGGATGTTGCTGTGGATATTCGGGATCCAATGAATGGAAAGCGGCCGCAAAAATCGGATGACTTGCGACATGCTGGCCCCAATCATCGAACGTCACACCCCAAGGGTTGGTGCTGGGATAGGTGCCAAAACTGGTCAGCCGATGGGTGTCAGGCTCAAACCGGAACCAACCACTATTCTGCTGACGCACCGGACCATACGGAGTTTCCACTTGACTGTGATGAAAAATCGATTCTCTAAAAATCAAGTCACCGTCAGGGGTCCAAACAAAATCATGCAACGAATGATGGGAGTCTTCCGTTCCAAACCCACTAAGCAATTGCTTGCGGACATCAGCCTTACCGTCACCATTGGTGTCCTTCAGGAACGTCAGGTGTGGTTCCTCTGACACATAAACACCTCCATCACCAAAGACGAACGACAGCGGGATATGCAGATCATCTGCGAAGACCGAAGATTTATCTGCTTTGCCATCACCGTCCGTATCCTCAATGATCACGAGTTGGTCATTAGGTTCATTACCGGGATAGACATGTGGATAGGTGGTAGAACAGCTGACCCAAAGACGCCCTTGATTGTCCCACCTCATCTGAATCGGCGCAGCCAGTGCAGGAAATTCTTCTTCGCCGGCAAACAAACTGACCTCAAATCGAGGATCGACCTGAAAAGATTTCAGTTCATCCGCAGCAGACATCCAACGATTGGCGCCGCGACTTTGTTTGGTATCTGGCATTGTCGGTAAATTACTGTCGTCAATTGGACCAACGACTTCCTTCCCTGACACGATGTCCCAAATCCGAGCATCCCGATTTGCGGTCATGATCTCGAAATTCCGCATCGCTGGCAAGAAATCCAAATAGCCATACGTCTTGCTGCGGCCGCCCGTGTAATAAAATGTGTTAAGCGGTCGGTAGCGTCGAAAGTACTGGCGATTTTTGTCGATCACTACTTCACGTAACTGCTCAGATACCAACGGGGCATCCTGCCCGAAAAGACCCCGATAAACCAACTGAGCGAACAACCGATAACCAGCATCATTCAGGTGCGCCCCGTTGATAGTGAGATCCGTTCCTGGACTCTTCATCGCCTTGCGAGTCGAATGAAACACATCAATGAATCCGATTTCCAAATCGGTCGCGACGCGCCGCATGATTTCGGTGTATTCCTCCAAATTTGCATTGTTCAATGTCGCCGCATCAACTCCCTCGACCCGTTCATTTGCAATGGGAGAAAGCAGAACAATCCTTGGTGCCGTCTCACCATTGAATGCTGAACTCCGAAGCTCATTCATGAACGCTCGCAACGCTTTTTCAAAATCATCAGCCCCGTCAGATCCGGCAAATGATTCATTGAATCCAAAACAGGCAATGATGACATCAGTTTTCTCGTGCTTTAGATGCTGCATCAGTCCCGCAAAGTTGGCGGGACGTGGTTGCAGGTCAACCGAATCGGCAGGCCAACCAAGGTGCCTTACCGTGATCTGCTGGTTCTTGCCTTTCATTTGCAGCAACGCTTCGAGGTAGCCAAAATACTGGGAGCGTTCCAGTAACATGTTCCCGATGAACGCGACGCGTGCTCCATCCTTCAATTCAAGCGGAAGCAAGGTTCTGACCGGTTTCGTGCTTTCCGCCCTTGGTGCACTCGATGCATAAATTCCATACCGCTTCAGATTTGGGTCCAACACCGGTTCAGAGTTGCCGGTTGCAACGTTCTTCGCATCATTCAGATTCTTATTTTGAGCCTGAGCAAAACACGATGCCAAAGCGAAACATGAGAAAAGCAACAGACAAAAGATTCTGGGCAAAAGCATCGCAAGGTTTAATTGAGTGGTCATTGAATTCACAAGCGGGATCGCATTGAACAAGAATTTACAAAGTCATCCAGAGCAAACAGGTGAACAAAAACCGTACACCAATCTGTTTACCATTTAAGCTTATTTTCTAATCAGTGGCAGTACAGCCTCACAAAAGGTCTCTAGTGCACCCACCACAACCTGCACCGTCCCAATAGTCTAACCGATTACACTGTCGTTCAATCCCGGCTTCTGAATCAAGGGCGGCCAGCTTGCCACCGCATGCGGGAGCACAGCGGGAACATGTCAGTCAACCATAGCGTTCAATGCAATAAGCAAGTTCACAAACCGCCGCGTAACCGGCTATCTGAGGCACGCTGCATTGACCGCCAGGGTCGTGAGCCCACTCGACGGAAAACAACAACCTGCTTTTCAGGAACAGATGAGCGGAATCACACCATGCGAGCAAAACTCTAGCAATAACGCCATTGCCCTCGGAGGGGGCGGGTTTGCAGCGGTTTACCCGACCTACAGTAGCCGGCACTGAAAGGCTAGCCGAAAACCGGATGACCTACTTTTTATTACTCTTACTCACAGGCCGTTCCCATAAAGTGTGGCTCGATTAACGCAGCTACTTGGTTCTAATCGTCCCGGTAGCCCCCTTTGCAAATGAACCTGATCAGGGCCCAAGACTATTCCGAAAAAAGAGTTCAAATCAATCCACAATAACGTGCATTCTGCACAGGCACCGTTTCATTTGTTGAACAGGAACCTAGATACGAACTCTGCATGCTGGCAATTTGCTTCACTGCATCGCCAGGTTAATCTTCATCCAAAAGATTGAGTGCCGAATAAATCTCCTGCATTTTCTCAAACTCACCACCTTCCCCTGGTGATGCCCGATCAATCGTCAACTTTCCATATCGATTTGCCGTTGGCAGGCATGCTTCCACTGTGATCAAGCCATCACGGTCGTATCGAAACAAAACGTCCACTGGCGTACCCTCAGGAAGTCCAACAGGCAACTTATCAACTACAAAACGTCCGAGTTTATTTGAGTGCACACCTCGCCGATCCCCACCCTCAACAATCTCCACGACAACACTGCGTTGGTTCTCTCGAATCGTATCGAACCTCGCCATATGCGAGACCGGCAATGCTGTATTCCTTTTAATCATCGTATGGTTGCATCTGCGGCTTGTCTCTCGGTCATGTCCAAGCACTCCGAGATCGTGAGCATTCACATCCGTTACCTTGAGCGAGTGCTGTGATTCTTCTCCTTCCGGCATGCCAAAGGTGGCTTCCGCATAAATCGCGGCGCCGTGCGCGACAGCCTCATCTGCGGAAACTGTGAACTCAGGCAATTTCCCAGACTCACGCAGCAATGCCTCTCTTACCTGCGGCATTCTCGTTGAACCACCGACCAAAACCACACGATCAATGTCGGTCCATGCTATTTGATTCTCTTGAAACAAATGCCGCACCGTGAAGCATGTGCGATCCAAAAGATGCGCTGTCAAATCCTCAAACTCAGTGCGTGTAATTAAAACATTCAGGTGCAAACCCTCCCAAGCAAGCCGGACACGACATTTTTGTCTCGCCGTGAGTGAGTGCTTGATTTCTTCCGCTTCCCTCATCAACATCATTTTCCCTGGAAGCGTTTCCGACGGACGTACTGAGTGGGTAGCTTCAAACTGACTATCTAACCAATCCGCCAAACACTTATCCCAATCCAGGCCACCCAATCTGGCATTTCCGTCTGTCGCCTGGACGACAAAATCATTTCCTTCCAACCTGACAACCGACACATCAAAAGTCCCACCACCCAAGTCATAAACCAGAATCGTATCTCCAGACAACTCATGGTGACCAGCATTATCTTCCGGAGGGATCACGCTACCTGCAAACGCTAATGCGGCAGCAGTTGGTTCATTGATGATCGCCAGCACATCCAAGCCTGCCAGCAAACCAGCATTGATAGTCGCCAATCTTTTGGACTCGTCAAAATAGGCGGGCACTGACACAACAGCCTGCTGCACTTTGCAACCAAATTTTGCCTCTGCATCCAAACGCATCCGCTCGAGTACTGCGGCCGAAATTAATTCTGGGCTGTAGAAGTCACCTCCGAACTGGACGGAATAGTTTTCTTTTCCCATTTCGCGTTTCACGAAACTCGCGACTTTGCCGGGAAGCGTCGAAGCCGCCTTCAACGCTTCTTTCCCCACAGTTAGCCCGCTGTCTTCAAACAACACAACCGAAGGTGTCGTGAGGTCACCTTCGCGATTTCGAATCGTCTCGGGTTTTCCATTCGAGTCCACGAATGCCACCACACTACGAGTTGTCCCCAGATCAATTCCCAACAAGGGGGCTTTGCGTTGCGACACTCAGATGCCTCGTGAGAGTAAGAATCCAGACACTACCATTTAAGATGGCATTTGAGATTGTACCTAGGCCCCGCGTCTTTCATGTAGACCATAAACCATACCCTGCCGTCCCAGTTGCGGGGTGCCCAGTCCCGCAAAACGAACGTATGGCTCGCCGCCGCGTCTAATATTTTCAGTGCATCCTGTGGCACTTTCGCTCTCGTGCGTTCTGGAAATCGACCTTTCCTTGACGCCCCAAAATCCACTTCATTCCAAGGAATAGGTTGCTCAAACATACGAAGATGATTCTTATCAAAACGCAGAAAAACACGTTTCATGTAGCCACCGGGCGTGTGGTAATCCACAATGAAGCCAAGAACCGCTTCCTTCCCCGGTTTCGGACCCAATTCTTCAGGCGTCACGTCAATTCTTGAGACATTGCCCAACTCTATCGCGGCAACGGCCTCACCTGTTCCCACCCCATTTGGCATCACCAAAGAAAGATCCCTCGATCTGTTCCAGCTATTACCCTTTGTAACTGTGGCTTTGACTCGTTTCCCAAAATTGCGTTCTTCACTACCAATCACAACGGGGAAATGTTTTTTTCCCCAAACAAAAGTGTTCGCCCCACGGGGGAACACTTTTTCCATTAGATTTTCAACCTTTCTCCGGAAGACAGGTGAGACAATATAATTTTTTGCACGGACATGGTTATTGTAATTCGTGATCATTCGCCGCCCGATGGCTCGTTTACGTATAGGTTCGAGTTCACCGTTCCAAACTTCCTCCCATGCTTCAGCAATTTCGATCGAGGAAGCCGACGCCAATTCCAATCCTGCTGGCTTGGCGTACTTCCCCTCGGGAATTTCTAAATGTTCTAGCCCGACGTCCCAGTCATCGGCATAAAAACAATAAAAGACACCTATGGGCTCTGAACGGCGCGAGTGATCAAGCCCGCCACTCCCTGTAATCCTGAGGTTTTCCTCCGCTTTTTCTTTTGCGTTAAAAGCAAGCTCGAACTCGGTTATGTGTCGCTGTATAGCAGCAAGGGTCTTGAGTTGTGTTGCGTTAATGGACTGGTTGTCGCGTAAAGCTTCATAGATTGAGCGGGCTTCGACAAACTCCCCATTTCTGACACATTCTTCGATCAACTCACAACTAGGCTCAAAAAATGCCTGTTCCACATTCACCTCTTGGGTCAGATACTCCATGACCAATCCGGCTTTTTGTGTGCGTGAAGGGTACCCGGGATTATGCTCCGGAATACTATCAATGACACTGAAACACCATGCATAACGTTGCAAATCAAACAACTTTGCATATGCAAGTTTAAAATAGGCTAAACGCTTTGTTTCATTGTCTGTCCCCGTCAATTTCACACCCACGTTATAGAACCAACATGCCTGTTCTTCAGGATCCACGTTCGTCCACGGTTCATTGTTGAATTTCGGATCCTGAATGATTTGCAACATCTGCTGGTCAATCGATTCAGCTGTCGGCATGGGGGTATTTCTAGAAGCCTCTTCGCTTGCGTTGCTCTCATTTTGTCGGTCTGCCTTGCCCTCCATTGAGGGGTCGATTTCTGTTTTAAATCCACCTTGTTCGGACGGTTGCGTTCGTCTCGGTTTAGCAGCTGTTTTGTGGTCCCTATCCAACCCCTCAATAATTGTCATTTTCGGCGGGGAAACATGAGCTGGCTCCGTCTTATCTGCATTCATAATAAATTGCTCGAACGCTTTCCGATCAAACTCCAAATCACCCGTCGCAATGCTGTAACCGAGATAAAGAACAGCAACGAACGCAGCAATGGTAGATAGACGCACTAGACGTGTTAGCCACGAAACGTGCCGACGCCGCCGCGTTGTGGTCCTCTTATTACCCACAGCTTTTGATGAGCGTGCTGCATGACGATTAACTGTCGTTGCATCGAAAATCACTTCCGGTGAAACATCCGGCGTTGCATTTCCGATGCCTTGGTTTGCCATCGTCTTCACCTGCCGTTTGGGCGTCAGTGCCCTCGGTAGCTGAACCGGACGTGCAATCGGGGCGGGCTTAGCGGGGAGCGGAGAAGGTAGCCGCACTTGGGTCGCCGAGTCTGTCGCAGTACCCTCAGGATTTTCCACTGCACTTTTGATATCACTTTTCGCTGTTTTTTCCCGCAGAGTATTGTCGTATTGAGCTTTTCTCGCACTATTCAACAACAACAGACGAACAGAAGAGATTTTGTTGGACAGATCTTCTGCCGCTTCCCCATGCTCACCGTTCGCAAGATTATGTAAAAACGCGAGGTGCTTATCTGCCGCTGCATCGATTACGTCCGCATCGTCCTCGAAAACGCACAGTCCCAGTAGGCGATAGTGATTTGGGGGCTGTTCCTCAGGAGGTATTCCCAGCCACTTATGAAGAAAGTCAAACATTCGAGTTCTTCCCAATCAACTCCTCAAATGTAACCTCGAACAACATAAGCACATGTTCAGTCATGTTCACTTTATTCTTTAACTCCACTACACCAACTGAAAAACTCCGCCAGCCGCATTTGCCTTTCTAAAAACTGACGAACTCGGAATCTCTGTGAGCCCGGGTTCTTACCAACTGATCAGACTCGTGTCGCGATAGATAAGTCTACTCGATGTCCGAATCATGATGAATAAGGTCGGAAACTGACCGATTTTCGAAACACCAGACAAAATTCTGTATGAATTGGCGAAATCGGCACAGGTCTCAACCTTTTCCGAACCACTACGGCGAAGACGGAACCATTTCCGCTTTACTGTCAAACAAGATTATGGGCGTCCTACACCGAGAGCTATGGCATGTGATTTTACCCACGATTGTTGCACTGCACCGATGTCCGGAAACCAACCCAGACCACAATAATGTGTGCATCTGCGTGTCTAGACGAAAATCGCCGGCAAATTGGGTGTCGACTCCTGTGAATTCGCTACAATTCCGTCGGTACGGCAAAGCACTGCGTCAAATCACCGACGAGGCGGATCCATTGGCATCCCCTGGTGACAGTGCATCGCCACTTTACAGAGAGCGGGATCAAGAAAGAGAAAATTGGAATGAGCGACGCAAAAGTTAGTGGAATCGTCCACCTGATCGAAGATACCAAGACCTACGGCAACAAAGGCTTCCAAAAGCGATTGGTTGTACTGGAACAGGACAAGGGCAGTTTCACCAATTACGTGCCAATCGAGTTCACCCGCGACTCCTGTGCTTCCGTTGACGAGATGAATCTCGGTGACGAAGTCGAAGTCAATTATCGTTTGAACGGACGCCGGTGGCAAAAAGATGAGTCCAGCGAGGCAAAGTACTTCCTCAATGCAGAAGCAATGTCGTTTCGCATCGTCTCGGGAGGCGGTGGTGACACCATGACCGAGCGAGTGAGCGAACCGAATGACGCCTTCGCCGAAGCCGGTGACGACGAAGCACCTTTCTAGGTCGCACCCGACCAGGGTCGCACCGTTCGAAACGATTCGGGGCGTTGCCCTGTCAGCAACCTTCCCTGCGGCTACCAGATGCTGGCACGAAAACGGGCGGTAGTCGAGGCAATACCAAACGGCAGTCCAGCCGTCTGAAGCGTTGGTCGCCGACAAATCGATCCACAGACTGCGGTTTTCGCTCGGGGGGAAACGGTTCACCACATCGAACACGCGTGCGAAATTCGTACGAAACAGAAAGATTCCAATGGGGCAAATGAAGACAAGCGATCGCTACCCTGAGTAGGCCTTCGCCAGACATGCGACGAGTTCGCTAGATGATGGGCTTGGAGATGACATAGCCCCAGTCCGAATTCCAGCCATTACTCTGACATACTTTGAGTGGGGATGGCTGTATCCGGTAGCTAGAAGGAGTGAAGTCGCTTACGCTTTCTCGCTCTTACCACTTCACAGGAGGCCCTTGGTCACGATGAAAGTTGGCGTAACAAAGGAAATCTACCCGGGTGAATGCCGTGTGGCGGCGACCCCGGAAACAGCTCGGCGTCTAATCGAAAAACAGGGGTTTGAGGTAGCAGTTCAGTCAGGAGCTGGTGTTTTCGCTAGTTTTCCCGATGAAAGCTACCAGTCTGCGGGCTGCCAAATCGTCGATTCAGCCGACCAGATCTGGAACGAGTCAGACATTATTCTGAAGGTCCGCAGCCCCGAAGAAAGCGAAGTTGAACAACTGCGTCCCGGAACGACGCTAATCAGCTTCTTGGCACCGGGGCAAAGCCCAAAGCTGTTGGACAGCATCGCATCGCGGAAAGCCTCGGCGATCGCGATTGAGGCAGTTCCGCGAATCAGCCGCGCTCAAAAGCTGGACGCACTCTCATCGATGGCGAACATCGCGGGCTACCGAGCCGTGGTTGAAGCTGCTGGGCTATTCGGTCGCTTTTTCACCGGCCAGATCACAGCGGCAGGCAAAGTCCCGCCAGCCAAAGTCCTAGTCATTGGGGCCGGAGTTGCTGGGCTTTCTGCCATCGGTACTGCGCGAGGCTTGGGCGCAATCGTCCGTGCCTTTGACGTTCGACCCGAGGTTGCCGACCAAGTGAAGAGCATGGGCGCCGATTTTCTCATGCTGGAATTCGAATCCGATGAAACCGGCGGCACCAGTGGCGGCTACGCCAAAACGATGAGCAAAGAGTTCATTGATGCCGAGATGGCGTTATTCGCGGCGCAGGCCAAAGAAGTCGACATCATCATCACCACCGCCTTGATCCCCGGCAGACCTGCCCCCAAGTTGATCACCCGCGAAATGGTCGAATCCATGCGACCGGGCAGCGTCGTCGTTGACCTCGCCGCTGAGCAGGGAGGTAATTGTGAGTGTACCGTTCCAAATGAAGTTGCGAATCATCACGGAGTACACATCATTGGCTACAGCGATCTTGCGAGTCGTCTGGCCAACACATCCAGCCAACTCTATGGTACCAATCTCGTTCATCTATTGGATGAAATGGGCGGGGCAGAGGGTTTTAAATTTGACATGGAAGATGTAGTGATTCGCAGCGCTACCGTTGTCAAGGATGGAGAGGTGACATGGCCGCCGCCCCCAGTGTCAGTATCTGCGGCACCGAGCCAGACTCCCGCCCCCGAGACCCCGAAAGAGATTGAACCTGCTTCCAAGACGCCATGGGGCAAGATCACCATGCTAGGCATCGTGATCCTCAGCCTCGTCGGTGTTGCCATGACGCAAAACTCGGGATTCATCACGGACTTTACCGTGTTCCTACTATCCTGCATTATCGGTTGGCAGGTGATCTGGAACGTATCAGCCTCCCTGCACACTCCATTGATGAGCGTCACCAATGCCATCAGTGGAATCATCATCGTTGGCGGTATGGTTCAGGTGGGTGTTAGCAGCAGCCCCGCCATCTGGCTGGGCGCGATCGCGATTTTCGTTGCTACCATCAACATCTCAGGTGGCTTCCTGGTCACTCACCGAATGCTAAAGATGTTCCGGAAATAAGAATCGCGATGAACCACTCTCCTCTGCTGCACCCAATGTTTCAAAACGTGATTGACATGGATTTGATCTCACCACAACTGCTTGCCAGTGAGCAGCTCACAATTGCAGAATCATCAGCCAAGGTGGCCTACGTTGTCGCCGCAGTGTTGTTCGTCCTCAGCCTTGCTGGTTTATCAAAGCAAACCACAGCTCGCGGAGGTAACATCCTGGGCATCATCGGGATGCTACTCGCCATCGGTGCCACAATCTTTGGCATGATGGTTGGCGGATACGAAATGATGGTGGTTGCAATTGCTGCTGCAGTCGTGGTCGGAGCAGTGCTGGCCGTGCGTGTTCCGATGACCGGCATGCCAGAATTGGTAGCGATGCTGCACAGTTTTGTCGGCCTCGCCGCCGTGCTGGTGGGAATCTCGAGCCATATTGATACCCATGGTGATGTCCCCTCGTCCGAACGTCTGATTCATGACATTGAAATCTTTATCGGTGTGTTTATCGGTGCGATCACATTCACTGGATCGATCATTGCGTTCTTAAAACTACGAGGAACAATCGGCGGAAAGCCATTGACGCTGCCTGGCAGGCACGTGATCAATGTCCTCATGGCTGCCGCATGCATTGGTTTAGGTGTTTGGTTCTGCCAGGAGTCACATAACCCTGATGGATCACATAACGCTGATGGGCAGGCAATGACCGCCTTGCTGGTCATGACAGGCATCGCATCCCTGATTGGCGTGCATCTCGTGATGGCGATTGGGGGAGCCGATATGCCCGTGGTCGTGTCGATGCTGAACTCATATTCGGGTTGGGCAGCATCTGCCGCAGGATTCATGTTGAAGAACCACCTTTTGATTGCCACCGGGGCACTAGTAGGAAGCTCAGGCGCGATCCTCTCATACATCATGTGCGCGGCAATGAACCGCAGTTTCATTAGCGTCATCCTGGGCGGTTTTGGCGGAGGCGGAGGCAGCGGGCCTGCGGCAAAAGTCGAAGGTACCGTGACCGAATTTAGTGTCGATGACACAGTCGACATGCTCGAGGAAGCCAGCAGCATCGTGATTGTGCCCGGCTACGGCATGGCGGTCGCGCAAGCTCAACACTCGTTAGCCGAAGTGGTAAAAATTCTGCAGGCAAAAAGCAAGCAGGTGCGATTCGCGATCCATCCGGTCGCCGGCCGATTGCCAGGGCATATGAACGTGCTTCTTGCCGAAGCAAATGTTCCCTATGACATTGTGCTTGAGATGGACGAAATCAACGATGACATGCCTGACACAGATGCCGTCCTCGTGATTGGGGCCAACGACATCGTCAATCCAGCAGCTTTAGAAGACCCCAATAGTCCCATCGCTGGAATGCCAGTGCTTGAAGTTTGGTCAGCGGCCAACTGCGTTGTGATGAAACGTGGGTTAGCAACGGGCTACGCAGGTGTCGACAACCCGCTGTTTTATAAGGACAACACACAAATGCTGTTCGGAGATGCCAAGCAAAACGTAGATGCCATCCTGCGAGCTTTGCAAGGAAACTAACGGAATCGGCTGAATCTGCATCAAATAGCGTAATACGAAATCAATTGCGACAACCTTAAACGCAAGGCGAGCAAAACACCTAACCACCCAAAACTCTGGAGTATTTAACAGCCGTTCTCCCGCTCTATCATCCCTGATTGGCAGCATCCACCCCTCGATGAAGTACATCAAATTCCTCCTCATTTTCGGGATCGTGGTTGCCTTAATCACTGGCGTGCTTCTGTACCACGCATCAACCAGAGTACCGGCGAAAGTAGTAATCGCTGCGGGGCCCGCGGGTGGCAACTACTACCAATTGAGCAATGAGTTAGCGAAGCGATTGGAGCACCAACTCGGCACCGAAGTGCAGGTTCTTGAGTCGCGAGGAGCTTTGGACAATCTGCATCGAATTCAGGATGGTGTCGTTGATTTCGCTCTTTACCAGCCCGACACTGCCAGGGGCACCAATGAAGATGAAAACCCCAACGCTGCGGCGTTTGTGGCAAACCTTTACTCGGAAGTGCTCCATATTTTCGCGGCCCCGCAGAGTGGCATCAAAACCGCGAGCGATTTAAAGGGCAAAAAAGTAGCGATCGGTAGTCGTGAGTCTGGTGACTTTTCGCTCAACAAAACGCTGCTTGAACATCTGGGTTTTGGATTGAATGACATCGAATTGGTCGACGTCGCATACAAAGACATTCCCAAGTTGCTCCGCTCCGGCAAGCTCGATGCTGCTTGCATGGCAGGTGGACTCCATTCACCGGCATTTATCGAAACAGCAGGAGTCCCGGGTGTGCGACTGATCCCCGTTCCGTTTGCTGACGCAATGGCCCTACATCACGTATCAACATTCCCTACAACTATCCCTGCTGGATTTTACCGTACCCAGACGCCCGTCCTACCAGAAACTGAAGTTGAAACAGTTTCTAGAAGAGCCAAACTGCTGACACGCCCCGATGCCCCCACCGTTCTGGTCGAAGCAGTGACCAATGTTGTCATGGACGAGCATTTTCAGCGTAGCAACGAATTGCACGAACTGTTTGACCGTGGCAAAAGCTTTGCCATGGCGAACCCTGAATTCCCGATACATGCTGGCGCAGAGCACATCTACAACCCTGCACTCAAACCACTGCTGAATCCGGACTTTGTGGAAGCAACCGAGGGATTGCGTTCCTTCTTTTTCTCCTTGCTCATCGCGGGCTGGCTATTGGCAAGATGGTTGCGTGATCGACGACTTAAGCAGGATGAACATGAACTGGACAGATTTGTCCGACTCGTACTCGATATCGAGCGGAGGCAACTTGGGCTTGATGAAGACGAGTCAGGTAATGACGTCGAACAACTACAGCGACTGCTGGACGAGGTCACCCAACTCAGACAGGAAGCTCTTCGCGAATTCAACGCACATGCAATGAATGAGGATCCGTCAGTCGCCTGCTTTGTGCAAATGTGCCATGCCTTGAGCAACAAGATCAATGCAAAACTGACGCGTCAACGCACAGATCGACAAATGCGTTTGTTCATAGAGCTAAACACACGACAAAACGGCAACGTTGCTGAAAAGCGGACAGACAATCGCACAACCTGAGTCGCGACATGTGACGAAACAGCCGAGGATGATTCCAATGTGCAAAATCCTTCCAACGCTCTGCTCTCAAGCCTTGCTCTCGCGACTCAACCCAAACGCGACCCTGCTGGTGGGTTGTGCCCCCGCAGAAATTCACCCCCCGTCATTTCGCGTTTGCCCGCAGGTTGCATTTTTTCGATTTCAATCAGCGAATCCGCCGTTGCCACAATGAATTTATCATTCGGCACGATTTCACCCGGTAGGTAAGCGTCGGCAGCTTCACCCAATACTTTGATATTTTTGATGGCCAGACGAATAGGTGGCTTCGATTCCAGCGGCTTAAAATGCGTATAGGCAATCGGCCAAGGTTGCATACCGCGCACATGACAGTGGACCAATCGGGCAGAACGATTCCAGTCTATCTCAGCATCAGATTTTTTGAACCGCGGCGCCTTGGTGATGGCATCGGGGTTCTGCATCACACCAATCGTTGATTCGCCATCCCACTCGCCAAGCAGCTCAACCGCTTCCAATATAGCGGCGATACCCAATAGAGCCAGTCGATCTTCAAGTTCACCTGCTGTTTCCTCGTCGTCAATTTCGGTCTCGCATTGCGTGACGACAGGTCCGCCATCCAACCTTGGCGTCATATGAATCACGGAAACACCTGTGACCTGATCACCACTCAGAAGAGCACACTGCACAGGTGCAGCTCCGCGATACTTCGGCAGCAACGACCCATGCAGATTAAGCCCACCCGAAGTTGCGGTATTCAAGGCATCGGGTTTCAGAATCTGCCCGTAGTCACAAACCACCAACAATTGTGGTTTTTGCTCTGCGACCTTCGCCACTGCGTCTGGTTCATTGATGCTATCTGGTGCAAACAGTTCGAGTTCATGTGATTCCGCCCAATCACGGACCGGTGCGGGCGGTGGTCCTTTCCGACTCTTGACCACTCGCGCGGGTCGAGTGACCACCAGTGAAACTTCATGCCCTGCCTGACGTAATGCCTCAAAAGATGGCACAGCAAATGGTCCTGTCCCCATCAGCACCAGACGTAACGGACGCGTTGTTGTTTGATTACCCAATTTACTCATCCTTCTCAGTGACCAGGCACGCCTCCTGTTGCATCGCCAGCAGGTGTGGATTTCCAAGACTACTACGCGTACTTTTCATACCACTGATCCAAATCAGCGACGAGTTGCTCGTCGCTGGCAATGCCGCCGGTATTCTGTTTGGACTCAAATACGGTTTCAAGCTCATGCAACAGGTCATCGACCTCACGCTTGGCCTCTTCAGTCATGCGGTCAAAAAACATAACCCCATCGAGATGATCGTTCTCGTGTTGAATCACTCTTGCAAGAAAACCATCCAAGACCCGATCTACGGGATTCCCCTTGAGATCAAAGGCCTTCAAGCGAATCGTCTTGGGGCGTTTGACCTGACCAAAAACCCCTGGCAGACTCAGACACCCTTCCTGCCCCGTCACGCTTCCCTTCGGCTTTTGCAATTCAGGATTCAGCAATACGAGTTCTTCTCCATTTCCCGGTTCGCCTGATGGATTCACAACAAACATCCGTATCGGCAGATTGACTTGATTTGCAGCCAGACCAACGCCCTCGGCTTCGTACATCAGGTCCAACATTTGAGCTGCCATATTTCGCAGTTCCTTATTTACACGCCGAATCGGCTTGCTGCGAACGCGAAGAGTTGGATGAGGATAGGGTATGATGCTGAGTTGCATGTTGAACCGTGTCGTAACAAAAACCGTGTCGTAATAAAATTGTGCTTCGCAGAGTGGCATGAAGTCCGATTTTAGCTGGCTTGAACCGTAACAACGGTGTTTGGCCTGCCTCTGCGATGGCCGAATTTGAGAGTCCAACGCAAATACGATGAACGCGTGGTTTACCAAGGATGACTTATCTCTTGCTAATTGTGCAGGGGATTGCCTGAAAAGCGTGCCGAAAACCGGGATCCAACCGAACTTTTGCTGCCGCTCCCGCTGGACAGAACGCGGCCTTTCCACCAACATCGTCTCATGGTCAATGAACTCGCTACAGAATTGTTTCTGAAATCGGCCGCGGCGGCCAGTCAACTGGGATGTCGTGTCGAAACCGTCGCAGGTGCCCAAATTTTGGATGCGGGAGTCAATACACGGGGCTCTCTGCAAGCCGGCCGTGTTTTGGCACAGTTGTGCATGGGCGGCCTTGCCGAGATCGCCCTTCTGCCCGCAAACCCGACGCTGCTCGTTTCGAACAACTTGGTGCAGGTCCAAACCGACCATGTGGTCATGGCCTGCTTGGGCAGCCAATACGCTGGCTGGCCAGTCTCGACGGACGACTATTTCGCTATGGGAAGTGGGCCGATGCGTCTTTTTCGCGGTCGCGAAGAGACACTTCTTCACTTGAATCTAAACGAGTCAGGGAACGGACCCGTTGTCGGTATCCTTGAAAGTGAAACATTACCAACAGAATCAGCAATCGAACTGATCGCCAAACAGTGCGGTGTCACCACCACTGACCTGCGTCTCGCTGTGGCTCCCAGCACATGCATTGCGGGCAGCTACCAAGTTGTTGCTCGTAGCATCGAGACCGCGATGCACAAGTTGCACGAACTCAAGTTCGACGTCAACACAATCGTCTCAGCAACCGGAACTGCCCCGTTGCCTCCCCCAGCAAAAACTGGAGACACGATAGGCGGTATCGGTCGAACAAACGATGCCATGCTCTACGGCGCTAGCGTTACTTTTTGGAGCGATGCAAGTGACGAGGAAATCGAGAGAGTTGCCTCCAACGTTCCAAGTTGCTCGTCCCGAGATCATGGCCGCCCGTTTGCAAAAATTTTCAAAGATTACGAATACGATTTTTACAAAGTTGATCCTCTTCTTTTCAGCCCTGCGTCTGTCACGATCCACAGTCTCAAAAGTGGACACACTTGGAGCCACGGGCGAATTGAAACCGACATCCTGCGTCAATCGTTTGTTTCACAATGAGCCAGTTCCGTATTCTCTGTTTGGGTGCTGGAGAAGGCTGGCACTCAGAGCAACTTTCCACCGCTTCCAACGCACTTGGATGCCGGATGGAGTTTGCAACGTATGAGTCTTTGCAGACTGTAATGATCGACAACGCTCTTACTTACCGCTGTGAAGCGGGTGATTTGGGCGAGTTTGATGTACTCTTGACTCGAACCATGCCCGCAGGATCTTTAGAGCAGATCACATTCAGACTGTCGATTCTGCACGCTCTTGCACATGCGCAGACCCTTCCTGTCATCAATCCGCCAAACGCCCTTGAAATCGCAATTGATAAATTTGCGACGCTCCAGCGGGTATCTGCTCTCGGATTTCCGATCCCCGACACGGCGGTCGTTCAATCACGTCGAGACGCTTTGGATGCATTCAAATTGTTCGGCAGTGACTGCGTCGTCAAACCAATTTTTGGTGGTGAAGGGCGTGGTGTGATGCGGATTTGCGATCCTGAACTTGCATGGACAACCTTTTCAACCTTAGAAAATCTAGGCGCCGTCTGTTATGTACAAAAGTTTGTACCGCCTGGTGGTTCGGACACCCGTCTGCTAGTGATCGGGGATAGTGTTCGCGGTATCCGACGCACGAACCATGCGGAGTTTCGCACGAACGTAACCAGCGGTGGCCAATGCGAGTCCATTGAAGTCCCCGAGCAACAGGCAGACATGGCACGAAGGATCTGCAAGGATATCGGTCTCCGATTCGCGTCCGTCGATTTATTGCATTTTGAGGGTGGAGATCCGAAAGTCATCGAGGTCAATGCGATCCCCGGGTGGAGGGGAGCGCAAACTGTCACAAAGGATCCCATCGCTGTTGAAATCGTGAGTGAATTGCAAATACAGGCTGCCACAACAAAAGAAAACATTTGCTAATGAGCGACACATTTCCCTCTCCTGACGATCAGCCCAGTGATGACACTGACGCAACAAGGCGACTACCAGTCGATGGGAATATTGCAGGCAGGCTTACCATGGTCGCATCCTTGGCTCCAGGAGCCATTGCTATTGCTGAACCGGATGGCCCCCCTCAGCCTGGAGGACTACGCAGCTATTCCCTAACTACTTTTGGCAGTCTTGATCAAAGAAGTGATGAAATTGCTCGCGGTCTCACTGCATGGGGCGTCAAACCGGGCATGCGAATTGCAATGCTCGTGCCATTCGGTGCAGGATTCATCGAACTCGTGTTTTCACTGATGAAAGCGGGCGTTGTTACCGTACTTGTCGATCCAGGCATGGGACGAAAACACTTGGTTCGTTGCCTGAGCGCGGCGGATCCGGATGGTTTCATCGGAATCCCGAAAGCCCAAGCCATTCGCTCAGTGTTGCGACGCCGCTTTCCAAAAGCAAAATGGAATGTAACCGTCGGACGCCGGCTATTTTGGGGTGGCAAAACGCTCCAGCAAGTGATCGAACTGGGCAAGGCCCAGAAAGATAACATCAACCTGCCCCGAGTGGAGCGTTCCGATGATGCAGCAGTCATTTTCACGACCGGCAGCACGGGACCTCCGAAAGGCGTCCTTTACACTCATGGAACCTTCCATGCACAGATCGACAGAATCCGCGAACGATACGACATCCATCGCGGTTCACGGGACTTAGCTTGCTTTCCTCTCTTTGGTTTGTACGATGCAGTGATGGGCGTGACCACCATCATCCCTGACATGGATCCAACCAAGCCCGCAGCCGTCAATCCGGAGCGATTAATCGAGGCTGCAGCTCAATGGGAAATTGATCAAGCTTTCGGATCGCCAGCACTGTGGAATACCGTTGTGCGGTGGGCTGAAGCAAATGATGTTGAGCGTCCGTTCCCAACTCTGAAACGAATACTCTCCGCTGGCGCTCCCGTTCCCGCAGAAACACTCTCGAAGCTGAGAACCCTGGTTGATCCTGACGCCAGCATCATGACTCCCTATGGTTCAACCGAAGCACTTCCCCTTGCCTCGATCGAATCACGCGAGGTCATTTCCGAAACGGGGCCAGCCTCACTTAAAGGGAAAGGCACGTGCGTCGGCACAAGGTTTGAAGGTGTTTCGTGGCGAGTCATTGAAATTCAGGATGGCCCTATCACCGACATTCAAGAAACTCAAGAAGTCGATCAAGGAAAGATCGGCGAATTGATGGTGACTGGCCCGATGGTCACAAAAACGTATGTGGTCCGATCAGATCAAAACTCACTCCATAAGGTGACTGACGGGAAGCGTATTTGGCACCGTATGGGCGACATCGGATACCTCGACTCCCGTGACCGCTTCTGGTTCTGTGGACGCAAGGCACATCGCGTCACAGCAGGGAACCGAACATTATTCACGATCCCCTGCGAAGCGATCTTCAATAGCCATCCCGCAATCTATCGATCCGCTCTTGTCCCTCGTGGCGAAAGTCCAAATCAACAACCGGTAATGATTGTAGAACCGCACCCGGACCAGACACCGAGAACGCCACAGACGCGAAAACTTCTGAAAGAGGAACTACTCGAACTGGCATCCCGTAATCCGCTCACTCGCAGAATCACCGAAGTCATCGTCTGGGATACACCGCTACCCGTCGACATCCGTCACAACAGCAAGATTTTCCGCGAAAAACTGGCTGAACAAATCAATCGCAACCACTAGTTCTCAACTGTGGATTTTACGTCGCTTGCCGATTTCCGGCCATCTAACGCATGCCTAAGCCCCGGCACCTTCCCCTCGCAAATAGAAATGTTTGCAAATGTTTTCAAGATGGAACCGCAACCAAGCAGGTGACGTGTAGACACCATGTCCGAACAGTTTTTGATTTTCACGACCGGGAGTAGCGGCATAATCGACCAACAACGTTTTGCCATCAGCAGATTCGCGGCGACCCTGTTTTAATTTTTTAAACAGATCCCGACGCCGCACGCTTGATTCAAAAATTCTGTGTAGACGTCGTTCTACCACGACATCCCGCCATGCAAAAATGGAGGGAAGAAAATCAGTTCCTGCGATTCCCAGATGCTGGATATAATCGCCCCCTGCTGCATTCACTACATCACCCACCGACTTTGGAAACACTGCCATGTGTGGATCACGTCCCTCGGTATCCCGGTGCTGCGTAAAATGCAGCAACCGTGGCACCAAGACCTCATTCCACCGATAACGAAGTGGAGTACCAAATGTGACGATATCGATTTCCCCACGAGGACCGCTACCATCAAGTAATATCTCGCGAGCAAACGTCCAATCCTGCAAATCGACCTTGCTTCGAAATGGATTGTGGTAATGCAGACGAGTTGCTTGAAAAAAACTCTCCTTTGCCTCGTGCGATGCTCCCACAATCTGTGAAAGCATGGCGAGCAGATTACCACCATGGCTATGCGCCATGACCAACAATCGACCTTTTCGGTTCATCAGATGGAGCTTCCGAAGTAACGCGACTGCGCCATCAGCCCTGCCGATGTGGTGATTTTCTCCTGACCATCCAAATCGTTCAACGCTGATCGCTGGCAAGCCAGGTGTATTGATCAGGCCATACAACTGCTTGGTAAATCCATCCGTATAATTACCAACGTCCCCAGCCAACTCATCAAACCAAGCTTTACTGAGTTCATTGATCCGTGATGCTTGCACTGGTGAATATCTTTTTACTTCACGCACAAAGCCAGTGATATCCCCGCCCGCAAAAGTTCCGTGGATCAATAGAATGTGCCGGACATTTGCCTCTCTCAGTAAATTTGCAGCAGACGCAAACTGGTCCGGATGCGGATTGAATACTGGAATCGCATCCGCGCACGGGATTCGAACCACCTGACCTCGCAACTCATCGGTCGCAAACGTGTGATGCGAGAACCGACACTCTCCATTCGCTGGGTATCGAGTCATTAAAATATCGTTGTAATCGGCAAATTCAATATTCAGACAATCAGAACATGTTGTTGTATACTGTCCGAAACACCAACACATCACCGACCGCGTAAATACGGTCCGAAGAGGCAATAAATCATGAAGAGACGGGAATTCCTTGGAGCAACCGCCGCGATCTCCTGCGTGATCTCACAACCACAACTACTCATGGCACTTGATCAAGACAACCGATATCGCAAGGAAATCGGAATCCAGCTTTATACACTTCGCAACCAAATCAACAGTAATGTCAAAGGCACGCTGAAATCCGTCGCCGATGCAGGATACAAGCAGGTCGAACCATACGGATTCCCAGACGCAAAACCCATGATCAAGGCCGCCAAAGATAATGGGTTAGCGGTCCAATCCTCACACTTCAACTGGGACTCAGTCGTGAACCCTGATGACAAAGGGGTGATGCCTTTTAAGCAAGTTCTTGACTCGGCAAATGAGGTGGGACTCAAACATCTTGTGGTTCCGTACCTCGCTGATCGAAACCGAAAAACGCTCGACGACTACCGCATTCTCTGTGAGCGTTGTAACCAAGGCGCCGAAGAAGCAAAAAAGGCTGGGATTCAACTCGCTTATCACAACCATGCGTTTGAGTTTGAACCCAAGGAAGGAGGAAAAACCGGTTACGATATCATGATTGAGGAATTTTCTCCCGACATGAAATTCGAAGTCGATGTCTTCTGGATCAAGGTGGGCGGCAAAGACCCTGTCCAACTGTTGAAATCACTCAAAGGACGTGTCTCACAATTGCACCTCAAAGACCTCGACAAAAGCGTCAAGACACCTGAATACGGTGGCATTCCCAACGAAGCATTTAAAGAACTGGGCAACGGGGTCATCCCAATGGAACCCATCATCGAAGTTGCTGCAGACACAGGAGTCGACATCTGCCACGTCGAGCAAGATCACTCACCGAATCCACTGAACAGCATCCGCGAAAGCATGAAATACCTTAACACGCTGTAGAACACTGAACTTACAAACGTGAATTTAGTCAGATCCTACCCGTTTCGCTTAAAGAGGAAAACAACATGAAGACTCGTTGGTTGATGGCACTTACATTACTTGGATCGTTAGGATTGGGAAACGGAATGACACAAGCAGAGACGTCAGTCGGCGATCAAGTCCCAGACTTTGAACTCATCGGAAGTGACGGAAAAACCTATTCGTCGAAGCAGTTCAAAGGAAAGAAAGCTTTCGTCATTGCGTGGTATCCCAAAGCCTTTACCGGTGGCTGAACGAAAGAATGCAAGTCGCTCCGTGAGAGTGGCAAACTAATTCGGGACTTTGATGTTGCATACTTCACCGCAAGCGTCGACGCTGTCCAAAAGAACACAGACTTCGCCAAGAGCCTCGATCTCGATTATCCGATTTTGAGCGACCCCAAAAAGCAGTTCGCTGACGCACTTGGCTGCCTCAATGCCCGTGGCATGTCCAATCGCTGGACCTACTATGTAGGGAAAGATGGCAAGATCCTTTACATAGACAAAGCTGTCAAAGCAGGAGATCACGGCAAGGCTATTGCTGACAAACTGAAGGAACTGGGCGTGGAAAAGAAATAGTCCAGAACCTCCAACTGAACCACTGCGACCACTGCGACCACGCAGCACACTCGGTGCTACGTGGTCTTTTTTGTGCGTTTGCGTCCACTCCCTCACTGAACCCAACGATGAAGCATATTTTCACAACCTTAGTCCAAAGGTACTTTTTATCAATCGCAGCAATTGGTGTCGCCTTCTTTCCCTACGAACGAAGTACCGCACAGACTGCACCTGCAGTCCCCATAGCTCACGCGCATAATGACTACGAACATAACCGACCTCTGCACGATGCGTTGAAAGCAGGTTTCGCGAGCGTTGAAGCCGACGTCTATCTCGTCAACAACCAACTCCTCGTGGCCCATGACCGACACGATACGAACCCTGAGAGATCACTCGAATCACTCTACCTCGCTCCCCTTCGCCAACACTTCTCTCAGACACCCTCTACCTCAGCGCAAGAGACGTTTTGGCTGATGATCGACGTCAAGTCCGAGCCGATTTCGACATATAAAAAGATTCACTCGGTACTCAAAAGCTATCCCGACCTGATTGCAAAAATTCATGAGTCACCTCAGCAGCACCGCGAACCGCATCATCCACCGGTGCGGATCGTGATCAGCGGCAACCGCGCCAAGCAAGAAATTCTGGACACACTCCCTCTAATTGCGGGAATCGACGGGCGTCTCACCGACTTACAAACAGAACTCTCTCCTCAGGCCATGCCCTGGATCAGCGACAACTGGCGATCACACTTCACATGGCGAGGGGAAAGCGAGTTCCCTCCTCAGGAACGCACGAAACTTCGCAAATTTGTCAAGCAAGCACACGAAAAAGGCCGCTTGCTGCGTTTCTGGGCCACCCCTGACTCGCCCAAGTTCTGGGACGAACTGCTCAATGCGAACGTGGACCTGATCAACGCAGATGATTTAAAGGGGTTAAACACACATTTGCAAAAACGCATCCGAACAAAAAAGTGAAATTCCAGATGCCACAAAGGTTGTCGCAACGGAACTACTTGTCGTACACGTCCACGCCAAATGTCTTCAGCACTTCACTCTGCTCTGTTTTCTTTTTCTCATCGATCGGATTTCCGCCCAGATAAACCTCAAGATAGGGAGCAAACCTTCGGTCGCCTTCCGCGTCCTTCTTGCACATCTCTACAAGGGGTCCCAAATCAGCAATTTTGTTCCGCGAAATCAAAAGCATATCCAGTTCAGGAAGCGTACCAATCGGAGCCAAAGAACTGAGTTGGTTGCCGGTTAGATCAAGCGTGGTTAACCAACGCAACTTGCCTACCGGTCCGATATCCGTCAGCTGATTACCGGAAACATCAAGTGACCAGATCTTGGTCAACTCCGCGATCGCACCAATATTTTTGAGTTCATTCTGCGCTAAATACAGGGTTCGAAGGTTATCCATTCCCTTCAACGCAGCAACATCCTTGATACTGTTCCCAGAGAGGTCGAGTAACTGCATCGCCTTGAGTTCTTTCAATGGCGATAATTCCTGAATCTTGTTCTTACTCAAAGCCAGATATTGAACCCGTTTCAATCCTGCCAATGGCTTGAGATCGACAATTTCATTCTCGCCAAGATCAATCTGCATGATTGCCGTGCAATGCTGCAATCCTTCCAGATTCTTAATTCCCTTACCAACGCCAATCACGCGTGAGATGTTGGCGACATCACCTTTGGTGATCGGTTCATCATTATTTCGCTTTGCATAAACTTCTTTGCGCACAGCAGCCTCGAGCGCCTTGTCTGCAAAGATAGCAACGGGTTTTGGCGGCGGCTCCTTCTTAGCCTCTTTTTCCTTCATTTCAGCAGCTTTCTTATCAGCAGCTTTCTTATCAGCAGCTTTCTTATCAGCAGCTTTCTTATCAGCAGCTTTCTTGTCAGCAGCTTTCTTGTCAGCAGCTTTCTTGTCAGCAGCTTTCTTGTCAGATTTATCTTCGGCACTCACCTCCTTGGGTTTTTCCGATTCTTTGCCTGCTGCTTTCTTGACCTCCGGCGTTTTCGCTTCAGCCGCCTTCTCGGGTGACTTGGGGGGCACGTCCTGAGCAGACAGACCATCGGGGAGAATTAGCAGAAGCAGGCCGCAGGTTACGGCATGGAAAATCATCTTGTGAGCAAAAGAAGGCATGCGAACTACTCTCGTATGCAAGCAGGTGGGTGGAAGGCAGAAATCCGAAGGCTCTAGTTTACTTCACCACGTGGCGTGAGACCATCACTGGGAAAACCCACAAACGAAGGTTATCTGACAAGAACGCCACTGCTCGAGGCTGGGATAATGTCTGCAACGGGCTCCCGGAGAATCCCTCGGCATCAGCCAAAACGCCATCCACATGCATACAAACGGGCGAGACAAGCCTAAGACGTCGTTGGAACGGTGCAAGAAGGGACCGATCTAAAAAATATTACCGTAGCGAAGTTCACAACATTGCCCACCGCTACGGCCCGTTTGCTCAGACCGATGCACCACCATGCATTCCAGTGTTGGCTCACGCTCGCGAGGAGATTGTCATCGCACTGGAATGCAGATTCGCCAGCAGCGGATTAATAGTTCCGATCGCGGGGATCAGTGAGACCATCGGCAAGACGTCGCAATGCTTCGGTCTCAATCTGTCGAACACGTTCTCGTGTAAGCCCAAGCTCTGCCCCGATTTCCTTAAGCGTCTTGGGCTCCTCACCACCAAGCCCAAAACGTAGTTTCAAGACAGTCGCTTCGCGTTCTTCGAGATCACCGAGTAGCTCCATCGCATGCCGAAGAATATCGTGATCCAGCATCTCTTCATCCGGAGCTTTCAGCCTCTCGTCCATCACCATTTCACCAAGCGACCAACCTGACTCACTCTGGTCGCTCTGCGGGGTGCTATTGCTGATACGAATCGCTTTTCGAATGATGGGCAGTTTTTTCTTGGGAAGCCCAAGTACACGAGCGACTTCCTCATTTGTGGGTGTTCGCCCAAGCTCCTCACTCAGCCGCACGGTAGCTCGCCGCCACTTGCTTAACAGCTCAACCATGTAAGCCGGAATTCGAATCGTCTTGGCACTATTGATCAGCGCTCGCTTGATCGACTGCTTGATCCAGTAACTTGCATAGGTACTGAATCGGGTTCCGACGGTAGGATCAAATCCCTCGACGGCACGCAACAGGCCCAGATTCCCTTCCTCAATCAGATCTTGCAGACCAAGCCCCTTGCCTGTGTAGCCTCGTGCGATGTTCACCACGAGACGCAGGTTGGCTCTTACCATTCGATCACGAGCAAGCACATCACCAGCTCCAATCTGCTCGGCCAGTTGCAACTCTTCTTGTGCTGTCAACAACGCAGTCTCATTGATCTCCCGCAGATAGGTTTCCAGCGGGGACTGGGCAGTTCTGCTGCGAGTAGTGACGCGTGCCCGTTGCTGGCGTTTTACTGCACGAGGCTTGTCGTCGTTGGTCGATGAGGTGGCTTGGGATTGCGTCATAAATACACGGCATGCTTGTCGGTCACGTGCAGAATTCAGTATTCACGATGCTGATCCTGTTGTTGCCGTTAAGTTGGAGGCAACAAGATCCCGTGATACTGTTCCCGCTCCGCTTCCTAAGTCTGGAAATGGATTGGTGGAACACCACCAGCATCGGCATGCTTTTCTTCATCGCTGCAAACTACGTGAAAACGGAACACCTTTGCAAAGTATTCCGATTGTCGGGGACTTGCCGATCGCAGAACAAATAGCAATTAGCAGGGCTTGCCGCATTGTTGCCAAGGCTTCCGAACAACAGGCTTGAATTGCCTTGCTGCTGCCACAAATCACGGGGACAATTAGGAATTCCGCTGTACCTGCTTGCGATACTGACCAGGCGTGATGCCCTCAAACTGCTTGAAACAACCAACCATATAGGCCGTATAACTGAACCCTGTCATTTCAGATATCGAATCCAACTTCAATTCCGTTTCTTGAAGCAGCGACTTCACATGATTGATCCTCACTCGCCTAATCAGTTCCAGCGGTGATTGATTCAAAGCCTTGCTGAACCGTCTCTCAAGAGTCCGACGCGACATCGGAAATTCAGACAACAAATCCGAAACATCAATTCCATCACTGGCATGTCTGCGAATGTAACCAGCAATTGTCGCGATCAATGGATCATGGATCGCACTGGTATCTGTACTGCCCCGAGTCACGATGCCTGATGGCTCTACGATGATGCAACGCTCCTGAATCTGAATGTCTCTCAAAGACGTTGGATTCATGAGTTGATCAAGCAGTTCGGCGGCTTTCATTCCGATTGCCACCGTATCAGGAGCCACACTGGTTAGCGGTGGATCACACAGGTCACACAGAATTTCGTCATTATCGACACCAACCACGGCGACTTGCTCGGGGACAAGTAAATTCAAGTCACGACAAATTTCAAGAATGGTTCGTGCTGCAGCGTCATAGCACGCAAAGATTCCCACTGGCTTCGGTAATGCTTCAATCCATGCTGCCAAACGTTCGCGACGCTGATACCACGGTGCTTCACGCGTGATTTCGATTGAAGCTTCCAGCACATCACAATCCCGGCCAACTCGGCCTAGAACTTGCCGAAAATGATCACGACGAACATCAGACCAGACCAAGCCGCGATGTCCCAAATACCCAAAGTTCGCAAAGCCTCGCTCAAGTAGATGCTCCGCTGCTAGCTCCGCACACCCCACATCATCATTCATCACCGAAACCGAAGACAACGGATTATCTTCACCAAGGCAAATGGTTGGTAGCCCAAACCCGATGACGTGCTCAAGAGTCTCACATTGGGATGCACGAACGATGATTCCATCAAAGTCTCCCGATTCCACCCACTCAGGAACGGGATCTGCTAATCCACGCTCATCGACAAACGTCGACCATTGCCCATGCAAGCGGGCATAGCGTCCCACTCCTAAGAGCAGACCTCTACCAAATGCCTTTGACGTCTCTATGAGTAGTGCCACGCGATACAACGACAAGTCCCCAGAGTGACAATAGTGTCGCAAAAACGTAAGATCATGACGCATATGTGAATTGCCGCCACCTAAAACAGCACGTAAGTTGTCGTTTTTCCATAATTCCACGGATTGATGTTGATGTTAATTGACAGCCATCACCACCTCTGGAAGTACTCCACCAATGAATACGGGTGGATCAACGACCAGATGCTACCACTCAAAGCCGATTTTTTACTGCCGGAACTGCACGAGATTGCTACCGCCAGTTCAATCGATGGATTTGTATCCGTTCAGGCAAGACAGACCCAGCAAGAGACAGATGACTTGCTCGCCATGGCAAATGCCGATCCACTGATCTGCGGGGTCGTGGGCTGGGTTCCATTATCAGCGCCTGATGTGAGCGAGACGCTGGAGCGTCTCGCTGACCAAAAATTTCTCAAGGGCGTTCGGCACGTTGTGCAGGATGAACCTGACGACCAATTCATTCTTGGTGCAGATTTCAATCGTGGCGTCTCGCAATTAGCGGAGCACAACCTCGTTTACGATGTCCTGATTTTTGCGAAACAGTTACCGGCATCGATTCAATTTGTTGACCAACATCCGGATTTGCAGATGGTGCTGGATCACATTGCAAAACCGACAATCACCAATGAAGCCTACGATCAAACCTGGGAAACCCATTTCAAAGAACTGGCAAAGCGAGAAAACATCAGCTGCAAATTTTCAGGCGTCGTCACAGAAGTTCGCGGCGAATCCTGGTCCATGGATCAAATTCGGCGGTACTGGGATGTCGCATTGGAGGCGTTTACTCCCGACCGACTCATGTTTGGCAGTGACTGGCCAGTTTGCCTGCTCAAAACCGGGCACCACCAGTGGCTGGCTGCCGTCCAGCAACTGGCCTCAGAACTGACCGTCACCGAACAAGCAAAAATTTTCTCCTCCAATGCCATCCGTGACTACAACCTCGAGATTGAGGTCGATTGAAATACAACCCTCCAGAACACCGAATCAAAAACTACAAAAAACGACATTCGTCTGAACAAATCAAACGACATTGTCTGCTTTCGATACCTGCGACACATCGCAACGCTCAACAACACAGCTACACGGAGTTTTTCTTATGCGTGCCATTCAGATCTCTGAAGTCAAAACATTGAAGGCGATCGACATCCCAGATCCGGGCAAGCCCGCTCTGGGAGAGGCTTTGGTCAGAACCCACCGCATGGGCGTTTGTGGCACTGACATCAGCTGCTACTTGGGCAAGTTTCCATTCTTTGATTTCCCGCGAATCCCGGGGCACGAACTTGGCGTTGAGGTAGTTGAGGTGGGTGACGGCGTGGAAAACGTCAAGCCAGGTGATCGTTGTAGCGTCGAGCCGTACATGAATTGCGGCGAATGCTACTCATGCCGACACGGGGCATACAATTGTTGCCAAAAATTAAAAGTCATTGGTGTGATGATGAACGGCGGTCTGTGCGAATCGTTCTTGGTACGTGCAGACAAGCTGCATCCATCACAGAAACTGAGCTACGACCAACTCGCCTTGGTGGAAACACTCGCCATCGGCTGCCACGCGAATGACCGCGGAGCCCCGGAAACTGGCGACCATGCATTGATCATCGGCATGGGTCCGATCGGATTGGCAACGTTGGAATTCGCGCGGCTGACAGATGCTACCATCAGCGTGATGGACATGAATCAGTCGCGTCTTGACTTTGTCCGAGATAACTACGGAATCGAGAACACCATCCTGTTCAAAGGAGATGGCTCCGAGCTGGAACAGATGGAGAAGATCACCAACGGTGACATGTACCATGTCATCACTGATGCGACCGGCAATAAGCATTCCATGGCCGGCGCGCTTGCCTACATTGCTCCAACAGGTCGTCTGGTCTATGTCGGGATTACGACAGAGGAAGTGTCATTTCGCCATCCTGTGATGCACCGTCCCGAAGCCTCCATCATGGCTTCACGCAACGCTTTGCCACCTGACTTCACTCGCATCATTGGCCTGATCGAGGATGGAACAATCAACACTGCCCCATGGATCACCCACCGGACCAGTTTCGACGGTGTGCTTACGGATTTCGAATCTTACACAAAGCCGGAAACTGGAGTTATCAAGGCAATCATCGAAGTGACGTCCTAAGTAGACGCAGGTGATGACAAAGTCAGGCTTTGAATTGATTGGCCATCCAAGGACAGCTCAGGGCCACAGCATCGAACATTACGCTTACTCTCCAACCTATCGCTGCACCGCTTGGTGTATCAGCGGCATCTGAAAGAAGATCAATGACAAAAAAATGTGTAGCACTTGGCTTGGCACCGAGCTTTGGATTTGGCGATCGCACCGGGCTCGCAACACCAGGTCATGTAGCATCTATGAAACGCTGCGGTGCTGGCATTGAAGCAATTTACCCACAGCAATCCATCCGCGAAATGACTCGCACCAAAAGGACTCCGCAGGAAGTCATGGACGATGCCATGAATGGCGCGGAGGCTGCAGGCTGGACCGGCCCCATCGGTGCAGATGCAGATCATCTGAAAGTCCCCGAGGACGTGGATGTAACCGCTGCGGTAGGTTTTACCTTTTTTACGATCGACCCATCTGATGACGTGGACCAACAGGCCGATGACTACGACGAGGCAAAATTGCGAACTGCATTCGCAGAAAACCGCAGTGAAGCTCCATGGTTTGAAGACTACTTGGGCAAGTCCGTTAAGCTCGGGACCGGGACGGTTGTTTCACTGGATGAAGAAGCTTGCATGCGAGCCGCTGTCAAATATGGAAAAGCCATCACGCGGGCATTGAAACTTGGTGACTACATCAAGACCGTTAATGAAGCGGCTGGCAACGACTACGAAATCGAACTGTCGGTCGACGAAACGGACCAGCCCACAACACTAGCTGAGCATTACATCATCGCGGACCAATGCCTCAAAGGCGATATGAAGCTGGTCAGTCTCGCCCCGCGTTTCATCGGCGACTTCGAGAAAGGCATCGATTTCATCGGGGATCTGGAAGCACTTCATGCGTCACTGAAAAATCATGCCGCCATTGCTGAGACGCTCGGCCCGTATAAGTTGAGTCTTCACAGCGGCAGTGATAAGGTTTCGATGTACGGACTGCTTGCAAATGCCACTCAGGGACGTTTTCACGTAAAAACTGCTGGGACAAGTTACCTAGAGGCGCTGCGAGTCGTCGCTCGCCATGATCCCGCAGCATTCCGCGAAATCATTGATTTTTCGCGAGGTCGATACGAAACTGACAAAGCCACTTATCATGTCTCTGCAACATTAGCAGATGCACCTTTGACAAGTGATGCCGATGACGCAACTCTTGAAAGTGAATATCTGGAGATGTGGAGCGATGTTCCTGTTGGCAAAGGTTTCACCAAGCCCGGTCGTCAAATCCTTCACTGCACCTTTGGATCAGTTTTGACAGATGAGAAACTCGGTAAAATTGTCCATGACTGTTTGACCACTCACCCCGACACTTACACGGAAGTCCTTGACGATCACTTCGGTCGCCATCTGGACGCTCTCCGTAGCGGCATGGAGTGAAGAAACGTTACCCATTGAACGAGTGTTTCGCTGGATCAAGACGGCAATGGTTTCAAAAGCACTCGGCGTTGACACATTCCCCCGCAGAGAACACAGCCATGCATCAGAAGTTTGGGAACACCGCCCTAACCATGCCACGCGTGGTCTTTGGGGCAACGTGCTTGGGCAACCTGTTTGTCGCGATGAACGACGAACAGAAGCGAGAACTGGTTCGTGAATGGTTTTCACAGATCCCCAAGCCTGTCGCGATAGACACGGCAGGCAAATATGGTGCGGGGTTATCGCTGGAGGTTCTGGGGCGTGAACTGGCTACCTTGGACATCAAGCCAGATGACGTGGTAATCAGCAACAAACTGGCCTGGAGAAGAATTCCCCTGCAAGGCCCCGAACCAACCTTTGAACCCGGAGTCTGGGCAGAACTGAAACATGATGCAGCCCAAGACATTAGCCATGATGGAATCCTACGTTGCCACGAGGACGGTTGCCGAATGCTGGGGGATTTCACTCCAAAATTGGTAAGCGTCCACGATCCCGATGAATATCTAGCGGCGGCGACAAGCTCCGGGGATCGAAATCACAGGCTGGATAATATCTGCGAAGCCTATCGTGCATTGGAAGATTTGCGTGATGCGGGGCAAGTCGCAGGGGTAGGAGTCGGAGCGAAAAACTGGCAGACGATCCGTGAACTTGATGGACACTGTCGCTTTGACTGGGTCATGATGGCAAATAGTTTTACCGTCATGCACCACCCGCCCGCATTACTCGAATTCATCGCGTCTCTTCAGAGCAGAAATATTGCTCTCATCAATTCAGCAGTGACACACGGTGGATTTCTGGTGGGCGGCAAATTCCTTGACTACCGCGAAATCAACCCGACCGATCAAGACGACTCGAAGCGTCTTGAATGGCGTCGCAAGTTCACTGAAGTATGCCAGCAGTTCAATGCAAGCCCGTATCACGTTGCCGTAGCATTTGGTGTTTCACACCCAGCCGTCAACTGTGTTGCCTTGAGCACCAGCCAGCCCGACCGCGTGGGCTCGATGGTATCGTCAGTGACAAAGAAACCAACGCCGGCTATCTGGGACGAACTACGCACCCGAGGATTGATTGACGCCGGCTATCCGCATCTCAACACGGCAGACTGAATACTGCTGCCAAACTTTTTCCGAACGCGTTCTCAACTAGACTTTGATCCCGCAGTTCTCAACCACCCCTGCGGATCTCGGATCCTTTGAAACGCACGGTGATCCGATAAACCTTTTTACGATGGTAAACAACCTCTCCATCGCTATTGATCTTTTCCGGAACATCGTGTCTCCAAATATCGACACTTGCATGATAGCCACGTTCGGAGAAAACATCGATCAGCATTGCAAGAGCCTCATGCTCTTGCCATAGCGGATCCTCTGAGTTGATATCGGCATGTCCTGAAATGGCATGCCGAACAATGATCGGCATCATTTGTTCTTCGATGAACCTGACGACCTTGTGAAACAGTTCAGTGCGTTCAATCTCATATTCGTCCAGACGCGTTACCAACTCACGCCGCGCATGACTAACGATGTCACTCGCAAGTGGTATCGACTGTAGCGAGTGGAACGTTCGAGGATCCAATTCCAGAGAACTCTGGTACTCCAACTCACGCAGGATATTTTCCTGCACCACTTGCAAGGGCGCCTGGGCGTTGATGAAGTGGTAGTGGAAAAGTTGCTTTAACGAGACCAGAGCATCGTAGGTCTTTTCTTTGAACACACGATAACGATCCCGAGCCAGATCTTCATTGAAGTCGGTTGGTCGTTCTTCCCAAACATCGCCAATGCCACTCTCACGAACCTCTTCATTATGAGCAATCGTTTTCCTACCACGAGAGAGTTGCCTAGACACACTCTCGGACTCATCAACGAACAACACCATGATATGGAAGGTGGGTTGCTTGAAATGGACCAATTGAGGACTGTCGGCAAACTCGCGACGAAGGGCATTCATGCGATCGTAAAGCATCTTCAGGCATTCCACCTGCACCTTGGTCCGTGGAAAACCGTCAAGAATGGCACCACCTTGGTAGCCTGGTTCAAGCAACTTTCGAAACACTAGGCCGACGACCTCGCGGTCACCAACCATTCCCCCCCTCGCTTTGATCGCCTGAGACTCAGGGCTGTCCAGCAATTCGCTTACCACCACAGGTCGCTCAGAAATATCACGAACTTCGCGAATGAAGTCGGTGTTGGTGCCTTTTCCAGACCCGGGTGCCCCGCCCAGAAGGATCAATTCTTTGGGGAAATGAAGGTTTGCTTTGCCATACTTGGCTTCGAGTTCCTTCCAAACTGAATTGAAAATCAACTGTGCATCTTTGACCTCAAGGTCGGCCGGAATCGCCGCAATTTTGTTGGGTTCTGAGGTTCTCACGTTCGCTCTGCTCAGGTTGGAAGGGTTCTTGTTCCCTCAATAGAACATCCCCGCAGGCTTCGGCCAACACCCGATCAAACCATGAATTTGGAGTAAGAATCAACCGCCGACGAACCGTTCACCGGCTTTCAACTGCAGTCCGTCTGTTGCGGGCCAGCGTCACAACCCGTCTAAACCGGACTCAATCCCCCCCTAATTGCCGTGGTGGCAACGCCAGCCCTCAGCCAATGACCTACCGTTTATCAATGGTCACCAGGGGTAACTTTACCAATCAAACAAAGGGAATAGAGCGTGCTACGACTTGATTCCGTATCCGACCCCCGGCTTCACGAAAACAAAATCCGCAAATGGCGATGCGGTCGCATCGTGATGCAAGCAGGAAAACTGGTTGAAATCCAACAGCGACTTTTATGCGGCAATGTTTCGGTTGCAGAAGTGTGGTTGCAAGCCAAATTTGGCCGACGCGACGATGACTGCTGCTGGCTGGACTATCACCAGCCACTGGGCATGCCCAGTTTCTTAACCCTTGATTACATTCGCACGGGAACGCTGGCCAGCTATCAAACGTTCATTGGTGCGTGCCAAATCCTCGATGAGATTGCACGAATCCGATCGACCGCTGCGATCGTAGCCCACGTCACCAATCGAAATATCAGCGATCGGCTCTTGGAGCGACATGGATGGGAACGGCACATGGAACGCTGGAAGGGACGTCACTGGATCCGCCGCTTTTATCAAGGGTATCCCAAAAGTCGACTTGATCGATATCTCGACACATCCCACGATGCGAAGCACACACTCGGAAAACCAAAGAGACAAGATGACGCGACAGCAGCGTTCGTCGCTGTGAATACACTGCCCATCGCGACCCCCCAAATCCCTTCCGCGCCGCTATCGCAGTGACAACCATGTTACGAATTAAACTCTGCCTGACAGCCTGAGATCAACCAGCACCCGGAAACACGAGATCAATCGCGTCGCTGAGCGACAAGGAATGTAGCAGCATTACGACACGTTGAAGAATCACATTTCTCGGATGTCAACACATTCCATTCCTGCACGACGAGCTGCCTCAATGCCCGGCTCACCATCTTCGTAAACCCGACAATGCTCAGGCTTTACTTGCAAGCGGCTAGCCGCTTCCAGAAACACGTGTGGGTCCGGCTTGTGATACTCAGTGTCCTCACACGTCACAATTGTCTCAAACCAGTCAATGATTTCGATTTGACGAAGTTGGCGATGAACCAGATTACGAGTTCCACCACTTGCAACTGCTAATCTCAGTTTACCTCGGTGACTCTTTGCAATCTCCACAACATGCGGAATACGGCGCAACAGGCCAATCGATTCCAGAAAATGCTGCTCCTTCTCAGCCAGGGCCTGCTGAAAATCGATGTCCTTCCCTTGCTCAGCTGCGAACATCGGGATGACTCGGCTCGACGGCGTTCCAGAATGCCTGTAAAAACTCTGTTCATCCAGCGAGATACCCTGACTCGACAAAGCCTTATGCCAACCGGAGTAATGCGCAAACATCGAGTCAACCAGAGTCCCGTCACAATCGAATATTAAAGCTTGGATCATATCAACAGTCTTCACCGGGTTGGTGGATCGTACATTCATCGAAAGTGCTTGCCGGCGTCTCGGCCCCAGACTGCACTGAATTCAAATTTTCACCGTCCTCTGTCAAGGTACCCGCTGTTTGACGCTTTGTAGACCGGACTGCTACTGAAACCCAATCCACGCGAGATCTGCAAACAGATTCCTGCCATCAAAGATTATCCAGACCATCGTTTCGTAAACGATCTTGCACACGGAATTGAAATGTCCATCCGCATTGCTGACCTTTTCTGTGGCATCGGCGGTATCGCTGAAGCAGTACACCACTGGACCAAACCCGCCTCCCTTCCTGATTCTTTGCCAGTTAGCCGAGGCACAGGCCACCACCCCAGAATCGCAATCGCCATCGACATTGATCGATCAGTTGCCGCGCTGTACCAGCGTCACCACGGGATCACGCCACGTTGCTCGACAATCGAGTCACTCAAATCAGTTTCGGAAAATGCGATGGAGCCCATCGGAATGTGGTGGATGTCTCCGCCATGCCAACCCTATACTCGTCGCGGTTTGCAACGGGGGTCCCAAGATTCCCGAAGTCACGCGTTGGGCCATTTGATCAAACTCATTCCCAAGCAGGGGCCTCGGTACATCGGGCTGGAAAATGTCCCCGCATTTGAGGGCTCCGAACACCACCAACAGTTACAGGAAACACTCAACAACGAAGGCTACCAATTCAAAGAGTACCTACTTTGCCCGAGTGAATTGGGCATTCCAATGAAGCGGAGAAGGTACTACTTACTTGCCAAACAGGGTGGCGCATTGTTAGCCGACATCTCACAAACCCAAAGCGTCCGCGTTTTGGCGGATTTCATCCATGAAGAATGCTGGCACGACACGACCTTGCAAGTGCCACCAAATGTATTGCACCACTATGAGAGTGCGTTGAATATCATCGACATTCAACATCGCGACGCCATCGCCGCTTGCTTCACCTCAGCTTATGGAAAAAGCCACGTCAAATCGGGCTCTTATCTCCGCTGCCCAAGGCGTGGCGTGGTCCGAAGATTTTCCCCCAACGAGATCGCCAACCTGATGGGCTTCAGAGAAAGCTTTTTCTCATCAAGTGAATTGAGCCAAAGAAGCCAATATCGCCTCATTGGAAATTCACTCGCCGTGCATGTGGTCTACGAACTATTGTCGGTGCTGTTCACCGAGTGAAAAAGCCTGTTGAAACTTCCGCTCGGCAGGTCACCATATCCAACCGATTTGCCCGTGGTCGTAATCACGGTGCACTGCAAATCACGGTGCACTGCAAATCACGGTGCACTGCAAATCACGGTGCACTGCGAGCTTCAATGGCTCGGCATCCCAGGTTCATGCATCCGCCAACCAGACCCACTTTTCGGGTAAACGCCCCACAAATTCGCCTACCCACACCTGAGCGAGCCTCAATGCCTCACTTTGATCGAACACCTAGCTCAAATGGTGGTCTTAATCGGACTTATTCAGATAAAGTTGCTTGACTTTGAGTTTCTTGTTTTAAATCCCAGATTTATCCCGACACAACCAAGATTCAACAGCATGTTTCAGTGATGGCTCGCAGTGCGCGCAGACCCCAACCGTGTGCTGGAGTCTGTGATCAGCCCTTGGGACCAGAACGCAAATCCTTCCAATCATGCTTCGATTCCTGGCAGGCAGTTTTACTCCTCGTCCGCGAATCAGACGTTCACGTTTGTGAACCGTCGGCAGCATGACCTAGGACGGGCCATCAACGAGCTAAGGCGGAACCACAGATTGGACGCCAGCCCGCTCACCTGCCCCGCCAAAGCCCTAAACCGCTGCCAAAACGAAGAATACAAACATGACCTCAGGCACCGAATCATTCCGTATCGCCTTTCGCGTGAGTGACAAGCAATTTGTAGTCCGCGACAACAGTGATAATGATGTGTTCGCTGGCAACTACCGCGAGGTTGAAAGCTGGTTGGATCAGCGTGAAAACACCGTCTCGGCTTTGAGAGAACAAGAGCATCAAAATAACTCAGAAACGGATGCAGCAGCAGCGGTTCTGAAAGCGACCATGCTGACCCAAGAAATGTTAGACAAGGCATTGGCTCCCGATCCCGAGTCCGAACCGGAGTCTGAAGGCGATTCAAAGCCAGAGGCCCAGACAAAATCAGCTAGTCTTCGCAAGCGTCTATTTGGCAAGAATGAGAAAGCTAAATAGTTCGTTGCGAACGGTGTCGCAAGACTGACGTTCGAAAGCTCACGTTGAACATCACAAAGCTGAAATTACTCTCAGTATCTTCAACCGACCCCGCTCAATCAGTGCTCACGCTTCGCTTCAACTCCACTGCGACGTCTGCTTTCCTACGCACCCACAGCACTTCCATAAGCAGGAGCAGCAAGGCAGGCGCCAGAAACCACTGGAACCTGGCCTCGTACGAATCCACTTTTGCTGTTTCGAACTCTGTCTGATCTACGCTGGCAATGTATCGATGGTAGACATCCGCCATATTCACTTGTTTGGTTCCGGCAGGAATGTAGGCACCACCAGACTCAGCAGCAATTTTTTCGAGCGTGGCACCATCGAGCTTTGACCATACTGGTTTTCCTGAGTGTGTTAAAAAATCACTGCCGCGAGACGACTCAACAGGCACCCGTGCGCCGGTTTCGAGATCACCTAGACCGATGGTGAACACACGAACTCCATTTTTTTCTTTCGCCGCCTTTGTTGCGACCAGTGGTCGACTCTCTTGATCTTCCCCGTCTGTGAGCAAAACAATCGCTTTATGATCATGCGTCACATCCAAGAAGCCACGCGAGGCAACGGTTATCGCATCGCCGAGTCGTGACCCTCCGCGGTTCAGACTGCTGGGACCAACCTCATCAAGACTCTGCTTGAAGTCGTCGTAGTGGTTTGTCAAGGGAATCTGCTGGCGTGCTTCACCGGCAAAAATCGTCAGCCCTACCCTATCCCCCGCCATCTCATCGACGGTGTCTTTGATCATCTGCTTGGCTCTCTCCAAGCGGTTGGGAGTCACGTCCTCCGCCATCATGCTACGCGACACATCAAGAGCGAACATCACTTCGATACCACTTTGCGGCACTTCGCGTTGAACTTTTCCCCACCGCACATCAACGACACAAAGCACCAGCAGCACCATCGTCACCAACACAATGGCAAGAGATATAGCCGATCGGTAGACACTCCTGAGCGGAAAAATCCGCGTCAACATATCACTCGTAGCGAAACGCATCGCAGCCTTTCGTTGCCAAAAAAGCGAAAGCACGGCGAGCAGGAAAACCACCAAAACCACCCACAACCATTGCAGATTCTGCAGGTTTCCGATCTGTAGTTCATCAGGACTCATGACCCTATCCCTCAAGCAAGACGTCGGAGAAAAGTGAGGCTGAGAATCATCCTCAGTGATAACAGCACCATCGCGACAGAAAGTAGTGACGGTACCCGGACCCCGCCAACCCTGACTTGTTGAACAGCAAGCTCTCGATAATCAACGAACTGCTGAGTTTCCACCTCGGTCGTTTCCAACTGATTGATTTCGTTGTAAATCGCTTCGAGCGATTCAGTGTCCGTCGCACGGAAATACTTACCACCTGTCGTCTCGGCAATTTTTGTCAGCGTTACTTCATCAATATTGACCCTTTCATCTTGGATCCTGATTCGGCCATCGAACAGCCGAACAGGAAACGGTGCAAGACCGCGGGTACCAACACCAATGGTGTAAACCTTGACTCCCATCGTCTTGGCCAATTCAGCCGCTGCTTCGGGATCGATCTCTCCCGCTGTGTTCTCACCATCTGTCAACAAAATGACGACTTTACTTTTGATCTCTTCAGCCTGCCGAGCATCCAAGTTATTCAACTTGTCAACCGCCAGACTGATGGCATCCCCGATAGCAGTGCCATCTTCTCTACGATTCGTAACAATCTCTGCACGCTCCAGTTGACCGACCAGAAAAGCGTGATCCAGCGTCAAGGGAGTGATAGCGTCTGCATAGCCTGCAAAGGTAACGAGCCCGATCAGATCGCTAACACGACCCTCGAGAGCCATACGGTTGTCAGACCCTTCCGATCCCATCACAAATTTTCCAGCGACATTTTTGATGGCGGTAAGACGATCAACGCTCTTGCCGTCGATCTGGAAATCGAGAGCCTGCATACTTCCCGACCGGTCGACGACCAATTCAATCGCAACGCCATTCGTACTCACCATCGTCTGTTCACGACCGTGCCGAGGACGTGCCAACGACAGCACCATCAACACAATGGCAAGAAGAGTCATCGCGGGGGGCAGCCAGATCAGCCTCTGCCTCAATGTGGGTCGCACTGACCAAGTCGATGCAGCGGAACTATAATTGATTGACGTCACCTGATTAGCCCGCCACAGCCTCCAGGCTGCAAAGGGAACCAACAGCAACAGCGTCAGGAACCATGGATTGTGAAACATTTATGCCTCCTTCTTTCGTGCCGCTTCAATTGTTGAGCCAACGGCATTCGATTCCGCCCTCGCGGTCCGCTGCTGAACCAAGTTCTTCATACGGACAGAGTCTTCCACGACAGATTTCGCCTGCTCAAATGGTGAATTGCCACCCTCTTGCAACGGTCCTGCAGCAGCGGCGAATTTACTGACGTCCGCCTTTGACAAGATTGCACGTGCCCCGGAGATCACTTCCACTTCAAAGCCGGCACTCCGCAAGAGATCTAAAAACTCGGCTGTGCAGAGAGCAGTTGCCGGAGTGTTGTACGCTGACTGAATATAATCACGCAGGACGAACGAAAGATCAGCATAAACCTCGGCAGTACTGATTGTGTCGGACTCATATGCATTCTGCAATTCGGCCACTCGCTGCAAGGCCCATTGCTCCGGATTGAAGCATTTGGCACGTCGACTCCACCAAAACAAGCCGACAAAACAAACTCCCGCCCCAACAAACAACAGGCCCATTATCGGACTTGGCTTTTCCGAGCTTTTCGCTGGAGTTGCCAAAGCATTCTTAATGTCGCGAAACTTATCTGGCGAATCTTCTGCAACCAGGACGCTTCCGATATCGAGTCCCAGTGGCGGGATTCGGACAGTGCCTTCCGATTCAAAATCAGGAGTTGCAGTTTTGCCATCTGCAAGGCGATAAACGATTTCCAACGCGGGAGTGCGCCGCAAACCTGATTTGAGGGATTCTATTTCGAGAATCAATTGCGTGCGTCGCGTACCACTATTCGTGTTCATTGGAAGATCACGGATCACCTCGACGCCCGTCAACAAATAGTCTGCAAACGGTTGATCCACAACCGATAGTTTTTCAGTCTCGTTGATGGACACGCCAGCGATGGGAGGCAAAACTACCGTGACTCCTTGCGGCGCATCAATCGTGACACGGTACTGCATCGGGACAGCCACCTGAGCTTTGGTTGGCACGATTTCAGCAACGACAGAAACAGGGGAATCATCTGATTCGAAACGGTCCAAGACAGACGCATCCGAAGCGTTAGGTGATACATCCTGGGCCATACCCGACCGGTGCGGCATCAAGCACGCCAGTGGTAGGCACAAAGAAACAAACAGACAAACGAGGCGTTCAGTAGTTTTCAACGTCCGGCCTCCCGTCGATGGAAAAATCGTTTGAGTGGTTCAACATAATCTTCGCCCGTTGCCAGGCGAATGGGGTTCATTTTCAAACGACGAAAGATCGCATCACGTTTCTCTGTTTCCGCGATCTGCATTTTCATAAATTCATCTCGATGCCGGCGACTGGCGGTATCGATAGTCACCATGCTTCCTGACTCCGGATCACGCAAACGCAACAAGCCCACATTTGGCAAATCAATTTCCCGTTGGTCATTGACCAGAACGGGGATCACATCATGTTTTTTGCGTGTAATACGGAGTGTTTTCTCAAACCCGCTATCCTGAAAGTCGCTGATCAAGAACACAACCGTACGCTGCGAAGCAGTTCGGTGCAGATGATCCAGCGCCGACTTCAAGTGAGTCCCCCGTCCAATGGGTTGGCAGTACAAGAGTTCACGAATTAGCCGCAGCACATGCCGTTTTCCTTTCCGCGGCGGAATCGCCTTCTCGATTTGATCAGTGAAAAGCGACAGTCCAACTTTGTCATTATTCTTGATAGCGCTGAAAGCAAGCGTCGCTCCCAACTCGGTAATCAACTCACGCTTGGTCTGTAAATTTGTCCCGAAATCCTGTGATGCACTGAGGTCCACCAACAACATCACGGACAGTTCACGTTCCTCACGAAAGAGTTTGACGAAAGGCTCGCCAGTTCGCGCGGTGACATTCCAATCGATGGTCCGCACATCATCGCCCACCTGGTAGGGACGAACCTCTTCAAACTCGATTCCCCTGCCCTTGAAGGCAGAATGCCACTGGCCTGCCAGCAAGTCATCAACAACGTGGGAAGTATGGATCTGGATACGCTGTATCCGCCGCATCATTTCTCGTGGAATCATGTCATTGTCCTTTCGCACACACGATCTCGAAACTCAAAATCAAGGAACGGGGACAGTATTGAGGATCTGATCAATCAACATTTCAGATGTCTTCTCTTCTGCTTCAGCTTCGTAAGTGATGACCACACGATGCCTGAGTACATCCATCGCCATGGACTTCACATCTTGCGGTGTGACATAACTTCGCCCCTCAAGGAATGCGTTGGCCTTGGCTGCCAAAGTCAGGTTGATCGAGGCACGTGGCGATGCCCCAAACTCAATCAATTCATCCAACGGCAGGTTGTATGCTGATGGTTTCCGCGTTGCCATCACAATATCGACCACATATTCCTGCACTTTACGGTCTACATGAATTCGATCCACCAGCTCACGAGCGGTAAGAATCTCAGCAGGTGAGGCAACCGCTTGAACATCCATTTTCAGCTTTGTCCGCGACATGCGATCCAAAATCTCGATTTCTTCATCACGACTTGGATAGTCCACGATCACCTTGAGCATGAAACGATCCACCTGAGCCTCCGGCAAAGGATACGTTCCCTCTTGCTCAACTGGGTTCTGGGTCGCCATCACAAGAAAAGGTTCTTGCAATGGAAAGGTTTCACCTCCAATGGTGACCTGACGCTCCTGCATCGCCTCAAGCAAAGCACTCTGTACTTTTGCAGGAGCACGGTTGATTTCATCAGCCAGAATCAGATTGGAAAACACGGGCCCCTTCTGAACCACGAACTCTTGGGTCTGCGGCCGATACACCTGTGTCCCGATCAAGTCTGCGGGTAAAAGATCAGGCGTGAACTGCAAACGCTGAAAGTCAGTACGAACTGCCTTGGCAAGACAAGCGACAGCCGTCGTTTTAGCCAACCCGGGAACACCCTCAATCAAGAGGTGACCATTGGCCAACAGACCCACCAGCATCCGGTGTATCAGCTTTTCCTGACCAACAATCGTTTTGCCAACCTCGCTGATCAGACGCTGAAAAGGAGCGCTCGCCTGTTGAATTTCAAGATTGATCAAGGCCATCGGGTCTTGATTCGATTCAGTTGCATTTGACATTTTTAATTCCCTTGCTTGAGGTATCCCGTTCCTACGGAAAGACTGGCATTCGGTTCGCTCAAGTGACCATCACAATGAAAGTTCTGCAGTTGCGTCTTTCCGCTGTACCTCTCCAGCGATAACTCACCAAGTGGATCAAACTTGCGAGCCCCTGAATACCCACAGTGATTTCACTGGGATTTCACTGAAATTCCACAGTAATGCCACTGGGAAGCGAACTCGCATTTGTCGCGAGCTCCCAGCCACCCAGCCCTTCGGCTCCGGCCGACCAGCGGATGCGTGAGCCCTGGCGATACACCAAAAAATCAGCCGGCTTCGATTCAGGCGGCATTTTGCCAGCGACCAGCCCCCGACAGCAATGCTTGCATAT
>Ga0315321_10000087_pt1 | contig 53541 bp, 38 predicted proteins | sample M180m21515metaG_FD_203464 | JGI IMG/M metagenome (GOLD analysis project Ga0315321, IMG submission 203464) | Ammonia-oxidizing marine archaeal communities from Monterey Bay, California, United States - M1 80m 21515 | ecosystem: Environmental > Aquatic > Marine > Intertidal zone | place: USA... | reverse complement strand
GCGGCGGCATCGCCCACGTACTCGCCAGTCTGCAGATTTACAAGCTTCGCACTCACGTAAGTTTCGAGCGTGGCAATCTCTTTGGTCGTCAGTTCATTTGCCTGAACGCCATACTCTCCAATCGCCAAACCCGTCGCGTCGAGAATATTTTTCTGCTGATCAAGCTTGACGTTGGCTTCTTGTCGACCACGCAGCGAAACAGCCGCAGTGCTCACAGCAAGAGAGCAAACCACGCACAGAACCGCTGCGACGCCTAGGGTGTAACCTAATGAATCACGTTGTTGCATAGCGTTTCTTCCTGCTGGATACGTTGGCCTGTACTACGTAGTAATCAATGAGAGGAGCAAACACGTTGCCGAACAAAATCGCCAACATGATCCCTTCCGGGAACGCGGGGTTAACCACACGAATCAAAACGGTCATGAAGCCAATCAAAACTCCATAGACCCACTTGCCTTTGTTGGTCATGGACGCACTCACCGGGTCCGTCGCCATGAACACCAACCCAAAGGCCAGTCCCCCGATCGTCAAATGCCAATAAAACGGCACACCCAACATTGGGTTCGCTACGACGGTTTCAGGCGAAACGATAGCGACGCCGTTCATCAACAGAGTCGTACCGATGACGCCAGCGATCACTGCTGCCATGATTTTCCACGATCCGATGCCGGTCGCAATCAAGATACCAGCACCCACGATGCAAAGCAGGGCACTCGTCTCTCCGACACAACCCTGGATCGTTCCAAGGAATGTGCTCATCCACGTGATGGAACCCTCGCCCCACAAGTACATGACACTACCGAGTGAATGAACAGCAGGATTCGCAACTCCAGCCTGAGCGTTCGCCATTTGGCCAAGAGCAGTAGCACCGCTGAATCCGTCAACAGCAGTCCAAACTTTGTCACCGCTGATCTGGCCAGCGTATGCAAAATACAGAAATGCGCGACTGGTCAAGGCGACGTTCAAGAAGTTTCGACCGGTACCGCCGAACACCTCCTTGGCGACAATCACCCCAAAGGCAATCCCTAGTGCGACCTGCCAGAGCGGGATGGATGCTGGTAGCGTCAGCGGGAACAGCAGTCCTGTCACGAGGAAGCCCTCGTTGATTTCATGCCCTCGCAAGACACTGAAGACGAGCTCAATGTGCCCACCAACGAACATGCAAACCGCGTAGATTGGTATGAAGAAGATGGCCCCTAACACCAAGTTGCCGGCGATATTACCGGGATCGTTCGTGAACCCAATCGCGTTGTAAATGGTGTAATGCCAGTCACCGACATGATCGATGCCGAAAGCTTCCATTTTCTGGATCGCCGAGTTGGCTTGGTATCCGACGTTCCACATTCCGAAGAGGGTAACGGGAACCAACGCCATGACGACGGTGATCATCATTCGTTTCAGGTCGATCCCATCGCGAACGTGGGTCTTGCCCGAGGCTACCTCGCCGGGAGTGTACAAGAACGTGTCTAACGCCTCATACATCGGATACGCCACTTCCAAAATCCCGCCCTTGGCAAACAAGGGGTGGACTTTATCGAGGACGTCACGCAGTGCTTTCATCTCTATTTTCCTGTCAATCCAACCAAAGGTTCAGGATCAGCCTTCTCGCTCAATTGTTTCCAAACTGGCACGCAACAAAGAGCCGTATTCGTATTTCCCAGGGCACACAAATGTGCACAGGGCTAAGTCTTCCTCTTCCAACTCCAAAACACCAAGTTGCTGTGCTTCGTCGGTGTCGCGGTAAATCAATGACCGCAGTAGCTGAGTTGGCAAAATGTCCAAAGGCATCACTTTTTCGTAAGTGCCAAGCGGGACCATCGCCCGCTCACTGCCATGAGTACTGGTAGTGAACGCAAACTTTTTGTTTGGCATACCCGCCGAGGCGAACACGCGGGTCGTAGAGTACTTATCCAAACCCGGCTTCTGCCAGCCGAGGAATTCCCGCTCGTCTCCCTCTTCCAAGATTGAGACCTGAGTGTGGTAGCGGCCTAAATACTGGTGAGGCGTCAAAGCAGTGTGCCCACAGAGCACTGAGCCAGACACAGGTCGAATCTTTACAGCATCGTCGTACTGACCTGCAATCAACTCGTCGATACAGGCACCAAGGCATGTTTCCAGCAATCTCGGTTGCGTGACAACAGGGCCTCCCAACGAGATCACCCGACGGTTGTCGACTTTGCCTGTCTGCAAGAATGTTCCGATAGCACACACATCCTGATAACCGATGTACCAGACTGTTTTGCTTGGCCCAACGGGATCCAAAAAGTGAATGTGTGTCCCGACAAGCCCTGCGGGGTGCGGACCCACAAATGTTTCCAACTGGACACCGTCAATCCCGTCCCCCGGGATCTCAGCGCCCTCACCCTTGCAGACGAATACCTTGCCATCGACAAGCTGCGTCAATGCCTGTAATCCAAGTGCGAATTGTTCTTTACGATCCGCCATCGCGATCGCAGGATCTGCAGCGAGGGGATTGGTGTCCACTGCCTGAACAAAAATCGAACTCGGCTTGGTACCAGGAACCGGAACCTTGCCGTAAGGCCGCGTCCTGAACGCAGTCCATAATCCAGAAAGTCGCAACTGCTCGGTCAGACCTTCGCTACCAAGATCGACCGGACTCCGCCCAGAAGCTCCCTCGAACTCGATGCAATCATCCCCCTCGACGTCGATCTCGACCGACTCGAATTTGCGTTTCGCACCTCGGTTGACGGCAGCAATTTTTCCGGAAGCTGGCGAAGTGTAAAGCACGCCAGGATTTTTCTTGTCCTCAAAAACGGGCTGTCCGATCGAGACCTTGTCTCCGGTGGCGACAAGCATCGTCGGCTTCATGCCCACGTAGTCGTCACCCAAAAGCGCGACACGGCTAACCGCTGGTGCCTTATCAATGTGTTGTTCGGGGCTGCCGAGGATGGGCAGATCTAAACCCTGTCTGATCTTGGTCATCGCTGTGTAGGTACTCAAAATGACTGTGGAGGACAGAATGGTTGAATTCATGCAGACGCCGGCCATCGTGCACCTCTCCTTTACTTTGTGATTTTTTTCACAAAGTCATTTCAGTAGACAGAATGCTGTTTGGCATCCTGAGACTGACGAGCAAGCAGAAGTTCCGGCTTGTCCGTAACTTGGAAAGTAAGCCCCGGTTTGAACCAAACGACTCCGCCGGTTGAAACCGAAGGGGGGGCCGAAAGAGCAACACCGAGGGCGGCGTTTTGCGTTCGCAAATATGCCACAAGCCCAGAGAATTGGCAACGGCACTCAAAATCCACCCTCAAAAATGCCCCCCCCGGACGCCTAAGGCAGCAAACTTTCCCATTAAGTCCTGTGAAGGGGGGAAAATTTGGGGTGTGGAAATCCAGCGTTTCGGTTTCAAATATGTACTAACGCTCCGCAGTACACCAAGCTGCGTTCCGATGACCAACCCGATTTTCCATTGGGTTCTGGATCATCACCCCACACCTTTCTTTCACCCGATCAATGAATGTCATGAAGAATCATCGTCTTGCCACCTTACTGTGCTTATCGATCGCCTGCGTTTACGGGCTCACCCAAATGGGATGCAGCACGCAGGAAACTGCTAGCGATCCCACAACCACCACGGGCGACCACGATCACGCAGATGGGGACCACGATCATGATGACCACGACCATGATGACCACGACCATGAAGACGGCGACCACAATCATGATGACCACGATCACGGCGACCACGATCATGAAGCCGGCGACCACGATCACGGAAAAGCCAGTGACGATGCGCACGCCGACCACGACCATCCGGCTCACGGGATACGCGGTGGCCACCTGATCAAACTGAGCGATGACAAAGAAGTAGAAGTTCAGTTCACAGATGATGCGGACAAGTTCGTCGTGCATGTCGCAGACGCGGCGAAACCCGACACCGTGACCGCAGTAGCAATGAGCACCACCATCGAAGGAAAAGCCGGAGGATCCGTCTACCCTTTGAAGAAAGCTGAGACGGATGACGGTGTGGTCTATGAAATCACAAGTCCTGCACTTGCGACTGCTGTGAAAATGGGAGACGTTGTAAAAACAACACTGACGATTTCAACGAAAGATGGAGATATCAGCGGCGTTTATAAGCATCACGCGCACTGAGCACCTCACCCTCGCTGGTTTGACCAACCTGCAACGACTGGCTTTCTGTCAGGCCAAAATTTCGTGCCGTCGTTGCAGCGTCGGGTCAAACATCTCTGGATTTCGGATTCCCAATCTTTAACTTCAGATTCTGATTTCCCGGCAAATCACAGCACTGATTCCGCCGGTGAAGATCAGCCTGCTGGCAATCACGGCTGACAATCTCTGGTTTGGCCGATCAGCAGCAGAACAGCCACTAACGTTGCATAGCAAAGCTTGCGACAAACGGATCAATTCAATTTGCGAATGACCATTTCGCACAGTCACGTTTTAGAAAACACCGGCATTCAGATTTAAATTTTGCCTCGGCATTGCCGCCACTGAAACTTACATCACGCGTTCAACAATTTTCACCGGAATTCACTCCTTTGCGTCGCCAAGACATACGAAACGTCGTCATCATCGCCCATGTCGACCACGGAAAAACCACACTCGTTGACTGCCTCCTTCGTCAGAGCGGACAGTTCCGTGACGCTGAACTGAAAGGCGAGCGAATTCTCGACTCAAACGATCTGGAACGTGAACGCGGGATCACAATCCTTTCGAAAAACATTGCGATCCCTTATCGCGGCGTAAAAATCAATTTGATCGACACACCAGGCCACGCTGATTTCGGCGGCGAAGTCGAACGAGTCGTCCAGATGGCCGATGGATGTTTATTGCTGGTCGATGCTGCCGAAGGCCCCATGCCGCAAACGCGTTTCGTGCTGGAAAAAGCATTGCAAGCTGGCGTGCGTCCGATCGTCGTGGTGAACAAGGTCGATCGTCCTGATGGACGTCCCACGGAAGCGCTGGACGAAGGGCTCGAATTGCTGGCCGAACTGGGTGGTGACGAGCAACTCGACAACGCAACCTACGTTTACACCAGCGCCAAAGACGGATACGCCACACTGGACCCGACCACTCCAAGCAGCGACATGCGGCCGCTCCTTGACCTGCTGGTTGACGCCCTGCCCGGCCCAGAGGTCGACGATCAGGCTCCACTGCAAATGATGGTGACCACACTCGACTGGAGCGAATACGTTGGCCGCATCGCGGTTGGAAGAATTGAATCCGGGACAGTTGAACTGGGCCAGATGATTGATCTGCATCACAAGACGGGAGTCAAGAAGCAGAAGATTGGCGGCTTGTTTGTCTTTGACAATTTGGGACGTACTGCCGCGCAATCCGCCAAGGCCGGTGACATCGTCGCAATTGAAGGAATCGCTGATGTCGAAATTGGTGACACAATCGGGGCAGTTGACGCCGACAACGTGTTGCCTCGATTAACCGTTGACGAACCCACGCTTGAAATGGTCTTCAGCGTCAATTCATCGCCGATGGTTGGACGAGAGGGAAAGTACGTCACAACTCGACAGCTTAAATCACGGCTCGAAAAAGAGCTTGAACGCAACGTTGCCTTGCGTGTTGAAATGGTAGAAGGCACCGAGGCCTATGCCGTTAAAGGGCGGGGTGTATTGCACCTTGCAATTCTCATCGAGACGATGCGACGCGAAGGATTTGAATTGAGCGTCGGAAAACCTCGAGTCATTTTCAGGACAATCAATGGCAAGCGGCACGAGCCGTTTGAAACTCTGCGAATCGAAGTGCCGACCGATACCATGGGGCCTGTCATGGAACTCGTTGGCCTGCGACGTGGGCAACTTGAAGAGATGGCTCAGCGAGGAGATTACAGCCTGCTCAAGTTCCTGGTGCCTTCACGCGGCTTGATCGGATTGAGAACAAAACTGCTCAACGCGACCCGCGGAACGGCAATCATCCACCATCGCTTTGAAAGCTACCGGCCCGTTGAGGGAGAAGTTCCCAAACGCGCCAATGGCGTCTTGATTTCGATGGTCAGCGGAAAAACCATGCCCTTCGCGATGTTTGGACTTCAAGACCGCAGTGAACTGCTGGTTCCAGCCGGAATTGAAGTTTACGAAGGAATGCTTGTCGGCGAGAACGCTCGCGACAACGACATGACCGTCAACCCATGTCGCGAAAAGAAGCTAACCAACATCAGAGCCGCCGGCAGTGATGAAAACGTCATCCTCAAACCACCACGCGACCTATCGCTTGAGGCCGCTCTGGAATACATCGAAGAAGATGAGCTGGTCGAGGTCACCCCCAACAACATCCGCCTGAGGAAAATTGTCCTCAAGGAAAGTGACCGCAGACGCCTGAACCGGAACGCAGCGGCAGTTTCCTGAAACAGAGTTCGAGCTCGACGAAGACACGTTTTACGATCCGCTAACAGTACGGGAACACTTCACCGTTGTTTCACATCACAAGCGAGCGGGATTGAATGGCGTCTGGGGTACATCACCCGAGGCACGCTGACGTAAGAGCGGTTGCAAACTTTGCATCACTCGCAAGGCTTGCTCATCCGGATTGTCTGCCAGATTATTGAATTCCATCGGGTCAGCATGATGATCATAAAGCTCCTGACCTGACGCACCATTGGCCCACTCGGTATACCTCCACCTTTCGGTCCGAATACTGCATCCCATCACAGGCTCAGCGAGGCGTTTGTCGGCGGGCCGCAAAACTTGAGTCACGGCGTATCCATCCCAAGATGCGATCGGATTTTTCAACAGTTTTTCCAAACTGCGTCCGGCTAGTCCCTCGGGAGCCTTAATCCCTGCAAGCCCAGTCAGGGTTGGATAGATGTCCACAAACTCAACCACCCTTGGACTCGCCGTGCCGTTACCAGTTTGCCCAGGTGACCGAATGATCAAAGGTGCCCTCGCGCCTTGTTCAAACAGCGTACGTTTTTGCCAGACTCCGTTGTGTTCCCCCAAGTGATAGCCATGGTCACTCCAGAAAACGACGATCGTATTTTCAGTCAAATCGAGCCGATCCAGTGCGTTGAGTAACCGCCCCACCTGTGAGTCAATGAAAGAAACACAGGCGTAATAGGCCTGCGTCGCCTGCAACAATGTGAGACGAGGCAGACTGTAGTTTGGGACAGGGCAGTTGTGTGCAAAAGCCGCTGTTGGTATGTCATCACGGTCGCCTGCGGGTGCAAACGGCAACCTGAGATCTTCCACCGGATAAAGATCGAAGTATTTACGTGGGGCGACATAAGGCGTATGCGGCCGGAAGAATCCAACAGCGAGAAAGAACGGTTCTTTACTCTTTGATTCCATCATGCGAATCGCCTCGGTCGCAATCATTCCATCCGTCTGCTCTTCATCGCTGCCTTCAGCAGCCAGCCAACTCAACGCGCCGCTTATTTTCCGATGCGGCTCGGCATTGAAAATCAAACTTTCCTCTGCCTTGTCTCGCCCAATCGGATTGACCGTCTGCATCCAAGAGGGCGGATCATCGAAACCATCGGTACCGATCGAAGCAGGCACGTTGTAATGATAAATCTTTCCTACACGTCCCGAAAAGTACCCAGCTTCTTGAAACGCCTGCGGAAGGGTGACAACGTCAGGAAGCTCATCACGAAAGTGACGGTCCAAATCGTAGACTTTGATTTGATCAGGACGCAATCCAGTCATGATCGAGGCACGTGTTGGATTGCAAAGTGGCAACTGATTGTAAGCTCGTTGAAAACAGACACCACTGGCCGCAAGCCGGTCAATATTGGGTGTTTTGGCAACCAAATCACCGTAGCACCCCAACGAACAGGCAAGATCATCAACCGCAATGAACAACACATTGGGGCGATTTCTCTGAGCTGTCAGAACATGCTTGGAAGGAATCCTTTCAACCGGAACGCCAGCGATGCCCGAGCGTTTTTTCTTCACCGTGTTGGATGCTTTTTGATCTTCCATTACCGACGTTCGACGCAACGCATCTACCGGCTCATCATTTGCCAAAACGTGCCTTTGCGCACCTGACAATCCAGCGTAGATCACGAGCAAGGCAACAAACATTTTCCGTAGCATTTTCACTGGTCCAATCTCCAACCATCTCGGTACTCACCCTGCACAATCTGCTCTGCTTCTGGGCAATTCAATGCTCTCATATTAGCAGCATCCCAGTGAATCACTTTACCTGTCCGCATGGCAACCAAGCCGAGCAAGGTAATTTCCGTCAGCTTCGCCCCGTAACTGAATTGGCTACTTGCCGGCGGACCACCTTTGATAGCGTCAACCCAATCTCGATGATGCCCCGCCGAGCGTTTCAGTGTCTGTTCCGGCGTCTGCACAGACTGAGCATGCTCTTCAGGGTAGATCGCTGCTTTCCCGCCAGCCCCACCACACAACATGATTCCCTTGGAACCGACGAACAGCACACCTCGACGCGGCAGGCTAGTCGAATCAGGCAACTCGTTGGGTGTTGGTGGCAGAAGCCCACCGCTATACCAATTCAACCTGACCGCCCCACGCTGGTTGCTGGCTGGAAAATCAAAGTATCCGATCTCACCAAATGGCGCCAGATTTGGATCACTCGCTCCCGCAGCCCGCATCTCAACCCGATTGGGCAATGCCAAATCAAGAGCCCACACAGCTGAATCTAGGTCGTGGCAGCCAAAGTCACCCATGGCGCCACAGCCAAAGTTCCAAAAATCTCGCCATGCAACCGGCGCATACGCCTCATGAAAGCTAGGTGGATTGCGAACGCCGCACCAAAGATCCCAATTCAAACCTTTTGGTAGAGGCTGATTGGTAATCGGAGGCTGCGTCAAGGTCTTGTTCCAGCGAGTTGCGGGAACCCATGCGTGCACTTCACTAATGTCGCCGATCGCTCCTCCGCGAATCAACTCAACGGTCTCACGCATGGTGTCCCTTGAATGTCCTTGGTTTCCCAACTGGGTCGCCACACCTGCCTCCGCGGCGACACGACTGACCAACCTCGCTTCCGCAACATTATGCGTCAACGGTTTTTCACAATAAACATGTTTCCCGGCGCGAATCGCGGCAAGCGTCGCATGAGCATGCATGTGATCAGGCGTTGCGCAAAGCACCGCATCCACTTCTGAGGCATGATTGTTCAGCAAATCTCGATAATCTTCTTGCTGATGACATTTGAAGTTAGGCTCGTTTTGCCGGTAGTGTTTTTCAATTTCATTGCAAACGGGTAAACGCCCTGCCTTACCTCGATAATAGAAGTTGCTGAGATCCCAATATTCAGCAGGATCAACCACGGCAGAAATCCGAACATCCTGCAACTTCATCAATTCACGTGCATTCTGAAGCCCACGTCCTCCTGCACCGACCAAGGCAACATTGACTCGGTCGCTCGGCGCTGTGTGGGCTGGTCCTCCTAAGACATGTGGCTGGACAACCATGACGGCTGTGGCAACACCACCAGCTTTCAGAAAATCTCGTCTCGACGACGCTTTGATTGATGCGGGCTTGGGGCGGGGCGATGTCTCCGCATGACTTGCTTTCGCTCTCATCAGTCTCATCTCTCAGTTGGCGGAAGGGCAATTTGGAAAAACGTTGAGCTACCCTCGTCAAAATTTTCCGACTTGCTAATGTAAGGTAATTGGATTCAGCCTGTCCCCGCCTCGCGATGGAGCACTCCGGCGTGACTTCTCCCATTCTATTTGAATCACACTCCCACACACCACTGTGCAAGCATGCATACGGAGAACCGACGGAATACGCAGCTATTGCGGAAAAACGCGGACTGCGAGGGCTGATGGTCACTTGCCACAACCCCATGCCCGATGGGTTCTCGGCAGCAGTAAGGATGTCAGAGAGCGAGTTTGATGAATATGTTGAACTCGTGGCGAAAACACGCGACCAATGGCAGGGGCGAGTCGATGTAAGGCTCGGCTTGGAAGCCGATTATTTTGAAGGATATGAAACCTACCTCGAACAACAACTGTCGTCAGCAGACTTTCACTTCGTGCTCGGGTCAGTCCATCCTCAGATTCCAGAGTTCCGCGAGAAGTACTGGAGCAACGACTTGCGAGAAGTTCAGCGGACCTACTTCCGACTGCTTGCAAAGTCGGCAGAAACAGGACTATTCGATTCCATTGCCCACCCAGACTTGATCAAGAACTTCACGTCAGAGGCTTGGAATTCAGAGCAAATGCTGGACGACATCCGACCGGCTCTTGATCGAATTGCAGTCACCGGCGTCGCCATGGAACTGAACACCTCCGGTGTCAATAAAACCATATCTGAAATGAATCCATTCCCTGAGATGCTTGCCGAAATGCAACTACGCGACATCCCTGTCACATTGGGAGCCGACGCGCACGTCGCCGAACGCGTATCGGATGGATATGAAGCAGCCATGCAACTGTTGCAGCAATGTGGCTTCACCCACGTCAACTTTTTCTTGAATCGTCAGAGGCAAGAAGTTGCCATCCAAGACGCGTTGGAAAGTCTCCGACCACTGCAAACTTCAAAAGAAACTGCATCCTAAGCCACACCCACCCTGCATTTGCTTGCATTGCATCAAGGCAGGGTTCAGCGAAAAATTGGTTTGGACAATCTTCTTTAGCCATGCCATGGGCTATACTATCGCCGCAGCCCCTTGATTTGGGTTCACGCTCGTGAGAACGCAACGTTGAAAAACTTTGCATCGAACGCGCAGTGTGAACGAACGAGTCGCCTTTTGTTGGCGATTTCATCTTTCCATTCAGGCAACAGCACATGGGGCAGCTACTATGAAACGCGATCGACGCACAAGACTTGAATCCGTGATCAAGTCGCTCATGGTTTTGAATGATTTTTCTACATCCGATGCAAAAACGAAATGCTCGGAAACATCACCGGGCTACATTACCCGAACGATTCATCAACTCGCAGACGATGGGCTTTTACGTCGCGTATTGAAGCAGAAACGGGTGCTTTATCGCTGGTCGAACCCTGCCCACAGAGACTCGTTGGTATATCGTTGGATAGACCGCAAAGTAGATGGCCTGCAAATTAAGCAAAGTCCCGAAGAAGAGCGGCCACGAGAACGACTATTGCGCCGCGGCCCCTGCGAACTATCCAATGCAGACCTACTCGCCATCCTGATTCATGCGGGAGTAGCCGGAGAATCGGCGGTCGCTGGTGGCCAAAGAATCGCGAACCGTTTCACATCGCGTCTACCAGAACTCAGCCACTGTAGCCTGACTGAACTCAAATCGATCAGTCCCGCAGCAACGGGAAACAATTACGCAAAGATCATGGCCGGAATCGAACTGGGGCGACGTGTTGCACGAGTGGAACGCATTCCCAAGCCGCGTCAGAGATCAATCAATAGCACACGGGCAGCAATCGACTATTGCAGTGAGCAATTTTCACGCCTGGCCTACGAGGCAGTCCAAGAGGAATTCCACCTTGTCACATTGGATACCAAACACAAACCCATCAACCGACACCAGATTACCATTGGCACATTGGACGCCAGTTTGGTTCATCCACGCGAAGTTTTCCGGGCCGCGATTCGCGACGCAGCCTCAGCCGTTATCCTCGTTCATAATCATCCCAGCGGTGATCCCTCGCCAAGCCAAGAGGACATTTTGGTCACTCAGCAACTGACCGAAGCTGGAACCATTCTGGGGATCGCTGTTCTGGACCACATTGTGGTCGCATCCGACCACAGCATCAGCATCCGGGAGGCAAGCGTTGACCGTGCCAAGTTCAAAAACAATTCCAGTTTGACACTTGTCAATGCGCAATAAAATCGCCTCTCTCGGAATAACATCCGGCGATCTCTCTACCCAAAATCTGGCGAAACAAGGTGTTCTGTGATTGCAACTCATTTAGATTGCAACCATGCATATCACTTGCATGCAGGCTATGTGGATTTCGATTCACAGACACCACTTTTATGATTCCATGCACTGCCCCTGAAGCCCACTGCCAAGAGAGACGGGCTCAACGTGAAAACCCCGGGTACGCTCAGATCAACTTGGCGGTGGATTGCAATTCGCGGCCAATAATCTGAGATCCGCAGTGAGAATCGATTTAATCTTCGCAAATTTCTCCACGGATCCACCCACTCAGCAAGGGTGGTATTGCAGCAGCACGAACGTAGCATCACCATGAATTCTTGAAGAGACTTCTATGCCTGACGTTTATATTTCCCAAGCCCTTCCCACCATGGTGCATGTGATCCTGCTACGCTAACGGGTCACCTCACATCAGCAAGAAGCACCGAACATTTATCTGGAGAACGTTCATGCGTCACCTCTTCGTCTACTTCAATGTGTGTGCGATTCTGGCTGTCGCATTATGTCAGTATTACTTTCCTCCGGCAGGCTGGAGTTGGCTGATCCTCGCCCCAATTTTGCTTCTTGGGTGGTGCGACATGTTTCAAAAGAGCCATACGATTCTTCGCAACTTTCCGGTTCTGGGACACTTTCGCTTTTTATTCGAACTGATCCGCCCCGAGATTTACCAGTACTTTGTTGAAAGTGATACTGATGGCGTTCCGTTTGACCGCGATACACGTTCACTGGTTTACCAGCGTGCCAAGGATGTTCGTGACACCGTTCCATTTGGCACGAAGGAAGACGTCTACGAGGTGGGTTATGAATGGGTCAACCACTCCATGGCCCCCGTTCATAATGCTCCCGAGGACATGCGTGTGACCATTGGCGGGCCGGACTGCGCGCAACCATACTCGGCGAGTCTGCTCAACATCTCTGCCATGAGCTATGGAGCGTTGAGCAAGAATGCGATCCTCGCCTTGAGCGGAGGGGCCAAGCAAGGAAGCTTTGCTCACAACACAGGCGAGGGCGGCATCAGCCCCTATCATCTTGAGGGGGGTGCCGATTTGATCTGGCAAATCGGCACAGGCTACTTCGGCTGCCGAACTGATGACGGTGACTTTTCTGATGAACTATTCGAAGCCAAGGCCAACCTTGAACATGTAAAGATGATTGAGGTCAAGTTATCTCAGGGTGCTAAGCCGGGGCACGGTGGAATTCTACCCGCCGCCAAATTGACTGCAGAGATTGCTGCCATTAGGCACGTGCCCATGGGCGCCGATGTCAACTCACCGCCCGGACACCGTGTCTTTGATTCGCCACGCGGATTACTCGAATTCATAGCCCGTCTGCGGAAACTCAGTAGTGGCAAGCCGATCGGCTTCAAGCTGTGCGTCGGGAAACGTCGAGAATTTCTCGCTGTGTGCAAAGCAATGGTAGAAACGGGTATCACTCCCGATTTCATCGTCGTCGATGGCGGTGAGGGAGGCACCGGCGCCGCTCCTTTAGAATTCTCAAACCATATCGGTGCTCCGCTCGTGGAGGGTCTGATTTTCGTACACAACGTGCTGATTGGTTATGACCTTCGAGATCGCATCTGTGTCATCGCAAGTGGCAAGGTGACATCCGGATTTGATCTCATGAAAAGACTGGCTTTGGGTGCTGACGCCTGCTACTCAGCCCGTGGCATGATGCTTGCGTTGGGTTGCATTCAGGCGCTCAAATGCAACAGCAATCATTGCCCCGTTGGTGTCGCCACCACCAATCCGGCCTTGATGAAGGGGCTTGTGCCAAGTCATAAACGCGACCGCGTTGCAAACTTTCATAAAGAGACAATCCAAAGTTTGTCAGAGATGCTCGGTGCCATTGGACTCAGCAGCCCTGAGGAATTGCGGCCTTGGCATGTACTGCATCGAACCACCCCGACCGAGACAAAACACTACGGGGAACTTTATGACTTCCTGGATCCAGGCGAACTCTTAACAGAGCCGCTACCGATTGATTATCGACGTGCATGTCATGCGGCATCGGCCGACACTTTTGCGCACGTTGAGGGTGCTCTCGCAGAGCAACCCACTCACTAGCAACCAATCGAGCTTAGTTTCGCGTACAGCCAATTGCTGGGGCGTAGCCTGATCACTGGCAAGTTCTTCTGATCATGAACCGGACGCCTGAAAGGTTTGGGGCTGGGGCAAATCTCGCTCGATTTCGCCAATCCGGTACCCAAATCCAGCTCCGCTGATCGTTGAAAGATCCAGCATCCCATTGCACCGCCGATAAATACCCGGATGCACATTCTCTTCCGCGATGGAAGCAGCGGGATAAAATTGCATGCCATTGGACTCCACTCCCATGATGGTCCCTGCATGCGCGGCCAACCGCACATGCGGAATTTGCGCTAACATGGGATTGGTCAAATCCTGCACCATCAACGGCATCCCGTGCGCCTTCGACCAACACAAACTCAAAAGTGCTCCGGTTTGAGTCTTGCAAGTTTTAAGAGCAACCCCCGACCAGCCCAATTTTCGTCCCAAGCGAACGAACTTCCAATCGTGCGCACTTTCGTCAAGAAACAGTGGCTTGCGTTCTGAAACACTGCACACATCGATCTGGTTATCTTCCAAGTCGTAGGGGAACGGTTGCTCGACGTAAAGAATCTTTTCGAAAATATCCTCCCGATCGGTTTTCAAACGGTCCAAAATATCATTGACATACTGGGGATCGGTGACAGTGCAATTAAAGTCAGCAGACAGGGACGTGACCTCTAGTTTATTGCCCATATCGCCGATGCGTGTCAGGCGTTCGTAATCCCAGCCCGCGTCTGTTCCGCGCAGCTTGATTTTCAAACAAGTCAAGCCATCTCGCTCAATCCATTCTCGCAAGGTCACCGGATAGCCATCATTGGGCTCATCGCCCTTGCAGTCTGATTCTTCCAATGGGTCAAGCCCACCGACCAAATGCCAAACAGGGAGATAATCCGGGGCAACATCAACAAGGAAGTCTTCAGGAAACTTACCCGCAAAATCCTCGCCACCTTCCTCCGATGTCAGGTAATGCGAAAGATCACGATTCATGAATGCAGCATTGTACGTGTCATAAATATCAACGTCATGGAATATGCCATACGCATCATGCGTTGCTAAATCGAATGCACTGACTGCAATCAATGCGGCCAAGTGAGGCAGTGGTTCGTCACGGTCTTGGTTGAACGTTGCCAACAAATCCGGCATTGTCTTTTCAATGAATGCGTGACCAATTTCGATTGGGTGCCCAGTGACATCGGATGCAACCCAAGCTTCAGCCAAAACGCGACAGAACTCGACCATTGCGTCATAACGCTGCTGGTACGTCAATGTTGCACTTGGCCATGCCCAGGTTACTGACAAGGGCGTTTCTCCCCAGCCCGTCGCAACGCGACCCTCTGCCCCAGCAACCGTCACCGCGACACGAATGCACGTGACTGACGAAACAGACTCTGCTCCGAACTTCAGGGGCATTCGCATTTCCACTGGCAAATAGATAACCGACACCGAATCGATTTGCACGTTATTCTTGCTTGATACCATCAGTCTGACATTCCGTAAATTTTGCTTCACAATCAAAGTACATATTACTGACTGCTAACCTGCTTGCATCAGGTAGCCAACCAACTCTTTTAGATTACGGGGATTCTGCCCCAAATCGCCTTTCCCTACCCGTGACTGGCTTTCCGCTTGCACTCGAGTCGAGTTTCCCTCCGCCCTCAACACCACATCTATATCATCGGTGAATCGCATGACCGGAGTGGTGCGAGTCAATTTCATTTCGACCACTGAATCAACATCTGATTGGTTTACGTATTCCCAACGCCCCTGCTGCTTAACCCATTCCACAATCTGATCAGCAACTGCTAACGGTGTTCCTGAAACGAGAGGTGGTCGTAACAGTTCATCGCTGGCGTCGTCACTGAGCCTTGCATGATTTGTTGTCAGATCACGTTTCCAATTATCGATTCGCGAGAACACACTCAAAATGATGACCACCGTGATCGTTACACTGATATAAATTGCAGATCGCTTGAACCACTTGGTACCGGACGTTTCCAATCTGCACCCCTTGTTCGAAACAACTCATTCTTTCAACGGACCCGCGCCGCGAACCGCCATCGCCTGCAGATCACAGACAGACATCCGCGGGTCACCGCAATAGCCTCAACGCTCGCGGATACCAGGACGCGAATACCAAGCCGCGAAGACCACAGAACCCCGATCCCCTCCATAGCAATGCTAACAGGCAATAGTGTGTTCATCAGGTCGTAATCCTGCTACCCCAGACGATTTTAGTGCTTGCCATCGTTCGCTTAACATCGTTCTTAAATTCCCTTGGGAAATCGCATTGCCTGCAAACATGGAGACCATCTCTGCGGCAGGGATTCTCACCTTGGGAGCAAGTTTGGAACGTCGCCTTGTGTCTTCTCCAGCACCAATGGCTGGCGTTCCTGCAAATTTTTCTTCACAAGCCTCGCCAAATTTGACCCGACACCATGGCTGCGCATCCATGATATTTTCTAATCCGCATAGGAAAACACTCGTATCCAAGGCCCTCGTATCCAAGGCCCGCGTATCCAAGGTCCGCGTCAACCAAAACCTCCGCTGCCATCACTGATCCTCTCATGGGATTGCACAAAATCGGGTACTCCAAACCGCAGCGTGCTAAACTCTGCGTGTTAACAGGTACGATCTTCGGTCCGAAATGCAGACCGCGAAGTGCTTTCGGAGAGCCAGCCCCACATTCTTCTTAATGCTGTCTCTTTCGCTAAAAAAAATGAGCAATAGTTTTGGCAAGAACCTTGTGCTCTCAACACCGCTATACTGCTGTGTAACGTAAGGGTCATCGCCACGTGAGCACTTGCAATCCCGAATCGTGCAGACCTGCGATTTTGCAGTAATTTGAACAGTCATGCGACTCATCCAGCATCCGCACAATCCTACCACGACCTCGCCCACCAGTGACCGATCTCAGGAGACACGCATCAGAATGAATCGTCTTCGACAAATATCACTCCCGGCCACCGTGGTTTTCTACATGTTCGTTGTGGTGCTCGCAAAGGTTGCTGACGCTCAGACCGCCGACCCGAGAGCCATCGATTTCAAAGCGGATATTGAACCCATCCTGCTAGCTCACTGCATAGACTGCCACGGACCGAATGAACAAGAAAGCGAACTTCGCGTTGACCGCTTAGCCAACCTTCTTCGTGGTGGCAATTCGGGGGAGCCCGCCATTGTGCGTGGAAAGCCACAGGCAAGTTATCTTTTGAAGCTCATTCGGCACGAGGAACGTGATTTAGAAATGCCACCCGATGGACGCTTAACACCAGAAGAGATCAATCGGATTGAAACTTGGATTCAGCAAGGCGCGGTCACACCTGCGTCCTACGGTCCCGCCAAGACGACGACTGAATTAACACACTGGTCATTCTTGCCAATTCACGCAAACCCGTCATCAACAATCGACAAACTGATAACCAAGAGGCTTCAGGAAAACGGGCTACAACTTTCACCCGGAGCACCGCGACGCACTATGATCCGCCGCCTTTATCTGGTGATGCTGGGATTCCCTCCGAGCCCCCAGCAAGTGCAAGCGTTCGTCAACAACAAGAATGAATCAGCTTGGCCAGATCTGGTGGAACAGGTGCTTGCCAGTCCACATTACGGCGAACGTTGGGGAAGCTACTGGTTGGATCTTGTTCGCTTCGGTGAAACCCATGGCTTCGAAATGAATCGTGAACGGCCAAACGCCTGGCAGTACCGCGATTGGGTAATCAACGCGCTCAATGCCGACAAGCCGTACGACCAATTTGTGCGAGAGCAGATCGCAGGTGACGCATTGGAGTCGCATGTCGCGACCAGTTTCCTGGTAGCAGGCCCCAATGACCAAGTCAAAGGACAAGACCCAAAGCTACGCCTTCAGCAGCGGATGAACGAACTGGATGACATGATCAACACGACCGGGACGGCATTTCTGGGTCTGACGACCGGATGCGCCCGCTGCCACAACCACAAATTTGACCCCATCAGTCAGCGTGACTACTACGCCCTGCAGGCAGTCTTCGCTGGTGTTCAGCACGCGGAACGCGCCATCCCAGCTTCGCCCAAAACATTGGCCGAAGTTGCTGATCTGGAACAACAAATTTCAGATTTGACTCGGAAACTGAAACCATTCGAGGCCATTTCCACTGACGCGGGAATCCTACTGGAAGAACCTGACAAAGGCACCCAGACCAACGGTTCTGTGTCGGTGAAACCAGGCAAACAAGATCATCAGTTTGGCGGCAAAACCTACCACTGGTGGAAGAACATCGAAGGGAAGGCACTCGTAACATATCGCCCCCAAGTCGAAGGTTCCTACCGAATTTGGCTGAGCTGGGGATCGGGCCATTCAAACCACAGCACAAATGCCCAATACGTTCTGACGTCTGGAAACCAACGCGTTGAACTCGCAACTGTCAATCAACAGTTAGCCGTGGGTGAATCCGAACCAGTGAAAAACAAGACAAACTGGAGCGGATTTCTTGATACGGGAGTTCACACGCTCAAACCGACTGATGTGATCTCGATCATCGGCAGTAATGACGGTCCATACGTGACTGCTGACGCAATCTTTTTGCAGCCTGCAACACCGAAATCGGACGGCAGCGCCCGACCAAGGCAGCCTGCCAAGCGTAACGCCGTTAACGCAAAACTGAATGAAGAATACTTTCCACCACGAAAAGCACGATTCGTTCGCTTTACCATCGAAACATCCAGCACGGCCCAAGGATGCATCGATGAGCTTGAAGTATTCGCAGATGGCAAGAATATCGCATTGGCCAGCCAGGGATCCAAAGCGACCTCGTCCGGCGATTTTGTGCACCCGCGACACAACCTCAAGCAAATCAATGATGGTGAATATGGGAATGACCGAAGTTGGATCGTAAAAGACGCAAAAGGTGGTTGGGTCCAAATTGAATTTCCTGAGCCAAGGATGATTGACCACATCCGATGGGGCCGAGACCGAACTGGAATGTTTAAGGATCGACTGCCCCTGGGATACAGAATTGACGCTGCCACCGACGCCGGAAAATGGCACTTGCTGGCAACATCAGCAGATCGATCAAAAAAGAAACCGTCGGGAAGTACTGATCCCAGTCGCTACCAATTCACCGGCCTGCCCCCAAGACAGTCGCAACAAGGCAAAGATTGGCTCGCGAGCCTTCTCACCACCAAAGAGCGTCTTCAAACTCTCAAGCAAACCCAACGCGTCTACGCGGGTAGCTTCGCCCAACCCGGTCCAACTCACCGACTCTACCGCGGAGAAGCGGACGCAAAACGTGAACAAGTGGCCGCAAACGCGATCACTGCTTTCACCACCCTTGAACTGACGAAAGACACACCAGAACAGGAACGCCGCCTAGCACTCGCAAATTGGATTTCAAGTGATGACAACCCGCTGACTCCACGGGTCATCGCCAATCGCATTTGGCAGTTCCAATTTGGCTCGGGAATTGTGGATACGCCAAGCGACTTTGGTCGAAACGGAACTCCACCCACTCACCCAGCGTTACTCGATTACCTGGCCCAGCAGCTGGTTGAGAATGACTGGTCGCTCAAACACCTCCACCGACTAATATTGAATTCCCAAACCTGGCAACAGAGCGACGAACCAAATCCGAAAGCGATCCGCGTCGATGCCGCGTCACGATTGCTTTGGCGGTTTCCCCCTCGCAGACTCGAAGCAGAAGCTCTTCGTGATTCCATCCTCGCCGTCAGTGGGGCTCTCGTTCTAAATTCCGCGGGTGGCCCCGGATTCAACCCGTTTGATGTCGAAATGGAAAACGTCAGGCACTATCACGAGAAAAAGAAATACGGTCCGGCTGACTGGAGACGCATGATTTACATGACCAAAGTGCGTCAGGAACGCGAGCATGTTTTCGGTGCATTTGATTGTCCCGATGCCAGCATGGTGGTCCCAAAACGAAGTCGATCCACCACACCACTGCAGGCACTCAACTTGCTGAACAGCCGTTTCATCATGCAACAGGCTGGCGTGTTCGCAGACCGACTAACAAAAGAAGCCAAAGATGATGCCGATCGAGTCCGTCTGGCATGGAATCTTTGTTTCCAGCGGGATCCCACCGAAACGGAATTGCAAGAGAGCACGAAGTTCATTCAACACACCGGCTTGCCCCAATTCACCCGTGCCATGCTCAACACGAACGAGTTTGTTTTCATACCCTAATGCCAGACGCTGCATCGCCCACCGGTTGGCTTGGCTCAACCGAGTTCCACGCGTTTGGAGAGTTACCAGCAGCCCCGACGACAACGGCGTAACGACAACATTCCAACATACTGACCACCGCGAATCTTTCCGCTGCCTCACCTTCCACCCGCTCCCCTCTGAACACGACGTTCCATGACCAACCTTCTGAATCGGCGCAGTCTCTTCGCGAACACGGCAACCGGCTTGGGCGGAATCGCACTGGCAAGCCTGCTGCAGGAACAGCAACTTCTGGCTAAACCAGCTGAACCGCTTCGCCCACAGATTGACCCCAGCAAACCGTTCGCGTCACGCGTTCCACATCACCCGGCCGCTGCCAAACGCGTGCTCGTTATTTTTTGTTCCGGAGCTTGCAGCCAACTCGATACGTTTGACTACAAACCTGAGTTGATCAAACAACATGGCAAACCATTACCTGGGGCGGAAGATCTGCTTACGTTTCAGGGCAAGCAAGGGATGCTGACAAAAAGTCCGTGGGAATTCAAACCACGCGGCGAATCAGGAAAAATGATATCCGAGCTCGTTCCGCAACTCGGTGAAATGGCTGATGACATGTGTTTCCTGCATTCACTCACAGGCAAAACGAATACACACGGCCCAGGTGAAAACTTCATGTCGACAGGTTACACACTGGACGGTTTCCCCAGCATGGGCGCCTGGACCACTTGGGCGTTGGGCACAGAAAACGAGAACCTACCCTCTTATGTTGCAATCTCTGATCCACGCGGCACCCCACAAGCCAGCGTCAACAATTGGGGACCGGGATTTCTACCGGCTGCTTATCAAGGGACCGAATTCAACGCGACCAAGCCACTTGGCAACCTGCACATTCCCGAAGGGGTAACTGAAGCAACAGACAAAGCTACCCGGAGTTTCCTGAACCGTTTGAACCAACGACATCTAGAAAATTTCCCTGGCGACACAGAGCTTGCGGCTCGCATTTCCAGCTATGAACTGGCCGCTCGCATGCAGTTGAGTGTTCCCGAAGTCACGGACCTTTCTACCGAGACAAAAACCACGCTTCGTGAATACGGTGCTGATGACACCAGCAATCCAATCAAAGCGAAGTTCGCAAACAACTGCATTCTTGCTCGCAGGCTTCTGGAAAAAGGAGTTCGTTTTGTCCAGCTTTTTAACGGAGCCTATCAAACCGGTGGTGAGGGGGTCAGCAATTGGGACGGACACAAGTCACTCGCTGCGCAATACAGCAAACATGGGCCAGTCCTTGATCAGCCTTGCGCTGCGATGCTCCGCGACCTCAAACGTCGAGGACTTCTGAAGGATACCCTTGTTGTTTGGATGACTGAATTCGGACGCATGCCAACATTCCAAGCGGGTGCCAGCGGTCGTGATCACAATCCTGATGGCTTTACTGCCTGGATGATGGGAGCAGGAGTCAAGGCTCCCTACACCTACGGGTCGACTGACGAGTTTGGGCACAAAGCCGTCGAAAACATCACAACCGTTTATGACTTTCACGCCACAGTGCTACATCTGCTCGGACTTGATCACAAACGCCTGTCCTACTACCACAATGGATTTGAGAGACGCCTGACCGACGTTCACGGGAACGTCATCAAGGAAATACTTGCTTGAGATGCAAACGCGCAGCCTAAGTTGGTTTGCTTCTCGAACATTGAGAGTTGTCGTCAACGCCGGAATCACAATCAATTGGATCGTGATTTGATGCGCGTATCAGTTTGCCGAAATGCGTCAGCAAAAACCGAATGGTAATGTCGGTGCAGATGGTGAGTCGCATGCTAACGTATGGATTTACTCGACGATCCCATTTCCCCGAAAAGACGGATGAAAAAATTAGCTGATGCCATCGAATTTCGTTGCGCTGCGGTTCCTCACCTCACCACGATTCGGCACCTAAGTCTCAATCGAAGCTGCAAGATACTACCGTTGCCTGGGGTAGAGTTGCCTAGGGTGACTCAAATCGATAGCGTCGACGTCACGGAGCCAAGATCGGCATGCTGTGCCTCCGCGAACGCCAGTGCAATGAACATTACACTTGCTCATTGTTTTTTCAGACAGGCTTGGACAGCAACTGGCTCCTGAATCCCCCACTGCATTGGCAGGATGCATACTCGGCGATCTGTACACGTCGCGTTCGTTTACTTTACATCCCGAATTGGCTAGCAAGACAACACTCGAAAGCCGAACAATTGTTGTGCTACGCGAATCCGGTGCTATGCGAATCCGGTGCTATGTCAACCCTGTGCAGTGGCAACCGTGTGCAGTGGCAACCGTGTGCAGTGGCAACCCTGTGCAGTGGCAACCCTGTGCCGTGGCAACCCCGTGCCGTGGCAACCCTGTGCCGTGGCTACCCTGTGCCGTGGCTACAGACGTCCGTCTTCTTCCAACATCTGCTTGTATTCATCGCGTTCGCGGCGAGTCGCTTCGAGATCAAAGATCAAATATTTCATGTCGAGCCGAAGTTGCGACAACGCTTCCTGGACAAGGTTAAGAATTCGACGGCGGCGTGTGCTGCACTGAACGACTCGCTGCATCGCTGGGGCAATCTTGGCCTGGTAGCGAGCTGGAAGTGACTCTATTGCCTTGGCCATTTCCTGCAGTTCGATGGGGGTCTCGTCGTTAAGTTTCTTGGTGGATCCGATAGTGTTTGGCATCCAGAGTTGCTCCGAAGGTGCTACATGTGGCTTGTTTGTTTGATTGCCATCCATTGCATCTGCGATGCCAAAATCTCGGCAGCAGAGTCACGCCAGACGTTTAAGTCCTTCACCACAAACAACTTAAGAGACAACAAAAGCCTTTTCGAAAAATACATGCGTTGTCAAAAAGCAACGCAGGTTCGGCTTGGCTTTGCACTCTAAATCTTGGTATGGAAAGGGCTTACGCCGGCGGCGGAGGCTAGCAACTCTTTGTGGAGTTTTTTCAACACCACGTCGCTTTCACCACACACCTAGAACTGTGAACACCTGGGAGAGAGGTCGCGAGTAGCGATTCCGAAGCGTTGTCGGGATTGTTTCCCCTGCCCCCTCCGAGGTCAATGATCGATGTCACCACCTCATCACGCAATCACTGAAATGCCGCCAAACATGCCACTTCGGCAAGCCTTGCGTATTGCTGCTGCTTGTCTATCTGGGTTGACTTGGGTGTTTACCACGACTGCGATCGCTCAGATTTACGACTCATTGGATGCTTACCCACCTCGTTGGCATCTGGAAGACTCTGACTGCGAAGCACGCGTGACTTCACAAGGACACTTGGCAGATGGCGGAGTGAATGCCGGATCCTGTGAAAACGTGACCCTGTTGGCTGGCAACGGCACCGAAGCATTGCTGGTTTACCCAATTGAACCCGTGCAACCTCTCGATGACCTCACTGCCACGGTTTCAGTCATGAGTGCGAAAAGCGGCGCTCAGATTGGTTTTCGAGTTCGCTATCCCTATCTCAGCGATCCGGAAACGAGTCGCCCCGTTTCGGTGGTTGTCTACGGGGCCAGTTACCAATCTCCGAGCGAGTTTGCGTCCATCGGTGTCGGAGCAATTGAACGACAGTTACGTTTAAAATCCGTCGCCATCCGCAGTGAATACGGCAGCAAAGTAGACTTACAGGATGCTTACGTCGATGGAATTGTCATTAACGCCTATAGCGGTGGGGGACGATCAGCTTTACGAATTGACAATTTGCGGGTGAACGGTTTGATCCCAGTGGGCGAAGGGATTGCCACCGGGAATCGTCCACGAGAAAAACCTGTCTTGAGCATGCGTGCGAGCGAGGGAAGCTCGCTTGCGACTCCACGTCTGGCCGACAACCCTTTTGAAGCTGGCAAAATAATTCGCATCCTGCAACACAACGGTGAACCACTGGCCTGGGTTCGCTCACTCGGTTTTGATGCAGTTCTTCTTTCGAAACCACCGGATGCTGCGATCCTAAGCGAAGCCATCCGATCACGTGTGCTGATTTATGCGCCGCCACCAACATCACCCAATCCAGAAATTCAAGCATTACTGGAGCCGATTGCTGCTTGGTATGTCGGCATGGGAAAGGCATTGGATAGTCGCCAAGTAGAAGAAACCAACCAAACAACTGAACGCTTAAGAAAATGGCCCAGTCGCTGGCAACGGCCTATTATCGGAGCACCCTCCGAATCCTGGCGGGACTATGCGTCGCTACTGAGCGCCATCATTGACGACTTACCACATCGCGTCAGGGGCTTGGGTGGTGATGAAGAATTGGCGCAGATGACGCAAAGAAGACGAAGACTAGGTGACCGCATTCCCGTGGCTGTTGGAATTGTCAGCATGCCCCCCCAAACAATGCTCCGACAGGTCGAGGCAATTTCCGACGCCATCGGCGCCCCGGAGCCTAAGCGATTCCATTGGCATGCGATGTGGCTTCAAGCGATGCGAAGCCTTGAAGTCACCCCCACAGCCATCCTGTTCCGTTCTTCTCGTTCACTGACATCGGGGGCGTTACTGGACGAGCAGCGGGCCATGGCACTCAGTTACGTCAACCGCATGATTGCCATGATCAGTCCATGGGTTGTTTCAGCCACCCCCATGACACCGCCCGCATTAGTCGGAGCAAGTTATCGCTGCACTCGGTTGGTCACCAACCAAACAGATTTACTGATAGCCACCTCAACCGCGCATCGAGGCACTGAAGTGCTCGCCGGTGATGGAAAGACACTCGATATTCTATTGACCCCGGCTGATGCGGCAAAAACGGCATGGAGATTGACTCACTTCTCCGCTGAACGCATCACACCTGAACTCACATCGTCAGGTGCACGGTTGAGAATCGTCTCACCTGATGCAACCGAAATCCTGATCCTGAGTAGCAATCCTGCTATGGGAGGACAAGCAAGCCTTTCGTCGCAACGATTCGCGAGACAAGCTGCATTGGATCGTTGGCAATTAGCTACTAACCTTGTGGAACAGAGTTCGCAACATTGGCAAACTGCGACCGCGACGCGAGCCGCCAACCGACAGTCCGTTTCAAATCTAGTCGGTGTTGCTCAACGAACCCTTGCCGAAGCAGAACCGATGTTTCGCTCGGGAGACATCGACAGCACGCTCAGGATGGCATGTCGTGCAGATGCGTGGGCGATGAGAAGCGAATGGCAACTTGCTGAAGCACTGATGCCGAACTGGCCCATGCGGGTTAGCTGTCCGCCGGTTGATATGGGTGCCGCGGAGATACAAACCATCTGGCGTCCGTTGATGGAAGATCGCGGCTGGGGACGCAATCTGCTCACCAGTGGGAACCTCGACACCAAGGATCTGATCGGCACTGAACGCTGGACCTTTGGCAAACGACTGACAACGAGCGCACATAGCGAATTGCTGCATGTCACCCGTGGAGCTTACGAAGGACCAGGAGCCTTACGAGCACGAGTCACATCGCTGGCAGATGAACCTCTTCCCGGCGGCTACGAGGGAACAGTGGTACAGATCCAAAGTCCATCGGTACGTGTTTCTGCCGGTCGAGCCATTCGAATTGACGCCAAGGTAAGAACACTCGGTTTTGGAGGACCTCATCAAGGGCTGCTCATGTACGACAGCATCGGAGGGCAACCGATGGGAGTGTTGATTCGTGGACAAGCTGACTGGGCAACCGTTCGGCTATACCGGCAAGCAACAGAGGAGACCGAGGTTCATGTGATGTTTGAATTGATCGGTGGCGGCGAAGCCACCATTGATGAAGTTGAATTGCGAGTCTGGGAACCCGCTGCAATCGCGCCCCTGCCACAGACCCGACCAATCGCGGATGCTGATCCAGACACGCCAAGCCGACGCTAACTCGCTTTTATCCCGGAAGTTCTTGAAGGCAACCCGGAGCTGTTTCAACAAATCCCAATGTGTTTCAGCAAATGCAGGTGCTATGATCAGGGAAACGAATCCTTTCCCATGAGACTGTCCTATGCAACAAGTGAAAATTTTCAAGAGTGTCGATAATGAACTCGCTGAGATGGAACGTCAGATCAACCGCTGGATGCGAAAAAGCGGCGCTCGAGTCCTTTCGATCAATGGCAATCTCACGTCGCAAAATAATGCAGGCGACGGGCCTCTTAACTCATTTGCTGCAGGCGATGTGCTGATCATCGTTCTGTATGAGATCGACAAACCCGCGGGTTAACCGAAAAAACAAAGATTTTTCGGAAATACACATTAAAAAAATGCATTTGCATCACCGCAGAGCGAGTGAACCCAAACATCACTCTGCACGTCTAGATAAATGTCATCGTTTTTTCTCTTGCCGTTCATTTGACTGGTAGAGATAATGATGTTGTCGGTTTGCGATAACGCGTCGCGAAAGACTTTTTAGAACGAGGAACGGCTCTTTCTGGTTGGCACCCGGGCCGTGATTCGTCGAACCGTTTTGAAAGGAGGTGAGCAAGTGGATTATTGCTGTACTAGCCAACGGGGTGGAAACCCGTAGTTAAAGTCGGCGGGCCGATACTTCGGTATGGCCACCCCACTCGCACATCGAATTGATTGCGAGCAAACAGCCCCGCCTGTCGAGACAACCTTGGTCTCGGCAGGCGGGTTTTTTATTGCAATTCTGCTATGATGGACGCCCACACAAGATGGCAGCTCCTCTGCTTTCTTCTGCATTTCCATGATCCTCCGTGCTTCACATTCAGCTTCACGGCTGGGTGACTTGGACATTCCCCGCCCGCCAGGAATAACATTCATGCTGTCGCTCTCACGCCGCTTGTTGACTCTTGCCCTCGCCACGGTGCTGCTCATGTCCCTTCCCACATTACCCTCTCCGAAAATACTGTCTGCCGCCGAGGCTGATGAATCAGGAAAAATTGACGTTTGGATTGGGACAAGTTCCCGGAAACCGAGCGAAGGCATCTACCACTGTGTGCTGGATACCGGCAACGGCAAACTGACTGAGCCCGAACTTGCGGCAAAGATCAGCGGCCCTGGATTTCTAGCACTCCACCCTCAGCAAAATCACCTGTACGCGGTAGGCAAACTCGACGGTGTGCCATCTGTCGTTGCATACCGGATCATTCATGATGCCAAGCAACCAACACTGCAACTGGACAACGCTCTGCCCATCGGCGATGGCACTGCCGCCCACGTTGCAGTCGACCCTACCGGAAAGATGTTATTGACAGCTCAATACGGTGGCGGATCCGTTGCTGCATTTTCTCTTCATCCGGACGGATCCTTGAACAAAGCCACGAAGCTGATCAAACATGAGGGCGGTTCCCGCGCAGTACCAGGTCGACAGGATGCGTCCCATGCACACTGGGTCGGGTTCTCACCCGACAACCGATTCGCCTTTGTCCCTGATCTGGGGCTCGACAAAGTGGTCATCTACAAGATTGATCCGCAAAATGCAAATTTGGTATTTCATGGCTACGGCGAAGTCCCAGCAGGTGGAGGCCCCCGGCACATGAAGTTCCATCCCAACGGAAAGATCATTTATGTGTTGAATGAACTCGATCTCAGCGTGACGGTTTTTGATTACAACCCCGACAAGGGCACGATGACCGCAAAGCAAACCATTCCAACCATCGATCCGGAATTGTTAAAAAAAGAACTCTTCAAGAGCGCGTCCGAAATTCGCGTTCACCCGAGTGGAAAGTTCGTTTACTCGGCGAATCGCGGGCATGACACGATTACCGCTTTCCGGGTCGATGAAAACACTGGCCAATTGTCAGTGATCGAAGTAGAACCTGTCCGGGGTGCCACACCCCGCAACTTCAACCTCGATCCCTCGGGTCGTTGGCTGCTTGCTGCAGGACAAGATTCACACACCCTGGCTTCATTCGCAGTGGATACGAAAACTGGCGAACTCACTTACAACCGAAGCAACGTCACGGCTCCGTCGGCGATCTGCGTTCTATTCCAACCTGAATGAGGGGTTCTTATTCATGGTGAATTTTTTTTACGCAAATGAGCCGTATCGCCTGAAAATAGTGTCGCCTGAAATGCAAACTGCGGGACCGCCCTGAAAGCAGTCCCACGGGCCAGAGGCTGCGAGGTGCAGATACATACGCAAAGTTTCAGCAGTCATGGCCTGCGCTACTTGCAGACGCCGCTTCTGGGTAGTGAGCAGCAAGTCTCGGTGCCCCGACTTACAGCCTGCGTCCAAGCATTTCAAACATGATCACTTGGTAACCACGATATTGTTTTCAACTTTCCGAACGCCGGGCTCGAGCTGGACCAACAACTGGCTCATCCGTCGATCCCTTTCACTGGCAACCACCCCGGTGAGAATAGCGGTACGCCCATTCATGCTGACACGAATGCCTTGAAGTGATGGTCTTCCAGACAGTTGTATGAAGCGTTCTGTTGCTGACCGCTGAACCATCTGCGGCGATCGAGGAGTAACCTCAATGGCTGAACGCAAACGTGTTCGGATAACTGGCTGTGCAGACTGCCCGCCTCCATTATTGAATGCACCGAACAGACTTCCCAAGCCACCAAAGCCGCCACCGAACGCGCTCAAACCGTTAGACCCGGCTCCACGTGACGAGGCATCTGTACCGCCGGACGCCGCACTGGCATCGCTGAATCCAGCACCAGTCGAGCCGGTAGCCCCAATGCCTCCGGATCGGTCCACACTCGAAAACTCTTCATCGGACACACTGCTATCGAACGGTTCTTCGGAAGCCCCCGCAGCAGTATCCTGAGCGTGAAGTGCAGGCGTAAGAGCCAAACAAAAAAGCAACACTGCAGGGATACGAAGTCGTGTCATCAACCGGCCTCTTGACGATACAAAGCGTTACGAACGGGAAAATTGGTCTCGATATACCCATTAACGGCTAGTTTAACGTTTATTCCTGTGCATTGCTTTGCAAAATTCTTCCGGAACGCCCAAGACAGGGACGGTTGTGTCGAATAAAACGGACATCTAGAGTTTTGCCTTCCAATACAAGCAACCGAGCATTCTATGCGTCAGCCAATTTGCAAATGGTTTTTTCTCCTGGCCCCCCTCGCAATTTGCGTGTGCCTCGGGCTCCAACACGAATCCAAGGGTGCCGAGAAGGACACGACACCGGGTGCACCACGCCTCCTACCCAAAGACACGTTGGCGTATATCCGAATCGACAATGTCGACGACATGCGAAAAGACATGGCAGCCTCCTCGATGGGTCGGATGATGAACGACCCCCAACTCAAACCTTTCGTCAGCGAGGTATACACAACACTCAGTGATTTATTTGAACAATTCGGCACCCAACTCGGGCTGTCACTCGAGGAACTACTCGCCATTCCCTCAGGCCAGGTCGCAGCAGCGGCGATGCCCGCGAACCTGTCCGATCGCGACGAAGACCTTGCAGAAGATGAAGCTGACAGTGATTCCCCCGAAGCAATTCGACGCAGAATTGAAAGAAAGCGTGAACAACAGAATGCCATCGCTGGAATCTTCATCATTGAAGCGGGAAAAAATCTCGACAACATGATGTCTTTGGTCGATCGCCTTGAAGAGCAAATGATCCAAGGTGGTTTTGTACGCCGCACAAGTAAGGTCAAAGGAACTACGATTGTCAAGTTATTGCCACCACGGCAGGGACCACCGGAAGTTGAGTACTTCACAAAGGACGATACCCTCATCTTTGGGATAGGTCATGACACAGCAGCTAAAGCCCTGGAGAAATGGACTGGCGCAACCGAGGAAGACTCGCTTGCTGACCGTGCAGACTTCACTTCCCTCATGTCGCGTTGTATCGGAGCCGAAGAAACTCGTCCGCAGATGACATTCTTCCTCGACCCGTACCATTTTGTTGAACGTCTCGTCAATCGAGGTGGTGCCGCTGCTCTTGTCTGGCCGTTAGTGGAAAACCTTGGCATTAGCAAAATCCGTGGCATTGGAGGAAGCAGTTTTCAAGGTGGAGAAGTATTCGAGGACATTGCACACATGCACATCCTGCTTGACCCGCCCCGAGATGGCATGTTCGGCGTCTTACGACCTGAAACAGGTGACACAACACCACCAAACTGGGTACCAGATGACGTCTCAACCTACTTGACATTGAATTGGGATTTCGAGCAAACCTATGAAAACCTTGACAAGCTGATCGCGACCTTCCAAGGTGCCGATCCGATGAAACGCTTCGTCGAAGAACCAGCTCAACAAGCGTTGGGAATTTCCATCAAAGAAGACATTTTAGAAAACCTGACTGGCCGTTTCGTATTAGCCAGTTGGATGGAACCGCCCGTCCGGCTCAACAGTCAAACAAACCTTTTTGCTCTCGAGCTAAAAGACGGCCTCAACGCCAAAGGAGTGATCGCCAAGTTTCGCGACAAGCGTCCCAATGACATCGAAGTTGAGACCATCGGTGGCGTGGTCGTCTACGGTCCTAAAAACCAAAGGCAGCAAAACTTGCCAGAAAACTTTCGTCAACCCAAACCAGGCTTGATCGTCCTTGGCAAATGGATCATTTTCACCGACAGCCGAAAACTACTGACACGTATCACGCAGGCAAATGCTGATACGCTCCCTCGTTTGGTGAATGTTCCTGAATACGATCTGGTCAGCAGCGAATTGGGGGGAAAGCTTGATGGTGAAACACCATTCATGGTTTCATTCATGAGAGGTGCCGACTCTATCCGACAAATTTACGACTTAGCAAAGTCACCCGACACATTGAGGTTCATTCGCGCGTCCGCCGAGAACAATCCATTCGTCGCCAGAATGATGGGGTTACTGGACAAAAACGAACTACCAGATTTCGAAGAGTTCGAAAAATACTTCGCACCCACCGGCAGCTTTGCCTACGATGAGACCGGCGGAATGCATTTCGCGTGGTTTACCCTCAGGGCTGATGACTGATTTTAGAGCCAACACTGCCTGACGGCGGTGCCATGAGCTCGCTAATCAAAGAAACCACGCTGGTCTTATGGTCCAGTGTGGTTTCGTTGTATTTAGATAAATAGATCGCCGTCTTCGCACCCCCACCTAATTTCTAGTTCAGTGGCTACAACGGTGCATCATTCCACCCCATCACGGCTGGGCTGGCGTCCTGCCCCCTGCAACCCTCCGCCTGCAACGGCAACACCGACCACACAACCTCCCTGAACAGGCTCTCGCACCCATGCCACAAAAAACGATCCGGAGTCTCTTCTCCGTCAGTTTCACCTTCATCTTTGTGTTTCTGCTAACGAGCCTCATCACACTCGCGGAAGAACGTCACAGCAGAATTCAGAAACTTGGTTCGTACCTGTACGAACCCAAACCAGACGATCCAGCATTTGCCAAATTCAACCCTCGCCTCGCTCCACCACCGGGGCCGCTTCTTCTAAAGAGAGGAGATCGACTTGCCATCATCGGTGATTCAATTACCGAGCAGAAAATCTACTCACGTATCATCGAAACCTACCTGACGGCGTGTGTGCCGCAACTGGAAATCAGCAGCCGACAATACGGCTGGAGCGGTGAACGGACGGAGGGCTTCTTGAATCGCATGGACAAAGACTGCTTAAGATTCAACCCAACAATCGCAACGTTGGCCTACGGGATGAATGACACACGTTATCGCCCGTTCGACATGCTTAACGGTAAGTGGTACCACGACCACTACAGTGAGGTGGTGCACAAACTCAAGAACTCAGGCGCACGAGTGATTGTTGGATCCCCTGGCTGTGCGGGCAAGATTGCCAGCTGGGTCAAATCAAGAAGCGGAACGCTGGACGAGCACAATCTACACCTCTGCGCCTTGCGAGACATTGCTCTTCGGGTATCTGAGGAACAAGAAGTCGCGTTCGCGGATATTTTCTGGCCGATGTACCAGCAACAAATCCTCGCCGCAAGAAGATACGGCACAGCAGAAACACCCTACGAAATTGCTGGACGTGATGGTATTCATCCTGGCGGCGCGGGTCATTTACTGATGGCCTATTCTTTTCTGCGGGCGATGGGACTGAATGGAGACATCGCAACCGTCAAATACGACATTCAGTCAGACGGGGCCACTGCGAGTGCCGGCCACCAAATCACTGCCTGCGAAAATGGTGTCATCAGCATCACTAGCGAACGCTATCCCTTCTGTGCTGATGGTCCGTTGAACCGAGACGATTCCATCAGATCCGGGATGTCCCTTGTGCCATTCAACCAACACTTGAATCGCTTCATGCTGTACGTCACAGGTCTCGACGCTCAAAAGGCAAGAATTACCTGGGGACAAAACTCGGTCGTCGTCGATCGAGAGAAACTTACCAAGGGCGTGAATTTGGCAGTACTGTTCCCCAAGAATCCTTTTAGTGAAACATTCAAGGCAGTCGATTCAGCAGTGGCAGCCAAACAAGCATATGAAACGCAACAAGTCAAAAGAGTGTTTCATGGCAGCGAAGGCAAACGTGACATGGAATCAGCAGTCGCACGTACCGAGAAAGAACGTGCGACTCTGGTCACCAATATTTCCGAGGCCAAAACTCCGGTTGCACACCAGTTGATCATCCAATCCATTGAATGATGCACTGCCCAACGTCTTCTGCTCTATTTAGTTCAACGTGAAGTCGTCGAAATTGACCGGATAAATCTGATAGATGCCTTCTGTGAACACCTGACGGATCCAATTGTTCAAACGGGTGATGGGCTTGTCGGGAATAATGATCACATCTCCATCACGCAGCCAGATTTCATCGGCAGGTGTGGGGCGTTTACCGTACACCGCACCTTGGAGATCCAACATGGTTGAGACCAACCGCCAGTCTTCTGCGCGACGCATGATGACAACCTGTCTCAGATTACCGTCGGGCAAATGCCCACCTGCCGAAGCAATGGCACCCAAAACCGTTGTCGGTCCATCCAGTGCGACTCGCGATGGCGCGCCAACTTGGCCGAGAACATGCACAAAGTGCGGTGCCTGAGCAGTCAAGATAGGTTCAGCATCAATGCCAACCACAAGCTCACCGTACCGAAGGTTGATTTCACGCTTCAACTGAGCAAGGGAAAATCCCTGAACGCATACTTCTCCGATCCCCGGCAGCCTAATCTTTCCATCTGGCATCACAACCAAGTTCAGCGCCTGTTGATTCAATCCGCTCGCTCCACCGACGGCGCTTCTGATATCATCAGCGAGCGTATTCGTTTGCACGGGGGTCACATCGATTGCTGGCTCGTCGTACAGATCGAGATATTGTGTCTCCAATACTTCACGAAGTTGCGCAACAGTCAAACCCGCAGCATGAACCTCGCCCAACAAGCGTACGGTAATCGTCCCATCGGGCAAGATGGTCAACCCGCGTTCTAGAGTACCACGTTGTAAATCTGGATGAACTGTCGAGTCAACCATGACCTGATCACCGGGTGTCAAACGGTAGGCGCCCTCTTTTTGGCGTCGGGTAATCAGATAAATCACTTGCAGTTGATCACCAGGACGCAGGCGGTATTCACTCAGGTGTGCAAGGCGTGACGGTCCAGCGTAACCGCCTTGAGCATAAGGCCCAAAATCAAGCGGCTTCATATCCGTCCAGCGCTGCTCAGCACCACACCCGCAGGCACAATCAACACCCATCATGCACGGCTGACATGGTCCGCGACAAGGATAACCACCGGGAATGTTCCTACATCCACAGTTTTCAGCAGGCAGCTGCTGCAAAGTTCCAGCTAAATCACCTAAAGTTTCCTGCGCATGCGTCAACGTCAAGGCGTTTAAAAGCATCCAAGCTGCCGCAAAGAAAGAGCATCGCATAAAGAAAGCCATGTGCATCTGAAGAGATAACAAGAGACTGCCTCATCAATTAGTTCGAAATATCATTCTTGAATCAACGTGCACCGCACCATCACCACAAATTCTTCACCGACTCGGCAAACCGTTTGAAGATATTTGGCTTGGCATCTGTGGCTCGCCCGTCCTCAGGGACGTAAGCTGGACTTGCTCGCAATTCATCTTGAGTTACCCCCGACTGCGACCGCGAAGGAACACTACGTCTGACACTCGCTGTAGTAATCTCGCTTTTTCCTCTCACCGATGCCGGCATCACAGGCTTGGATATCGCTGCAAAATCCTGTGGTGACAGCTCAGTAATCGCAGGCACCTGCTTGGCTTTCACAATTGATGCTGGAGCAGGCTGCAGCGTGGCGATCACCTGTTGGGCTTCCGCTTTGCGTCCAGTCTGTTGCAGAACAGCAATGTATGCTTGAATTGTTGCATCGTCTTTCTCAATCGAAAGCGAATGCGAAAGAGCCCATCTTGCTTCCTCCAATAACCCCACATCCAGCAAATGCATCCCCAACCGCGATGCCAAACTTGAGTTGACCGGTTGTCCCTGAAGTGCAGCGCGACGCAAACACAATGCGGTTGCATTATGCAACTTGGATGGCTGATCCTGCTTGAGATAGATAGCAGCCAACAAATCCATTCCCTGCGCTGCTTCAACACTTTGGGATGCAATTTCTGAAAGCGCAACACGAGCTGCATCGAGATAACGATCCGCCGCATCGCTGCCACTTAGAGTGTCACAGGACATTCCGTCAAGGACATCTGTGCTATGTGAGATCGCCATTCGCGATATCACACGACCATCTGCGGTCCCATACACCCCAGCGAAATCACGCGCTTCACGGATTGCTGTGCGAGCAAATTGCAACCTCCCGGTCGCCGAACGACGCCGAATCCCCAGCTGAGCCTTCGCAATTTCGCGTTGATGCAAGTCGATGCCCTCAGCCGCACAACGAAATGCTTCCCATACTGTTGCCTCAGCAGACAGCCATGCCCCAGATCCGTACTCAATGCTGCCACGGTCGATCAGGTTCCTAGCCCGCTTAGCACAGTCAGACGCACTACTCGACCTCAACCACCGCACGTCCACACCATCGCCACGCGACATCGTTGTCACGCCGCCATTCAGTCCCGTCGCCGCCACCTCTGATTCCGCTGAACATTTCTGCAATGCCCCAGTTGACTGGCGATCCCCCATATCATTTGCGGCTCGTAGCTCAAGTCGCTCAAATGCCATCTTGGTTTTCCAAGTGGTTCGGGCAGATTTCGCTCCACTGAAATTCTGATTCGCTGGCGCATCAAAAGAGAATGCTTCACTAACATCAGGTAGCCGGCGACCCGGCTCCGTTGTTTCTCCTGCTGACCAATGCACCGGTTTCTCCGTTGTGGGGAGCTCGGAAAAACCATCAATCTGATTTGGATCTGACGCTTGGGAAGTCATCCCCGAAGCCGAAACGACGAGTGCGACAGCTAATGCAAAGCGTCTGCGAACTCGATGCGGCCATTGCGTGGTGATCATTTTCACGTTTCCATTAAGACATCGACGAAGACACCCACCAAGGTGTCCCACCAATACAGATCGGAACATTGGCGCAAATAGCACGACTAAACCCAAGCACGATGTTCGCTACAACCAGACCGCCCCTGAGAAACCGGAAGAATCGTCATATCTTCGCTCTCACGATCACAAACCTTGCTTTCGAAAGCCCCATCAAGCTTGCCCGAAGGTCAGAAATACACCTCAGCAATGAATCCATTCACGGTTGCTAGCATCGCGGGCGTTCAAGTGATCGACCCTTGAGCGGCAAAAAACGAATGAGCATCAACGCGAGTCATGAGCATCAACGCGAGTCATGAGCATCAACGCGAGTCATGAGCATCAACGCGAGTCATGAGCAGAGAAGATCAGCTCAGGACGATAGGACCCAACCGGGACACAACGACACCGGAATCCGGCTGTAAAAAGCAAGGCCGAACACCGCGTGACTACCGACCGAAACATTCGCGGTGATCGTCAGTCGGTCGTCGCTTGCTCAGCCTTATGGCTCCAGAACTTTCGTGCGGCTCGCACAAAGGGCACGTGCCGTTGCAACTCTGCAGCTGGCAATCTTTTCAAGCGATCTTCGTAATCACTGAGCCATTGTTTAAAAAACGCGACTGACTTAGGCGTGATTCTTGGCAGCCCTTCGAACTCAATGTACCAAGGCGCGCTCATGGCGGCTCGAAAATGATCTTCGTAAAGCGTCACAACCCGAATCGTGACCCACCCGCTTTCCTTGGCAATTACAGGCGGAAGCATTCCTCCCGCCTTGGCGAATTCATCAAGTCGTGCGCTGTAATGCACTTTTCCGTTATGGATAACTTCGAGATATTCAACAGGATCCCGTACAGCCAACTGCAACTCTGCCTGCAACTCCAGAACTTCTCCTGCTCTCGCCTTAAAAACATGCCCCGGCAATTGGCCACCCAACATGGGTCGCAACAGCGGTCCATTCGTGGCAACGCTCTGTCCTCTCCAGGCAGCATTCCACCACTCAACTTCAGAAGCAACACGGATTGCTTTGGGTGGTCCACCGTTATAGTCCCGCGGTGGTTTACCGACATAAAGCCGATTGTATCCCACGGGAGTTTGCCGTCCCTGATCCCCAGTACCAGCCAACGGCGGAATCCTAAAACCAGCATCCAGCAGATTCCAATAGATTTTCTCAGCCCATCGACCAATGGCTCTGTTGCCTGCCATGCTTGCACCTTGCGGGCCTCGACCATCAGTGATCGATAGAACTTTTCGGTCCAACCTCAACCAATCACCAAGTAGGAAAACCCCATCCACGTGACCACTGGCAAGCCATACCGGCAATTGCCATGCAAAGGGATTCTCGATCGCGATTTTCAGCCCATCCTGTGTTCCCATTTCAACCATTCGCTCGATGGGGAGCACTTTTTTTCCTTGATTACCATCCGCAGGCACATCGTCTGTTTGGATTACTTTGGCGACCGCATCCACATCTGACTCCGTGTCCTGTCGATAGAAAACCAAGCCACTATCGTGGGTCGCATTCTCGTTGATCCAAGTGGGATCGTTTTTAGGTGGTTCATCATCCCCACGGCCCGCGATTGGTTTTGCATCCAGATGCCCCAGCACCGTCGCGAGGTGCAGATCTTCTGATGCCATTCTCAATGGCAGACTATACGGTGAGACTGGAACGCAGCAGTCACCGCTGGTCCAACCCTCCTGCAGCATTTCGACCATCCTCGGCAGTGCAACGGCATGGTCATCCAAGCTTGTGCGTTCCAGCGAAAAATTGCCCGTAATGATTCGATATTCAGGGCCCCTAATCATGCTAAACCGATATGGACCATCCGGAAGTGAAAACTCAGCCGAACGATCCAAGACGATCCCCACACCGACGGGAACCGTTCTCCGTACTGCCACACGTCTACCCGGTGCGTCTGCACGCTGGATTACCATTCGTGTGGTCACAGGTGTATCGTCAGCCTCATCACTTACTGACACTGTCAAACTACCACCTGCCGAAAATGCGTACTTCGACGGCGTGACGGTCGTAATTCCACACCACAATGCCCCGACCGACAACAGTCGTGTTGCGGCATGTACGATTTGACCTTTCATTTCACTCACGATTCCCTTCCCTCGGATTTTTGGGCAGGCTAAGCACACTCCGCCCCAGCGACAGGTTATTCGATCCAGACACAAATCCGCACTGGAGTCAATTGCACACCGCGAGGAAATGCTTCTGCACTCACACGAGTTGCAGTTGCAGTCTCGCACTCACAAAAGACTCACCCTATTCTAATCATCTAAATACATCGGCATCTCATCGCGTTCACGTTATCAGGCGACCCCAAAAACCGTACTGATTAATTGTAACGATCATTGGAATCTATTACCCGAGAGCCATCTGCTCGCTAGAATAGTGGCTCGTGACAGGCTGTATTTGCCACCTGCAACTTACGGCATTGGCAACGATGACCGATGCCCGCGTTTATCCGCGGCAAGACCACCGCCCACACTACATTTTCCCCGCTCACAAACCCTGCGCACCTTGCTTTGGACTTCCCCGCGGCGGACAGCCCCCGTTTTGAAAGACTCCGATGAATTTGTTCCATATTTGTCCCGCTACTCGTTGGCTTACCATCGTCTCAGCAACCTTCTTGGTATCGGTCAAATCAAACGACCAATCTGTCGCAAACGCGGCGGATAAGCCAAACATCATCTACATCATGTCGGACGACATGGGTTATTCGGACATTGGATGTTATGGCAGCGAAATACAGACACCGAATTTGAATGCGTTGGCAAACGCAGGAATTCGCTTCACCCAGTTTTACAACACAGGGCGTTGCTGTCCCACGCGAGCCAGCCTGCTGACCGGCCTTTATCCGCATCAGGCCGGCATAGGGCACATGATGAATGACCGTGGTCATGATGGATACCGTGGTGAACTGAACCGCCAAAGTGTAACGATACCCGAGGTGCTCAAATCTGCCGGCTATCGATCTTACTTGTCAGGAAAATGGCACGTCACCCAAGCAATCAAACCAAAAGCCGACGCAGACAAGCACAACTGGCCGTTACAACGCGGCTTTGATCGTTTTTACGGGACCATTCACGGTGCCGGCAGTTTCTTTGACCCCAACACGCTGACCCGCGATAACACCTTCATTTCTCCCTTCGCTGACCCTGAATACCAACCGAAGCAGATGGCGAATGGTGAGTACTATTACACCGATGCAATTGCCGACCACGCTGTGCGTTTCATCCGCGAGCATCACTTTGAATCGGACGATCAGCCATTTTTCATGTATGTCAGTTTCACTGCCGCGCACTGGCCAATGCATGCTCTTGAAAAAGACATCAAAAAATACAAAGGAAAGTACGACGCGGGTTACGATGCCATCCGCGACACACGCTACAAGCGGATGATTGAACTCGGATTGATTGATCGCGGAAACACCCAAAACTGGCCCATTGATGATGGCTGGAAGGAAGATGAGCACTGGGAGTGGGACAAGCGGAACATGGAAGTGTATGCAGCCATGGTTGACAACATGGATCAGGGAATCGGCCGCATCGTTGAATCACTCAAAGCTACAGGACAGTTTGAAAATACACTGATTTGCTTTTTCCAGGACAATGGTGGCTGTGCCGAGAACTACGGACGTGGTGGCACAGGTCGAGAGCGAGCAGCATCGCCCGATCGAAAAGTGCTCGCTGCGGATTACCTGCAGCCTGACATGACTCCCAAACAAACACGTGACGGCTATGCCATGAGAACCGGCAAAGGTGCAATGGCTGGGCCAGCGGACACGGCAATTGGCTACGGAAGAGGTTGGGCAACCGTTTCCAACACACCTTTCCGCGAATACAAGCACTACACGCACGAGGGTGGAATTTCGACACCACTCATCGTTCACTGGCCAGATCAAATCAAGCAAGGTGGACAACTCGAAACAACACCGGGGCATCTGATTGACCTGATGGCGACCGCTGTCGATGTCGCAGCAGCAGAGTACCCCAAAGAATTTCACGACGGGCAACCAATCAAACCGATGGAAGGCACCAGTCTAGCGCCTCTATTCCATAATCAACCGATCGCACGTGAAGCCCTTTACTGGGAGCATGAGGGAAATCGCGCCATTCGGGTAGGCAAGTACAAACTCGTTGCCAAGGGTGCCAAAGGAGGCTGGGAGCTCTATGACATCAATGTCGATCGCAGCGAGCAAAACGACCTCAGTGTCAAACAGCCGTTCCAAACAAAGAAACTGTCGGAAATGTGGCAGCGTTACGCTGAACGTGCGAATGTTTTGCCTCTGAACCCACGTTCAACTAAAACATCCACCAGCAATCGAAAACAAAAGCATTTCGAATTGAATCACGGTGCTACCTTGAATAGCAACCAAGCTCCCTACCTTGAAAAACGAGGGTTTAAGATCACCATTAATGCAAACATTGCGGGTGATGGTGTGATCGCGGCACAAGGCGGCTCAAACCATGGCTGGGCGCTGTACGTGAAGCAGGGCACGCTTCGCTTCGCAACCACGCGATCTGGGAAGCAGACCATTGTCGATACCGAAACAGCCATTGAAGGCCAAGTCGCCATTGAAACGCAACTCAAAAAATCAGGACAGCTGACCATCACCGTCAACGGCAAGTCTGTGTCCGATATCATGACGGATGGCTGTCTCACCGACCAACCACTGGAACCGCTAGAAGTGGGAAGTGACTCAGAGGGAGTTGTTGGCAAGTACGAGCAACCGTTCCCCCTGAAGGGAAAGGTTGAGAAACTCGTCATTGACATCCCCTGAGGGATATCATCGACGCATGACGCAGGATCTGGCGCACGCCATTCAGCTGGCACATCGGCAACGAACTCGGGTGTGCCGGCTAATAGGGTAATTCACGCAAGTACAGGTTCTTAAAATACAGTGCGCTGCCATGGTGTTGCAATTCGATCTGATCGGCCCGCACAAGCGGAACCATGCCGCTTTTGTCCCAGTAGTTCTCCAACGCAACACGATCAACGATTTTCTTGCCGTTGAGCCAGATCGTCACATTATCACCGACCATCCGGATCAAAAAACGGTTCCATTCCCCCGGCTTCTTGTCAGCAAGAACGGTCGGGGAATTCCGCCAGCGTTTATTGTTCCAGAGCCCACCTGACCCAAGATTGCGACCATTCTTGTACGCCGCTACCCACTCCTGTGTGGTGAGGTCACCTGGGCCATCGACTGAACCATCTTTCTTGGGTTTCATTCGCAAGTCCCATGGATCCCAAATTTGAATCTGAGGTGTTCCACGCAGGTAGATACCAGAATCGGCACCTGGCGGAATTTTCCAGTCAACATACATTTCAAAGTCGCCGTAATCTTTATCTGTACACAAACTCTGACCTTTTCCGTCGTAAGTCAAAACTCCTTTGACAACAGACCAGTGCTCGCGCATCACCTCGTCGGCCTTGATCTGTGCTTCAGTTGCAGCATCGCCTTGCAACTCACGCCGAGAAATCGCATTTTTGTGAGCCAACCCTTTCCAGCCTTCCAGAGTCTTGCCATTAAAAAGAGTTTTGAATCCCTGAGGAGGGACGTTGTCATGCGTCGATGCATGCATCGCGGATGGGACCGTATAATCGGCAATCCTCATCTTGCGAAATTCAACACGATCACTGTGCCCGGCTAACACAAGATGCCCGGATTTATTTTTCATTCCCGGGTGCGTTCCCCCATCAACTGGAACCGTATCATCAAGAAACGCATCCACGATCACTGCCCCATTTAACATCACGATCACGTGATCATCGACCGCTATGATTGTTTGCTGGTTCCACTCTCCAACAGGTTTCAGATAACCAAGTTTTGCAGGAGTGATTCCATAGATTGACCCATGGTTTTGCCAAGGCTTCAGCCAACTGAGTTTCCGCTGCTTGCCACCAGACATTTCGGCCGTGCCACTATAACGTGCACCGTTGTGATCGAGTATCTGGATCTCCATCCCGTCGGACGCAGGATGCCCCCCCAAGGGCACTCGAATCCCAATACCATTATTCCCACTCTCTTCAAGCTTGAATTCAAATTGAAACACAAAGTCTGAGTATTCTTTTTCAGAAACAAGGTTTTTCCCGCCTTTCTTGCAGATCAGCACACCGTCTTGAACGGTGTAGCCTTTGAGGTCGCCGGTCCAGCCCTTGAGCCCATCTCCCTGCAACATCGGTGTCCATGCAGCTGACGTTTTTAAAATCGATTCAACTCGCTGCCCAGCAACCACGTTCGGATCAATCTTGGAACCACTTTGTTTGCTTTGCCCCAACACAGACATGGGGAGGAAATGCATCGCGGGTATGACGCAAAGCATGGCTAACACATTCCCATGCAAATCACGATGCCAGCACTTACCGCCACGACCAACCAAAGTTTTTAACATGAGTAATTCCACAGGATGCGAAGACAGATAGGCAACGAAGCCGCGTCACAATATACGAAGAAACTCTCGTGACCGCCAACGTTGCAGCACTCTGCTCCCTGAACTGTTTCTGAGTTCCATGCTCATGCCTTGGCGTCAGCAAATAGAAGCGGCAGCAACCTGGGCGAGGAAAACTGTCGTTGACCCGCAAAGTGCTTCCTCAAGTAGCCCGATTTGTTGCAATGCAGAGCGGCAAATCGCTTTCAGTCAGCCAACTTGGAATCAGAAAAGAACGGGTTGCAGAGCGATATGGGGGATTTTCACCGCTTCCCACCATTGGCCTCCGCATTATCCCGCAGCCCATAACGCACCGATCCTCAGAGAAGAATCATGAGTTGCCAAACACACATCAAGACACCAATGCGTAGTCGCATCGAGAGGTCTGTGTTTTACCAAAGACCGATAAAAGAACACGGGTATCATGAGAGGCTAAGGCAGGGAACAAGGAACAGACGAGCATCTACCATCCTCAATGGCAACACTCATGCAGCCTTGCGGATATCTTGCTCACCGGATTCCAGCACATCGGCTGGATGCGTATCCGGCTTGGCCGGAACCGAAGTTGAAGAAGGATCAGCTTCAGTCGAAGTCTCGTTGGCTGCTGACAGCTTTAAGATCCGAAGTTCACGATCTAGCGTATCGGTAGCATCCTCCAGAGACCCTTCGGCGATCGCACCATCGGAAACCGGCTGAACAGGTAACTGCAGAACTGCTGTACTATCAGCATTTTCAGGTTCAACCGAATGTTCAGCAGTTTCGCTGACGTCAATCTCCGAACCACGCAACACTAATTCCAGTGATCCATCGGCCCGGTGAATTTTGAGCACATCCTCTTCAATGAACCAAACGGCGGTAAAATGCTCAGAATGAAATTTCCGCCCACAAAAGAACTCGTCGCGAATCAGCATACTTTCGTGATGAATCAGTGATCCCTCGTTGCCCGCTTCCTCAGAATACTCGTCAGCGTTCTGAAGCCAGTGGAGAAACCGCGTCCGCACGGTGGCAAGTCGCTGGAAATTAGTCATGCGTTCAATCAACGGGAAATGCGATATGATGCACTCTCAGTGGACTGGAGCTACCGATCCGACGAGAATGGCAGGCAGCGTATTTTTTCCGCTAATTCAGCCTACAAAGGAATTGATCGGCCAGTTTCAGAGGTAACATTCGTTGCAATTCGGACTGTGGGCAGAGGCAACGCAAACCACCCAGCTTGCCAGCTATTGAAATTTGGTGCAGGTTACACAGTGACGAGAGTCGATTCAGTTAAGAAAATTTAACGGAGCCAAAATGCGGACCCTGCTCAGCGAAGACGAATTGCATGCCGGTGTACAGAAGCTTGCATCAGAAATTGATAGCCATTACGGCACACGTCCGCTGACAGTGATAGCAATCATGACGGGTAGTCTCGTTCTCTTTGCGGACCTCATTCGTCGGTTGTCGATGCCACAACGAGTTGGCGTTGTTCAGGCCTCGAGTTACCGTGGCGGCACAACTTCAGGGCACTTGAAGGTAGACGCCAACATGATGATTGACGTCAAGGGTCGCGATGTGCTGCTAGTCGATGACATTTTTGACACTGGAAAGACCTTGGATCGAGTCAGCAGCATGATGCTTCAGCACGGTGCCAGCTCAGTAAAGACTGCGGTACTTTTACATAAACTCACACAGCACACAGTCGAGATGCGTCCCGATTTTGTCGCTTTTGAGATCGCAGATGAGTTTGTCGTTGGTTACGGTTTGGATTATCTGGATATGTACCGGAACCTGCCCTATCTGGCTGTGCTTTCGCCAGCAGAAATTGAGGCCACTGCTGCGGAATCGAAGACGTGAAACGTTCCCCACGAGTGCTGTTGATCGGTCGCAGGTTTTGGCCACATGGTTCATCGGACTCAGCTTGTTTTCTCACAGAACTGGCGTGTGCGATTCGTCGCGGCGGAATGCACGTTGAGGTTCTGACTCCACGATACGCATCTTCCTGGCCAGAAGAATTGGTCGTTCGCGAGATTCCCATTCATCGTCCCGCAGCTGCTCCGCGAAGTGATTGGTCGATTGGCCGATACCTGAGGCATCTCACATCATGGCTGCAGCAACACGCACAGAGTTTCGATGCGTTGCTAGTAGATGCAATTCGGGAAGAAGCAATCGCAGTCACTGAAGTCGGCAAGCAACTGGGGATTCCCGTCGTTCTGCGTTGCGGCGGATGGGGTGACAACTCTGACCCCAAATGGTGGAAAACAGGTCGATCCGCAAAACGGAGCAGCAACGTTGCCAAGAATGCAGATGCGATTGTGGCCAAGACGGGCATCAACCAACGGGAGTTGATTGCGGAGGGTTTTATTCCAGAGAAGGTACACCGGATCAACCAAGGCTTTCCTGCTTTTCCACCTCGGACGGCTCTGACCCGCCAGGCAGCACGAGCGACGCTGGGCAATGTGAATACCGACTTGATTACATCTGAACAAACTCCGGTGCTCCTATGCACATCCTCGATGACCCGCGGCGGCGGCGTCAATTTGTTGGTAAATGCTGCTCCTCACCTCATCAAACGCTATCCTGACCTGCGTTTATGGTTCATCGGCGACGGCCCTTACCGTGACTGGATTTACGAGACTCTGCGTGGTCACGGCATCCGTGCTTCCATCGCGATGCCCGGCACATTTTCTGACTTTGCTGATCTCTGTCAGGCCGCCGACCTGTTTCTTCAACCCGATGATGAGGGTTTAGATTTTTTTCTACCCACGGCAGTCTCCGCCGAATTACCTTTGGTTTGTCTGAGAACACCATCGTCAGAGTCTTTGCTTTGCCAAGCAGCGGCAGACCACGCGTCCATAATCGCGGCTAGTCGCGACGACAGCCAACCTGAGACGACAGAGTTGGTTCAGTGGATCGACGCTGCGACGGCGAAGCAGACCCGTTTGGCAGTCCTTCGCGTACTGGATGACATGGAACAGGCACGGCATCGTGCAGCAGAATTAAGACGCCACCTCCTTTGTTCACGGCCTCAAACCGAAAGCGTTCAGTCCTACATGAGCTTGCTTCAATCGCTTGCACACGACCGGCCACGAACATCATCGTCCACGGAAACGGTTTCATGACTAAGCGAATTGTTTTTGTGATCCCAACCATGGACCGAGGCGGAGCTGAAAAGCAACTCTGCCTGCTCGCGGAGAATCTTCCAAGAGATCGTTTCGATGTGCATGTCATTCTGTTAACACGAGATGGCCCGCGTAGTCAGTCGCTTCGCGATGCAGGAATCCCAGTGACAGTCATTGGAAAAAGATTCAAAGCAGACCCATTTGCTTACTTTCGGTTACGTCGTCAACTTAAAAGCCTCGAACCTGACATTGTGCACACCTGGCTCTTTGCCGCGAACAGTTTCGGCAGGGCAGCCGCCCACGCAGCAAAAGTCCCTAGGATCATAGGTAGCGAGCGTTGCGTTGATCCATGGAAGACAGCTGCTCATTTCCTAATCGACCGCAAGCTTTCGAAGTACACAGAAACGATCACAACCAACAGCGCGGGCGTGAGAGACTTCTACTCTGCGCAAGGGATCGACCATAACAAGTTCACTTTGATACCCAATGGCATCGAGTCAGCTTCCGTTTCTGCTCGCACACGCGAGGAAGCGTTCGCAACATTGGGCGTCGATCCGAAACGCAAATTAATCATGGCTGTCGGTCGTCTATGGCCACAAAAAAGATATCGCGATCTCATATGGGCGGCTGAATTATTAGCGACTCTAAGAGACGACACCACTCTTGCTATCGTAGGAGATGGTCCGCAGAAAGGAGAACTGCTCCGACATCGAGATGCTGTAACGATCCCTATGCACGTTCGATTCTGTGGTCAACGAGACAACGTGACTGAACTGCTGCCCCATGCCGACGCCTTTTGGATCGGTAGCGAATACGAAGGTCAAAGCAACTCCCTGATCGAAGCAATGCAAGCCGGTGTTCCCGTCATTGCGTCTGATATCCCGGGGAACCGCGACCTGGTGATCAATCAACAGACAGGACGGTTAGTTGCGTTGGGAGACACCGCAGACTTCGCAAGGCAGAGCAATGAGATACTCGATAACGAGCTGGAAGCCAAACGACTTGGCAACAACGCTCGAGACCGTATCGCCTCGGAATTCACGGTCGCTCAAATGGTTCAAAAACACGCTAATCTGTACGACGGTGTGGCCGAGAATTCTTGAGCCTCTCAACTGGAACACGTGCATTGCAGCAGGCATGAATGTTACCACCGTTAAGACCATCCGGATGCATAGGTTATGCGTGCTGTTCCGCGTTGTTGTTCTTCAGCAACAAAGCGGAAAAACCGGCAAAAACTGATAAACGTTTCCGCTCGTAACGATCAGGGCATGGCTCGCCATTCGAATTTCTAACCAAACCCCCGTTTTGGCTCAAAAGCACGTTGAGAAGCCGGCTCAGACGGATAGGATCGGGTCTGTGATGGCGAACGCGGGTGCTGACAACAGTACGGCTCACCGCAAACGCCTGTAGTGAACAAAGAGAACTCATCAGAGGCACCCAACCATGGACACAAGCGAGACCAGCCGACCGGCAATCGACGAAGTCGACCTGCTGCTGGCCAATGCCCGCTTGCGAGACGAACTGGAACCGTATCGGGACGAGTCAATTGATGACCCGTCCATCACGCGGATGTCACTTCGTACCGAAAACGAGTACCTGGCCTCGATGTTGGCTTGGGAGCGTGCCCCAGCACTGCCTATCGCAAACTGGTTTACCCCTGCGATGGAATTGCCCGCGCCCGACTCACTGGATGACAAAACACTTTCTGAAGTTCTCAAGCAGACCGTTGGCCGTCTTTACTCGCAAAAAGTTGTACTTCGGTTCACTGATCATCTTTCTGATCGCGAACTGTACATGATCGTCTATCGTGACATCCTGCACTGCTGCGAGAAGAAGGTTGAACTGCCCGGCAAGTTTCTTGAGTGGCGTTGCATCGAAGACAATGAGACTTGGTTGCGATTTTACGCTGATGCGATCGAGCGGCGTCGCTTCCAGGAAGAACACGATGTTGATCTTCCCCCTGCAGAAACCCCGCGTTATCAGCGCAATCTTCCCGGCTAAACTCTGCAGACATCGGGTCACTCTTCAGCGAGCCCTCATCGTTGGCTCGCGTATCTTGCGTCCAGTGTGGCCCCCACATCATGCCATTTCGGCCACGCATGACTTGCGTTTTGCTTGCACCCGTATTCGAGCTTTCGCCTGTGGACGGATGCATTTCGTTAACATCAGCAACAGCCGACGTAGACGCTTTCTTCGCTGAGCCTGACTCGGTGCCTGGCTGAGGCACTTTGACGAACTGTTTACCATCAAAAGCAACGTAAAGCGTGTTTGTCTCGATTCCGAGCGAGACGGGAAAAAGCACATCTTGATCGCAAATTGGATCTAACTCCGATCTGCCGTTCGCCAAACCAGATGTTGAAAACCTTGCTACTGCATTTGCCACTTTCAACCATAAGCCGTGCTGCTGTTCCGATGGGTGACAATGACCGCATCGGCAACCAGGAACATCCTCGGAATCACACCTGAGGGAATGAGCCGGAGAAGGCTGCGTCGAAACCTTGGGGGGCTGGTGAAAACGGTTTGGGGCAACGAGTTTGTTGCTCGAAACACGAGTCTCGTCCAGCCATTGCTTTGACTGACCAATCACAATCGAAACCGAAACAGCAGCCTGCACCAAATCAACTTGCCTGAGAAGATGCCCGGCGGGAGCCACTAATAAGGGTTCGCTAAGTTCACTCAAATCGACATCTGGATCAGCAACGCGGACATCGTGGGCCGAGCCACTGAAGTTCCCGCCTTGCTGACCCGCCAAATTGGAGTCACAAGAACTCACAAATTCACCAAGCAGGCTCAAAGCGGCATCAAGATCAGCCAACATGTCGTGCGCATTGCGAACTTGCGGCCGATCGTCCCCATCATCCCACCGCCATGCACCGTAGTCATCTGGTTGGTCGAAACTGGAGCTCATCGAAGCGGCATTGCATCAGAGGCAGATCATCATCAAGTAGGAACAACCCGCTTGATGTTAAAACATGGGTTACTCTGATCGAGTGGGTGAGGACAATTGTTCCAGTTTGACCGTTTCTGCGGCAGCCGTGGAACCGCTTGTAACGATTATAAGGAAAACACTGGCAACAGGACCGATAGAACCAGCCAACCTAGCATTCTGTCACACTAGTCCTCTGTCACAAAACTCCCCCACCATGTCGCGTTCGGCTTCCAGTCGACATCGAGCAGTCTGGCGTGCGATTGCTCCAGTCTATCCTTGAGGTCTGTTTGCATACGCCGAAATTTTTCTTCCGTTTTGGCTGGTGAATATCGCGGATCAGGCTCAGGAAAACGAGCCTCCACCAAGTTGAGCCAACCACGCAGTTGTTCCCACATTTGCAAAGTTCTAACTGGGTGCGTCAATGACAAGTCGCTTGTTTCAGAAGGATCAACGCTTAAATCATACAGCTCATCACGTCCGTCCTCGTAGTAGTGAATGAGCTTCCAATTGCCATCCCTGAAAAGCGAACTGGGTTCTCCCCCTTGGTTATCGTAATGCGGATAGTGCCAATACAGGGGTCGCTCAGAGATTGTTTGTCCCTCCAGCAAGGGCACAAGCGAAACACCGTCAACATGCTGTTCTGGCCTTGGTTCAAGCCCACATAGTTCGAGAATGGTCGGATAAAAGTCTGCTCCTGTCACGGGCACATCGCAGGTGGTCTTTACTTGCGTAACTGCCGGATAGCGGATGTAGAACGGCTCACGAATACCACCTTCCCATTGCCGCCCTTTCCCACCCCTGAGCGGAAGGTTGCTGGTTGCATAGGCATCTCCCGACGACACACCACCATTGTCACTCGTAAAAATCACGATAGTTGACTCAGTGAGCCCTGTCTCCTCCAAAGCATCAAGCACCTCTCCGACAGCGCGATCAGTGGTCTCTACCATCCCTGCATAGACGGGGTGATCCTGCACCTGCCGGACGGGCAATGTTCGGTCAACTTTGAAACGATTTTTTACTTTGGGTCTTCCAGCTGCCACTGCTTGATACTTGGACCACAAATCACGAGTCGTCTGAACCGGTGCATGGACGCTATAAAATGACAGCATGGCAAAGAAGGGTTGTTCATGATGTTCCCGAATAAAATCAGCTGTCTCTCGCCCCAAACGCATGGTCAGCGACTCACCTGGCTTACCATCCTTCATCTGCGGGTTTCGGTACGGAGAGAAAAATCCACCAGGTGGGCTACCACGATGATGCCCTCCCACGTTGATGTCATACCCATGGTCCGTTGGAAGCGAGCCTTCACCACCCAAGTGCCACTTGCCCGCAAAGAACGTTCTGTAACCTGCTTCTTTCATTGCCTCGGCAATCGAAACATCCTCGGCGGGTAACTCTCGAACGTACTCGGCAGGCAACAATCGGTCTTCGCGTTTCCAATCCATACCCGCTCTGGCACCGATCCAATTCGTCACCCCATGTCGCGCCGTGAACTGCCCTAGCTGAATGCTCGCACGCGAAGGGCTACACACGCGGCACGTCGCATACCCTTGTGTGAACCGCATTCCACCGCGAGCGAGCTTGTCAATATTGGGGCTTTGATAAAACGTACTGCCCTCCACCGACAAATCATGCAGTCCCATATCGTCAACAAGAACGACAACAACATTTGGACGAACAGATTCAGTAGCATTCACCGTGCCCACCATCGCCAAGGCACATAAAGACAAAACCAGACGCATGCAGCACCTACAAAAAACAAACCAAGATACAAATTCAATAACGGTCGGGCACTTTATAACGATACACGCTGTCAATCCAACACGGCATCGCATCAACAGGCCAACACACCGAAAAAACGCGATGTCAAACTGACGTTATGGCGGGATACATTCCCAATGACAACAACGATTAGCGGCGGTGCACCTCTCCCTGGTTTCTCAGTCTAACAACAACAGGTGCCTACATTCCGCTGCGTTCTAAAAAAGCCAAGGACTTCAACTACTCGATCCTGACGAATCGCCGTCAGGCAACATTTTCAGCAGATGCTTTACAGCACGGCCGGCAGCATCAACCTCGTTCTGCCCAGCAGGGGCAACTCGCCGAGCTACTGAGTTCTCACGGGGGGAATTCAGGATCCGCTGAAGTTCTTTTTCAAGATTCCGATCATTTCGCAACCAGCGTCCACAACCAAGCTTCTCAATTCGGCTCGCATTATCAAATTGATCAAACGCCATCGGTCGAATGAGTTGAGGAATACCGGCCGCCAAAGCCTGCGACGTTGTGCCAATCCCACCGTGATGAACAATTGCGGAGCAATGCGGCAACAAACGCGTGAACGACACATAAGGCATTGTTCGCACATTGTCAGGCAAGTCAGCGGGGAAATTCTCAGGGAACGTCGACAGCAACAGCCCGGGTCGTTTCAATCGAACGCATGCCTTGGCTGCATCCTGAAAAAAAGCACGACAGTGATGGTGTGCTGTTCCGGATGTAAAAACAATCGGCCGGTCATCAGGCAACTCGCACTCATCGGCACTGTTGTCTTGCAAAGGAAATCCACAATGGTGTAATTGCGGAAGAAACGATGCAGTCGCCGGAGCAAACCACTCCGGGTACATCGCAAGAATCAGGTCGGGCGAGTGCCACCATTGGTGTAGCGGCCTTCGCAACGGCTCGAGTCCATATTCGGAACGCATTCGATTGATTGGCTCACGAATCGTCGGATCGACAGCCAGCGTGTCGATCAACCAATAGGTGGATCGCATCAACCACTGGGGACGTGACATTTCAAACCACCAACCCGAAAGTCGTGGAGGAGCATCGAGTGTCCGAAGGATTACCGGTTGCAAATGGATGCTTGCAAGTGGCGTCTGAGGATACGCGTCGCGAAAGATCCGCGAAGCGAGATCGAGCGGATGCGAGACAAGCAGCGTCTGCCCTGGGACGTGATACCGTTGGATCACTTCCCGCTGACGTTCCAGAAACTCGGAAACAACCGTTCGGAAAACTTGAAGCGGGCCACGAATCGTCTTCCAGACATGGGGATTACCAAGAGCCTCGGTGAACTGTTGGCGGCCAATCACCACTTCAACATCAAGCCCCGCAGCAACCGCAATCTCTGCATACGGTTCAGCCAAAGAAATGACAACGTCATGCCCTGCATCGCGTAATCGACGACCGATTGCAATCATCGGATTCACGTCGCCGCGTGAACCGGGTGCCGAAAGAATCGCTCGCAAGACTAACGCTCGATATCGTATTCAGTGATTTTCCGGTAGGCCGTGGCACGACTCACACCCAGTAATCTGGCCGCTTCCGGAACGTTTCCACTTGTTCGGCGGAGTGCCTTCAGGATCAACCTTTGCTCCCATTCATCAATCCGCAGAGTATCGAGCCGACTGATCCCCGCATCACGGAGTCCGAGGTCATCCACCTCAATATTGGGTTCGTCAGCCATGACAACAGCACTGTCGATGACGTTCCGCAACTGCCGCACATTGCCGGGCCATGCGTACTGTTGCAATTGTTCGCGAGCTTCGTCAGACAATCCCAGCGTAGCTCGGCCATGTTGCGTGGAAAAATGATCGAGAAAATGGTTCATCAACAAATCAATGTCACCATCACGCTCTCGCAATGGCGGCACGAACAACTCAAAGACGCTCAATCGATAAAACAAATCTTCCCGAAACTTGCGTTCCCTGACAAACTCAGCGAGATCGCGATTTGTCGCGGCGATCACACGAACATCAACCAAGACTTCTTCCGTTGCTCCCACTGGCAGAAATGGATGACCCTCGAGAATCCGCAGCAATTTTGCCTGCCCATCAAGCGTCAATTCTCCGATCTCATCGAGGAACAAGGTGCCTGTATGAGACTGCTGGAACCAACCCACGTGATCAGCGTCTGCCCCCGTGAATGAGCCTTTACAATGCCCGAACAACTGGCTTTCGATCAACTCACTCGGAATAGCGGCACAGTTGACGGTCAGCATGGGACGCTGAGCTCGAGGGCTCGACCGATGAACGGCACGCGCCACCAACTCCTTACCGGCGCCGCTTTCACCCCGTATCAGTACGGAACCATTCGCATTGCCAACCCTCGTTATTTTCGCTTTCAGTTTTTTCATGCTCGGGCTCTTCCCGATCAACTCATCGGTATCAGCGTTCCGATCTGCGATACTATTTTTCTCAGCTAATAACGAATCGTGCTCAAAGGCTCGCCCCAATCCAACTGCCAACAGTCGCCCTGCTGCAACTGCCAGTTCAAAGTGAGCCGGCTCAAAAGTGGGCTGCTCGCGATACAGATGCAGAACACCGAGGTTGTTTCCGGCATTTTCAAGTGGAACATAAATGACGTCCGACCATGCTTCTTCCGCCATGCCGGGATTGCCACGCCGAGCATCTTCATTGATCCAAATCGCCTCCCCATCACGAAGCACTCGCCGAACCAGACCCTTATCGAGGCTGATTGAGTCAGCACGATCGACAGGTTGCACTCGCTGCGGTTTCATTCGACCATCGCCCGTGTCAAATGATAAACCCACCACATCAGCCCCAGTGCGGTCTTTCAACAATTCAATGACCGTATCAATGATCCCCTCAGGACTCTCGTTCTTCAACAAGTTGATACTGAGCGAGTAAAGATCGATGAGATGCCCCGCAGAAGCAACGTCCGCGATCGGATCCTCTAACTCAAGCCGCCAAGTCCCGGTTGTGTGCACTTCCTTGATCTGAGTCTCAGTGGGACGCCCCTCCTCAGATTGCTGCAAGTCAGGTTCGACTAACTGCATGTCAGTACTACCAACAGTTACCACACTTTTGTCCAACAGCCTGGCATGATCCGTTTTCTGACCATTCACATGCGTTCCGTTGCGACTACTCGTGTCGCGAAGATGCCAATTGCCATCTTCGAAGAATACGACAGCATGAAACCGGGAGCTGACCGGATCAGTGAGCATGATGTCACAACTCGAACCTCGCCCAATGTGCAGCGGCCGAGCAGGATCCAGAGGAAATTGTTTCCCCTTTTCAGGACCGCTTCGTACTGAGAGGTAAGCCACCATGGTTGATTCAGCCCCGTAATTATCAGCTCAAACAAATGCTCACAGAGCCCTTCACGACATCCCGTTTGCCAATACGATCCGCATTGACTGAGACGTTTCGGGCCGCCGACCAACTGGAGGGACGCCCGGTGAACGTTAGGCTCAAACGCATGCCAACAGAACAAACAAACTCACAAACCGTTACACACAAACGCTTTACGATCCACGCAGCGAAACAAAAAGACATTATTTTTGCCGTTCCTGCCGAATACGCGTCTCATTTTAAAACGCAGTACCCCGCGATGCGATCCCATACATCCAAAATATTGTCACTCTGAGCCCATTTGCCTCCCCCAACCGGACCAAACGGACCAAGTTACGTCTCGAGGGATCGGCTTCAAAAACATCATGCCGACGCCAAAACTCGTTTCCCGTGTCTTGTGAGCCAGCGGAACATTCCGCCTGTCTCGCCAGTGCACACCCGTCACCTTTGAAATTCCTTGCAATTGAGAAACGGCACATTTCAGACAGTTCAGACCACCGAGCGACCAAGCCAAAGGCTCAATCGCCTTCCCAAACGTGCCTCCCCGCGTGTCACAAGGTGGATGAATACGATTTTTGTATCTGCTAAACTGATCAAGTCCGCCGATGAGTTCAAACCTTTACAGTTTCACTTGCATCGCGACTCCTACCTTTGGTTGTCCCAACCTGACCACTGCAAAGCTTGAATCTGGATGATTTAATGCGTTTTCATCTCCCCACACTCATTGCACTCTACTTCGTGCTTGGCA
>Ga0315321_10000085_pt1 | contig 53846 bp, 49 predicted proteins | sample M180m21515metaG_FD_203464 | JGI IMG/M metagenome (GOLD analysis project Ga0315321, IMG submission 203464) | Ammonia-oxidizing marine archaeal communities from Monterey Bay, California, United States - M1 80m 21515 | ecosystem: Environmental > Aquatic > Marine > Intertidal zone | place: USA... | reverse complement strand
GACGATTGGGGCAACGCGGAAGAGCACCTTCGATTGGCGATTCGCGTAGCCGAAAACCTGGGGTCGCCTGTCATACGAGTTGTTCTCGGCAATCGTGACGATCGCCAAACAGAGGGCGGTATCATGGCTCGGATCGAAGATACTGCGAAAGTTTGTCGTGCCTGCCGATCCCAAGCCCTCGACGCAGGCATCAAAATAGCTGTTGAAAATCACGCGGGTGACATGCAAGCCGGCGAAGTAGTCACCCTTATCGAAGAAGCAGGTGGTTTGGATTACATGGCTGCAAATCTCGATGCAGGGAATGCCTCTTGGACGCTGGAAGATCCACTAGAAAATTTGGAGATCATGGGACCTTATGCGGCAACAACCAGCCTACGAGATTCCGCAATTTGGGTTTCTGAAAATGGAACTACCGTCCAATGGACGGCTATGGGCAAGGGCCACGTAGATTGGGTAGCATACTTCAAACGCTTTAAGGAGATTTGTCCGGGTGTTCCTGTGCACATTGAAACCATTTCAGGCTTCAATCGCGAGATCCCCTTTCTTGACGATGGGTTCATGGATATGTTTCAAGACATGAAAGCTACAACGCTTGCTCGTTATTTGAAATGGGCAAGACAAGGAAAGGCTAGAGATCCCTGGAAGGCTCCAGTTGGACCGAATGCCGACCGGGCCGACCACAACAAGGACAAAGCCACTCAGAATTACCAGAAGGCGGAGATCGAAGAAAGTATCCGCTACTGTAAATCGATTGGTCTCGGCGTAAAAGGGTGAAGGTCGTTTAGTTCAAGCGTCTCGGCTGCAGTTGGCCCGCGCCTTAGAAATCTCTTCTCCCCCTCGCGAAGAGTCTGGCGCTCCCTGAAATAGGGAACCAAATCTACCAGCCATTTGAGCATAATGTGCTATTATTGATAGGTAAAGCAACGAAGCCATAAGAATCGTTTGAGATGCTTAGCCATTTTTGTAAGAATCTCATCACCCTCAAGTAGCGTCTTGTGCTTTCCTGCTGGTAATGACTCTTGATTGGAATAGGGTCCCGTCAATCTTCTATCTTAGATTTTCGAACACTTTATTAATAATGAATTCCGGATCGCGGCCTCGCGCAGAAGCCTCGCTTGTTTGTGTTCTGAATCGGCCCGAAAATCCTCGAAGGCTTTTGGGTTGGGCCATTCGACGAAAAAACGAGGTCTGCATCGAACTCGCCAATCAACGATTCATCCGGATGATAGTAGTCTGTCACTCTGCCGCCATACTTTACCGCATTTGGAAGAACAGCCTTCAGGTATTCCTGATGTTTCGCCGCACCACCCTCGGGTTTATACCACAGAGCGTTCAGCATATAGATCTTTTTCATCGTCAACTATTATTGTCCTTTATCTTCGTACTGTTCGAATTTATATTTAATTCTTCGCATTGTATATGGAAGCTCAATTATTACGCTTCTATTTGGTAAAGCGTTGAATGTCCAATTCTGCCGTTACAAGAGGGGAAAGAACGGGTGAATGGGAAGTACGCAGGTTTATCGTTGGAGTGACTGAAAAGAGTCTAAAATAAACTGACTGAATTTAGAGGCCCGTATTGGCCCAATCCGATCAAAATCACAGATAAGATTATTTTTTCGATCAATTTCCCTGCCAGAAAAATCAGTTACTCGTCCCTGCCGAAGTGTGGATACGGTAGCTGGTTTTGGTCAATGCCGAACGGGTGAAGATTTGTAATATAAATGTCGTAGAAATAGGAAGGTTTTATAATTGCTCTTAGATCGATTTCGTCGGTGGTTTCAGCTACTTGTTCGCTTTTAATACCACCCCTGGTCGTCTACTTAGCGAATCCGAGATTGTGGCGATCGTGTTTATTTATTTTTGAGTTTCCGGCAACTGAGTAAGTTTTTTCAGCCCACAAAAATAGGGCGTGGTAAGATTTCCCGTCAGGCCTATCGCTTCAAACTTTTCTGCCACAACTATGATGATAGGGTTGACTCTTAGAGTTGGAGTTGAACGCGCGAAGGCTGGGATAGGTATTTAGCGGTATTTTTTTGGGGAGCTACCGTATTGTCGAATACAGAGGAGGATGTGTCGTGGATACGAGATTCCTCGCTCTTGCTATCGGTCGTTTATTCTGATCATATTGCTGTTCATTCACACATTCAGTTTTAAGCGGATATTTTAATCCACCTGGGATTCCAGATAGATGAACCTACCCATAATGATAATAGGGGTGTATTTGGTAGCTGTCACCGTTGTAGGGACGCTATTGACGCGCAAAAGTGCATCCTCCGAGGATTGGGCGGTAGCTGGCGGCGGTATGGGAATAATTATGGTAGCTGTGGGGGTCGCGGGAACTCGTATCGGGGGAGCGGGTACCTATGGAGTTGCAGGCAATGTTATTAGTGGCGGTGTCTGGAACATGTGGTGGTATGGCATAAATACGTTTTTGGCTATGGCTATTGTGGGTTTGTTTTTTGCTAAGCCCTATCGTCGCACTCGTCTTCAAACCGTGGGCGAGCTCTTTACTTTGCGTTTTGGAACACGGCGTTGCCAGGCCATGACGAGCGTATGTGTTCAGATCGAATACCTTATCGTAAACATAATTGAAGCGTATGTAATTGCGGTTGTCTTGAGAGGGGTTGTTGGACTGCCAATGGAATATGGTGTGTTTATTGCGGCATTCGTTTTGGTGACTTACATTTCCTTGGGAGGGCTTTGGGGTACTGCGGTAACTAATTTAATACACTGCGGAGTCATCCTGATAGGGTTGGGGTTGATCGGCTTTATGGGAATCAATCAGATGGGAGGGTGGACGGAAGTAACGAGCTCTATTGATGGGTTTATCAATACGTCCGAAAAAGATTTAGGCCATTTTTGGAATTTTACCGGAATGGGTTGGGGGGCTGTGTTGGGTATGTTCTTCTCAGCTGCGGTACATACACCCGCAGCATCGGTCTACACCAATTATTCAACAGCGGCCAAAAAAGAAAAAAACCTGCTTCCGAGTTTTTTATTGGCAGGAATCATCGGTGGGCTCATGCCGATATTAGCTGGATTGATCGGTTTGCTAACCGTCGCTAGATATGGATTAGAGCCTGGTACGAGTGGATATACAAATCTGACAAAACTGGCAACCGAGATCAGCCCTTTGGTGGGTGGTATTGCTTTGGCGGCGGTGCTGGCTGCAGTTATATCCTCAGGCGGTCCGATATTGCTATCAAGCTCTACCATGTTCGTTAGAGATTGGCTGACGTTCACGAGAGAATGGTCTCCTAATAGACGATTGAAGGCTTATCGATTCACGACTGCTATTTATGGATTGATCGCGGCTATTTGCGCATTGCTGGTATCCAAATTAGATTCCGTATCCATTTTGGATATGCTGTTGTTCGGTTTTGCAATGGTCGTCCCGCCAGCGGTAGCGATTGGATATCTGATTTACTGGAAACGTACCACAGAGAAAGCGGCATTATGGGGAATGATGACCGGGTTAGGCGCTGGATTAGCGTGGTTCGTGGCAATCAAAATTGCGGTCGGAACCGGGATCGAGTTGTCTGAGGAATCCTCTGTTATGTACCGCTTGGCTTATAACTGCTTTGCTATAGGTGGCAAGGGAATCGATCCCTCCTACGCAACCACATTCGTACCCCTAATTGTGATACCCATCGTTTCTTTCTTGACCAAAGAAATATCTGCCGGGAAAGAGAGATTCTATTCTATTGTATCCGGAAAAACGATAATGGAATAGGATAGCGCTGAAATTTCGTCGTCTAATTCCCGCTTAAATAAGCGCTTCGATAAGGAAAGAGCCGGGTTTCTCTATTCCTCGACTCAGCGCGGCAATGAAGGCTTCCGACGAATCGACGCGAGTACCAGGAACGCCCATACCTCTAGCAAGCGAAACCCAATCCAAGACCGGTTCATCTAGGCGCATCATTGCAGCTACCTTAGGGCCTGCTTCATCGCCGCCGCCGTTTTCCATTTTGCCTAGATAATAAATGGGCGATCCGATGATTTCCAAGACGGGCTTGTTCTTCTCGAAGATCTCTTTGTTGCCACCTGCGAAAATAGGTTCTTCCGCCTTTTCAGCGTGGGCGGGCGTTTTGCCAAGCGGGCATGCCAGGAAATGAATGCCTCGAACATTAGCGGCATTGGATAGCTTGCGAGCGGTCGCGGGGTCGATTGTGCTGACGTCAATGTAAGTCGCCCCCGGCTTCATTGCCGCGAGTAGGCCGCTGTCTGCAAGCATTACCTCTTCCAGATGCTCTGGACGGCAAACTGGTGAAAACAATGTCGACTTCTTTAAGGTCTGTTGGGCTGGTGGCTGCTTTGCCGGAGTCCCTAGCCGCGAGGGTCTTTTGGATAGCCTCTGGATTTAAATCATAGACTAGAGTGCGCTTGTCCGCACGAATGAGATTTCTCGCCAATGCCCGCCCCATGGCTCCTAGGCCAATGAATCCTATTTGCGTATGATCTTCGCTTTAATAGGGGAGTTAATCATAGCGTCGTCAGAGCCTGTGTGGATCTTAGGTCAACCGTCGGTGGAAGGTGCAATAATGAAGAGAAATCAAACGAGGAGCACAAGAAAAATTGAGAATATTCTAAACGGGGAATTTGGGAATATCCAGTAGGTGCTCCAGTCAGCTTCGGTCGGTATACATTTCCGAAATTGGAGGAGAGCGAATCAATCGATTTCAAATTTGATTAAACCAAGGTCTCTCTTCGAACTGAGATATGGGATGAAACGGGGTCTTAAGTCTGTCTTTTGCACGCTTTTAGCCTCGTCGAATCCCGAGCGATATTTTTCCCCAAGGTATTCGTGCAGCCAGAGGGAGAAAACGGAGAGCCGACGTCGAAGTGACGGTTTTTAGTCGAGGCGACAGTCATTTAGGGCGTTAACTTTTCCCGTTTTTAATAGCATTCGGTAGGAGTTCACTTAAATATTGGAAACAGTGAATGTCACGGATTTCAAAATTGCTCGCAAGTTGATAACGGGATTCGGATCAGTGTCCCATCTAAAGGAAGAGGTCGTCCGCCTCGGGATGACGAGACCCCTGATCGTTACAGATACGATTCTGCAGTCTGTCGGTGTTACCAAACTGGTGGAGGACCAATTGTCAGGTCTTCGGTTCAGCGTTTATAACGGAGTTCTTCCAGAGCCGGAAGTGTATCTGGTTCGTGATTGCAACCAACAGTTTTGCAAAGAAGCGTGCGATGGACTGATCGCTGTAGGGGGTGGTAGTTCCATGGATATCGCAAAGGCGGTATCAGCTGTTACGGGCCATTCGGGCTGGATCGAGGAATTATTCGGAGTGGACCTCGTGCAAAAGAAAGGTCCTCCGGTAATTGCCATTCCCACTACGGCAGGTACGGGGTCCGAGGTGACCAATATCGCCATTCTCTCTGATAAATCTGCTCAGCTGAAGAAAGGTATTGTAAGCGATTTTATATTGCCGGATGTAGCGATTATTTCTCCCGAAATGACGCTGACAATGCCTAAGCCCGTGACGGCTGCTAGCGGCATCGATGCGCTTGTCCACGCCGTGGAAGCTTATATTTCCGTGAATGCGTCTCCCATTACCGACTCTCTTGCTTTAGGCGCCATCAAGATGATTTCGAGAAATCTACCGGTCGCTTACGAGGAATCGCAAAACCTAGTTGCTCGAGAATCAATGGCCACCGCTAGTTTGATGGCAGGCATGGCTTTTGGAAATGCTGGGGTTGGTGCAGTGCACGCGCTCGCGTATCCGCTGGGAGGTCGTTTCAACATAGCCCATGGAGTCAGTAATGCGCTTCTGCTTCCTCATGTTATGAAATGGAATAAGGAAAGTTGCTTGGAGAAATTCCGTGAAATCGCTATTGTCATGGAGGTTGATGTTAGGGAATTGTCAGGCAGCGAAGCAGCTAATGAGGCCGTCGATAGGATGGAAACGCTTTGCAGGAAAGTAGAAATCCCCAAAGGTCTTCGGTCCTTGAATATTCCCCGATCGGTCATTCCGGATATGGCGGCGGATGCCATTCAGGTTGATCGTCTTCTAAAGAATAATCCAAGAGTGCTTTCAGTACAGGATATGATAGAGATTTACCAGTCGGCTTACTGATAAATTCGTGCAAGGCTTTCTGCTTCGTGTCGCGAAAATATGGGTTAACTCCATCCGGCGACGGCAACTCCGATTACGATGAATCTAGCTAGCAGCTTAGGTTCTAAAACCAGTATAGGTTTCAAATCTTCAATCTGTTTTTCGAGCTCGCAATCCGGTTTCTTTTATACCTACGTCATCTCCTTTTTTTGATTCCAACCAATTGGAAGTTGGGGTCTCGAAGGAGTCGACATTGGTATCTACGTTGACGATCGCTACTTCCCCTTCGAGCCTCAATGTAACAGTCATGAGCACGCACCGCTCGTAGAAAATGACTTTAAATTGATAAGTGTTTTTCTGCGATCTAAGTCCCTTGCCAAGGGATTCTTTGGGCTCCGGTAGGGTTGCAGTTTTATCATGAGAATCAGTTTCCGGAAAAATACCAAGGAGGCTCTTTTGTAGCCTTTCATGGATCTTGGAGTCAGGCCCCTTTGCTCAACAGGGCTACAATTTTGTATTTGTGCCATTTGAGAGCAGGTACCCATCTGGTAGATACGAAGAATTTGCTGACGGCTTCAAGGGCACGGGCGTACTGCTTATACCTGGTTCAGTTACTTATCGCCCTACGGGGCTTGCGGTAGGCCCGGATGGATCTCTTTATATATTCGAGGACAATGAAGGCAGGGTTTGGAAAGTAGAATATACGGGTGAACTTAACGCCAATACGTCTTATGTAGGGTCACCGATCCCCCGTAGGAAAATCAGTGGAAACGCGTCGGTTTTCGAATCATTCGAATACGACCAAAAAGGCTCAGAACTTTACAATCTTTATTGCATAGCCTGCCATCAGGTAGATGGTCGTGGCGTATCTAATATGCAGCCATCCCTACAGGAATCCGAACATCTCAAAAATGACGAAGACTATACTATTCGGCTGATAATTCAGGGAAGTGAATTGATAGAGAATCGCCAATATAACAATATAATGCCCAATCTCTCATTCTTATCCGATCAGGAGATATCAGCTGTAATCAATTACTCGAAGACCTGCTTCGCTTCATCGGCTTCCAGCGTAACGCGAGATAAGGTTGCCGCCGCAAGAGTCTCTTTAAGCAAATAGCAGTAGAATGGCGATTGGAGGATTCGGGTCTTGGCGCTAAGCTGTTCGTTTGGCGTTCTATTGTGCCACTTTTTTCATCGCCTTATACTGTTCCGATTCCGGCCCGAATTCCATGAATTCAACACGATTTCCGTCCGGATCGATGAAATTAAAGATTCGGCTACGGTCCTTCGGTCCCTGGAAAATAAAATTGCTAAGAATGTATTCTTGCGGAATTCCGCGCGCTTTGACGTTTGAAACTGCTTGTTCGATGTCTTTCACCTGAATGGCGAGGTGAGTGATGCCAGAATGCGCCATCTCCAAGCGATCCTCTCTTCGCTCGCTAGTCCGAGCGGTGAATTCGACAAAGGTATTTCCGGAGACATGAATGTAGACAAGTCGTAGGGAACCATCATCGTTGTATAAGCGAAACGCTTCCCGTAAACCGAGATATCCGACGTAAAACTCCAACGCCTTTTCCAGATCGTGGGATTGCAGACCCGCATGGGAGAGGGTAATGATATCTTCATGAACTGGGTTGCTTGAAAATTGTAATCCAGCAGGTTCCGCGCTACTGAAGCTCTGGAATGCTGTATATGCAGCGATTAGCAGGATCATAATGCCCACAGAGATTATTAGATTTTTTTTCATAAACAATTACTTACTAAATATTTAAGATGTTTTGAACTAATTATTTAAGTTATTAGAACTGGCGTATGCCCTATTTAATGAAAGAAACAAAAGACGTCAGACTTTGAACTTTTCCAGCTTGCACTCGTCGAGCGCGATGCCGATGCCAGGACGATCAGTGACGATGAGGTCACCGTTTTCCCAGATGAATGGCTCGGCCACTATCTCGTCGAAAAACCCGCCGGATTTATAAATACTTTCCTGGACCAGGAAGTTTGGAACGTTGGCGCAAATCTGCATGGCGGCTGCCGTGATAATCGGGCCACCCCAAACGTGGGGAGCCATAAGCACATAGTTGGCTTCAGCGAGTGTGGCGATCTTCTTACAGGCGGTAATGCCGCCGCAGCTGCCGAGGTCCGGCTGAGCGAAGGCACAGGCTCCCTCCGCAAAGAGGTTCTGAAACTCGAACATGGAAACCAAGCGCTCGCCGGTGGCGATGGGAATCGTCGTGCTTCGGGCAATCTCTCCCATTTCTTTGAAGTTACGCGGCGGGCAAGGTTCCTCCATCCACAAGGGATCATACTTTTCAATGCGGGCCGCCAGACGTTTTGCGGCTGACGGGGTGATCTGTCCATGCGTACCTATGAGGATGTCTGCACGGTTTCCTATCGCTTCCCTAAGAGTGCTTACCGCTCGCTCGGCATGGTCATACTCGACCATGGAGAGCTCCCAGGGGGGAGCGGTGTTGCCTCCATCTCTCCTTTGAGGGGTTGGATCGAATTTGAGAGCGGTAAAACCTTCATTCACCAAACGGACAGCGTTCTTAGCTACTTGCTCAGGCCGGGAGGTCCAGTCCCCGATAACCTCGGCAGCTTCGCCCATCGTAGCCGTGTTGTAAATATAAGTGTAAGTTCGAATCCGGTCGCGAACTCGACCGCCTAGAAGGTTGTAAACTGGGGTATTGAAATGTTTTCCCACGATGTCCCAAAGCGCGACGTCGAAGGCGCTGATAATTCCCATGGTAACGTAGTCAGCATGCTGATGCGTCATACCTTTTACCATTTTCTGGTATAGAGCCTCGCGATCGATCGGATTTTTTCCTTCCAGGTAATAGCTAAATACTTCGTTTATGAGCGTTTGGTAACTTTTTTGCAGGCCATTCAAGGCGCCGAGTATTGCAGTTTCGCCCCAACCTACGAGTCCAGTGTTCGTTTCCAACCGTACGAAGAACCAGGTGCCACCACCCCAGTGTGGAGCATTGGTTCGGATAACGTAAGGAGTCACTTTGGTCAGCTTCATCAACGAACTTGTACCTCCGGCAGATGAATTGTAATTACTACTCGTCGATTGACTTTTATTATTTGACTGAGCCAAGCCGTCAGCAAGAGGTAAGGCCATCGTGAGGCCAGCGGCTTTAAGGAAATTTCGGCGATTTTTATGCTTTAACATGATTGCTCCTAATTAGGGTTTAAGGAATTTTACCGGATTAAATATTTAATCATAATTAGCGGTCCGTCGTTTCTGCGCTTCCGATAAGATAAAATGTTTTATGTCGAGAATGTCCTGATCGGAATATCGGTCTCCATAGTTGGGCATTCCTTTTCCCAGAAAAAGTCCTTCTCCAACGATTCGAGGAAACAAGTCGAAAATTTCAGCGGATGAGTAATGCAGGTCGGGCAAGTTGCCTCCACCGTGACAAACGGAACATTTCCGGTAAAGTTCTCCGCCATGATTCAATGCCTCCTCAGTAGCCTCAAAGGCTAAATCGATCAATTTTTTGGGCGGATGCTTGGGGAATTCGGGTGGATTTTCGTTACCTCCCGTAACGAAGGTGTAAATGGCGCCGGGGTTTAGTTGATCAGTATAAAGATCTTTGGTTCCTCCAGCGCCACCCCAACCTGCAGCAATGGTCACATATTGAATTCCATCGATTGAATACGTAGAAGGGGCGGCAATGATTCCGGTTTGCAAAGGAAAGGACCAAAGCTCCTTCCCCGTCTCTGCATCATAGACGACAAAATTTCCTGCGGCGTTTCCTTGGAATACGAGCTCTTCGGTCGTCAATACACCCGCATTCCAATCATTTGGATGATTCACAACCCATTCTGCTTTTTGACCGGTCGGATCCCAGGCGATGAGCTTACCATACCGTTTATCAGTCTGCGGGTTTTTTATTACAGGCTTCTCCTCATCGAACCCTATGCCTACGTTCCAATGCCTTGGATCTTTATTAAATTTCCAGTTCTTCGGCTGTCCATAAATCATCGATCGTTCAATCGCTGGAATATAAACTAGTCCGGTCTTCGGGTTAAAGGCCATCGGTTGCCAGTTATGTCCCCCGCCAGCCATCGGCATAATGGCCACATTGGCATCCACGTATCGACTGAATGAGGTTTCGACGGGACGCCCTGTTTGATAATCAATTCTTTTAGCCCAATTTACATAAACATAGGGCTCAGCTGAAATAAATTCTCCGTTGGTTCGATCCAGAACATAAAAGAACCCATTCTTTGGCGCCTGCATCAGCACTTTTCTGAGGAAGCCCTCGATTTCAAGATTAGCCAGAATAATATGCTGGGTTGCCGTGAAATCCCAACTGTCTCCGGGGGTAGTCTGGTAATGCCACACGAGTTCACCATTGTCAGGATTCAATGCCACAATGGATGACAGATATAAATTGTCACCGCCACCGGGACTGCGAATCTCGCGATTCCAGGGAGAGCCATTGCCAACACCAATATAGAGTAAATTCAACCTAGGATCGTAGGCCATGGCATCCCAGGCTGTTCCGCCGCCACCCATGGTCCACCACTCGCCCGTCCAGGTTTTAGCGGCTTCCGCCATCGCTTGATCTTCAAATTCATCCGTCGGATTTCCTGGGACGGTATAAAAACGCCATAGCTGTTCACTTGTCAGCGCATCATAGGCGGTTACGTATCCCCGCACTCCATACTCGGCTCCACCGTTGCCGATGATTACTTTTCCATCGACGACTCTGGGGGCTCCTGTAATCGTGTAGGCCTGCGTTTGATCCACGGTTATGATCTCCCAAGCTTTTTTTCCTGAAGCTGCATCGATGGCAATAAGCCGGCCATCCAGTGATCCGACATAAACCATGCCTTTGTATAAAGCGACTCCGCGGTTAACCACGTCGCAACAGGCTTTTTCGCCGTATCCTTTAGGAACTTCGGGATCATATATCCACAGGATTTCCCCTTTGCGCGCATCGATCGCGTAAACGATACTCCAAGGTCCTGTTAGATACATGATTCCATCGACCACTATCGGAGTTGCTTCTATACCACGAGTTGTTCCTAGATTTATACTCCAAGCCAAGCCCAGTTCATTGATATTGGATTTTGTGATTTGATTTAGAGGGCTGTAACGATTCTCCTGATAGTTCCTTCCGTAGGACAACCAATCACCGGGGGTTTCATCTGCATTTACCAATCGAGCATCATCAACCGCTTGGCTAACGATGCGAATGTGTTCGCCCGAACCCGGCTCTAAACCATCCTTTGTATCACATCCAGATGCACCAAGTATAATCCATGACAAGAGCAAAAATCTAAAAAAAGTGGTATGGGGCATGTTTGAAAACTGACTGTATTTGATTTTTAATGCTGAAGTCGAAAAAGTGAACGTCAATATGTAATATTCGATACGGAAAGAATACTAGAAATGTGTCACCGTTGATGGTCTTTTGGGTCGTTTCAAGTCTGTTGATTGTTGAGGAAAGTGGGTTTGAGTGAATTAGAGCGCACCGCAAGTTGTTAATTCTTTCACCAACTCTTCGCCAGCTGACGAGGCTTCCTTGTAGAAAACCGTGGGTTCCCAAACTGGAGTATCCACCTCGACCCATACCCTCGAATTGAGCTTCCCATAATTAACCTGGGAGAACAGATGTACCCATTTACTGGCTGGAAGATAAACTTCTACCGACCATAAGGTAGAATTAAAGTACAAAAGTCACTATTATTGTTTCATGCGAAAGGCTTGATCCATATCAAGAATGGAAGCATTTCCCGAAAGACTGTCTTGTTTAATTCGTCCCCAGGTTACATTATTGGGGCTTAGTAGCTAAGGCTGAATGCATCCACGTATGAAAAGTTGATTACCGAGACGCCAGAAAGGTAGCGACTCATGTGTATGTTCAGGATTTTCTTTCGATGTCTTCAACCGCACTCTCTTATCCACATGTTGATCCGTACCTTTAAAGTGCCAGCTGAAGGGTGTGGCTTTGAAATCTCGCAGATACGCTTGGGACCTGGCCGTATCCACCATTGCATGCGATCGATTGGAGCCGCTGAAAAAGCCCTAGAGTTAATGGCCAAGCGAGGTTTTTCCCGTGATGCCTTTGGAAAGCCTATCGCTAAGCTAGGCAAGAACGTCGAGGTGATCGCGAAAGCCCGAATCGAGATTAAAGCCATGCGCATGATGATTTTGAAGGTCGCCAAAGCAATGGATGTGCTGGGCAATGCAGATGCTCTAACTTGGATTAGCGCGATCAAGGCGATGGTGCCGATACGCGTCTGTCAAATCATTGATGAAGCCATCCAGATCCATGGGGCTACCGGCCTTTCGCAGTGGACGCCGATCGCCGAAATGTACAGGAGTCAGCGTACCTTGCGTTTGGCGGATGGACCCGATGAGGTCCATTGGTTTGTCGTAGGTCCAGCCGAGCTCAACCGCTGGTCCGAGGAAGCCAAGGACTACGATCCGAAGCAAGCGTTCCTATCGGTCCAAAGTCGAAGCAGTGGAGAAAGTGAGGGCCACGCTAAAGATAAAGTATTCGAGGGTCCTTGAATTCACGAAAACTATCAAATAATTATTTGGGTTTTCAGGCCTAAAACCGGGGCTTAATGGGCCATTGCTGGGTTATCCAAAAGCCTGATAAGCGCAGGTCCCGTTTTATGGGGACTGGAGGAATCCTAGATTAGGATATTTAATAATTGAATACGGTAACTTTTGACTGTTTCCAAAAGAGTCTTCTGGTAAACCTAGGGTTGGCGTGCTACATCCTCCTGTTCAAATAAATCAACCCTATTATTCTAAGAAAGTATTTCACTATGAGCGAAACCGCCAGTTATTCCTGTTTTGAAGTCTTTATCGAAAACCAGATTGCCCATATTCAGCTGAGCCGTCCGGAAAAAAGGAACTGTATGTCTCGGTCATTTTGGAATGATCTGCCTGCAATTGTTAAAGATATAGATCACAATGCGAAAGCCCGAGTGATTGTGGTTTCTTCGACGGGTCCTCATTTTACTGCCGGACTGGACTTGAAGGACTTTGGCGTGGCTGAAGGCGTTAATCTGGGCGATAAAGAAATACAGGGAACTCAGGCTGCCGCAGATTTTTACAGCCATGTATCTCTGATGCAGGATAGCTTTTCTGCCCTGGAACAAAGCCGCATCCCAGTATTGGCGGCAATTCAGGGCGGATGTATCGGAGGCGGAGTTGATTTTACAACTGCTTGCGATATGCGTTATGCGTGCCAAGGGGCTTTTTTCACTATCTATGAAATCAAGATCGCAATGACTGCGGATGTAGGAACCTTTCCTAGGATTGTGAAGCTTCTGCCTGAAGGGATTGTACGTGAACTTGCTTATACCGGCAGACCATTGTCGGCTGACGAAGCGTTGAGTTTAGGTTTTGTAAACAAAGTTTATCCAGATCAAGAATCAATGCTCAAAGGTGTTATGGAAATTGCGGGGGAAATCGCATCCAATGCTCCTTTGGCCGTCTATGGCTGCAAGAAGATGATCAACTATGCCCGTGATCATTCGACGGCAGATGGTCTGGATTATGTTGCGGTGTGGAATATGAGTATGTTGAAACCGGAAGAAATGATGGAGTCGCTAAAGGCCAAGATGGAGAAGCGCCCAGGAGAGTATGTGAATTTACCGGTTGTTAAGGGCAACGTTTGAGCACCGCAAAAAGATGTTCGGAGAGCAATCACGAGAATTGTCGAGATGAACGGGTGATCGGTAAGTAGCGAGAGGCTTTTGGAGAATGCCCTAAGGAATTGCCAAACGCAGGTGCGGGGGGGTCCAAAAAGACGAATACCCCAGTGTTTTTCAACCTATCCTCAGTTCAGTCGACCCCGTGTTTTTCCTCAGGATTGTCGGAGTTCCGTGCTGTTAAAGAGCGAGGGATACTCGGAATCATCCAATTTTTGATATTTAAGAATGAACTTAAGGTCCGGCGAATGCTTCCCGAGACCCTGAATTCGAACCTTCGGCATGATCTCCGCTATTGTGATAGAGAAACTCCTCTTTTGGATTGTAGCCAATCGCTTCTTTCCTCCAGTGGTTGAGTTCGGCTCGACCGACAACAAACCAGTGCACCTCGTCGGGACCGTCTGCCAAACGCAAAGTGCGTTGACTGAGATACATGTCGGCGAGGGGCGTCCATTGGGAAATACCGGTGGCCCCGTGGACCTGGATGGCTTCATCAATGATGTGGCAGACGCGAATAGGTACCATGGCTTTGATGGCGCTTACCCAGACGCGTGCATCGGAGTTGCCGAGCACGTCCATCGCCTTTGCAGCCTTCAAGACCATCATGCGCATGGCTTCAATTTCGATCCGGGCTTTCGCGATCACTTCGACATTCTTGCCCAACATTGCGATAGGCTTTCCAAAGGCATCACGGGAAAGACCTCGCTTGGCCATTAACTCTAGGGCTTTTTCAGCGGCTCCAATCGATCGCATGCAATGGTGGATACGGCCGGGCCCTAAGCGTATCTGCGAGATTTCGAAGCCGCGTCCTTCACCTAGGAGAATATTGTCTTTGGGGACCCGGCAGTTCTCAAAGCGCAAATGCATATGTCCGTGCGGCGCATCATCTTTTCCGAAAACGTGCATGGGGCCTAGAATCTCGACTCCAGGATTATCCACAGGAATTAGGATTTGCGATTGGCGTTTGTAGGGTTCAGCGTCGGGGCTGGTCAGAACCATGGTGATCATTATCTTACAGCGTGGATCGCCAGCTCCGGAGATGTAATATTTCTCGCCATTGATAACCCATTCGTCGCCTTCGAGTACGGCGGTGCAGGAAATGTTTTTCGCGTCAGACGATGCAAGATCGGGCTCGGTCATGGCGTAAGCAGAACGGATTTTCCCATCCAGTAGCGGTTTGAGCCACTGTTCTTTTTGCTCGTGTGTACCCACTCGCTCGAGCACCTCCATGTTTCCGGTATCGGGTGCCGAACAATTGAGGCTTTCTGCGGCTATAGGATTCTTTCCCAGCTCGGCTGCTATGTAGGCATAGTCGAGGTTTTTCAGGCCTTGTCCGGTTTCATCATCTGGTAGGAAAAAATTCCAAAGGCCGTTTGCTTTAGCTTTGTTCTTAAGTTCGTCGAGAATCTCAAGTTGTCCGGGTCCGTATGAAAAACGTTCAGCGCGGTTTTCACCCAGCTGATGAAATTTAGGCGTGACGGGCTCAACGTTGTTTTTGATAAAGGCATTAACTCTTTCCAGAAGCGGTCGGGCTTCATCCGACATACGTAGATCGAATAATTCAGGGTGATTTTCGAGACCGGGCATTTTGTTTTTCTCTTTTTAGGTGCCCAAAGCCGATTATTAATCGGCGTATAGGCATTGGGTTGGTTGTGTTTATGGGTGAGTAAAGGTATCGGGTGAATTCTGGAAAGTCAATGTTCACTATGCGATTTACGATTGTCTTCGATGAGAATTTAATGTATCAAAAAATCTAGTACCGTTGGATTTGAGTTTGACCGTAGATGTCTAATTTTCCGGTTCGCTGACTACGTTATCTTTCTTGATCGCTTCCAGGTCGAGATCGAAGTCCGAGACAATGTCTACCTCTAGATTAGCACGTTTTTTGCTTAGCTCATCGATTTGAATGCGAAGTCGATCGGACTCGACTGCGGGGAACACTGATTGGTGCAAATCCGCGGCAGCCTCTCTGGTGACTCTCGTTCCCCAGAAAAAAATCTTTTTAAGGCTCTTTATGCGGCGTAGAACGAGTAGGGCTGCGTCACCTATATCGGTACCATACAAATTAAGGTAAGTTAGCTGATACAAGTTGCCCAAATGCTTGATGCCTTCATCCGTGATGGAAGTATTGTTCAAATGAAGATGAGTCAAGTTTGTCATCCTTCCGATTGTTTCCAAACCGGTATCGGTAATCGCGGAATCACCCAAATTCAGCTTAGTTATATTTGGCTTGAGAGGAAGTAATGCTTGTAAGTCTTGGTCGCTGGCCTTTTTGCCGTGCACTCCCAATCGTTGATCATTCTGTGCCAAGAAGTCGATGGTCAGAGTAGATCGATCTTCGAGAGCTTCCAGTTGAATCGCGATCTCTTCGCGTGAGAGGAATTCCAATACGTCAACCTTGAGAAAATGTGAGGCCACCGCCGGTGTAATCTCCAGATCCTCCTGTTTGGCTGTTTCGCTAGCCCCCTGATCTATCCACCAGGTCAACAGCTGTACAATTTCTTCACTGGGTTGGGGCTTTCCTTTTGGAGGCATATGCTCATTCGAATCCAGCGGTAGATGAATCACATGGACCAAATTGCTGCCCTCGCTATCTCCGAGAACAATTGCTGGCCCGTTGAGTCCCCCAGCCATAATCATCTCAAATGTGTCTAGCCGCAGTTCACCCTTAATTTTTTCGGGGCTATGGCACTGAACGCAGTAATCCTGAAATATAGGCTGTATGTGCGAAATATATACGGGTGTATCTTCAGAAATCGGTTCAAGTTCATTCTCGCTGGAAAATGGATTGAACTGTGTGAGAAAGCCTGAACCATGAGTGAGTGAACCACCCAAATGCCCCGTGACTGATATCAATCCAACCGTTACAATGAGGCCGGCAAGATATGCGGTCGGCACCTTTTCTGAATTTCTGTTCTCAAGTGACCAATCTAGTATGAGGATCGCTGCGGCGGTCGCGAGGCCTCCCCATTTATGCAAGTCCAATGCGTCCGTTTCGTATCCGCCTTCCCAGGAAAGAAAGATTCCAAGAAGGGAAGTGACGGCGGTGAGGTAAAACGTCGTGTTGAGTAGAAAATGAATTTTCTCTGGCATGCCGGAGAGGTTTCTCACCAACACATACACTTCCAGTAGAACCACTCCGGCAAAGATGCCGATGGGCAAGTGGAGTAAAACTGGATGAAAGCGGCCTAGAAAAGGAATCCAATTGGAATCCAAGTTTACCGAGCTTGCATCAACAAGCGACAATCCTCCCAGTATGACCAGGAGGACAATGCTAGCTAATCTAGAGAATAGGGTCATTCGAAAGTTTCTAAAAATGAAAATGTATTTATCTCTCCCCAAAAATATTGGTTTATGAAATTGGGTGATTCAGGACTGAGTCAAATTTTTTACTGACCGTACGGTAGGGTACAAGCATGTAAGCTAAGTTCACCATTAATACTCCTCTTTGAGACACACAACAGTATTGCCGCGGCCTTGGTTGTTTTCAAAGAGTTCAAAGGCTTGCAGGTAGTTTTCTATTGGAATGATTCGGTCGACGCGGGAGGGGACTGAGCCGTTCTCTAGAAATTGAACGACCTCTGCTACGTTCTCTTCATGCCCCTCTGGATTGTCTCTTGCCCAGAAGCCCCACATGCTGCCGATGGCTGCGGCTTGCTTTATCAAGAGCATTCCAGGTCGAATCGGTTTTTGGCCGGCGGTGAAACCGACGAGGCATATTTTTCCAAGAGGTCGAACCGATGAAATGAGGGCTCCTTCAAATAAATCCCCCTGTACCATGTCGATAACTACATCAACCCCATTGGGGTGACCCAATTCGACCGCGGCTTTTTTAACCTCTTTCTTGAAATTCTTGAAACTTTCGCGATCGCTGCCATAACAAAAGACTCGATCTGCTCCAACCGAAGCAGGAAATTCTTCTTTCTCAGGAATGCTGACACCTGCAATTACCTGGGCGCCCATAGCTTTGGCCAAAGCGACCGCAGCCATTCCCACTCCTCCGGAAGCGCCATCGACTAGAACGAGGTCACCAGTGCCGACTTCGCCGATAATCTTGAGCGAATGGTAGGCTGGAAAATAGTTGCGACCTAAGCTCGCGCACTTCGATAGGTGCACTCCGTTCGGAGCTTTCCACACACTGGATGAATGGATTTTAACGATTTCGGCTAAACCGCCGATATCAATTCGCCCAAAGACTCGGTCACCTACCTTAACGCGGTCGACGCCAGCTCCCGCCTCGAGAACGGTACCGGCAACGTCCATTCCTGGGATATAGGGTAGCTCGGGCTTGAATTGGTACAGGCCTTGAGCCTGAAGCGCATCAGGGTATTGCACTCCTGCGTAATTCACTTCGATCAAAACGTCTCCTTCATCGCATTCGGGCTGGGAAACTTCGTCTAAAGACAATACCTCTCTGAGAGGATCGGGTTTGGGGAGGGTTTCTCCTGCTGAATTAAAGGCTGCGAACCGGTGGCAGCGCACAGCTTTGATTAGGTTGTTCATTTATGGTTATTTTTCTCCTCGGTTGATCTTCTGAAAACTGGTCTTAGGCCCGACGGGTCGTTGGCTTCGTTACCTGATTTGGTAGCGGTCGATCTTCGAGCGACCGCTGAGTTGTCGTGCTCCGTTTTTCTACTTTTGAACATTAGGGTCCTGTAGCCGCTCAATTGCCTGCCGTTTTAACGTTATCTTGTCAAATTTCCCCGCTGCGATTCGGGGTAGTGGTTCGGTTGAAAAGTAAACATGACTCGGCACTTTGAAAGCGGCCAGTCGTCTTCCGACGTGCTCCTTGATCTCCTCTTCAGTGGGACTAGATCCGGTTTTGAAATAGATCGTTGCGCAAACGATTTCGCCGAGTCGATCGTCGGTCACTCCGTGGACGGCTACTTCATTTACCGCTGGATGTTCGTGCAAAATGTATTCTATTTCTCCACACGCGATGTTCTCGCCGCCCCTAATGATGATGTCTTTGGCCCGTCCTGTGATGTAGAGGTAACCGTCTTCGCTAAGATATCCAAGATCACCGGAATAGAGCCAGCCATCTCGCAATGTTTCTGACGTTGCCTTGGGCTTATTCCAGTAGCAACGCATATTCAAGGAGGACTTCATGCAGATTTCGCCCACCTGGTTAGGTTCGAGAGTCCTACCGTGTTCGTCGCGAATTTCTATCTGGATCAAAGGTGGAGAGGCCGGTCCCGTCGATGAGGGACGATTTATGTATTCAGCTCCCCAATTTGTGGCGCCGGCAGCGTTGGTTTCTGTCATGCCATAACCGATACCTGATAGAACGTGGGGTAGACGCTCGCTTAGGAGCTTAACATGTTCGGGAGGTCGTGCGGCGCCCCCACCAGCGATGGAGGCGATGCTGCTTAAGTCAAATTTTTCAAGATCCGGATAATTTAATATTTCGCCGACCATCGTCGGGACGCCATCAACCCGGGTCAGTGATTCCCGTTCAACCAGTTCGAGAGCCTGTTGGACATTCCATTTATAGGTGAGGACCAGCATTCGCCCCGAACGGTAACTCAGGAAAAGCATCGTATGAAGGCCCGAGACATGGAAAAAGGGTACGTTGACAAGCATCTTTTCCGTGGGAAATCTAGCCGCAATTGGATCGTCCATGGAAGCGACGCCCCCTTGGAGCCAGTGAATCACTTTTTGACGATCTTCCTCAATATCGCCCATCAATGCTCTGAGCGTTCCGATACAAAAAAAATTCAACAGGGAACTGATGATGCTCCGATGGGTAAGCACCACTCCCTTGGGGTGATCTGTCGACCCAGATGTGTACATAATCAGTGCGTCGCTGTCCGTATCGATGTCGAGTGTAGGAAAACATTCATGATCTCTTGGCTCCATCATGTCTGCCATTGAAAGTACGCCCTCTGGCAAGTCGCCTCGAGGTCGCGTAATTGAGATGCCCAATTCCAACAAGCTTCGAGAAGGGACAAATCTGTCCCAGCGCTCATGGTCTATAAAGGCGAACCGCGAACCACTGTCCTTGATTCCGTATTCAATTTCTTCTGGCAACCACCAAGCGTTTAAGGTGACCGCTACGGCCCCGGCGGCTAGAATGGCCTCCATCGCAATGACGTATTCCGGATAATTCCGCATGGAGATCGATACTCGATCTCCGGGTTCCACTCCTAGATTGACAAGTGACTTTGAAAGGGCGACTGCTTTTCTGTGAACCTCCCCATAAGTCAATCGCTCTCCTTCATAGACAAGAAACTCGGACTCTTTGAAATGCTCATTCGAGAAGGTGAAGAAATCTCGCATGTCATTGGGCGCGTGTGTGAAGACATCTAATTCAATTCCCCGAATGATTGCCTTTGAGACGACCAAAGGAGAATTTTGGCACGTCATTAGCGCGAGCGCATCCTCTCTGGTTAGGGGGCTATGGGGGACTGAATTCATTACCTGTTCAGTTGAGCGTGTACACGCGGTTTGCCGTACCACTGAAGAGAGCTGTCTGCTCATCTTCGCCGTATGATGCGGCTATTTTCTTTAGCCCATTCCAGAGTGTATGGTAGGAAATGGATATTTGATCCACGGGAAAATTGCTTTCAAACATGCATCGATCAGCTCTAAAGCATTGGATTGTATGGTGGTAGTAGCGGGCTTGTGCTTCGACAAACTCGTCCGAGCTGGGTGGTAGTTTGCGATGTTCCCAACCAAATCCATTGTCGGGCATTGCGAGGCCACCTAGCTTGGCGACGACATTTGGGCATTCGGATAAAGCGGCTATATCCTCACGCCATATTTCGAAGATTTCCTCCCGCTGCGCTGAATAGGCCCCGACGCCGAGAGGCGTCCCGAAGTGGTCCAGCACAAAAGTTGTATTTGGCGTGGCCTTTGCCATATCTCGAAAGTCGAGAATCTGGTGATGGTAGAGCCAAGATTCGTAGGTAAGCCCGCGTTCGCCCAATCGGTTCAATCCTCGACGAAAGTCCTCGTCCGAAGATAATCCCTCTGGAGCGCGACAGGGACTCGACAGGGCTTCTGGATTGGGGTCTCGAGCGATGGAGTGGCGAATGCCGCGCAGCAAACCATTTGCAGCTTTTTCGTGGGCGTCTAGTATCTGGTCCAAGTATATACTTGCAAGGTTGGCATGAGCAACGATACCAGCGATTTCCGAACCCATACCTTCTCGCGAGGCGGTAGCGATCGCTTCGACAAAGGTGGTTTCACCGACCGGTTTCAAATACTCTGGACCAGTTTCACTATAGTTCGATCGACACTCGAGGAATACCGTTTTGGTCACATTGTGTCCCGTACCCGTATCCGCCCAAAGGTGTTCGAGAACGTAGTTCCAATCCGGACGGTTCCACAAGTGGTGATGTGGATCGACGATGATTCGCTCGGGATCGATCGTCGGTTCATTGACCTGATCGAGCCATTGTTGGCTGGGTGCTTCTATAGCCATGACTCTACGCCAGGTCTTTTAACCCTTTACCTTCTGCTACGAGTCTTTCAATCAATGGGGAAGGTTTCCAGAAGTCGTCATTGTCCTGTTTCTGAAATTCCTTAAGTTGCTCAAGGATTTTATCGAGCCCAATTGTATCCGCGTAAAACATCGGTCCTCCTCGATAGACAGGCCAGCCGTATCCATTTACCCATACAACGTCTATATCGCTCGGTCGTTGACTCATGCCTTCGTCCAGAATCCGAGTGCCTTCATTGATCATTGGGTAGATGCAGCGCTGAAGAATCTCTTCTTTGCTGATGCTTCGACGGGTCTTTCCGGCCTTCTTAGAAAACTCGAGAATCAGTTCTTCGACCATTGGTTCGGGAGTCTTGGCCCGTGTTTCCGGATCGTAGTTGTAGAATCCCGCTCCCGTTTTTTGGCCACGGCGGTTCAATTCGCATAGTCTGTCCTTCAGCTTGGTATCTCCCTGCGAACTCACGGCTTCCCAGCCGATGTCAAGACCGGCCAAATCTCCCATTGCGAAGGGTCCCATTGGGAATCCAAAGTCATAGATCACTTCGTCCACCTCCCAAGGCATAGCACCTTCGGAAATCAGTTTATCCGCCTGGACTTGTCGTTGGAACAGGATTCTGTTTCCTATGAAACCAGGACAAACGCCGGATACTACCGGGATTTTTCCGAGCTGTTTCGCTAGACCCATAACTGTTGCCAGAACGGGTTTCGACGTTTTATCCGCTCGAACGACTTCCAGAAGTCGCATGATATTGGCAGGGCTGAAAAAATGGGTCCCAAGAACCCATTCAGGGCGATTGGTTACCGCGGCGATTGCATTCACATCCAGAGCGGATGAATTGGTGGCTAGTATCGCGCCTTCTTTCACGATTCCATCGAGATTTTTGAATACTTCTTTTTTGAGATCAAGATTTTCGAATACTGCTTCGATTACTAGGTCGGAATCGGCGAGGTCTTCCTGCGACAGTGAAGGTGTGAGGAGGGCCATGAGTTGATCGACGCCTGATTCCGTGATTCGGCCGCTCTTAACGCCGCGCATGTAGTTTTTCCGGACTAAACTAAGGCCGCGATCGAGCGCTTCTTGAGTTGATTCAACAATCGTTACTGGGATCCCTTTAGACAGGAAGTTCATAGAGATCCCGCCACCCATGGTCCCTGCTCCAATCATGCCGACTTTTTTGATCTGTATGATTTCCGTATCCTTGGGTACGTCGGGTATTTTACCGGCCTGACGTTCTGCAAAAAAATAATACCGTTGGGCTTCTGATTTAACGCCGCTCACCAGGGCTTGGAAACGTTCGCGTTCACCTTGGATCCCTTCGTCAAACGATTTTGTCAACGTATCCTCAACGCATTGAATGATCGCTTCCGGCGCATCGAAACCTCTGGCCTTTCGGGCAATCTTTTTTCGATATCGGTCAAATAGCTCAGGATCTTGTTTTGCCGCTTCAAGCTTGTCATTGGCGTCTCTAATTTTGACCAGCGGCCCGCCTTCTTCGACAATCTTTTTAGCGAAGGCCATTCCACCTTCAAATATATCGTCCACAATCTCGTCAATCAGGCCATTCTCGAGAGCGAATTTAGCATTAATGGGTTTGCCGCCAACCATCATGCCTAGCGATTTTTCGACCCCGACAATACGAGGGAGGCGCTGCGTTCCGCCTGCGCCTGGCAGAATTCCAAGGAATACCTCTGGGAAACCGAATTTCGCTGAAGACACTGCTACGCGATAATGGCAACAAAGCGCCGTTTCCAAACCTCCTCCCAGACAAGTACCGTGAATCGTAGAAATGACAGGTTTGGATGCTTCTTCAATAGCGTCTTGGGCATCGAAAAGGCTCACTCCTTTTTGAGGTTTGCCAAACTCTTTGATATCGGCTCCGGCGATGTAGGTCCGACCGCTGCAGATAATTAAAATCGCTTTTGCATCGTCGTTCTTGTCCGCTTGTTGAACGGCTTCGAAAAGACCGGTCCGAACCCCTTCGCTGAGCGCGTTGACCGGTGGATTATTAATCCGTACGATTGCTATTCCGTTTTGAATGTCGAGTTCGACCATGTCAGTAATTGTAGCCATGTTTTAATTATCTTAGTTGAGTGCTAGTCGCGATTTGCGGGTCATTCGAATGAGAATCGCGTGAGGTGAAAAGGGATTCGAATCAATATAATGGCGTCGAATGATTCACGAATATGGAGGGGAGGGCTGCTAAGCGAAAATATTTGATAAATGTGGAAAACGAGAAGGTGCTCTTTGTCTTTTCATTGCTTCGGAATTGGAATAGAGGCCCGAAAAAAACTGTCAATTGAAGGGTGCTTATCGTCGTTTTCCCTTGTTCAAACGTTAGCGGCTGGTCGTCGTCGCCATTTGCTTTTTGGGGGAAGATCTTGCTGATTGATTTAGTGGAAAACGTTTATGCTGGACTATTGGAATAGCATGTCAGTTTGATTGCGATACTTAATCTTAAAGGAAGCAGGTTTGATTTATAATCTGCCTGTTACGAATAGAGTTTCTACTTCTACCGACCGTACGGTAGAATTCAAGCATCTAAGTTCAGTTTCCCCAAAACTTGACAAAAAGTCATCATTTCTTTTCCCGCAATTTGTAACGCCCAGAGAGCTTTGCCAATTAAGAAGGTTCAAGATGGTTAATGGGTAAGGGAGGTTCAAAGAGAAGCCTAAGCCCCCCCAATAGGCCTTTTCCTACTAGATTCGCACTGAAATAGGGGAAAGGTTTGTCTAGTGGGCGAGTATATGGCGTCCCATGGATTGTTCCGATTCGATTACTGGAAGTGGGGGATAGCGGATGAGGTTTCAGTTGAAGCTTTAAAGGAAGGTTGTTGGGCCAAGGGACGATTTGTTAGGACTGGGGTGGGCGATTTTCGCTGCAAAGTCTGTGCGAGTGCAGGTCCTCTGATGTATTTAGGTAGTCTCAAAATGAATCAGCCTGGCGCCTCTATCGCGCCTGTGCTTCGCAAGGCATTGATCCGGTCGTCGGTGTAGCCAAGGATGTTGGCAAGTACTTGATGCGTGTGTTCACCGATATGATAGGGGGCCGGCCCTTGTGGATGAGTAGGTTTCCCATCGATGTGAAACGGCGTTGCGGTAACTCGGGCCCGCCCCCGTCCGGAATGCTCGACCTCCGGGAATGCTTGGCGCTCTCGTAAATGTGGGAGCTCTATTACTTCCTCGGGTGAGAGCATAGGTGCGGCGGGTATGCCGGCCGCGGTAAGCGCTGCGAGTGCTTCGTCGACGTTTTGGTAGCGATTGAGCCAATCGTGGAATATTGCGAGTAGCGCGGTCCAGTTGCTGCGACGCGCCATTGGCGTCGCAAATCTCGAATCGGATGCGAGTTCCGGAATGCCGATAAGCGCAACTAACCGCGACCACAAGTGCGGAGCGCCAGTTGTCTGTAGCACGAGATGGTGCCCGTCAATCGGATGCACGAGCATACCTGGTCGTTCACGCCGCTCCACCTTTCCTTCATTTAGCAGCGATCCGAATGTGACATCGTCGGAAGCGATGAGGCATTCGAACATGGAAATATCTAGCGTTGCCCCTTGCCCCGTTCGAGCATGGCGGGTCAGCGCTGCACTGATTGCACCGAAAGCATGCGTCGCGGCGAGCACATCCGCTGCCTGTAAATATTGTACGCGTGGTTTCGCTTGAGCACCACGATCGAGGTCCATCATACCGGATATCGCGTTGATAAGATGCGCATATGCCTTCATCGAACTCATGGGGCCAGTTTGACCGAATCCAGAAATCGAACAATAGACTAAACCAGGCTGCTCGGTGCGTAAAGTTTTGGCATCGAAGCCGTAACGGGCCATCACGCCAGGGGAAAAGTTTTCAACGAGGACGTCGGAGGCGCGTACCAGGTCGAGCACTATCTCGCGAGCTTCTGGATGGGCGAGATTAATGGCAATTCCTTGTTTTCCGCTATTGAGGCGTACGTAGTAGCTGCTTTGGTCGGCCCGGCCGTCTTCGAGCTGGCTGACCGTATAGCGAATCTCGTCGCCTTCACCTGGACGTTCGATCTTTATCACTTGCGCCCCGAGATCAGACAGGAGGCGAGTGCAGTATGGACCTGCAAGAACACGGGTGAAATCGATGATAGTGTAGCCCGCTAGCAATTTCTCAGACTGAGTATGTTGCGAGCTATCGGTCATCGTATTTTTGGATACTTGCCATGATTGATGATCGGGAAGCTATCAATTGACAGAGCGATACACCGCTTCCCGAAACTGTCTATGAAAGTTCGAATTCGAGTGCCTAGCTCTACTCATGAAAAGTCCGAATAGATTCTTTTTCGGATCGATCCAAAAGTGCGTGTTGTGGTAGCCGGACCAACCGTAAATGCCCTTGGATGCGTTGACGCCGTCAATTTCTGGATCGTCGAGAACGAATAAAGAGAACCCCAAGTAGAATCCTTGAAAATTCTTAGGAGCGTTTTCATTGAGCGGGTAGCCTTCGCTGTATTTTCGAGTCATTAAACGGATGCTTTTCTTTGAGATGATTTTTCTTCCTTCGTAGCGTCCATCGTCGAGTAGCATCTGGCAGAATTTGGAGTAGTCCATGAGGGTTGAAAGCAATCCCTCGCCTCCAAAGTAGGCGTGGTTGCCTTCGGCGTAACTCAGTTCATTCAAGGCGAAGGTAAATCCCTTCAAATTTCCGGAATTTACAAATAGGGGCTGAAACCGGTTCAACCTTTCTTCATCGGTTAGGTAGAACTTTGTATCCATCATCCCAAGAGGGTCGAGAATCGTTTCTTTTAGGTACTCATAGTACGTCATTCCCGTTATCGCCTCCACAACTCTGCCTAGAATGGCTTGGCTAATTCCATATCGATAACTTTCTCCTGGCTCGAATTCGAGCGGCAGCGTCGCCACGTCTTCCGCAAACGCTTTCAGATTGTCGTATTTTATAGTGCTAGTCATGCCAAACTGGCTGGGGTCTGCACGATATTGGTATCCTGATCGGTGGGTCATTAAATGAACTATTTTGAGTTCATTGACGCAGTCATAGAGCTCATCTTCCCCTTTGCATTTGAGGTTTTCAAATTGTGGAATGTATTTGGATACAGGATCATCGAAATCCACTAGCCCTTGCTCGTGAAGCGCGATCATCGCCACAATGGTGATCGGCTTGCTCATCGACCATATGGGGAATATAGTGTCTGGGGTTATGTCCTTGTCGCCCGCCTTCGAGGAGTTCTGCGCGTGGTGATAGATGACCTCCCCGCGTTGGAAAACCATCGCTGCGTTACTACCGGTTATCGCTTCGTCGATGATGGACTTTTGAAATTCTCTGATAGCTTCAAAGTCAGCGTTTGCTAATGCAATATTTAGGAGGAGGAAGGCCGATAGAATCGTTCTCATACTGATTGAGAGGTGATTTCGTTGATACGAATTCATAGTGGAGCAAAAATGGTGTTGGAGTAAAGGAAAGCTAGTGCCGGGACGGATTTATTTCAAGAGTGAATGCTGGAGGGCTAATGCATAAAATTAGAAATACAGCTCTCTAGATAGCGAGACTCGCGAACCGGGAGCGACTCAAGCGAAAGAAGTCCTCAATAGCCTATTCTCTCAACGATAAGTTCGCATGCCTTTCGATAAATGAGAAATTGCATTAAATTGATCCAGTGAGATGCGATCAGTGCCAAAGGTAAATTGAGAAACGGATGCGTTGTGCACGCGCCAATTCAGTCGAGCCGCTTCCAGCTCGGGAGCACGCAAACAAGTTTGAATTGAGACCCCGATAGGTCCTCCAGAAGTAAATACGGCAATTTTTCGTCCGCGTCCTGCGCGGTTGCGAATAATACGGTAGGCATCGGTGACTCTGTGGTGGAATTCGCTCCAGGTCTCAAAGCCTGTCGATTCATATTCTCCCGCGATATAGAATTCCATGGTTGTTTCCAATAGCTTGTGGAAAGAACGATAGCGTTCGCGCTCTCCGATCGCCGCATTATAGTTATCGTAGAGTTTGCGAATGCCCGTGTGTTTCTCAATTAGTTCTTGCTTGAGTTTGTCCATTAGATCATCTGCGTGGTACTCGTTGAGCCCTTCCAGTATCTGAGTTTTGGGCCAATTATTCCCACTGGTTTGGTAACTCTCGCCGCACCCTTTCGCTGTCTGAATCTGTCGCTTGAGCGATCCCGAATAGACTTCGCCGATTTCTACGCCGGTTTCCCGCCAGTATCGACCTAGTAGTCGGGCTTGCTCATGGCCGATTGTCGATAGTCGGTCGTAGTCGTGTGAGAAAAATGATGCCTGTCCGTGCCGGACAATGTAAAGTACGCTCATGGGATTATCGGTTGTTTTCTCCATTCTATTGCGAATGTCGTAAACTCGATTTTTATTGGGTTGATACGATTGGTAATCCGAGATTAGGTCAAAACCAATTATTAGAAAGATGTTAGAATGAGAGACTATCGGAAGTTTTACATAAATGGGGAATGGGTCGATCCTTGCGAAGATCGGTATTTAGATGTAATTAATCCCGCAACAGAGAGAGTATGCGCTCAAATTTCGTTGGGCGGCCAAAACGATGTTGACGCCGCAGTGAATGCGGCTAGCGAAGCGTTTAAAACTTTCGGTCAAAGCTCACGGGAAGAGCGTATCGATTTACTTGAGTCCCTCATTGCCGAATACAAAAATCGTTATGACGACATTGCATCGGCTATTAGTGAGGAAATGGGAGCTCCGCTCTCTCTCGCTACTAAAGCTCAAACGGGTTCCGGTTTGGGGCATTTGAAAACGGCTTTGAGTGTGCTGAAGGATTTCATATTCGAAGAGAGGATTGGCAATAGCTATATTTGCAAAGAACCTATCGGCGTTTGTGGTCTGATTACGCCTTGGAACTGGCCGGTGAACCAGATAGCATGCAAAGTCGCTCCGGCCCTAGCAACGGGTTGTTCGATGATTCTGAAACCTTCTGAAATTGCTCCATTGTCTGGATATATATTTTCCGAAATCATGGATAAAGCAGGTGTTCCTGCGGGCATTTTCAATTTGGTCAATGGGGACGGGTCAGGGTTAGGGACGATGCTTTCATGTCATTCTGGGATTGATATGATATCGTTTACGGGATCTACCCGAGCGGGTTCATTAGTGGCTCGAAATGCAGCTCCAACAATTAAGAGAGTCACGCAAGAGCTTGGAGGGAAGTCGGCAAATATTATTTTTGATGACGATGGATTTAATAAGGCAGTTAAACGAGGAGCCTTGGCGGTATTCAATAATACGGGCCAGTCATGCAATGCGCCGTCTCGGATGTTAGTACCAGTGGAAAAAATGGAGCAAGCAGCGGTAATTGCAGCTAATGCTGCGGCTATGGTTTCTGTGGGCGATCCGCAGTTGGAATCAACCACGATGGGTCCGCTTGCGAGCGCGACCCAACTTGAAAAGGTACAAGCACTGATTGAGAAGGGTATCAAAGAAGGCGCGACATTGGTCTGTGGAGGTATTGGTAAGCCTGATGGGCTTAATGAGGGCTACTTCGTTCAACCAACCGTGTTTAGCAATACGACTAATGAGATGACCATAGCAAGAGAGGAAATCTTTGGACCTGTCCTGTCGATTTTATCTTATTCGAATGACGAAGAGGCGATCGAAATTGCGAACGACACACCATACGGGTTGGCGGGATATGTTCAGGGTGAAGATAAGGAAAGAGTTCGACGCATAGCTTCAAGACTACGTGCTGGTAACATTAATATTAATGGTGTTTCAGGTGATCGAAATACGCCGTTTGGTGGCTATAAGCAATCCGGGAACGGGCGTGAATGGGGAGCGATTGGATTTGAAGATTACTTGGAGATTAAAGCGATTAGTGGATTGGATTAATCTATGGACTTCAGGATTACTATTTCTTGAATTGCTGATAATTGAAAATTGATGACTCACTATTGAATTATGCCAAAGGATGTGACACTGGAAGAACTAAAAGCGTACGAAGGGAGAGAGCTTATACCGTCTGGATGGATTGAGATCGATCAGGCGCGTATTGACAAATTCGCGGATTGTACAGATGACCACCAATATATTCACGTCGATCCTGCACGTATGAAAGATTCGGAATTCGGGTGCACGATCGCCCACGGATTTTTGTCGCTTTCGTTGATGGCTGGGCATGGCTCTGTTGACTGGCCGCAACTGAAAAATACTGTACTAAACCTTAATTATGGCCTAGACCGCCTGCGCTTTCTGCAACCTGTAAAAGTGAACTCCAAAGTCCGAATACACACGAAGATCGTTTCGATCACGGAGAAGTCTCCGGGTAGGGTGCTGGTGAAAACGGAGAAATCCATGGAGATCGAAGGGGAAGCAAAGCCGGCGATAATTGCTGAGAGCTTGGGTATGATAGTGACGGGTTGAATGGGAGAGCTGAGTGGGGGGCGAAGGTCCTAGAAGAATGACCTGTTACGAACTCGCTTAGCGATTTGCGATGCGCCAGGCGGTCTCGGCCAATATTGCTGCCCTGTCTTTCATTTCTAGGGCTGTCGATGAACTCGCATTTCCTTGAAGGCCCCGTTTGTAGACTCCTTGGCAAATACTCGCCAAGCGAAAGAAGGAGAATGCCAGGCAAAAATTCCAATTCTCAATGCTTCTTCTTCCGGTAAGCTGGCAATATTCGTCTACGACTTCCGATTCGCTAGGGATCCCATCTTCAGGGGAAAGGGGCTTTCCTTCATTCCGTTCGTGATACTTCATGCAATTGTAGGCCAAGTCTGCCAGAGGGTGTCCCAAGGTCGATAGCTCCCAATCGAGAACGGCGACGCAGCGCGGATCGGTCGGGTGATACATCATATTGTAAAACTGGTAGTCTCCGTGGACTATGCTGGTAGTATCGTCATCGGGCGTATTTTCGGGCAGCCAGCGGATGAGTTTGTCCATTGAGTGAATTTTATCGGTTTGCGCGGCAAGGTACTGCTTAGTCCATCGTCCTGTTTGGCGCACAAAGTAGTTGCCGGGCTTACCGTAGTTTGAAAGTCCAATCGACTCATAGTCGACCGTGTGCAGGGCTGCCAATACCCGATTCATATCGGAATATATCGCTCGTCGGTCAGCAGGGGTTATGTTCGGAAGGGATGGATCTTTGAATACACGTCCTTCAATATACTCCATCAAGAAAAAAGGTGTTCCCACGATTGAACGGTCCTCGGAAAACAAATAGGTTTTGGGGACGGGGACGTCAGTGTCTTCAAGCGCCTTGTAGAGCCGGTATTCTCGCTCGATAGCGTGGGCGCTTGGAAGGAGATCGCCTGGCGGTTTTTTCCTTAATACATAGCGATCGGTTGGGGTGGTGAGCAGGAAAGTTGGATTCGATTGTCCCCCTTCGAATTGCTGGACTTTTAATGGGCCAGAGTAGTATTGGAGTTCCCGTTTGAGGTAGGCGTTCAGAACGTCTTCGTCGAAACGATGCATCGGGCGCGGATCGATTAGATTGCTATCTCCCATGTCTTTGTCCTTTTCTTCTGAATTTCAGAATAGTAGTGGGTCGATTGTTTGCGATTAAGGTGATGCCTATTTGAACCGAATAGACATATGAATGAGTACTCGCTCAATGCCAATTGAAAGATTAGGTTACTTATAAAAATCGTTACTTTTGGCCCGTTGTATTAGCGTATTTGTTACGGGTCCTTCAGCACGAAATCGAATGCGTATTTATGTACTGTCTATTTGCCAGTGAAATGAGGAGTTCGTTTCTCTATAAAGTGCGCCACGCCTTCCTTGAAATCGTCACACTGGAAACTGTCGACCATATCTAGATTGGCCGCGTCGGTAGCTTCTGCGAGCGTTTGAAACAATGCGTTGTATACCTCCTTTTTCATGAATCTCAAGGATCGTGGCGAAACGTTGTTGGCGAGGTGCTTGGCGTACTCCATTGTCTCGGTCATCAATGAATCATGGGGAATAACTCTACTGACCAGCCCCATGCGATGAGCTTCTTCAGCCTCAATAATCCGGGCAGAGTAGAGTAGGTCAAGTGCGTTGGAAATGCCGACCAGTCGCGGAAGCATCCAACTCACACCGTGCTCGGCGATCAAACCCCGCTGGGCAAACGCCGTTCCGAATTTCGCTTTGTCTGACGCAAATCGAATGTCGCAATACAACGGTAATATGAATCCCAGGCCGACCGAAAATCCGTTGATAGCGCCAATAAGCGGTTTGTTGATTGCCGGGAAGTAACTGTTGGTTTTTTGAAAGTCTTCTCTCGTGTCGTCTCGTGGGTGCCTTGGGCAATTCTCTTTAACCCAATCCTCATTTGATATCTCTGACCAGTCCGAATTCGAGGTTGAGTCGAGTAGCTTCATATCCGCGCCTGCGCAAAACCCACGGCCGGCGCCCGTCAAGATTATGACACGGACGTCGTCACTTTCTTCCGCTCGATTGAGGGCGTTCTTTAGACCTTCCTGAAGTTGTCTGGTAATTGCATTGAGACGGTCTGGGCGGTTCAGAGTAATAGTAGCCACATAGTCGCTGGCTTCGTAGAGAACGGTTTCGTATTCCATAATATTTCTTTTTTTAGAGGATGAATGACGGGGTTTATTTCGAAAAGTTTATTCCGAACCTAATTAAGTTATGCATTAAGTTTCTGAAGCCCATTGATAGTTTGTTGAGCTTCCTCCATGATGCGGTCGATGAGCTCCCTGCAGGTTGGGACGTCATGGATCAGCCCTTGGATCATCCCAGCGGACCAAATACCGTGTTCGACGTCTCCATCTTCAAAGACAACGCGTCCTCGAGCTCCGGATACGAGATGGGAGAGGTCGTCAATCGTTGCGTTGCCCTTGGACTCGATTGAGACGACTTCCCGGCTCACGCTGTTGCTGGCGACGCGGGCTGTGTTTTTCAGAGTGCGAAATATCATCTCCGTTGCCCGTTCGTCATTCTCCACCATCTGCTGCTTCACATTTTCATGGATGGGGGCCTCTTTAGTAGCCATGAATCGCGTTCCCATGTTCATTCCTTCCGCTCCCAGCGCTAGCACGGCGACCAGGCCACGGGCATCGCCGAGACCACCTGAAGCGATCATGGGAATTTTGATTTTATCACGAGCGATTGGCAGCAGCACGAGGTTGGTCACGTCGTCTTCACCGGGATGCCCAGCACATTCGAAACCGTCCATACTAATGGCATCGCAGCCGATGCGCTCTGCGGTTAGCCCATGGCGGACGGACGTGCACTTGTGGATTACTTTGACGCCTGCTTTTTTAAAATCAGGTAGGTGGGCCTGGGGATTATTCCCCGCGGTTTCGACGATCTTTACTCCCGATTCAATGATCGCTTGCCGGTACTCGTCGTACGGGATCTTCCTGAGCGAAGGAAGGATCGTCAAATTCACCCCGAATGGCTTGTCGGTCATGTCGCGACACCGCTGGACCTCTTTTGCCAAGTCCTCCGGCGTGGGTTGGGTGAGGGCCGTCAGGAAACCCAGGGCACCAGCGTTCGCTACTGCTGAGACGAGTTCTGCTCGTGCCACCCACTGCATTCCTCCTTGAACGATCGGATGCTCGATTCCAAATGTTTCGGTGAATCTTGTTTTAATCATAGGAAGGGAAGTAATATGCTGTTATTATGTATTCAGAAAAATGAGTTATATTTTATGGTGAATGTTAACTCTCACGCTCGCCCATCTTGACCCGTAATCGCCGCATTCCAGCTAGCCATCGGTCGTAATCAGTCGCTTTACGCTTCATGTATTCGAGGACTTCTGGATGCGGAAGGATTAGAAAGCGTTCTTCATCCATCGCTTGAATTACGGCGTCGCACACTTCTTCTGGCTCCATTAGGCCATCTAGTCCAGCCACACCGCCATCGGTATTGGCTATCATCGGTGTACGAACAGCTTGAGGGCAAAGAACCGAAACACGAATGCCTTCATCGTGGTGAGCGATGGCGAGCGATTCAGCAAAACCCACCGCGGCGTGTTTAGTGACTGAGTAAGGAGTAGCGCCGATTTGACTAAGCAGTCCGGCTGCAGATGCGGTATTCAATAAGTACCCACTACCTTGTGCGATCATTTTAGGCAGAACGGCCCTAGCGGCATAAATATGCGCCATCACATTGATGCCCCAAATCCGTTCCCAATCTTCGTTGGAAGCGGATGCTGCGTGCGAGGGATCGTAGACGCCGATACCAGCATTGGAGGCAAACATATCTATCTGGCCATATTTCTTTTCGGTTTCCTCTACCACGCGGATGATATCCGCTTCGTTGGCCACATCCGCTCCGAGGCCTATGCCACCAACTGATGCGGCAACCGCCATCGCGCCGTCTTCGTTTAGGTCGACAGCGGCGATACCAGCTGCGCCTTCTTTATGGAAACGCTCGCAAAGCGATTTACCAATCCCGCTGGCGGCACCCGTTACAATTACTATTTTGTCTTTAAGTTTCATGGGAGATCTCTTACTGTTGTTCAAAATTCAAATTGGTGCTTAATGAAAATGTTAGCTTTAAAAATTTAGAAAGACTGTTCCAATGGTGAAGAAAGGGCTTTGTGTATTGTGTGTATCACTTAGACAAATACTCATTGCGTATTCCTCGGTGCATAAGCCAACCCATGAAGACAAATACGACTGCCCAAGCGAAGGCAAATATCGTTTCACCGGTCAACCACTCGAATCTAAATTCCGTTCCAGCCGGGGTGAGCGCTTTTTGATAAGGAACTACGTAGTAAACGAGCATTATTAGGGTCATGGCCACTCCAAATACACCTACAGCAGAGGCATAGTGAAGCGTCTTGTTCGCGGCCTTTGAATTCAGTTCCTCTTCCGGTGTCTTAAGAATGGACAATCGATAATTGCGTTCTGTATCAGTGACAGTTGTTCGGCTAGAAACCACCAATGCTACAACGAGGCTGATCACAGCGCCAATCACGATCGGATCCAAGTACACTGGCAGCTTAATTACATCCATGCTGACAAAGAGCTTTGGTATTGAATTACCAAGGAATCCACTAGTAATCCCCCAAAAAGCGGCACTCGCGGTTATGCGACTGCTCCAAACACTCATGAGGGCGACCGGCCCCCAAGCTGAGGCAAATAATGTCCCCGCAAAATAGGTGAACCAAAGAATATTCTGTTCCAACGACAGGCTGGCGATTAGGGTCAGTATTCCAGCTACAAGCATCATCTGGCGGCTGAACTTTAAATTCGCCCGGTCGTCTTTTCCCTTTTCATGAAGAATGTCGTGACTCAGGTTGAATCCAACAAGGGAAAGAAAGGTGGATGCCGACGACAGTGCAGCGGCCACCAGTCCCGCTAGAAGCAAGGCGCCCAATATTGGTGACATGATGTTTAACGCAGCCCAGACCAGGACTTCATCTCGCGGTTCAATAGCGGAATTGCTCAGGTTTACGACAGGGGCCGCTGCGTAGACCATTCCTTGAATCACTCCAATGCTAATGGCCGCTAGGCAAGCCGAACGCAATACGACCTGTTCGTTTTTAGCCATCAAGTAACGGCTTGACTGCCAGGGACTGATCGCTGTGACAAAACTCCAGGCCACCATAATTATGAGAAACCAGATCAGGAAATCTGTTGGCGTTTGAAATTGCAGGTCTAGGCCTGTCATTCCGTGCCACGCCATCAACTCCTCTTTCCCCTCTAAGTGAACGAGACTCTCCATAGCGGCGAGCCAACCACCATGTTCGTTGAAGATGGCGAGCATAGCCAGTATGGTGACCACCGAAAACAACATGAACATCATGGTGTCTGTAATGATGACCCCTCTGGATCCGGCGTATAGGGTGAACGAGGTATAGCTGGCCCAAGCAACGATTAGCGCTTGTGTGTAGGATAGCGGTGTAAGGTTGGAGATAATCAACGCGACCGCTTGAGTAACCGCGATCAGATAAAAGCTGATTCCTACGATGACGGTTATGCCTGCGACGACCTGCACGCGCCGGCTATTGAATCGATTCGCGAAATATTCTGCGACCGTCAATGAACGGCTGCGACGAATGTATCGTCCGAAATATAATGCGCCATAGATATAACCGCATAGAAGAATTGCCGGAGCCAGGAGGAGGGCCGCGTTGCGATCATAGTTAAATCCTGCTTGGCCCATAAAAGTGTTTGTACTGAGAAAGCTGGAAACCAGCGTTCCCACGATGAGCAGAACGGGTGCTTGACGACTAACGACGAAGTAGTCTTCAAGCCCTTTGACTTTGCGGCCCACGTAGTTTCCTACGATAACGTAGGCGACGATGCTAAGGAGAATGGTCGTTGTATAGATATTCATATATTCCTACATAGCCATTGTTATAAGGATACGAATACTGATTAGGGCTGAAATCCGAGGGTGGGGGTATGAACAACTGTTTTCATCAATCCAGTTTTGGGATTACTTCGATAGCGGGGTTTGGGATAGGCTATTTAAACATGTCGGTGCCGCCGCAGATGGTAAGGGCCTGTCCTGTGATCCAGCTTGCTTCGTCGGAAGAAATGAATGCCGCGATTCCTTTGAAATCATCCGGTTCTCCTAGTCGACGTAGCGGAGTTCGGTCGATTTGTTGCTGCGCCGCTTCAGGGTTTTTCCAAAGCTCTTTTGCAAAGTCGGTTTTGACCAAGCCGGGACAGAGCGCGTTGACTCGAATCCCGTGCGGTCCGAATTCCGCCGCCAGATTGCGGGCGAGGGCGACAACGGCTGTCTTTGATACGCCGTAAGTCCCGAGCGTAGTGGTAGGGCCGAAGGCAGCGACCGAAGCGGTTAGCAGAATAGAGCCCCTCTTTTTTTCGATCATGTCTGGAACCACCATTTGAGCGAGCCAAAGATTCGACTGAACGTTGGTCTTCATTGTCTTTTCGTAGGCTGCGTCGGGAATTTCATTCATGGGGCCGAAATAGGGATTCACTCCCGCGTTGCCTACGAGGATGTCGATCTTGCCGAGCCGTTTGTGTGTTTCGTCGACCAAGGCTTGTAGTTGATCTTTGTAGCCCGCGTTGCAGGCAATGGCGATTGCGGCTTCCCGGCCCACTTTTTCGTTGATAGTCCGTGCGGTTGTTTCACAAGCTTCAATATTGCGGCTCGAGATGACTACCTTGGCCCCTTGTTCGGCTAGGCCTTCAGCCATTGCGGCTCCCATTCCTCTTGAAGAACCCGTTAACAGGGCAACGCGATTGGTTAAGTCAAACATAGTATTTTTCTATGGGTTAGCGATTGGTCTGTCGACTATAATTGCAATACGAGTCATGACGAAGGACCGGTTTGTTCTTCTGGGAATGCAGGTGAAAGACCGCTTCGTACGGCCTCGGGAATGGGAACGGGTTTGTTGGATACTCGGTCCACCCAGACGTGAACCATGTGGCCCCAAGCGGCAGGTTCCGGCTCGGCGCGCAGAAAAATGCCCACCTCGCAAGTCACAGAACTGTTACCGAGCCGTTTGACTCGAAAACCGGTTTCCACGGCAGAGGGATGGTTTATGGAGCGATGAAACGTGAAGCAGGTTTCCACGGCCACTGCGATAACAGGCGAATTGGGAAAATCGGGCATATGTTCTCTAAAGCAATTCGTTACCGCGGTATCCATCCATTCATTATACACCGCATTGTTGATGTGACCGTAAATATCGTTGTCGTTCCAGCGCGTAGTGACGTCGGCAAAGATCTGATAACGCTCGCGAGTCTCGATTGAATTGTCTTTTGCCATGATTAGCAGGCTACTGTTGGGTCTGGGTAAATGATTTTATGGTGTTAGCGATAGTCTCGGCGAACTATTTAAGACTGCGAATTAATGTGGCTATGAATCCTGTTTTAGTCGAATTGATATCGACTGTCCTTAAGGCTCATACAAAAAAATCTAGAGTGAGATCAGCTCCTTTTATCATTGAATAGGATTCCAGGTTTGAAACGCCGGCATCCAAGAGTACCGCTTCGTCGATAAAGAAGTTACCTGTGCAGTCGCGACTCTTTCGCGTGAGGATCTCGTAGGCAGCATCCGCCATAATGCTTGGTTTTCGACTTCGCTTCATGATTTCATCGCCCCCTAGCAAGTTTTGTATGGCGGCGGTTGCGATGGTTGTTTTGGGCCATAAAGCATTTGCGGCTACTCCCTGTTCTCGAAACTCTTCAGCAAATCCGAGTATGCACAAGCTCATGCCGAACTTGGAAATCGTATAGGCTGGATGCGGTCCGAACCATTTAGGGTCTAGGTTTAGCGGGGGCGAGATGGAGAGTATGTGAGGATTCGCCGCTTTGAGCAGGAGAGGTAAGCACTTTTGGGATAGAAGGTATGTGCCTCGAATATTTACGCCGTGCATTAGGTCATAGCGCTTCATTGCCGTATCTAAAGTGCCCGTGAGTTGTATGGCGCTGGCGTTATTGACCACGATGTCTATGCCTCCGAATTCGGCGACGGTTTTTTCCACGGCTGCTTTCACTTGATCTTCAAACCGAATGTCTGCTTCGCAGGCCAGTCCTTGCCCTCCGACTTGATTGATCTCATCGACTGCTGTATAAATCGTACCTTCCAGTTTCGGGTGGTGGGCAACGGTCTTCGCGACGACAGCGACATTCGCTCCATCTTGGGCAGCTCGCAATGCAATTGCTTTTCCAATACCTCGGCTGGCGCCACTGATGAGGAGTGTCTTATTGTTTAGGGTCATGGTATGTTAGTCGGATTTGTTGGCGGAGTTATTTTGCAACATTGGAAGAACCCTTTCTCTCGCTTTTCGTTTGAGCAATTTCCCTACCGAGCTTTTTGGAAGCTGGTCCATGAAAACAACTCTGAGCGGAACTTGGAAACGGTTTAGAAGTTTTCCTATGTGCTCCTTGATTTCGTCTTCGGTGATTATAGTGTTTTGGCGATTGGCGATTGCTGCGCAAATGTCCTCTCCGAAGATTTCTGAAGGAATGCCGAATACTGCGCATTCCAGGACTGATGGGTGCCGGTAGATCGTTTCCTCTATCCCTCTGGGCGATATATTTTCTCCCCCCTTGATTATGAGGTCTTTTTTGCGGTCTGTGATGTAGACGTATCCATCTTTATCCAAGTGACCGATATCACCGGTATGGAGCCATTCGTCTATTATAGTATTGCGGGTTTCCTCTTCATTCTTCCAGTACCCTTTCATTATGTGAGGACCCTTGACGCACAATTCTCCAGTGGAGCCTACGGGAAGAACGTCATTGTTTTGATCTTGGGTGCATATCTCATAATTGGATATAACGCGGCCGGCAGATCCTGGGCGAAAAGGCTCTTGATCTCGGTAGGAAGAAATGACGCAAGTCGATTCCGATTGTCCCCACCCTTCGGTTGCAGTACAATTGAATTTCTCTTCGAATTCCAATCGCAGTTCTTCGGAAAGTGGGGCTCCGCCAGAGTTTACCTGTTCTAGCGACGATAAGTCGTAGCTTTCGCGATCAGGGAAAGCCGCCATGTAGGCCATCATGGTCGGAACGACGCTTATACGTTGTATTTGAAATTTCTCTATATCTTCGAATACTCGTCTGGGGTCGAAATGCGGATGAAGTATGCTAATCGTTCCCACGAGATTTCCAAGATTCATTGTGAGTACCCCATAGACGTGCGCTAGAGGGAGTATGCTAAGAAATCTTAACTGCGTCTTGTTGAGAAACAAATCTTGGCCTGCTTCTGCGTTTGCTAAGACATTGGAATGACTTAGCATAACTCCTTTAGGTTCTCCTGTCGTCCCGGAGGTATAAACCAAGAGGGCCATCTCATTGGAATCGCTCTTGTGGAGGGTTCCAATGGGAGTGGCTGCTTCGATTTCCAGACGGATGTCGGTAGCGATTGCGTTGTCGCAATTTCCAGTTACCAGAATATGTTTCAAGTGGGTTAGATCGCTAGCTGCTTCCACCACTTTCGCTGTCAGCTCCTCCGATGTAATGACTACCCGCGCTTCAGAGTGATCTAGTATGTAATTCAACTCTCGAGCAATTAGCTGAGGCATGATGGGGAGAATTGCTGCGCCTATTATCCACGCTGCTTGGAATGACGCCGAAATCTCCGGGCAGTTATTCATCGTTACAGCTACGATTTGACCAGGCTTTACTCCATAGTCACGCAATACGCTAGCTAAGCGTTGGGCGTATCTCATGCGCTCGATGTTGGTATAACTGGCGCCTTCAAAATGGAGGGACGTGTATTCGCCAAATCGGTTTACGTTCTCGATTGCTAATTGGCCTGCGTTCAATGGAGCGTGTTGGATGGGGTTGTGGTGCGAGAAGGAACTAGTCTACAGAGAGACGAGCGATTACCTGTTGAAGGGAAAGGGAAAGTGGAAGAAACCGGGAATTGAATTAGTCGATAATGAGCTTGGCCAGCTGTTCTCGGTGATGGCTTTGGTCGCCAAAGAGATATTCGCTTGATTTAGCCCGTTTATAGTAGAGGTGAAGATCGTGCTCCCACGTGAAACCGATGCCGCCGTGTATTTGAATGCCTGAGTTTCCGACGAGACGGGCTGCCTCAGAGCAGTAGGCTTTAGCGATGTTGATGGCTTCGTCGCTTGCTGGGTCATTCTCGTATAGCGCCCATGCCGCGTAGTATGTGGCTGACCTGGCACTTTCGTTCATAAGTAGCATGTCTGCGCATTGATGTTGGACTGCTTGATAGGATCCGATTGCCTTGCCAAATTGCTGCCGTGATTTGGCATATTCGACCGTCGTTTTAAGCACCCACTCCATGCCTCCTAGAAGATCCGCGCAGGTAATGATCGCTGCTGTTTGTGTCGAGCGTTTCAGCGCGTTTTCTGCGATAGCTCCGCTTGCCAAAACGTCGGCCGCTACTTGGTCGAAATCAACTTGGTAGTAGCGACGCGTCAGGTCCATGCCAGGAGTCGCATTTATCCGCAAACCTTTGGCTGATTTATCCACAACGGCAATAATGAGTTCGGTACCCTGTCGAGCAACGACCAGAATCGTATCGGCAGATTCGGCATCGAGAACGAGTTTCTTGCTTCCGGACAGGATTGTACCTGAGTCTCCAGGCTGGGCCGCTAGCTGAACCGATGTTGAATCCCAGTTTGAACCATCTTCCAGAATCGCAACCGTAGCGATGGATTCGCCAAGTGCCAGTTTGGGCAGAAGATTTTGTTTGAGCGTGCTGTTATCGGAAGCTGCAATCAGAGTCGATGCCCAGGTTGAAGCGATAAAAGGGGAAGGTATGCATGCTTTTCCCATTTCTTCAGCGACTGCGGCCAAATCAACTAGACTTAGGGCCAGGCCGTCATGTTCCTCTGGTAAGATCAGGCCGGTCCATCCTTGTTCGGCTATCCCGGTCCAGAGATCTTTGTCGTGTCCCTGCTCAGAGTCGATTATTTCGCGGATCTTAATGATTGGGCACTCGCGCTGAAAAAAAGTTTGCGCAGATGCTTGCAGCATTTTTTGAGTTTTAGAGAGATCGAAATTCATTTTATATTTTGTGGTTAGGACTTAGTAGCTGCGTGGGAGTCCCAGTACGCGTTGGGCGATTATGTTGCGTTGAATCTCGCTTGTGCCTGCTTCGATTGTGTTGCCACGAGAACGGAGGTAGCCATGAACCCAGGAGCCGTCATCAAAATCCTGGAGTTGAGCCTGGTCGCCCAGTATTTCCATTGCCGATTGTACCAGGCGCTGGTTCATTTCGCTCCAATAGATCTTGAGAATCGAACCTTCTGGGCCAGGGGTTGCGTTGTTGGCTATTTTGGAAAGAGCTCGATTGGTGGTTAATTTGAAGATTTCGAGTTCCAAGTACATTTGGGCGATTTTCTGGCGATTGATTGGGTCGTCGGACAGGCACATCCCGCCTGATTTTAGTTCCTTCATCCGTTTTATCAATGCGGTCAGGTTTTTCCTAAACAAAATATAAATCGATGAACCTAGGTTGGCCCGTTCGTTCATCAAGGTAGTGATGGTGATTCGCCATCCGTCGTTCAGCTCGCCAATCAGATTTCTCGCCGGAACTCGAACATTTGTGAAGAACATTTCGTTGAAGGCAGATTCACCTGACATTTGGCGTAAGGGCCTTACGGATACGCCTTCGCTCTTCATGTCGACCAGCAATGCGCTGATACCTTTGTGTTTGGCCACATTGTTGTCAGTCCTGACTAGGAGTAGGCACCAGTCGGCTACGGCGGCGTAGCTGGTCCAAATCTTCTGTCCGTTGACGACGAAATTATCGCCGTCCCGCACTGCCTTGGTTGCCAAAGACGCTACGTCACTTCCAGAGTCAGGCTCTGAAAATCCCTGACACCAGATGTCTGTTGCATTCAGTATGCGTGGCAGAAAAAATTCTTTTTGCTCGTCGGAACCTTCAGCCATTATAGTGGGGCCGATTAAACCCTCCCCGATTGTCCCAACACGCTCTGGCGCATCGAGGGCAGCCATTTCTTCCATGTAGATACCCGCCTCAATCGATGTGGCACCTCTTCCTCCGAATTCTTTGGGCCAAGTCACGCCTGCCCAGCCACCTTCGAACATTTTATTTTGCCAGCTTCTTAGATTGCTCCAGTAATCGGGATCATGGTCGCTCTTCGCTTTGATCGGTTTTTCGGGGAGATTGTTTTTTAGCCACGCGCGAAGCTGATCGCGGAACCGCAGTTCACTTTCTGTTAGGTTTAGATCCATTGATTTTTAGGGTGTAATTGATTTTTGGTGTTTCGAATTTTAGAGATCAAGGTTGGTCTGGAGCGGTTGTCGCTTCGTTTAGTAGCTCTGCTAGCTCTTTAACCTCGATCTTGCGGTCGCCTTTGTTGGCATTGATGCCGTCTTCCATCATCGTTGTACAAAAGGGGCATCCCACGGCAACAGTATCAGCATCCGTAGCTAGAATTTCTTTAGCCCTTTCGTGATTCACACGCTTGTCTGACGGTTCATCGACAAAGCTCATACCTCCACCCCCTCCGCAGCAAAAACTGTTTTGCCGATTACGTGGGAGTTCCGTCATTGTTTTTTGAGTCGTGGTTTCCAATAGCTCACGCGGTTCTTCAGTCACGCCGTTGTGCCGGCTCAAATAGCACGGGTCGTGAAACGTGATTTTCCGCTCGGAGGCTTCAGTGACCTTCAATCGTCCAGACTTTAATAACCCTCCAAGAAATTCGCTATGGTGAATGGTTTCAAAATCGCCTCCAAGTTGTGGATACTCGTTGCGAAAGGTATTGAAACAATGGGGGCAAGCGGTGACCACCTTCTTCACCTTGTGCTTCTTAAAGGTGTCGATGTTTTCCTGGGCGAGGGATTCGAAGAGAAATTCATTGCCAATGCGTCGCGCCACATCGCCCGTGCATTTTTCATCACGTCCTAAAACCGAAAACTTAACCCCTGCTTTTTGCAATAGTTGGGCTAGCGATCGAATTGATTTTTGGTTGCGCTCGACCAGTGAAGTTCCGCATCCGGCCCAGACGAGCACTTCCGCATCTTCGGTTTCACTGGCGTGGGGAATGTCCAATTCTTTCATCCAATCCGTGCGCGAGAATTGAGTTCCCGTATAGGGATGCTGGCGTTCTTCCATTGAATTGACAGCTTTCTGCATCGTATCAGGAAATTCTGCTTCTTCCATGACCTGGTGACGTCGCATGTCTACAATTTTGGGTAACTGTTCGATAGATACTGGGCAAGCCTCTACGCAAGCGGCACAGCTCGTGCACTCAAATAGTCGATCTGATTGCAGGGCATCGGATGAGCCGATTAAACTGAATTCTTCATTCGTTCCTTTGTGTAGCCAACCCCTTAGATCGAGTATGATGTCGCGAGGCGATAGTTGCTTGCCCACGGTATTGGCCGGACAGGCGTCGGTGCATCTTCCGCATTCCGTACAGGCATCTAGGTCGAGTAAGTCCTTCCAGCTAAATTGTTTTAGGCTGTTAACTCCAAAATTCTTTGCGGTTTCGAAATCGATGGACTTTAGAGAACCCCCAATCGGCTCGAGGTTGGCAGCATAAATATTTAGCGCTGAGGTTAGGGGATGTAGCATCTTCGTGTAGGGGGCCCAGGCTAGAAAGCCAAAGACAAGCGCGAGGTGAAACCACCAACACCAAAGGTGTAATTGGGTGAGGGTTTCTATGCTGGCGAATTTTGCAAATACGGCTCCCGTCGCGTATCCAATTGGCGACCATGCTCCCCAGGGGTCTGCAGTTGCGACAATGCGCCACCCCTCCAGTAGGAATCCGGTGGCCAGAATGATTACTCCAATGATTAAAATCCACGAGGCTTCATCAGTATAAACCAACTTAGCGGGTCGGGTTTTCCAGCGCCGGTAACCGGCCATCCCGACTCCGATCAGCGCTAGAAGTCCTAGCGCATCTACGAAAAGCGATTGAAAATAGAGATAAAACGCGCCGCGCATGATCGGAATTCCGAAGTCGTGGTCAATCATCACTACCGTAGTAGCGATGGTCAGGGTGACGAATCCCCAAAAAATCATCGCATGGAAAATGCCTGCATAACGCTGGCGCAAATTGCGCCGCTGCAACAAGGCGTGATTCCAGAGGTGTATCAATCGTTCTTTGGGTCGATCTAGGCGTCCCTCAGTTGGTAATCCTTGAGTCCAAGATTTGTAGCGCCGCCAAATTCCGTAAGCACCAATCGCTACTGTTGGCACTAGCAATACGTACATTACCCAGCCGTGGGAAATATTCCAAAGAACTTCGCGCGTCGCTTCCGATGAACTCATTTTAAAAGCTCAGCCAACTTTTCGATTAAGGGTCCGACGACTTGTTTGTGGTCTTCCACGAGACCAAACTGGCAATACTTGAAAATGGGTGCCTCCGAATCGGTGTTAATGGCGGCGATTACTTTAGAATCAGCTATGCCCATCATGTGTTGACTGGCACCTGATATCGCGACCGCGAGGTAAAGTTGAGGAGCTACTTTTTTTCCGGTTTGGCCCACTTGCCAGGAATGTGGCACCCATCCCAGATCACATGCTGCCCGGGACGCAGAATTTTGAGCCTTCAGAACGTTTGCGAGCGCGACCAAGTCCTCAAACGGTTCAGGTCCGCCGAGGCCGCGACCACCGGACACGATGATTTGAGCGTCCTCCAGTCGTTCTCCCTCGGCTTCCTCCTCATGCGTATCTACCAGTTGGGTACGAGGTGCGGTGGTTTTATCAACCTTTCCCGCTACAATTGTTCCTGCAGTTGCATTGGTTTCTGCGGGTTCCATCGATTGGGAGCGAACCCAAACCACTGCAGGACTAGCAGTGAGCTGAATGTCGGCAACGGCTTTCCCTCCATAAACGGACCGAGTAATAATTAACCCCCCGTCATTTGCGGAAAGCTCTTGGGCATCGCCAATGGATGAGCCTCCTAGTCGCTGGGCCAGTCGCGGCGTGATTTCCTGGCTCAGAATATCGCTACCGAGGATGATCGAAGCGAGATTATTCTCCGAGCTGATGGCGCAAATGGTATTCAGCCACACTTCTGGGTGGCCGTTCGCGAGTTCAGCGGATTCGACCGCAATCACGCGATCTGCGCTTCCGCTCAGCATTGCAACAAACGGGCTATCTGTTCCACCACAGGCGATTACAAGATGCTCGCCGTTAATGTCTCTAGCCAAGCGCTGTCCCGCGCCCAGTAGCCCAGTGGTGGCGCTGCCTTGATCCACTGCGACGACGGTTATGACTGTGGAAGTTTGTTCGCTCATAGTTCGTTAGGCAGATCGTGTAATTGCGGCGATTTTTCCTGCTAGTTTTCCAATCTTCTCCTCGATGTTATCTCCTTCAATGAACTCGCAATCGCTTTTCGAATCCGGAATGGAAAGCGTTAAAACGCGAGCCTTTGACTGGCTGGATGAAAGGTGTTCGGGCGTGATCTCCAGATCCTCCAGAGTCCAGCGAGTCACCGGTTTTCGGTTTGCCATTATGATGTCCCTCGTCTTGGGGATGCGTGGGAGGTTGTGATCGCTATTGGTTATTGAAGCGACTGCCGGTTTTGGCGCCGAGAACTTTTGCCAACCGGAATCCGTTTGTTGCCTGAGTGTCAAGCGGTCGTCGCCTTCAGGAGAAATTTCGTCGACAAAGGCGGTGAAGGGAAGGCCTAGTTCCTCAGCTAGCAATCCGCCCGTTTGACCTGCCCCCCAGTCACCGGATTCTCGTCCCACTAGAATGAGATCAAAAGGCTCTATCTTTCGAATACCCGCTGCGAGCGTCTTGGCAGTTGCGGCCGAATCGGGGATTTGTCCGGTGTCGTTCAAAATTATGAATGCGTCGTCTGCTTTCATGGCTAATCCCTTTCGTAACGTATCTTCTACCGATTCAGGGCCAAGAGAGAGAATAATGACTTTGCCTCCATGAAGATCCTTCAGCTGGAGAGCAGTTTCGAGGGCATTTTCGCAAAAGATATTCGTGACCTGGTTCGCGCAGGCTGAGTCCGCTTGCAGGCCTGAGCTGTCGATGGAGAAATCGCGTACTGGGACTTCGGGATCAAGTATCTGTTTTAGGCAAACGATGATGTTCATTTTGTAGGGATGCTGATTACCGATTGGATCCAGGTACACAGGGAGAATGGGACATGAATGCGAATAAAATAAGTGAGTAACTTCAAAGCGTTTGAGAGCTTGCAAACTTGGGATCTCAGGATTTGCCTCACTTCAAAATAGTTCCCATAACGAATTTCGAGACCTCTCGAGAGATTTTCTTGGTCGACCATTCTTTCTTTGGCTTATACCAGCGTGCTACACCCAGAATTACTGCGAAGAGATTCATCGCTGTAATATCGATATTCAGCGAGCTCATCTTTTTTTGGGCTCTCAACTGGCGGAGCGTTTTGCGAACAAGCTCCAAGTAGTCGCGCTTTTGGTCTATTATTTTTATACGTTGGGCCGGACTCAGTCTTTGGACCTCATCCGTAAGGATGGAAATGGTTCCGCCTAATTCGAGGATAAGGGATGTGTGTCTTTCGATTATCTCCCTTAGGCGTTCTTCCGGATCCTTAATGCACGTGCAGGGATCTATCACTTGATTATGCAGGTTTTGCATTCCGAATTCAATGATGGAGAGTAGCAGTTCGTTTTTTCCTTTAATGTAATAGTACAAACCTGCCTTCGTCAGTTTTAGCTTCTTAGCGATGTCATTCATAGAGGTCGCGTGGTACCCCTTTTCTTTGATAAGATTTGCGGCAACCCTAAAAATCTTGGCTGCTCGCTTTTTCGATTTGGAGCTATTCGGTGCGTTTTGACTGGCGATTATTTTTTTCATCAATGACTGTATGGTTATCGACTAGAGCCTAGGTCAAGAAGGATAAGTGACTGGCAAGTTTATGGTTGATTGATTTTTCGAGAGTTCAAGCTTGAATTCTACCGTACGGTCGGTAAAAATAATAAATAGATTATGAGAGAAGCTGTTTTAGTTGCCACCGCCCGAACACCGCTTGCAAAGTCGTTTCGCGGATCGTTGAATATGACACGACCTGATGACATGGTCGCCCATTGCATTACCCATTGTCTTGAGAAGGCTCCGGGACTCGATCCTGTGGATATCGAGGACGTTATAATCGGCTGCGGGACGCCCGAGGGGACTCAAGGAATGAATGTGGCGCGCGTCGCCGTCGTTCGTGCCGGACTCCCGTGCAGCGTCGCTGGTACGACGGTAAACCGATTTTGTTCGTCGGGCTTACAGTCTGTCGCCATGGCGGCGCACGAAATCCTATTAGAAGGAGCGGATGTCGCGATTGGAGGCGGAGTGGAAAGCATCACCGAGATCGCCAGGTCGAAATCCGAACCCAATCCTTGGGTCGCTGAAAATTTCCCTGGTATTTATATGGTGATGGGGGATACGGCGGAAGTGGTGGCAAAACGGTACAAGATTTCCCGTAAGGCACAAGACGAGTATTCGTTAGCGAGTCAACAACGTACCGCCAAAGCGCAGGCCGAGGGATTACTGGATGAGGAGATTGCCCCCATGCACGTGACTCGAGCCATACTCGATAAGAAAACCGGTGAGGTCGTTGGGACGGAGGAGCACGATTTGGTGCGCGACGAGTGCAATCGGCCGGACACTACACTTAAAGGCTTGCTCGGCTTAAAACCTTATTTTGATCGAGACAGTGGGGAGGGAAGCATTACTCCAGGAAACGCCTCTCAGATGTCGGATGGGGCTTCTGTGAATTTATGGATGTCTCGTGAAAAAGCGGAATCTTTAGGACTAACGCCGAAAATTGCCTTCCGTGGGTTTGCAGTCGCCGGTTGTGAACCCGATGAGATGGGAATTGGTCCCGTATATGCGATTCCGAAGCTTTTGAAACGCCATGGGCTTGCGGTAGACGACATTGGCTTGTGGGAGCTAAATGAGGCCTTTGCTGTTCAAGTGATCTATTGCCGCGATCAGTTGGGAATCCCAATGGAAAAATTGAATGTTAACGGCGGCTCGATAGCTATCGGCCATCCGTTCGGCATGACTGGTTCACGACTCGTTGGAACGATATCCAATGAAATGCGACGACGCGATGTTCGTTATGGCGTTGTCACTATGTGCGTTGGCGGTGGCCAAGGTGCAGCGGGATTGTTCGAATTGTGTAGTTAATCGGGAAATAGAATCATGGCGACCGTTAATCGAAAAATAGTCCTGGCTTCACGACCGGAAGGTATGGTCTCGGAGGAAAATTTCCGGCTTGAAGAAGAAACCGTTCGGGAGCTTGAAGACGGAGAGGTCCTGCTTCGGACTTTATATTTGTCAGTCGATCCTTACATGCGAGGTCGTATGAGCGATCGAAAATCTTATGCGGATCCTGTAGGAATTGGTGAGGTCATGACCGGAGAAATCGTCACTCGGGTTGAGCAGTCTAAGAATTCAAAGCACAAAGTCGGCGACGTCGTAGCGGCTCGCCTCGGATGGCAGGAGTATGCGATTTCTCACGGAGAGGGTTTGCGAAGGATCGATCCTTCTCCTGCCCCGATTTCCTCAGCCTTACACGCTTTGGGAATGCCGGGAGAAACCGCTTACTTTGGACTGCTCGATGTCTGTGAAGCCAAGAAAGGCGATACGGTTGTTGTATCGGGTGCGGCGGGAGCAGTCGGTTCAGTGGTTGGGCAGATTGCTAAAATCAAAGGCTGTCGAGCGGTTGGAATTGCGGGTAGTGATGAAAAGGTGAAATGGATCACCGAAGAACTCGGTTTCGATGCGGGCATCAATTACAAAACGTCTGAACACATGGTTAAGGATTTGGCGAAACATTGCCCCGATGGTATCAATTGCTATTTTGATAATGTGGGTGGCCCAATCACTGATGCCGTATTTCCATTGCTGGCCCTGAATTCACATATCGCCATTTGTGGCCAGATATCCATGTATAATGCAGACAAAGCTGAACAGGGACCGAGATTCTTGTGGAACCTGATTACGACACGCGCCACAATCAAAGGTTTTCTAGTTTTTGATTACTTCGACCGCTTTCCGGAAGCAATGAAGGACCTCACAGAGTGGGTGGTATCAGGAAAAATCAAATACAAGGAAAATGTCATCAAAGGAATCGAAAATGCTCCCAAAGCGTTTATTGGTCTTTTCCACGGTGAAAACATCGGAAAGCAACTCGTGCATATTTCAGATTAATCAAAGGACATGTCTGAATTTCCAGATGTCGACCTAACCGAACTGCCCAAGACAGTTGAAGGGCAGGTTCTGGAAAGCTACATCGACGTGATGGGGCACATGAACGTGGCCTGGTACACGCACTTTTTTAGCCAGTCGATGCTTGGGCTTTATCATCACATGGGTTTTGAACTGGATAATGTAGCTGGGAGCAGTACGGGTAGTTTTGCTCTGGAGACACATGTTCGTTATTTCAGAGAGGTTCGGCTAGGGGAACAAGTTGAAATATATAGCCGATTCATTGCTCGAAACGAAAAGCGCGTTCACGTTATGAACTTTATGTGGAATAAGTCTCGAAAGCAAATCTCTGCATCGTTCGAAGTGGTGAGCATGAGTATGGATATGGCCGAGCGAAAACCGACGCCCTTTACAGTAGATGTAGGAATTCAAATGGATTCAATGGTAGCCGCTCACAAGAAACTCGACTGGGAAGCGCCGCTTTGTGGAGTGATGGGCGTCAGATGATCTACAGCTATAAAATTGAACAGATCAAATCCATATTGTGGTGCCCACCTTTTCTTTATGGCCAAGAAATATAAAGGGGGTATCGCTGAGGGTTCACCTTTCCCCGAAAAACATAAGACAGCTCGATGAAATCCACCGACGAAACGAAAATAAGAAGTAAGATACTTGGTAGAATGTCAGGGAAGGTAGCCGTAATTACCGGTGCCACAAGTGGAATCGGAGAGGCAACCGCTGAGATTTTTGTGAGGGAAGGCGCTAAAGTAATCCTAGCGGGACGCTCTGAAGAAAAAGGAAACGCGATCGCCGATCGTTTGGGAGAGAATGCGGTCTTTTATAGGACAGATGTCATGGAAGAGTCTGACATCAAATCCTGTATTAATGCGGCTGTCGATAAATTTGGCCGATTAGACTGCTTGTTCAATAACGCTGGGGGACTCTCAAAAGGTACATTGGATACGGTTACCAAAGACGATTTCGATTATAGTATGAATCTTTTGCTTGGTAGCGTTGTATTCGGAATCAAATACGCAGCGTCGATAATGAAGGAGCAAAAATCGGGCTGCATAATTAACAATTCTAGTATCGCTGGAATTCGCACAAACAATGGCATGTATTTGTATAGTGCTGCCAAGGCGGGAGTGACTCACTTGACCAAGATAGCCGGGGAGGAACTGGGACCTTGGGGAATACGAGTGAATTCTATTTCGCCGGGTGCCGTAGCGACACCTATTTTTTGGGGAGGCTCAGAGCGTGCCCGAACTCTGGAGGATGAGGAGAATGCGAGAAAACTGGAGAAATTGACTCAAAATCTGGCCAATGCCACCGCAATAAAAAAGGCGGGTTTACCCGAAGATATAGCCTACACGGCACTGTTTTTAGCTAGTGATGAAGGTACATACATTTCGTGCCAAGACATCGTAGTTGACGGGGGCAGAACGGCGATGTTTCACGAACCGCCGCGTCCAGGAAAGCCCTAGGGTATGGCGGAAAATCTCCATACGCCATCTGTCTCTTCTCGTTGGATCGCGTTGCTCGCTTCTAGTAAGTCTAGATGAGCCAGCGTTTCAGCAATCGCGAAGGTGGATTGGTGGGTATTCAACTCACCTAAACGAAAAACGGCTTGGCTTACGCCATCCACCGATATGCCAGCTGCCTGCTTCACCGCTTCTAATGTAGTGCCTAGTCTTTCATCGTGGTGTGTCGTCAATTCAATGATACGTTGTTGCCAGTCGCCTATCAGCCACTTGTGACCGGGGTAACCGACACGCACGTCGAAATTGCGTAGTAGGGCTAGCGAATCGAGGTAGCGCTGCAGTACCCCAGGCTTTGTATCTTGCCAATAGCCGATGTTGGGTGTGATCTTCATCATTAATTGATCGCCGCTCAAAAATAGACGGTCGACCGAATCGTAGAAGATAATCTGCCCGTCCGCGTGGCCTGGGGCATGGATTACGTTCCATTCGCGGTTTCCCATCTTGATTATGCCTGTAGGCGAAATCGGAGTATATTTAGGGTGGGGCAAGGTTTTGGCTCCTGTGCTTTTCGTCCCATCGGCAATCGCGTGCGCGTATGCGGGCGAAATACCCGCTAATATAAAATGAGCCGTCATTGCGTCGATCGACTTTTCTTCTTTTTGCCCACCCCAAAGCGCTAAGAATTTTTGATGGTCATCTGTTGAGATGAAAACCGGCACTTGTTTTTCAGCAAGGCTGAATCGCTCCTGGAGCCAGCCGGCCAGCCCAAAATGATCTGGGTGGGCATGGGTCACAACAATCTGAGCCACATCAGTCAGGCCGATTTCCAACTCTGAAAACGTCGACTCCCACAGCATGCGAGCGTCTGAAATGTTCAGGCCCGTATCCACCAGCGTCCAGCCCGCGTCTCCCTCGATTAAGTAGACATTGACGTGGTCAAGAGCGTAGGGCAATGGCAGGCGGAGTTGCCAAATATCGTCTTCTAGTTTGCTTAGAGGGCGTTCTTGCGACTTCCAATTTTGTTCGTTAAACATGGGGGGAAGGGTGGTAGGATTAGATTAAAGAGATTGTTTTCCTATCTCTCAATTCTTCTTTTTCAACGCTACTTTGTTAAATTTATTTCACACGGATTTGTCCTCAATTTGAATTGAGAATTAAGTACTAAACGTACAGAATCTAACTGGAGGTATCCACTGGAAATAGACAATCATATTGGGGCAGGCACCTTTGCTTTCAGGTCAAGCGACTCAAAGAGGAAATGGATACTTATGTATCCCCATCCGCAGATAGGCCGGTTGTCCCGCTCAGGTCTGAGTTTTTAGCTCTTGCTTTTTTGGATCCGGACCTAGGCTTGGATAGGCGTGAGGGCTCCATTTTGACTTGATGCCCAAGTCGTTGCCTTCGCGTTGCCAACCTTCGGACTTTCGGCGAGGCTGGATCAACCCCATTATGGGTAACGAATTCACATTGTCCCGTATGGGTTCTTCACCGTGTGTGGTTTCAGCCCTAATTGAGTAATCGGTTTCTGCAACGTCGATACGGGAGAGCGTCTCTGTTTGCCTTCGCGATAAATTCCACCGACAGCGATATCTGGATACATTTTTTCCATAAGCGCCTGCAAATCCTGTTGGTGCATCATGCCGCTTTCGCCAGTGGCTACTAGATTGTATCGCTCGCAGGCCTATACCTCGTATCCGTGTTCGACGAGATTCTTAACGATGTGCGACCGATATAGCCGCCTGAACCGGTTACGGCTACTGGACCATCGGCGGGCGTGACGGGAGAAGTGTCGGCTTTGCTCATAAGCGAATTCTGTATTCATTAAGTTAAACAATTATCGGACATGCAGAGATCTGGCCATCATCTCGCTGCCTTTTTTAGCAAATCCGGTGCGGAGCTTAGAGACTGTCCAATAAGTCGAATATTTTGTAGGGGCGTCGCTAGCGGCGACCGCATCGTTAGAGTTCTAGCTACTTGAGCGGTCGCCGAAAGCGGCGCCCCTGCATCAGAAATCTATATAATCCGAATTATTAGACACTCTCTCAGAGGCAACGACTCAGTCGCCCCACCATGTCTCTTCTGGACGAAGGTTCGCTTTGAGGTAGTCCTGGTTCATTTGCATTAAGCCCGGTGTTCGGGGAACATCGATATAACTGTCCGTCACAACCACCGGCTCGACACCCATCAACTCGGTACCTTGTCCTTTATCTATGGCGTTTTCGAGAATAACAAAATTCTGGGTAGATGCAGCGAATTGAACGCTGGCCATCAGTAGCGGGTAGGCACCCAAATTGTGCAGAGCGACTGGAATTCGGTATAGTGCTGCCAAGTCAGCTATTTTCCTCGCGCCGGTGATGCCGCCACAAAATGCCAGATCAGGATGGAGAATGTCCACCGCCTGATTCTCAAGAAACGGCAGGAATCCCTTCGGCATCTCCACTTTTTCGCCGTTCATTATTGGGATGGGCGATTGTTGTTTCAAGGCCTTCCAGCTTTCAGTATAACCTGGAGGCAGCGGATCTTCGAGCCAAAGAACTTCCGATGGCGCGACCGCCCTCGCGATCCCGACTGAACTGGGCAGGTCAAATTCGCTGTGGGCGTGGGCGATCAGGTCGTAGTCTGGACCTAATGCTTCGCGAACGTTATCAAACCCCATTCGAAGCCTTCTCAAATCTCGTGGTGTCAACATTGGTATTTCCCGCTCGAGGCGATCCAAGCCAAACACGTGGTTAAACGACATTTTGATTGTGGACCAGCCACGTGGGTTCGCCCTTATCTTGTCCGCCCAATCGCTAACATTCGTCTTATCTAGCATGTCCGTTGGCTGATCGTCATGGTAGAGCTTAATCTTATCGCGGAAGGGTCCGCCCATGAGCTCACAGACTGGAAGGTTCAGAACCTTGCCGGCAATGTCCCACAAGGCCATATCGATGCCGCTGAAAACACTCCCTTGGGCCATCAGGTTGTGTACCTGGGAGCTCATTTTGTAATAGTGTTTTTCAATGGCTAACGGATCCTGGCCAACCAGGTAACCTTTGATCGGTTTATTCCCGGTATTCACCCAGGACCGAAAGATATCGCCCGTGGCGCCGGATTCACCGTACCCGGAGATGCCGGCATCCGTTTCCACCTTCACCAGAGTCTTCCACTGGTCCTTTAGTACAATGCCCTTAATGTCAGTAATCTTAATCTGGTTTCGCGCTGACTTAGCCAGGAGGTTGTAGCACGACATCCATGCGCCCGCAGGAAGGGCCAAAGCAGCTCCCAAAAATTGTCTTCGGTTCATTCATCGAAAATAGGGTGGCAGGCACTCCAGTGTCAATCTAAAATTCTACCGAACGGTAGGTAATTACTTAGGTTGAGTGAATAAATAGATCGCCCTTGACCAGTACTTGATCAAGCGTCTATAAATGATAGGTAATATGTTATTGTTTATGAACTATATTAAACGTTATAAGAAGGCGGAAAACATGTTTTTACTAAGACTAAATCGCAGCATGTGTGTGGGGGTTGCACTGGCCTTTGCATTAGTTTCACAAGGTTACGCGCAGTTAATGATGTACTCGGCAGACCAACGGATTGAGTTCACGAGCGCCTGGGAAGGGGAACGTTTTCCCGACGGTCGTCCCAAAGTGCCCGATTCGATTCTCAAGCGGATGAAGACTGTGAGCGCGGAGGAGGCTTGGGGC
>Ga0315321_10000084_pt1 | contig 53858 bp, 42 predicted proteins | sample M180m21515metaG_FD_203464 | JGI IMG/M metagenome (GOLD analysis project Ga0315321, IMG submission 203464) | Ammonia-oxidizing marine archaeal communities from Monterey Bay, California, United States - M1 80m 21515 | ecosystem: Environmental > Aquatic > Marine > Intertidal zone | place: USA... | reverse complement strand
TACTGACGGGGCATTGGTGGCATCATGTCGGAGCATCTTCCACTGTCCGCTACTCATCGCCTACGTTCGGCGAAAGGATGCGTAAGGCTGGCTACCGCACCTTGATGACGGGAAAATGGCATGCGGGCCAGACTCCTTACCAGCGAGGATTCGATCGCTACTACGGCTTAACCGATGGTTGCTGCAACTTCTGGAACCCAGGCAATGCGAGAGGCGACGAACCAACTCCTGCACGCAAAAAAGTACGCCGATGGGCGATTGACGACAAGGAATTTACTCCATTCACGCCAGAGGCCCCAGACTTTTACACAACGGATGCGTTCACGGACCACGCTATCGAATACCTCGATCAATATCAGAACGAAACCCAACCTTTCTTGCTTTACGTCGCTTACACAGCACCACACTATCCTCTTCACGCCAGCGAAGCAGACGTCTCAAAATACCGAGGAAAATACAAGAGTCTCGGCTGGGATCAGTTACGCAAAAACAGGTACGCGAGACAGCAGGGAATGAACATTCTGCCAAACGGTGCAATTCTCTCGCAGCGTGATTCATCCATTCCGGCATGGACTTCCATCAAGGAAAGTGACACTGATTGGTGGGATCTACGGATGGCAACTTACGCTGCCATGATTGATCGAATGGATAGGAACATTGGGAGGATTCTCGAAAAGCTTGAAGAGACGGGCCAAGCTGACAACACCGTGATCTTCTTCTTATCGGACAACGGTGCATGCAACGACTCGGCAGATCGCTCGACAATAAAAGGAACGATGCCTTGGGAAGTGACTAGCTACTTAACTCAAGGTCGCCCTTGGGCCAACGCATCCAACACTCCCTATCGCCAATACAAGACAACGGACTACGAAGGCGGAACCCGCACTCCCATGATTGCTCACTGGCCGGGAAAGATCGCGCGAGCATCCATGACTGACCATCCCGGCCACTTGATTGACTTCACCCCCACGATGCTCGATTTAGCGGGAGTGGAAATTGAATCAACCCTGCCAGGTCAATCGTTGGTGCCAGTCCTGAAAGGAAAGCAACTGTCGCGTCGCTGGCCGCTGTTTTGGCAATTCGGCAAGTCGCAAGCGATCCGCGACAAAGACTGGAAATTGGTCAAGCATGGATCAAAGGACTGGGAATTATTCAACCTCGAAAGCGATCCCACGGAGACCAAGGATCTGGCATTCAGACACCCCAAAAAGGTATCCGCCATGGCGGACCAATGGAAAGTTTGGTGGAAGCAGAAATCCAGCAAAGAGTGACAAACCCTGCTATTCAAATTCCGCGTGAACACAGACAAACGCTCGCTTCATTCCCAGCAGCAGGTCAACCCAATCCGGACAGACGAGCATCCTGCGATGCTTCAATCGTTTTCAGGATCAACTCGACAACACAAGCCGCGAGCAAATGCCACTTGTCTGGCATCGCTCACTCGACGCCATCAGGAACTTTGTCGTTACGATTGCGCCGATGAAGGTACATTTTGATCGGGACTTCACCAAACGCCAGATGATCTCGCAGCACACCCAGTAGATAACGTCGATAATCTTTGCCGAATGCCTTGGGCTCTCCGCACATCAGGACAATGGTTGGCGGTTCAGTCGACACCTGTGTGGCGTAGTAGATTTTGGGGCGACGGTTTTGATACAGCGGAGGTTCATGTGCATCCATGGCCGCCTTGATCAAGCGATTCAAGACCCCAGTTGAAACGCGTTCACGCGACTGCTTGAACAACATGGTCGCGTGGTTCAACAGCGTTTTGACGTTTTTGCCAGTTTGGCCTGTAATGAAAGCGATGGGGGCATACGACAATGTTGAAAATTGTGAACGCAGGTAACTGACCCATCGATCCGTGGAAACGGAACCATGCAACATGTCCCATTTATTGATCACAAAGATGCACGGTTTGTGATTTTCCATCACGTACCCCATCAACTGCTTATCAACTTTACTAATCGTTTCCGTTGCATCAAAGAACATCAGTACGACGTCGGCACGACGCACACCACGTTGCGCTCGATGCATTCCGTAGTATTCGAGGTCAGTTCGCTGACTTTTGCGTTTACGTAATCCTGGCGTGTCAATCGCAACGAAGGTTTGTCCATCGATCTCAAAATGCACATCAACACTATCGCGAGTGGTTCCCGGCACCTCACTGACAATCATTCGTTCCGATTCGGCCAGCGTATTGACGAATGTGCTTTTACCAACATTCCTACGACCAACGATCGTCAACTTCATCTGTGGAGTGGTGACGGTCTCATCAACAGGATCAGGCAAGCGGTCAACAATCAATTCCAGTAAGCGATCACGATTTCGGTTCTGCGTGGTGCTGGTGCACAGCACATGCCCGCGTCCCAGTTTATGAAACTCATCGGACTGAATTTCCTGATGTTCTTGATCGGTTTTGTTGGCGACAAGGATCACAGGTTTCTCCACGCCCCTGAGGCGTTCAGTGACCATTTCATCGAGCGGCATCAAACCCGTTTGAATGTCGACCACCAACAGAATGACATCAGCGGCGTTAATAGCCAATTCAATCTGCTGCCGCACGTCTGCTGTCAGGTTATCTTCATCTTCGACACCCATTCCGCCTGTATCGATCAATTCGAAATAGCGTTCATTGGCTTCGATCAAGGTTGTCATGCGATCCCGGGTCACCCCGGAATGATCATCGACGATGGCCAACCGACGACGCGCCAGCCAGTTAAAAACGCTGCTCTTGCCGACATTTGGACGTCCGACGATGGCGACTTGGGGGACTGGCATGGAAGGCTACTTGAAACAGAAATGCTCGTTGGACATGCTGCAAAATCGACCAAAACGAGGCCAACCCAACACGAGCAAGAGGAAGAAATGAACTGACCGAGGATGCATTGCCCCGGTACACAAGCGAGTTATCCGATTGACACCCCACTCACTTTCAGGGCTCGCAGAATCGGCAAACACAACGGGAAAGCGTAAACACAGCAAGGCAAATGGGATAGTCCTGTTTCCGTGCTTGACGGTTTCAACTGCCCAACCAGAGGTGCTGACCATCGTCGCTGCCCCTCCCAAACCGCAAACATTACGCATGATGCCCCGCTCGCACGATAGACGGCTTGCCCGATACAATCTGAGCGGACATGGAATCTGTCGGCGTTTGCCGCTTCCGATCGGCTCGGCAGCCAGATTCAGACCATTTCGCAGCGGAATGCTCATGAATACCTTCAGCGAATCGACCAATCAACAATCAGCGGATGACGTATCCGAGCAGCCAGCCGCGGAACCGCAGAATCCGAACGCGTCCTCGAGTTCTGAATTGCCCCAGCCGATTGAGGGTTCGCATGCCATCGAGCCTTTAGACCCCCATCAGACCGCCGCGGAAACTGCAGCTTTGGCGGCACATTTGCAACGCGCCGGGGTGATGTGGCTGCCTCGACCTGACGTACAGTCGACCGAACTGTTTGTCACACGCTTCTCCGTTCCCGACACACTGCTGCCAACGTCATCCGGCACGAGCACAGGAGAACCGAACTCAACGCAGCTGGGTGTAGGGCAGACCGGTGCTGGAACCGGATCAAGCGGAAACGTTGCTCCGGCTAACGATCACGCAGGAACCTCGGCTACAGGAACCTCGGCTACAGGAACCTCGGCTACAGGAACCTCGGCTACAGGAACCTCGGCTACAGGAACCTCGGCTACGCGGGTCAACAACAGTTCAGGTCCAAAGCCACCTCCAACTCGTGACACTCCCAATCGCCCTCCCGCCAGTCGCCCCGCATCAAGACTTGAAGGTGTCTCCGCCATTCATGCGACAGCAGGCGATTACCCAAGTGACGCGCTGCCTCCAGAGCAACGCACACTACAACTGACACAGTTGGAAGAAGCGGTTGCATCGTGCACGCAGTGCGCGGCACTGGCTAACTGCCGCAACAAGACCGTGTTCGGAGAGGGCAACACAAGTCCCCGGATCGCCTTTTTCGGTGAGGGACCGGGTGAAGAAGAGGATCTGAGCGGACGACCGTTTGTGGGAAGAGCCGGTGAGTTGCTTACAAAAATGATAGAAGCCTGCACGCTCCAACGTGACGATGTCTACATCCTCAACACGATCAAATGCCGGCCGCCGGGTAACCGCAACCCCGAAGGAGATGAGATTGCAAACTGCCGTTCCTATTACCAGCAGCAATTTGATTTACTGAGGCCCGAATACATTGTCTGCCTAGGTGCTGTCAGTGCCCAAGAACTCTTAGGGACGAAACTGTCGGTTGGCCGACTACGTGGAACGCTGCACCGCTACTTTGCAAGCAAAGTACTTGTGACCTACCACCCAGCGTATTTGCTTCGCAATCCGGCAGCCAAAAAGGCTGCGTGGGCTGACCTGCAACTCCTGATGCGTGATGCTTGCATCCAAATACCAAAGCGTTAGGCGGGGGTGTCCATCCACGCTTTAAATTTTTTATTTTGTAGATTGTTATCAATCTGGTTGTGACACGCCGTATTCGCTCTTGACCGTTTTGTTCAGATGGGAACAATTTGCCCACGGTGAAGCAAGGATTGCTCACTCGCAGTGGTGGAACCGCTGCTGAAGCGAACGACACGATGTGCAGGGAGGCCATCATGCACCACGGAATCCAACGTTCCGAAGTCTCGGATACGAACAGCGTTTTTCCAGCCAAGGCAAAATCACTCATTGATTTGGCGACTGGCAAATTTCCCGGCAGTGACTTGGCAGTAGCCAGCCAACCGTTCTTGGCGGCCAGCACGCCGACGTTTTCACTACGTGCATTGCTATCCGATGCCCGCTTCTTTGCTGCTGATGACATCGAGTTCGATTCGATCGCTGAGTCATCAGCAACAACGTCTACTGGTGAATTGGTTGTTTACCGACTTGGCCAAGACAATCCCTCACGCGTGATTGCAGACGCGTTGGCCCGCGGCGCCTGCGGCATTCTGACGGAGCAGCTTTTGCCATGTCCGTTGCCCCAGTGCATTGTGGGTGACATGGAAGTAACTCTGGCAGAAATAGCGGCCCAACAAACGGGTCGTCCAGACCGGCAGATGTTAACGATCGGCGTGATTGGCTCTGCAGGGAAGACGACCACCTCCCTGCTGGTTTCTGCCTTGCTACGATCCGTCTCCATCCGCACGGCTTATCAAACCGACTTGGGCGAGAGTGACGGTGTCGTGCAGTCCACGTCCAACTCATCCATCCCGAATAACCGAGAACTTGTGCATTGGCTAGCGGAAGCCAAAGACAGCCAATGCAAAGCCGCGGTCATTGAAATGTCTGAAACGGAAGCACGCCACGGAAACTACGATGCGATTCAATTCGACATCATTGTCATCTGTGGAACAGCAACCAGTACGGACGACTATGGTCCATCAGGCCTGCAATGTAGTCTTGAGCGACTGGCAGACGACGGGGTTGTGATCGCATCTGCTGATGAGCCGAGTGTCATTCGCGAACTGCAGAACCACGACGTCCGCACTTTGACCTATGGAATTCACAAGAACGCAGACGTCACCGCACAAATTTTTGATCAGTCTGACGGCGTCAGCACTTTATTGCTGACACATCAAGACTCAACCACGATCATGGAAACCTGCCTGTGTGGTTACGCCATGGCCGCCAACCATGCTGCAGCAGCCGTAGTCGGCCTGCTGCTTGCAGAGCCGCTCGAGCGAATTGCCGAAAGCCTGAGTCAGTTGCGTACCGTTCCTGGCCGCAGCCAGCGAATGGTAGAGCACGGCAAGCCAACGGTTGTGATCGATGCTGGCGGCACCCCGGCACGAGCCGTCGAAGCGATGCGGCCCTGCCGCGACATGAAAGCGGGTGGAAAGCTGTGGTGCATACTGGTACTGGATGCTGCAGCTGACGCAGACACACTATCACGATACGGAACGCAGTTGGAACGTTTTGCGGATCAAGCGATCATCACTGCAACCGACCAGTCCCGCTCGGGCTTCCTCGCAGCATCCCATAACGTTCTCGATGGTGTTAAAAAGTGTGCGAGCTTCCGATTAGTGGCAAATCGACATCGAGCCATTGAATGGGCCGTGACCGAAGCCGCTGCCGAAGACACGGTTCTGATCATTACAGGCGAGCGAGGACTAACCGCCCACGCACAACGTACTGACTTGGCGCGGATCGAAGAGTGCGTTGAGAGCTCGCGAAATTGCGTTGACGAAGTCGACACTGAGTTGAAGCCCAAGCTAAGCATTTTTGGACTTTAAACAACCATTTCCACCCGTATTTTGTCTGCATTTCCACCCGTATTTTGTCTGGCAGAATGCGGGTGCGATGGAAAGCAAAACGCCTTACCGGCGTGATTCTGAATGCACCTCAGGGTGACGTCACGACGCAAGGCAGTGCACCATCAATGCCTGCCACTCTAACCACTGTGCCAGCATGCACTTTTGATACGCATCACCGTGACTTTTTCTAACAGCACGACTGCACTCATCGACGAAGTCAAAGGGATCCGCATAAGTTCCCTCGCTCAGCTCGGGCAATTGCTCGAAAATCGGGTGATCACCGACTTTGCGAAACCAATATTTAGAATTACCAAAATCACCTTCTCGCCGGTGCATGATCCCGTGCCAAAAGCTTCCATTGCGGCAAGGTAGATCTTGACTGATCGAGTGACTTCTTTCCAAATTGCCCGCCAATAGCCAAAGCCCGGAGAGACCGAGAGCAGCTTGCGACTTGGATAGAACGGCTGTCTCCCCAATGTTAAAAACAAGGCCGGATTCAGAGATTTGAGCATCCAGCAACAGTTCTGTGAGTTGCTTTGCCACCGTTCCTTCCCCAAGATCGGGCATCTCCGCTGCAGCAATCGCTGCGATCAGTTTTGACGGCAAACTGGCGAGTTCGTTGTGGGCAAATGAGTCAAGTTGAGGCATTCAAACATCTTCCATTGGCAAAAATACGGCAAATCGTGGCCAAACAATCCTGTCGGAAGCTGATTCAGACAGATCGCGAAGGCTACCGACCCAGAACCTCCATTGCTAGACTACACTCTGCAGAGAACGTGCTTCCGGAGTTGAAACGGGGTACGTCGATTCAGGTTGCAACCACATCCTGCCGATCGGCCGCCCGCAAACTCGCGTGAAATGTGAGCAATCGCAGATCTGAATCGCGTTGCCCCATTTGAGAAATGGGGGAAGCAGAAGTAGAAGTAGAAGTAGAAGTAGCGGAGCACGGACTTTCCAGCATCCAAGCCGGAGATTCCACAAACGCTTGCTTGAACGCACGCGACTACCGAATTGACCAGTTTTTATCCTTTCTCCACCTTTTCGACGAAACTGATGAGCAGCGGCGACCCAGCCCCAACGGACGGCCAAGACCCCACCGACGCAGCAACTCCCCCAGCCACAGTTGCTTCTGAAGCCACAGTTGCTTCTACCGCACCTGAGCCACAAGCCGTCGAAGCTTCGGCACAGGACAGTGCTGGTAGAGCAGAAGTTGCTGCCGCGCCATCTGAAATACCCCCACCGGCAGCCGATACCAAATCTGCGAGTCCTCTAGCCAAGCGAGATCGTGTTGCCGGCCCGCTGGCAGCGAGGGGCTTGGGAATCGCCAAGCCAGCATCACCCTCTGTCAGTACAGAAGAGCTAGAAGCAGCTGACCAAGCTGCTTCGGAGCAGTCCGGCAAAGGGAATGCAGGGAAAAAGTCGAAGCCAAGGCCAAGGTTGGCGGGTGACAAGCCCAGGCCCAAACGCCCCCAGCAAGCACCGACCAGCAAAGTTGCGATACCGAACGCTCGCCACGCACTTCCTGATGACATTCAGGCGGAATTGGATGCGGAACTTGCCGCAACTGATGTCGAAGCCATGCTCAGTGGGCCAGCGGGAATGGCCAACCGATCCGAACCACTGACCGAAGGTGCAAGCGTTCAGGGTCAAGTGCTAAAGATCCACGATGACAATGTCTTCATCGCACTCGGCGGTCCTGACGAGGGTGTGGTCGCCTTTGATCAATTCGAACAGGAGCCAGCCATTGGCGACTCCGTAGAAGTGTTGATACGAGGTATCAGCCGCGAAGACGGCCTGTATGCACTTGGGCTTCCCGGTAGCGCGATCGAAGCTTCCGATTGGGAAGACATCGACGAGGGTTCCGTTGTTGAGGTCACGGTGACCGGAAGCAATTCAGGCGGTTTGGAGTGCAAAGTTGGTGGTGCCAAGGGTTTCATTCCCATCAGCCAGATCAGTGAGTACCGAGTCGAAGACACAAGCGAATTTGTCGATCAGAAGTTTCGCTGTGTTGTCACGGAATCAAGCCAAAAGCGAGGCAACCTCGTTTTGAGTCGCCGTGCGATTCTCGAGCGTGAACGCGAAGAGAAACGCAAAGAGCAGCTCGAACAAATCGAAGCTGGTGACGAATTACAGGGCATCGTTCGTACCATCAAGGACTTTGGGGCTTTCGTCGATCTAGGTGGACTCGATGGATTGATCCACATCAGCAAACTCAGTTGGGATCGGGTCAAGCATCCAAGCGAGGTGCTTGAGATCGGCCAGCAAGTCACCGTGAAGCTAGACTCCGTTGACAAAGAGACCGGTAAGATTTCTTTGTCATACCGCGATCTACTAGAAAACCCCTGGGACACCGCCGAGCAGGAATTCGAAGTGGGCTCGGTCCACAAAGGGACTGTCACTCGCGTCGCAGCGTTTGGTTGCTTCGTAAAACTTACAGCCGGAGTTGAAGGGCTGGTTCACATCAGCGAACTGGCGCACCATCGGGTTTCCAAAGTGGGTGCTTTTGTCAACGAAGGAGAAGAAGTCGAGGTCAAAGTGTTGAGCTTTGACCGCGACGCTCAAAAAGTGGGTCTGTCGATCAAGGCAGCTCAACAGGCACCGGTAGACCCGACCAAACAAAAAGATAAGGAAGAGGTTGAGGAACCACCTCGCGAAGTGGCCGTCAAGGCTTCGCACACGGGACCACTGAAAGGCGGCAACAATCAGGACACTGGTGGGTCGCAATTCGGACTCCGCTGGTAAGTCAGAATCCCGAGCAATCCACTTCCGGTCTCCCCAAAGGGGTGGGGTCAGGTTTTGTCGTTAAATTCGGCATAATTGGCACAAACGGAACCCTGAGTGATTAGTCTGCATTAGGTGCACCGGCAACGCGGACAGAGATCGCATGTTGCCGGCCACCGTTTCCCGCACGCGGTACTCCTGCCCAGATGAGGACGTTTGCCGTTGGGATACGTAATGCCCCGCGATGTGGACGCGCCCCATGCATCTGTATTTTTTTCTGCTTGTCGTGCTGTCGTTAAGCTGCGCCTCGTTACCTCCGATCGAGACGTCGCTGGAACGGGCAAGCTTAGCTAGCGGCTGCATGCTCACTGCACTGGTTCTGCTGTGCCATATCGCAGCGAGAATCTGCTCAAAGCAAATCGTTCGCGAGGGGGTGGATCCACGATTCGGATCTGAATTATTAGACCGACAAATGACAGCCTTCCGATGGCTTGGCTTAGGAATCGTGCTGCTGTGCCTCGCAGGCTTTGGGCTTGCTACAGCGACTGTACAGGCGCCCTACCTTCGCAGTTCACTTTTCCTTCAAGCAGTGATCCTGCTAGTCCCCGGTCTCATCATCACGCTGGCAACATGGTCAGCAGAACAGTACTACCGTGGCCTGACAGGCCTTGTCGATAACAGTCCATGGTTGCATGCGACACATCTTTGGCAACGTTTCCGTGGGACAGTCGCGTGGCTTGTCATACCGATCCTGCTTCTGCTTGGGATAACAGACCTGATCACTGGCTTACCACTCGATGATTCATCAGCAACGATCATCACAGCAGCAGTCTTGCTCCTATTCGTCCCGCTAGGCTTACCTTGGCTGATTCGACATCTTTTTAAGACATCGCGAGTGGACAAACCAACTGAGCGTTGGATTGATGAAATCATGATTGCGTCAGGCCTGAAACGCACGCGGATTGTTTGTTGGCACACAGGCAATCGCACATTCAATGCCATGGTCGCAGGTTTTATCCCTCCACTAAGAACCTTGCTAATCTCTGACCGTGCATTGAACGAATTACCTCGCGCCGAGCTTGCTATGGTGGTTCTTCATGAAGCAGCTCACCTTCGACGCTTTCACGTACCACTTCGAATGCTAACGATTGTTCCAGCGTGGCTGTTGGGTGGTTTAATCACACGGTTTGCTGAAGGTCACTCATGGGCAATGACAGCCGGCAGCGGCGTGGCCATCACGATGACCTTAATCACACTCCGCATCGCTGCGATTCGAACGGAACTGGATGCTGATCAGCAAGCTTGCGAGATGGCAGTCGAGATGGCAGATACGGTCGAAGATGTTCCTAACTGCTACCGAGATGCAGCCGGCGCACTTTCTGACGCGTTACTTCGCATCACAGTGGAATCTCCTTCTGCCAGAAAGGCGAGTTGGCTGCACCCCGGAGTATCCCAACGGATTACAAACATGAAGCAGCATGCAACTGAGCAGCATTCCTATGTTAAAAACAGCACCTCGACCGCGGAAACGGCCCCCCTCTTGCACCAAACCTGATTCCGGGAATCCCGCGAAACGGGTGCTTAGTTACCGACAGAGCCGAGTTAGCTCGCTTGTTCAGAATGCCTCGCATTCCTGATAATCTTCCACTTTCTGAACACGGTAACCCCGTCATTTTTGACGTAATTTCCACCGACGGGGACGCCCAGCTTTATCGGTTGCAATCCCTTCGACGCGTTTCATCGGAGAAATGCAGCTGAAACTTGTAAGCCTACGGGGCGATCGATTGGCATCCGATTCAATCGTGTCCCCCATTCACTCAAACACACTGTGGCTTCATAATCCCCCCACGCGGATAACCGGAGCGCTGTTCCGGCTTCCGCAATCAACCAACATCAAATTGCACCGGAGATACATTCATGGGACGCTCGGGAATCATTACGTTCAAAGGAAATCCAATGACGCTGGAAGGCAATGACATTGCAATCGGCGGCGACGCCCCTGATTTCACTGTCCATTACGCTGACGCTGGGATCCAAGCTTTGTCTCTCAGTGACTTGAAGGGAAAGCCTTCGATTATCAGCGTTGTTCCAAGTTTGGATACACCGGTGTGCGCGATCCAGACCAAAAAATTCAACGAAGAAATCGCCTCTCTGGGTGACAACATCAATGCAGTCACTGTCAGTCGTGATTTGCCATTTGCGCAGGCTCGCTTTTGTGGCGCCGAAGACGTCTCGATGCGTACCGCGAGCGATTACCAAAGCCATCAGTTTGGCACTGCATTTGGCGTCACCATCGAGGAACTCAAACTTTTGACTCGTGCAGTCTTCGTATTGGATTCAGAGGGCAAAGTTGCATACAAAGAGATCGTACCGGAAGTCACCGAAGAGCCTGATTATGCGGCTGCCATGGCGGCTTTGCGGATGCTTGCCTAGCCAATTTCTGTCCACCTTACAGGCGGGCAGGCATGTTAAACTGAGCGGTCCGCCATAGCGATCGCGTGCAAAAGAACGACCGTCGCTACGTAGCAAACTACGTGGCGGCGATTTTCGTCCAACCTGCTGGTAAACTAATGTCCAAATTCGTCGTTGTAGCGCTCTACCGATTTGTGCCACTGGATGATTTTGAAGACTTGCAGAAACCGATCCATGATCACATGGTTGAGTACGGAGTCTGTGGCAGCCTGCTGCTAGCCAGCGAAGGCATCAATGGCACCGTGTCTGGAAGTCGTGAGGGGATTGATCGGCTTCTGAAATACCTGAGAAATGACCCACGCCTCAGCAGCCTCGAGGTCAAGGAATCATATTCTGACGGGGCTCCCTTCAAGCGAACACGCGTGCGTCTGAAAAAAGAGATCGTGACCATGGGCGTCGAAGGGATCGATCCCAACGACTCGGTTGGCACCTATGTGGACCCCAAGGATTGGAACGATCTGATCAGCGATCCCGAAGTCACGGTGGTCGACACACGGAACGATTACGAAGTCGCAATCGGTACTTTTGAGGGAGCAGTGAATCCGGAAACCGAATCATTCCGGCAGTTTCCGTCATTTGTCGACGAAGAACTCGACCCACGTAAACATCGTAAAGTCGCGATGTTCTGTACCGGCGGAATACGCTGCGAAAAATCCACCGCTTTGCTCCGGCAGAAGGGGTTTGCAGAGGTTTACCACCTCAGAGGCGGAATTCTTAAATACTTGGAAGAGATCCCAGAAGATGAATCGAAGTGGGAGGGGAACTGCTTTGTCTTTGACAAACGAGTCTCCGTGGGTCACAGCCTGAAACTTGGCGATCATTTGATGTGCTACGGCTGTGGTTGGCCGGTCGATCCGCAACAACAGGATGACACGAGCTTCATTCCGGGGGTCCAATGCCCTCACTGTGCAGATCGGATTACCGATGAGCAACGCGCACGATTTGCAGAGCGACAGCGACAAATCGACCAGGAAAAGGCAGGGAAACAGGGTTAACCGAAAATTCCTTGCTCTGTGGCAGGTTTCTTGGTTTCAGCCGTATTTTGGGAATCCAGCTCGGTCGTTAGAATATCGGCTCCAATCGAACGTTTTTCCATCCGGGAATTTTCATGACAGCTGTAGAACTACCACCTGAGATCGAAGTCAAACTCAACCCCGCAGATCAGGATGAGGATGGTTTCGTCAGCATCTGGAATATCGCCGCAGCCTCCACTGACGGTGATTTGGAGCAGACGCGAGCTCTAGCTGCTCAATTCATGTGCTTTCTATGCAAGCGCAACTGCGATTTTGTTGTCACCAGCATCACCAATGCAGAGTACTTGGACGAGTGGTTTGAGCGTGACAACAAGATTCTTTACGACTGGAATCTGGGAAGCGAGAAGGTCGATGTGATCTCCCAACACGCGGAGGTTCCCTACGAGCCATTCGTGTCGTTTCTTGGAAACCAGAAATTCAACCCAAAGACCAAGTACGCGCCGCGACGCATTGATCGCGTCGAGTGGTTCCAAAATCAGTGGAGCACCGGTTGAACCGATGGGTTCAGAGGTTAGCTTGCTCTGAATAGGGCAAACGCATTGGTAGCGACTGCTAACCAGTGGAGCAACGCGTCGTTGGGCCGTGAAGAGGAGACTCTCTCTCCTCTCGGACAGTTCTGCCAGTTAACTGGGTTCGTGCTGCGATTGGCTGGGCTTGCACGACCGGGCTGCTAATCAACGACCGGGCTGCTAATCAACGACCGGGCTGCTAATCAACGACCGGGCTGCTAATCAACGACCGGGCTGCTAATACTTGCGTCTGGTTACGACGCTTGGTCGTCGGAGCTGATCAAGGTATTGCTGCCGGAGTGCTTTTCAGTTGATCCCCTCAGGGATGTTCTGCGAACGGGAAGATCAAACCAAATCGGCAACGATATCTCGCAACCAAAACATCTCACGAGCGATATCTTCCGACAGTCCTCGCCGCCTCATGGAATGCGGCAGCACGGTCCACGCGTAAGTCTCGACTTCGAGATGTCCGGTGAATTCAGCGGCATGACTCTGATTTAGAAATCTCAAACATTCCAGCGTGTCATCTTGGCTGGTTCGCAAGTGTCCGAAGCGTTCCAAGAAGATTGGCACATGAAAGTGCACGATCCAACGCTGATCTCCACAGGCCGGTATATCTTCGCTCTCAGCGCTTCTCAGCAATTCAGGAAGGTCTTCCGAAAGCTCAAAGCTTCCATCAGCCTTCAATCGCCCCGTTTGATGCAAGTAGCGATCCTCGGCAAACTCACTCAACTGCGCGATTGCTTCGCGTTGGCGCCCCACGGCCATGGAAAGCCAATCAGCGATGATCGCATTGCTCACTTGCACCTTGCCAATCATCACGCCGGCTTTTACCAACCGCGAGAGCACTTCTTCCTGCGACTCCATCATGACAGCAGAGTGACAAATGTCATGACAGACGCCCAAGTAGCGTCGATGTTGTGTTTCAGGAAGCTCTTTTTCAAACCAATCGACAACGTCCTGAGTCGTATCGAGAACGCACCCGGGTTCAGGCTCGATGGCAACGATAATGCGTTTACCGGTCGATTCTTCGAGTTTTTGCAGTTTGGCGGCAAGTTCGCGCAGATTCGCGCCTGCTTGGGCGAGATTCTCTTGGTTCGCGTTCTCGTCTGCCCAAGCGATCGGAAGCGTGCTAATCGATCCGTTCGTTTCAGCCTCTGGAAGCAGCTTCACCAAAATGTCGGCGAGCTGCAGCGTGTACCCCAACCGTTCCGGCCTCCACCACTCGGGCAGGTAAACGCCACGTTTGACGATCGGTTGGTGAAAATTATCGTAGGGGAAGCCATTGATGGTGAAAGCTCGCAGCCGTCTTTCGTCCAGAAACTTCTTAAAACGATCGACGCCATCGCCCAGTTCCCCTGCCGCCTGAGAGGGGATCCAAAGCCCAACACCCAGCTCATCCGAACCGCTGGCGTCCCGCGCGGGAATAGCAAATTCATCCAAATTGCTGCAAATCGAGGCTAAATCGACCCCGGCATGCACATTGGTGCAGTAGCCAATTGTTGCGGAGGATGGGTTCAAATAGGACACAGGTGGAGGCTATTCAGGCGTCAATGGAGGTGGGATAAGATCAATTCGCCCAAGATTCAGAGGTTCAGCTTCAAGCACTGGGCAGCTCAACTAAACTCAATATATACCGGTCGAAAAGAATCCACACCCACCCACACCCCTGCTCTGCTTTCCAATCATGACGTTCGCCCCCTGCTTGAACCGTTTCTGCCTCCTCGCTGCGGCTCTATTTCTGATCTGCCATCTGTCGCCTATCAGTTGCCAAGCCCAGCATTTGCCCAATTCGAAGCACAGTGACCAGCTGGACCGCTTCTTTCAAATCGAAAGTTGGCTACCGACACCCAACGCTCAACGCACTGCCTCGGGAGTGCCGGGTCCGGAGTATTGGCAACAGCGCGCAGATTACGACATCGACATCACGCTCGACGATAAAACGCAAAGATTGAGCGGCGTATCGAGGATCAAATACCACAACAAATCTCCTCACACCTTACGGTACATTTGGGTCCAACTCGACCAGAATCGTTTCCAACCCGATTCTGACTCAGCCATCACGACCACCGCCCCATCGCTCTCACCACGCATGTCATTTCGTGGACTCAACTCGATTCTTGCCCGTTCGGTTTTCGAAGGCGGCTACAAAATTGAATCAGTGACAGACGAAAAACAGAAACCAATCCGGCACTCCATCATCAAAACGATGATGAGGATTGACCTTGATGACCCCCTGATGCCAGGAATGTCGACAAGCTTCGAAATCAGGTACTCACACAACATCGTCAATGCAAAAGTCATCAGGGCTCGCGGTGGATATGAATTTTTTGAAGAAGACGAGAACTACATCTATGAAATCGCACAGTGGTTCCCCCGCGTTGTTTCCTACACCGATTACAAGGGTTGGCAACACAAACAGTTTTTGGGACGTGGAGAATTCACACTTGAACTGGGCGATTACGTTGTCCGGATCACAACCCCCAGCAACATGGTGGTCGCTGCAACCGGTGAGTTGCAAAACGCAAAAGATGTTTTGAAGCCGGAATGGATCCAACGCTTGAAAGAAGCTGAAGCCTCCACGGTGCCACAATTCATCGTGACTCCCGAAGAAGCCAAGGAGAACGAATCCAAAAAAGGCAACCAACAAAAAACGTGGGTCTACAGTGCCAAGAACGTTCGTGATTTTGCTTTTGCTGCCAGTCGTAAATTCATTTGGGATGCAATGGGCGTCAAAGTCGGCGGCAACACCGTTTTGGCAATGTCCTATTATCCCAACGAAGCCGAACCACTCTGGAGTCAGTACAGTACCGAATCGATTGCCCACACGCTCGAAGTTTATGGACGTTATTCATTTGACTACCCCTATCCAGTTGCGATCAGTGTGAATGGTCCAATCTACGGAATGGAGTATCCCATGATCTGCTTCAATGGCCCTCGACCTGAGAAAGATGGAACTTACAGCAAAGCAACCAAGTATGGCCTGATTTCAGTGATCATCCATGAAGTAGGGCATAATTACTTTCCGATGATCGTCAACAGTGACGAGCGTCAATGGACTTGGATGGACGAAGGTCTGAACACATTCCTGCAATACCTGACGGAGCAGGAATGGGAAGAGAATTACCCGTCTCGCCGAGGCGAACCAAGTCAGATCGTGCCCTACATGCGTGGAGGCAATCAGCGCCCAATCATGACTGGCAGTGAAGAGATCCTGCAGTTTGGCCCCAACGCCTATTCCAAACCGGCCACAGCGTTGAACATCCTCCGAGAGACAATTCTTGGTCGGGAGTTGTTTGACTTTGCCTTTCGTGAATATGCACGCCGTTGGAAATTCAAACGCCCGACCCCCTCTGACTTCTTCCGATCCATGGAAGATGCGTCCGGGGTCGATCTTGACTGGTTCTGGCGAGGCTGGTTTTACAGCACTGACCACGTGGACCTTGCGATCACCGATCTTGATCTATACATCATCGACAGTGGAGATCCGGACGAATCGGCAGAGCGGAAACGCAAAGAACGCGATGAAAAAGAGCCAACGATGTCAGTTGAACGCAACGAAGAACTGAAACGACGCATCGATTGGCAGCCAGGCCTCAAGGACTTTTATAACAGCAGCGACTATGACGAGCTTGCGGTGGAAGAATCAGCACGCAAGTCCTACATGAAGTTCGTTGAGGGTCTCGACCCAAAACAAAAGGCACTATTGAAACGCACCACCAACTTCTACCGTGTCTCGTTTGAGAACATCGGTGGACTCGTGATGCCCATCATTTTACGTGTCCATTACGCCGACAACTCAAGTGAAACACTTAGGATCCCCGCTGAAATCTGGCGTAGCAACAGCAAAGACGTCAGCAAGCTTCTGATCACAGACAAGGAAATCGTACGTTTGGAACTTGATCCCAAACAGGAAACCGCTGATACGGAATCCAGCAATAATCACTGGCCCCCAAAGCTTGTCCCAAGTCGTTTCCGACTCTTCAAAGAAGGCCCTAGTCGAAACCCGATGCAAAAGGCGAAAGAAGCGAAGAAGGCTGCCGAGAAGAAATCCGCTGATTCAGAGAAGGCAGATGCCAAAAAACCAGCGTCCAACTCCAAAGACAGCGGCAAAAAGCCTGCTCAAGCTGCCATTAAACCGAAGGCGAAAAAGTCTGAGTAATGCAGACCGCTGACACAAACGTATCACCTTGCCAGGGACAAGACGGCACCAGTGGGTGAAAAACATAATTGCGATTACATCCCTCAGCTTGAACAGAACGCCTACTCCATTTACACCTTCGCGGCCAACACCCCCCCACAACCCCCAATTCCTCTAACGCCGTCATGTATTTTAGTTTGCTTTGCTTGATGCTGGTCCACCCAGTCCATGAGACAGTCGCTGAGATCGAATGGAATTCCAAAACTGGCCGAATGGAAGTGGCTCTGAGGCTCGACGTACTGGACGCACAGTGGCTTGAGAGCCAGACCGCGCAAACAGGCACACCCTCAGACTGGCGACTGAAGTATCTAAAGAAAAAGTTCCGTTTCACAAAACCGGCGGGCGTTGGGCAACCCCTGACTAGTTCCTATCATTGGATAGGCCGAGAGCAAAAAGGGGCTCACGTTTGGTGGTTTTTTGAAATCGAGCCAACTGACGGAAACAAACCCCAGTGGATTCAGCAGAGCATGCTTGATGACCGCGAGCCCAACTATACACATCGAATTCTGATCCTGGGTAAACCGGGCAAGCGGTCGTTAAACCTAACGACACGAAAAAACAAAGCACGACTCGACCAAGCAAAACATGAAGCAACAAGCAAGGCAACTGACAGCTGAAGTCATTTCAATTGGTGATGAGATGACCAGTGGAGCAAGGCTGGACACAAACGCTCAATGGCTGAGCCGCCGATTAGGCGAACTCGGAATTAAAGTCATATTTCATAGCACTGTTGGCGACACACTGGAACAGAACATAGATGTGCTCCGCATTGCCGCCGAGCGTGCTGACATTCTGGTCAGCACCGGAGGCCTTGGCCCCACGCGAGACGACCTGACCCGAGAAGCGTTATCGAAACTTGTCGACCAACCGCTCGAGATGAACCCCTCGGCGATGCACCATATCGAACAAATGTTTTCCCGTCGCAATCGTGACATGCCAGAACGCAACCGCGTTCAGGCGATGTTCCCACATGGAAGCCAACAAATCTTCAACCCCCAGGGAACCGCCCCTGGAATCGACATGATGATTGCCCGGAAGTGCACAACACAATCACGAGTGTTCGCGTTACCTGGCGTCCCTGCCGAAATGAAGCGAATGTTCGACGAAACCGTTGCCCCTCGAATATTGGAAACGACAGGCGGTGGCAGCGAAATCAAACAGCATGTGATGAAATTCTTTGGCACCGGCGAAAGCGACATGGAAAATCGGCTGGGGCCAATGATCGCCAGAGATCGAGAACCTCGAGTGGGCATCACAGTAAGCACGGCAACCATTTCCTTACGAATCACCGCAACCGGAAAGGACGCCAATGATTGCCAGTCCCAGATCGATCAAACGCGAGCGGAGATCATGGCACGTGTCCCCGAGTTTTACTTTGGCGAGGGTGAGCGATATGAGCAATATGACGCGATCAACGAAGACCTGACCTCACGCAGGCAAAACCTGATGGTCGTCGAATATGGTCGTGCAGCTCCACTGGGCGACTGGTTTGCCAAACTCGGTGAAACCCCCGCGTACAAAGGCGGACTATCTCTCGCTGGCCCACAACAACTCATCGAAATATTTGGTGGGGAAACCGAGCATGAAGCGTTAAGGATACTGAGACAAAAATGCAATCTCGACTGGATTCTTGTAATCAACAGTTATCCGGAACTGGACCATGACGCACATCTCCCTCAGCCAGCATCTGAGGTTAATCTGACTGTCATCAACCCTGCGGGTGAGACTCTGACCAAGACCGAAACGCTGGGCGGACACCCTGACGTCTTGCAGCCGAGGATAGCAAAAGCTGGGATGGCTTGGCTGCGAAACGTTTTCTCTGAGAGCAACTGACCAAAGCGAGGCGAAGAGCACGAGTGTGCTTTGACCGTCAAATCAGCAATATTCAGCCGTTGAAGTTGATCATTACCGGCGAAAAGGGCACGTGCCGAATCGTGGCACCGCCATTGAAGAACTCGATACCTTCAAGACGATACCCATCGATCCGCCGATGCGTATGTCCAAACACGATTCGTCGTATTCCACTCGTTGCTTGATCGGGTTGCCTGTTCATCCAATGCAGTAACTGCAGGCATGTCGCTTTCCTCCGATGAGCAGCCATCGCGGCCGCCTTGTGAGCTCGAGCGGCGATCGCTACATCGTAAAATCCGCTGGCGACACGCGATGCCACACGTTTTTTTTGCCAGCGACCACGATACTCGACGAACGCCTCCAGATTACCCTTTCCCTCAATCACATCACCATGCAGAAACAATGTGTCTTTGATCCGCATGCAATTCAGATCACACGCAAACCGCTCACGATGCGACGCCCAACTGATCATCGCGTTTGAGAACGCGTCGTGTGCGTCATGATTGCCGTGCAAATAAACAAACTGTTTATCGGGAAAACGCTCGTACCATTCCTGAAGCCATTGCAATGCCCGGTCTACCGACGCACCTTCATTTTCAAGTCGGCTCCAGCGAAAGTCAAACAGATCGCCTCCCCAGACACATGTATCCGCATCCTCGATGCATGACTCAATCAGCGCGTGATGTTCATCAATGTTGCACCGATTACTGAACAAGTGCAAATCTGAAATAAAAGTCAAGCGACGCACGTCACGTTCGTAAGGCCAAGTCTCAATCATTCGAGCAGCAATTATCCAAGCAGACGTTATGATTCAACAACAAGAAACGCACCATTAAATCCTGACAACCTTCGCATCTGCACAAGACCGACAACCAAGGTCCTGATAGCTAAACTTCAGAGTCTGCAGCCAGAGGAATCGTGTGCAAGAGGAATCATGCTTAGGAAGATACCCAGCAAGCAGGAAACAAGAAAGCCATCCGCGTCTCTTCAATCAACGTCAAGCTTATTCACTTCTTGGTCGTAATACCCTCGTATTTCATTCAGATCAACCTCAACATGCGGCATCTTCGGGTTCATCTCACGCAGGGTGTCTCGGACAATTCCGGCAACCGCTGCATCTCGGTACCACTTATTATCTGCTGGAATCACGAACCATGGCGCATCGGCGTGATTGCACTTTTGGAAAACATCTTCATAGGCTTCTCTGTACTCATCCCACCGTTCTCGCACGGTGTAGTCAGCAACATTCAGTTTCCAGTGTTTCTCTGGATTATCCAGCCGCTTTTTGAATCTAGAAAGTTGTTCTTCTTTACTGATGTGTAAGTAGAACTTCAAGATCGTAGTCCCGCTTGCCTTCAGATTTTTTTCAAAGCTATTGATGATTTCATAGCGTTCTTTCCAAACTGTTTTTGGCACCAGATCTTCCACCCTCACGATCAACACATCTTCGTAGTGTGATCGGTTGAAAATAGACACATGTCCACGAGCAGGGGTACAGTGATGAACACGCCATAAAAAATCGTGATCAAGTTCTTTCCGGGTAGGCGATTTGAATGGGTAGGTCCGACACCCTTGCGGATTCATTTGCCCCAGCACTTTTCGAATCAGCCCATCCTTCCCGGCAGCATCAGGAGCTTGCAGTACTATCAACAAACCCTGTTTGCCTTCGACAAACTGGCGATATTGCCAGTCGCGAATTTCCTGATTCATGTCAGCAGTAAACTCCCGCGCCTCCTTCTTCCCCTCAAACGGTCCATTGCAGCGTGTTTGGATATCAGTCAGGCAAACTTTCGAGCCAGCCTTAATTTGATGAGTTCGCAGGAAATTCATAAGGAGAAATCCAATTCTCAAAAGGATAATGAAGGAAGTAAATCCAGTTGTCTCAGTCTTTTCGAGGCCCATCAGTCAATGGGCCCGTTAATCCCATGCTGCCAAGAAATATCCCGCGCAATGCTCACCACGCCCGTTTTTTATGGATGATCGATACATCTGCTAACTGGCAGCGTGAACCCGTTTATGATACACCGGCGTGAGAATGATGAGTGCTGCTTCGAAAGCGTGGTTTTCGAATCACTGATTGTAACGAGCAACTACTAGCACCGAGCAACTACAACAGGTGAATCAACCTTGCATGTGATGGTAACCGGATGCGGCGGGTTCCTTGGCAGTGAAATCGTCCGACAACTACTTGACCGTGGCGATCAGGTCACCGGAATTTCGCGGCAGGAATACCCGGATTTGGCCAGGCGTGGCATGAAGCATTGCCGCGGTGACCTGCGAGACCCTGACTTTGTGAACCGCTCGATTCGTGATTGCGATTCAGTGGTACACACGGCCGCAGTGGCAGGCGTATGGGGACCATGGCAACACTTTTACTCCATCAATAAAGTTGCCACCGATCATGTTTTGGCTGCCTGTCGGTCGAATCAGATTCCACAACTCGTATTCACCAGCAGTCCCAGCGTTACATTTGACGGCGATCACCAGCGGGGCATCGATGAGACCGCGTCATACGCCCGTCGTTGGCTGTGCCACTACCCCCACACAAAAGCGTTAGCGGAACAGGCTGTATTGAAAGCACATGATCCGGGCAGGCTGGCCACATTGGCTCTGCGTCCGCATCTGATCTGGGGAGACGACGACCCACACATTTTGCCGCGAATGCTGGAGCGTGCAAAATCCGGGCGTCTGCGGATTGTTGGTGACGGGAACAACATGGTGGATACCGTACACGTGGTGAACGCTGCAGCGGCACACGTTGACGGGATCGACGCATTGGCGAACACGCCCAAAGACGCAGGTGGGCGAGCGTACTTCATCGCACAAGACGAGCCTGTCAGCTGCTGGGATTGGATTCGCGAGATTTGCGAATTAGGATCGGCCCCGCCTCCCACCAAACGAATTTCTTATGCCGCGGCCTATCGCATGGGGGCGATTCTGGAGGCTGGTTACCGCATCACAGGCCGTAAAACTGAGCCACCTATGACCCGCTTTGTGGCCGCTCAACTCGCCCGCGACCATTATTTTTCCATCGAATCGGCAAAGGAAAAGCTGGGGTTTCGTGTCCGGCTGAGGATGGATCAGGGATTGGAACGGCTCGGTAAAGCGTGGAAAGAACGCGGGTAACGTATTTCAAACCGTTTTTCACGATGTTTTTTTGAAAAACACCTCGGTGATTGTGCATTCGCAGGCGTTGTCAATTTTGCCTTCGATTGTTAGCCTTTTCCGTAGCGGGTGTGATGCAGTTGAACTTCTCACGGTACCGTTATTGCCCGTAAAAATCGCTCATCATGCGTACCTCTTACCTAGTTTCTGTCTTGTGATCGCTCCCAATCGCGTTTCCGAACTGCCCGACGACCAGCGAATCGTCATCACTGGCGTTGGACTCACTGCGCCCAATGGAAACGACTGGTCGAGCTTTCGTGAGGCCTTGCTTGAAAAGCGGAGTGGCGTTCAGCCCTATGAAATTCGGTACTTCGGGAAGACGCTGGCCGGAATCTGCGACTTTGACACCAACCGGTACCAAAAGAAAAAAGAAGTCCGACGCGGGACACGAGCAGGAAGCGTCGGTGTTTACGCGGCCAACGAAGCGATTCAACATTCTGGAATCGACTGGAAAAACACGGATCGATCACGGGTCGGGATCTATGTCGGCGTTACCGAACACGGGAACGTCGAGACAGAAAATGAGATTTATGTCATCAAAGGCTTCGACTACGACACAAGTTGCTGGTCTCATCATCACAACCCACGCACGGTTGCGAATAATCCGGCGGGCGAAATCGCCCTGAACATGGGCATTACCGGTCCTCACTACACGATCGGGGCAGCATGTGCGGCAGGCAACGCGGGCATCATCCAGGGCGCCCAGATGTTGCGTTTGAATGAATGCGACTTGGCGATCGCTGGTGGCACCAGCGAGAGTATTCACACCTTCGGCATATTTGCGAGCTTTAACAGCCAGAATGCACTCGCAAGTCACGAAGATCCGGTTCGAGCATCGCGTCCATTCGACGTCGATCGCAACGGAATTGTCGTTGCAGAAGGCGGTTGCTTGTATGTTTTGGAACGACTCAGCGATGCCAAAGCCCGTGGTGCCGAGATTTACGGTGAATTGGTCGGCTACGCCATGAACACCGATGCCACCGACTTTGTCCTTCCCAATCCGGAACGGCAAGCCGAATGCGTGCAAATGGCTCTTAAAAAAGCTGGCCTCGAAGCAAATCAGATCGACTTGGTCAGCACGCACGCCACGGGAACCAGTAGTGGTGACTCCCAAGAGTGCAAAGCACTACGGACAATCTTTGGCGACTGCACCAATCCAAGAATCAATAACACCAAGAGTTACATTGGGCACGCCATGGGTGCTGCAGGGTCACTCGAATTAGCTGGTAACCTGCTATCCTTCCGCGATAGAGTCGTCCATCCCACAATTAACGTCGACGAACTCGATCCTGATTGTGCGATCCCCGGACTGGTTGTGAACGAACCAGAAGAGGGCAAAAAAATTGACTACGTTCTGAACAATTCCTTTGGGATGCTGGGCATCAACTCAGTCGTCATCATTGGCCGCGTGTAGGCGTGCAAACAAGAACCTCTGTTGCTGCGTGGCAATAGTTGAACATCAAACCGAATCACTGAAACGCATTTGAACTGACACACCAGCGACCGGCTTACCGCTACTATCCTGGTGTTGAAGAATTTACCGGAGCCATTGAATCGATGACCCCTGCAGAAATCCGCGATGAAATCCTCGATATCCTAGAGGACATTTCCCCAGACGAGGATCTGGACAGCCTCGATGACGAGAAGGCTTTCCGCGATCAACTGGAACTCGACAGCATGGACTTCCTTGATATTGTCATGGAACTGCGCAAACGACACCGCGTACAAATTCCGGAAGAAGACTACGGCAATCTCGCCAGCATGCACTCGACGGTTACTTATCTCGAGCCCAAGATGAAAGACATCGTTAAGTCGTAATTGGCAAAGCGATTGTCGCTTCGAAGCATCACGCCTGAGGCAAACCTGAGAGACACCGCAGGCGTCCGCCAACTGGGCATGTACCTGCGACCCTCTCAGCGAGCACCGCTCCAGTAGCAATCTTCAGCTCATTGCCTTTCGTCGGTAAAGCTGCTTTTCAGAACGTTGGATAGCATCTGCCAGCACATTGCAAGGTTGTCGCACTTCTGTGCGGCAACGACCCGGCCAGCGTGGCACCCAGAATTCTTGCCCCCAGCTCGCTGCTTCATGCGAGGCCCGTGACTCCGCTGGCACGCGTGATGCTCAACTGCCGCAATCAGCCGCACAGCGACTCCCCTGCCTCGCATTCTCTGCGTCGAACTACCATCGCCGCACAAGCGGCAATCTGCGGCAATATGAAAGCTTGGAGGCACGGGTGCTGCTCACCGCCCGAACGAAGCGTCGAGGTGTCGTCACAACGATACGCTACTGTCCTCATTTTGATTTAGTGCACGAGCTAGAAGCGCAGTGCTACGTTGGCGAAAAATCATGCATTATCCGCGTCAGATACGGCACCGACCCTGATGCTTTCCATCGCTACATGCCATTGGCACGCTGTTAGCTTTTTCAAGGCAAAGACCCAATTTGCGGGCATTTGTTGGCCCGCCAATCAATCTCATGTCGTCAACAAAGGCACCTACCATGTCCACACCAATCAAATGGATCGCAGCTCCAATACTCGCAATTGGCTTGCTGACTGCAACTGATGCTCCCCAAGCGGAAGCACAAGGTTTTTCTTTCGGTTCGTCAGGCCTGAGCATTCAGATCGGCCAACGTTATCCCTCGTACTACAGTCGCGCCCCCAGCTGTTACTACCCAAGCTACAACAGCTACCGCTATCACTATCGGAGCCCGAACCGTCACAACTACGGACACTACGACTATCACCCCACCGAAATTTACCGGCATGGCAATCATTACGATGTCGTCCCTGGGCACTTCGACTACCACGTTCGACCACATTGCCGTTACGGTCGGCACCACTAAGGATTCCGAACAAAGCGATCAGCAGGATAAAAAAGCTCAGCCACGCCAAACCTCCTTTATTTTGGCGTGGCTTTTTTACTGCGCATTACATCGCCAATTAATCTGTAGGAAGAAACGTATTCAAGTTTCAAGGACGCCCAGAACCACTACTTAAAGCGTGAGATGGCCAAATATGAAAAACAACCCATTGAAGTTTGCTTTCGTCGTCGCGATTTTGAGCTGTTTTGTTGCGAGCTCTTCATCGTTATCAGCAGCCTCACCGACCGGAAAATGGCGTGGGACATGGAACAGCGGCGCCACGGGCCACAGTGGCCCACTGAAGGCCCGGGTACGCAAAGTTGATCAGGACACGTACCGCGCTCTTTTCGTCGGTCGTTTTGCCGGAGTCATTCCTTTTGCATACCCAGCTCGCTTGGATCGTGTCAAAGGCACCGATAACCAGTACACGTCAAGCCAACGCTTACCCTTGCTGGGTACCTACCGGATGAATGCGACCGTTACCAGCAACCGAATCTGGGCAAATTTTCGGGGCGGACGCGATAGCGGCACATTCAATCTGTCACGGTAACGGTACCTTTGCATCGTTCTCATGCGTCAAGTCACCAAGGTGAAGAACCTCTTTCACCCACGGCGCCCTTGGGGAAAGCCCCCACCGTGATATTGCAAACGCAGGGCAAGATGGCTAAACGGTAAGGCAGGCTCTTGCGAGGCTGCCTTACTCAATACTTCACCTCCGAATCTGGCACTCTGCGCTGTAGCAATCTGGCATTCTGCCCTGTAGCAATCTGGCATTCTGCCCTGTAGCAATCTGGCATTCTGCCCTGTGGCGTTCCAAGGGAACGCGTGACAGCAACATTTTGCGACTGCAGAACTGCTGCGTTTCCAGAACACCGATATGAAAACAGTGGCACCACGGAACACGGCTCAGAAACCCGAGTTCAGCGGACATGCTTGCGATGGAATTGGAACTTTGCGGCGTGACCGCCGTGCACATTTTGCTTTACATGGCGCAACTGAATGCGGGAATTCCAACGCAAATGTTCTCACTGCGGTTTACTAACTCGCTTTCTTGCCGACAAGAATCCTGAGGCTCCCGTGATCAATCTTGATGATGCTTTGCAGGTAGAAATTTCCGGGTGTTTCGTTCAACAACACGTTTGAGCACTCACCCATCCCTTCACCGCTTTGCTAGACTGCCGTGTAGCGTCAACTGTCTAACGACTGGCAGTTCGGATCCCGAGCCTGTTTTGGCGACGCGTCATGTCAGTCTCTCTTGCACCGAGACGTTTGATGTCGTCCAAACTGATCGATCCCACGTTTCTGTTCCGTTTTGAAGTTGCGATCCGCAAAACGGAATGCAAATGGACAAATCGCGGCTTGAAATTGCCTGCTGAGTGTCGTTTGCCCTCGTTTGGTGGGCTTGATGAGCGTCCCGTGTTTGCTGATGTTCGGTTGGGTTGGTGCAATGAAGGTCTGGGCATTCACGTGACGGTAAACGGCAAAGGTCAACTTCCTTGGTGCCGCGAATCACGCCTTGATGACAGCGACGGATTCCATCTCTGGATCGACACTCGGTGTAGCCCCGGCATCCACCGGGCGACGCAGTATTGCCATCGATTCCTATGGATGCCGGCCGGCGGCGGACCTAAGCGTGAGAAACCCGTCACATCTCTCATTCCGATCAACCGAGCTCGTGCGAATCCGAAGTCGGTACCGGACAATTCGCTCAAAATTGCTGCCTATCCCCGCCACGACGGATACGAACTTTCAGGTTTTGTTCCCAATTCGGCAATGACCGGTTTTGAGCCGACCGAGCAGCCAAAAATCGGGCTGTATTATGCAGTGATTGATCGTGAACTGGGTTGGCAAACGTTCTCGTTGGGGCCAGAGTATCCGGTGATGGATGACCCAAGTCTTTGGGGCGAAGCAGTGTTGGCCCCAGAATGAGGGTTTTGAAAGCATTTTTTTTAGGTTTCTGGCTAATTCCATGACGTTCTCGATGCCCAGGCAGTTACGACATGACCTCGGATTTATAAAATTTCGGTAACTTTCCGAACCCGAAAGATCGATATAACCCGTAAAGTCTCTCACGTTTCCGTTTTTACCGGCGTTTGGTAACGCCCCGGATTGCATACATGGCCTCCCTCAAGACTTCAAAAGACGTTCAGTCTGTTTCCGGTATTACAGTACGACTCGCTGGCGACTCAGGGGACGGCATGCAACTGCTGGGCACTCAGTTGACGAACACGAGTGCGTTGGCAGGGAATGACGTTGCAACTTTTCCAGACTTTCCTGCAGAGATCCGCGCTCCACGGGGCACGCGAGCGGGTGTATCTGGCTTTCAAGTGCAGTTCGCTAGTGAAGAAATCTTCACCCCGGGTGACACACTGGACGCCTTGGTCGTCATGAATCCAGCCGCGATGGTCACCAATCTGGACGACTTGCGTCACGGTGGCATCTTGATCGCCAACGAAGACGGTTTCAATGAGAAAGAATTCAAACTCGCAAAGGTCGACTCCAATCCACTGGATGCGAACGTACTTGAGGAGACTTACCGGATCATCAAGGTTCCGATGACGAAGCTCACCCGCGAGGCGGTTTCGGAATTCGGACTGGGCACCAAAATCGCGGATCGCTGCAAGAACTTCTTTGCGATGGGACTTGTTTACTGGCTTTTCGGGCGTTCACTTGACCCGACCCTGCGTTTCATTCAGGCAAAATTCAGCAAGAAGCCTGAAATTGCAGCGGCAAACGAGGCTGCCCTTCGTGCAGGTTGGGCCTTCGGTGAAACAACCGAAGCTTTCGGGGAGAGTTACCAAGTCGAGGCAGCCGAACTGAAACCTGGCATCTATCGCAACATCATGGGCAATCAGGCATTGGCTTGGGGGCTGATTGCGGCATCGAAGGTGAGCAGCAAAGATCTTTTTTACGGCACTTACCCGATTACGCCTGCCAGTGACATTCTTCACGAACTCACCAAGTACAAGAACTATGGCGTGAAGACCTTTCAAGCTGAGGACGAGATTGCAGCAGTCTGTTCCACCATTGGTGCTGCATTTGGTGGATCAATGGCTGTGACTGCCAGCAGTGGACCGGGCATTGCCTTGAAGGCCGAGGGAATGGGCTTGGGAATGATACTGGAACTTCCCATGATCATCATCAACGTCCAACGTGGAGGGCCAAGCACCGGCCTGCCGACCAAAACCGAGCAAAGCGATCTGTTGCAAGGCATGTATGGTCGTAATGGGGAGGCTCCGCTTCCAATCCTAGCGCCAAGATCTCCTGCTGACTGCTTCGACATTGCCGTGGAAGCCTGGCGTATTGCCGTGGAGTGCATGGTCCCCGTCATGATCCTCTCTGATGGATATATCGCCAACGGCAGTGAGCCATGGAAGATTCCTGAGATGTCGGGAATCTCTCCCATCACCGTATCTCATCCTGAGGGTACCGACGAAGACGAACCGTTCATGCCGTACGCCCGCGACGAGCACTTGGCACGTCCTTGGGCTATCCCCGGCACACCTGGCCTGATGCATCGTGTTGGTGGACTCGAAAAAGAGGCTGGTTCAGGTAACGTCAGCTATGACCCAGACAATCACCAGCACATGACGGACATGCGTGCCGCCAAAGTCGCCAAGATCGCTCAGCGCATCCCCCAGCAAGACATCAGTGGACCAGCAACCGGAGACGTTCTGGTAGTGTCTTGGGGCGGCACTTATGGTGCTTGCCACACGGCCGTCAGTCGCTGCCGGTCCGATGGACATAGTGTCAGTCATGCACACTTGCGTTACCTCAACCCCATGCCATCCAACATTGGAGACTTGCTGCGGTCCTTTAAAAAGGTCATCGTAGCCGAACTCAACTCTGGCCAGCTCCGCCTGCTACTGCGAGCAGAGCACCTCGTCGACTGTGTCGGTGTTAACAAAGTGCAGGGGAAACCTTTCACTGTCACTGAGCTGGTCGCAGCCATTGAACAACAAAGCAACGCGGTCAAAAGCGATTCAAAGCTCAAAGCCTCTTGAGTCCCACCGCCAGACGATTCCACGCCGCCCATCTACTTGTTTCCTTCCCAGTTTCACTGCAAATTGCAAACCTGAGCCATGTCCACGTTACCTGTACTGAAACCTGCTGACTTTGCATCCGATCAGGACGTTCGCTGGTGCCCCGGCTGCGGTGACTATTCCATTTTGGCGCAGATGAAAAAGGTCCTGCCGGATCTTGGCTTTCCTCGCGAGAAGACAGTTTTCATCAGCGGCATTGGTTGCAGCAGCCGCTTTCCGTATTACATGAACACATACGGGATGCACAGCATCCACGGCCGCGCTCCCGCATTCGCAACGGGGCTCAAAACAACTCGACCGGAACTGATGGTCTGGGTCATTACCGGGGACGGAGATGCGCTATCGATAGGTGGCAACCATTTCATCCACGCTTTACGCCGCAACCTTGATATCAACATTATTCTGTTCAACAACCGCATCTACGGATTGACCAAAGGTCAGTACAGCCCGACGAGCGTTGAGGGTCAGATCACCAAGAGCACCCCGATGGGCTCGATCGACCATCCATTAAGCCCACTTTCCGTCGCACTCGCTGCTGAAGCAACTTTCGTCGCACGCAGCATCGACGCACACGTCAAGCATCTCGGTGCAACCTTGAAACGCGCCGCGGCACACAAAGGTGCCTCGCTCGTGGAGGTTTACCAGAACTGCAACGTGTTCAACGATGGGGCCATGGCCTACGCTCAAGAGCGAAAACAACGAGCCGACAATGTTGTTGAGCTTGAACATGGAAAGCCTCTTGTTTTCGCCAACGGCACCAAGGGAATACGCCTGGTCGGAACACACCTCGAGATCGTGAACACCTCAGACGTGCCAGCCGACGACCTGCTCATCCATGATGAAAAAGACCCCAACCCGTCAATCCACATGATGATGGCGAGAATGTCCTATCCTGTCATGCCAGAACCAATCGGTGTTCTGCGTGCTGTGGAAGGCGTGCCAACTTACGATGATCAAATCAATGAACAAGTAACCGCAGCAACTGAAACCAAAGGTGCTGGTGACCTCGACTCACTGTTCACCTCTGGTGACACATGGACAGTCGACTGATATTGCACCCCAACGACTGAATACAACCCGGAACAAAGCATTGCACGGACGCAGCTTGCCATGACTATCCGAGTCGGAAACTTCTCAGGCATCACGCGAACACTGCATTGCGGCGGATCACCATCCGTTGGCCAGTTAGAGATCAAAGCATAAATGCTCGCCAAGCGTAAGCTTGACGAACTGGCGATCCATCAGCGCGACACCATTCATTTCATACAAGCCGGCCGACCAAGTGCAACCGTTGCTCAGAGGCCGGGAAGGTTACGACCTTTTTCACCGTTGACTGTTCCCCGTTAAACGAGGTTCCTATGCCACGCGACAAAACTTACTCCGACGCTACAAAAGCAATCGGTGATACACCGATGATCGAAATCAATCGATTGGCGTCCGGTGACGGTGCCACCGTGTTTGCCAAGTGTGAATTCTTCCAACCACTCAATAGCGTCAAAGATCGAATCGGCGTTGCCATGATCGAGGCGGGTGAACGCGACGGAAGCATCAATGCAAACACGCATGTGATCGAGCCCACCAGCGGAAACACAGGCATTGCCCTTGCATTTGTTTGTGCCGCCAAAGGGTACAAGCTCACGCTCACCATGCCCGAGTCGATGTCTGTTGAACGCCGCGCTCTGCTGAGGGCCATGGGTGCTAATCTCGTCCTGACCCCGGCAGGCGAAGGAATGAAAGGCGCAATCAACCGAGCCGCCGAACTGGTCGCCAGCACCGAAAACGCATACATGCCACAGCAGTTTGAGAATCCCGCCAACCCTGCAATTCATGAAGCGACCACCGGCCCCGAAATCTGGGCCGACAGCGGACAGGATATCGATGCCATCGTTGCGGGAGTGGGTACCGGAGGCACGATTACAGGCGTGACTCGATTCTTGAAAAAGCAGAACCCCAACTTCAAAGCCTTTGCCGTCGAGCCCACGCACTCACCCGTGATCAGCGGCGGTGACCCCGGCAAGCATCGAATTCAGGGAATCGGAGCTGGCTTCGTCCCGAAAAACCTTGACACCTCCGTCATCGATGACGTGGTACAAGTCGAGGACGAAGATGCCTTCGAGTGGGGACGCAAGCTTGCGAAAGAGGAAGGTATCGTCGGTGGCATCAGCAGCGGTGCCAACATGTGGGCAGCGGCACAAGTTGCGGCACGCCCCGAAATGAAAGGGAAAAAGATCGTCACCATCATGTGCAGCTTGGGTGAAAGATACCTAAGCACACCACTATTCGGCGATCTTGGCCTCTAACGCACTGACCTGTGCTACGAAGATCTATGAAACTCAGCTCGCGAAGCATGCGGGCTGAGTTTTTCCTTGCGCAAGAACTCATTTCCAGATCACCACAGCCGGTGCCGAAGGAGATTGAAGCGGCACTTCTGGGTGCACACTGCGTATCGCAAGCACTCGTTACGACGAACACCAAACCAAGGGCCATGCCTTCGGCCTCAAGGACTAAACTGAATGAAGTGACCAGCTTCAAGCAAGTTCATGTTTGCATTGCGTTCTTCATTCAACAAAAGAGCCAGCGGCTCATGTGTCCGCTTTTCAGGCAGACAATCTCTGATCACCACACAGGCTTCGATAAAACCCATTTCGCTTTTCAAGCTCTGCATGCGATCCCTCATCAGAAACTTTCCCCGCTTCGACCACGATCGTACGATCGGCCATTGCCAACGAACTGGGCCGATGCGTGATCATCACGCCGGTTCGGTTGACAAGAAATTTCTTGAGTGCTTGATGAATGAGCTGTTCGCTTTCCATATCAATCTGGCTCGTCGCCTCATCAAGAATCAGAATATCTGGATTACGGAGAAATGCCCGAGCCAGTGCGATGCGTTGCATCTGCCCGCCAGATAAGCGAACTCCACCTGCCCCCAACATAGTTTGATAGCCATCAGGCGTCTTTGTGCGAATGAAGTCATCTGCAAAGGCGAGTTTAGCCGCCCGAACCACAGCATGGGAATCAGCTCCCGGACTCCCGTATCGGATATTGTTTTCGATGGAATCCTCAAACAGAGCTGTGCGCTGAGTCACCAACGCAATCCTGCGTCGAACGTCCCGCGTGCGCATATCATTCAGCGGTACACCGTCCAACAGGACATCACCGGACTGTGGGTCATCAAATCTGCACAACAGACTGACCAAGGTACTCTTACCACTGCCATTGGGCCCCACGACGGCGACGGTTTCTCCATGCAAGATTTCGAAGTCCATCCCCTGCAACACTTTTGGCCCAGACGCATATTGATAACAAACGTCTTTGAAGGTGATGGTGCGATGCGGTCGGGCAACTGATTTTGGCTTCGCAGGCTCCTGAACACGGATGGTCTGGTCGATAATTGAATAAACACGCGTAGTCGCCGCAAACCCTCTCTGCAGACCACTCCACACGTCGGTCAATTTTCGCGCGGGATCTGAAGCTCCGATCAGAAAGCCGAAGAACATCAGCACTTCGCCAACATTGAGTGGCTCCTGACTCATTCGCATGCCAAGCAGATGGGTCTCCTGATTCACCACCAAGTAGCCACCAGCAATAATCGCCATCCCGACGGTTGCCATGCCGAGCATTTCACTACTACTACGTGCCAGCATATTGTAAAACGCAATCTTCATGGATTTACGGTAAAAGGCATGAGTGCCACGCCTGAACTTTGCTCGTTCAAACGCTTGGGTGTTGAACGCTTTGACGACACGAATACCGGCGAACGCATCACTGAGCATGCCATACAGTTGGCTCATTTCTTCCATCGCCCGCCGACTTGCTCGCCTAATTGCCCTACTTAGATAAGTCATTACCAGAGCAACCACGGGTGTAACGATCATCACGAGCAGCATCAACCGCCAACAGATGAACATTGCCCCTCCCAAGCAAACCATCATTTTCAATGGCTCACGCACCATGCGCCCCAACAAAACGCCAACACCTGCTGAGACATGAGAAACATCATTCGTCAATCGTGAAGTCAATTCAGCCGAACCATTCTCACCAAAGGAATCGAGGTCCAACGAAAGTGATTTACGAAAGAACGCTGACCGTAAATCAAATGCGGTCCTCTCGGCCACATATTGGACCAACAATAGATTGGCCATTAACGCTAACAGCTTTATCGCAGTTCCCCCAACCAGCATGGCAACGATCAACAAGAGTGTTGCGTAAGCTCCCTCGGGTGCGTAGCCATCAATCCACGGTTTGACCCGGATAAACCAAGCGTTTGTTTCGCTAACCACTTTACGACGAGATTCCAAAGCTTGAAGCTGAACCTGCAAAGCTACTTTTTTCTCAGCATTCGCCGCGAGCGCTGAGCCCGAAATCTCCCGCACTTGCTGATCAATCTCAGTTAAATCTGCTTGCGATGAATCGATTCGCGATTCAACGTAACTCGGTAAACTATCACCCTTGAAAACGACTTCAACGAGGGGATAAAGCGTGCCGATGTTTGCTCCCCACAGCAATGCAATCACAAGCGAGGTGAGGAGAATGCCAACGAGGGCGAAACGCCGTCGTGCGGCAATCTTAAGAACGCGACCAAAATTGTTCATTATCAGTTCGTCATCCTTGACGAGTCATCGTGGTTGGCTGCAAAGCATCCTTGCAAGCTACCGTCAAATCGCTCCGGCAACCCTGCTCAGCGACGGAAGTTTAACGAACTGAGCAGCCACGAACCAGCCGAATTTGAGGCTGAATGCGTCACATTCCGCATCGAGAACAACAAGAGTTCATACCGTGCGATCGGTTACTTTCACGATGGAGAAAGTCATTTTCTCCTACGATTTAGCCAGTAATCAGGCCAGACAATCCTGCCCGACTCATGACGGGGCCATTCCCAATCCGGCCAAACCGGCCCCTCTTTTTGAACACTTCCATACATTGCTTGCATTTGTTTTTTGAGCCGGTTCAAGACAACAGGCTGCAAGCCACTTCGATCCACTGATTCCTGAGGATCAGCTTTCAGGTCATATAATTCATAATCTTTCAAGCGAGCATTCTTGATCCCCTGCATCTCTTCGCGTGTCAAATCGGCTCCCGTCTCGGGCCCAGGTTCTGTGATCGAAGCAAGAAGCTTCCATTTTCCCTCTCGAACAGCCACCTTCGCCGCGCCTTTGGCGCGATTAAATTGCCAATAGAGCGGTTTCTTTCTTTTGAGCGGTTCACCGTTCAAAAGTGGCACTAGACTCGCGCCATCCAACTCACGTTCATTCGGCAATGGTGCCTCGCCGAGCTCGCAAAGCGTCGGCAACAGATCGAGAGCGCTAATTGGCACATCACTCTCTGTGCCTGCCTTGATTTTAGCGGGCCATCGCACCATTCCAGGCACACGGATTCCACCTTCGTAGACGGTGCCTTTTTTATCGCGCAACCCGCCGGCAGACCCGTGCGGATGAATCGCAGTAATCGCTGGCCCATTATCACTCGTAAAGATGACAACCGTTTCATCTTGCAAGTCAAGTTGCTTGAGCGCGTCGAGTAATCGTCCAAACCCAGCATCCAACTGAGAGATATTTCCGTGATGCGCGGAATACGCTGGATCCTCATGTGGATACAGCTTCTGATACTTCGCTGCGGAGGCGATAGGCTCGTGCGGTTCGTGAAAGCAAGCGTAAAGGAAAAACGGCTTCGCGGGATCACGGCGATCACTCAGCCACTGAATTGCCTCATCCGCCACAATCTCAGCGGAGTAACCCGGCAAACGTCCCACCTCTCTTCCATTCCGCACAAAGTTTTCCGGGTTCCTATGATTGGGTAAAGCATTATTCTGAGTTGCAAACCAGTGATCAAACCCGTGGTCATTGGGCTGTGGTTGCCCCGACAAATTGAATCTACCATTGAGATGCCATTTCCCTACATGACACGTTTCGTAACCCGCATTTCGAAGCAGCGTTGCAATGGTTAATTCACTTTCCTTCACATGCATCGGCGAAAACATGGGAATCCAGTTATAGATTCCGAGTCGAAATGGTGTTCGCCCCGTCATTAACCCTGCGCGAGAGGGTGAACAATTGGGGTGCGCTGCATAACAACTTGTTAACCTCAATCCCTCTGTTGCAAATTGATCAATCCGTGGCGTAAGGATCGAATCATTGCCATAGCATCCAACATCACCAAATCCCAAGTCGTCTGCCAGCACCACAATGAAATTTGGACGACCCGCCGTCGCAATATTGGTGAGCAACAGAATCATCAACAAGAACGAGACAAATCGCATCACAGCACTTCCGTTTTAGCGAGACCTGAAACCACAACACCAACACTTTCGCAACGCTGCACGATCAGCATGGGGTGTCTCCCAATCAAATTCACTGAATTTTAATCACCGAATCGAAAACAACTTAACTCGAAGACCGACCTCGCCAAGCTACTTGATGACCTGCAAGGTGACTTAGAAATGCAACCCATTGCAGCACCACGAATAATAAGGTCGCAGGAGCGTGGCAAAACACTCCCAGCCATGACTGCCGTAACTTGATCGCGGCGAGTAGTCGAGGAACATGCCCCACTAGCAAGGCAATTACAGCGACAATTCCAGCAAACATTTCACCGGTCACCCCACTCCACGCCAAGATACAAACAGGAAGCACACTGCCACCAATCAACAGGATCGTGAATGGAAGAATCAGCTTCGGCCCCGCCAACCCTTCCGTCGCATTTTTCAAGACTCCTCGAATCACTTCGCTTGCTGAGTGATACATTCTGCAGTCTGCCAATTCCCCACCATCGTAAACATCCGTCCTTAACCCCGCCTTGCGATACGCTCGGGGCAGTTTGACCCCATCGTGCCGTGATCCTCTGATCGCCGCGTGTGTTCCAGCGATTGTATAAGCCTCTTGGTCAGTCATGAACAGTTGCCCGCATCCAGCAGCCAGTGCAGGGCTGGGATCCGTGCGCATCCGGTGCAAAGGGCAATAGCCCAGCAACACAAAGTGCATCAACGGGATGATCCACTTTTCGAGAATGGTGATAGTTTCCTGATGCGGAAACACACTCAACAGACCGACTCCCGTGGCATCATGGCATGCAACCAATCGCTTCAGGGCATCCGGCTTCAAACGCACGTCTGCGTCGATGAATACAAGGATCGAGTAATCAGCTGCTTCTGCCAACTGTTTGCATCCAAACTGCTTACCGTTCCACCCTTGAGGCAAATCGACACCAGCAACGTAACGAACCCGGGGGTCTGCCTCAGCTATCTGCTGTACGATCTGAGCCGTTCTGTCAGTGGAATGATCGTCCAATACCAGAACTTCCAAATCAACACCCTGATTGCAAAGAGCCGCATCTAAACTCGCCGCGATCCCATCCTGCTCATCACGAGCCGGGATCAGCACCGAGACCCCGCGTACACAGGTGTCATCTTGGTGCCCACTGTCATTACCTGAACCATCAACACCCTGATTCTCCGACGAAACCGGAAACAGAAACGCCGGAAGATTTTTCGCAAACATGATTGCGGGCACGCATGCAAGAACCAGTGACACGATCGCCAGGCTGAGAATCATTCGAATTGCTCCCCGTGTCTATTTCGAAACTTCTTTCGCGAGAACACAGATCGCACGCGTCGGAACGTATCGTAGAACATCCCCGCACCTGCCTTTCCCATCAGCAGGTCATCAAACGGATCAGAAGAACGTGAGATGGCTAACTGGCCTAGATCATGCTGCGTCCTTCTCAAATCCATCGACAATTTTTCACTCCATTCACTTTTCGATGATCTTCCAAAGTCAGCAATCCGCACCGGTTCACCGAACATCGCAAGACACACAGGCAGTCGCTCTTCCCAAAACAAGTACTCCAATGCCAGAGGAACCACGACACCCCGATTCCGTTTTGTGCAAATGTGTGCCACGCCAGGCATCAACTCAGCATCATGATCACGAACATCCGCAAAACGGCCCTCGGGTGTGATCCAGATTGCTGTCTGTCCACCGTCAAGAATTGCCGTTGTCTGCTTGAGAAATGCAGCAGCTCCACTGGTTGTGTTCATCCGCACACCATAGAAACCCAATTTACCAAAGACGGAATATTGCTCCAGCGCTTCGGCATCAATGGGTGCGTAAAACTGACGATCTGGAAACAGACTGCGATTCAGAAAATGCGCAATCAACGGATCCCACCACGAGGGATGGTTACCGTAAACAAGGAGTGGTTCGTCATTATCAAAATCCAGCGCTGCACGAGATCGACTCTCAACCGCAACTGCATGAAAATGACGCTTCAGGAAAGGTCGCAAAAAGCGATGAAACCCGTTCTGAAACCACGCGGGGACCACTGGGGCCAGTACTTCAGACATATCTTATGAACGGAGCTCCGAATTTGAACATTGCTGACAGCACGCCATCGCCCTCCCGTCTGATCGACGCAGAACTTTCGATATGATTCATCAGTGTTGCTGCTGAATCGCCTGCCTACAACAGGCCATCCGTTTTTAGCAGCGCCAACATCTTCTGAACCACGTTGGGGTGAGCATCGGAGATGTCATTTTTCTCACCAATATCAGCACTCAAGTCGTATAGTCGCCAATCATCGCCACTTTCGTCAGCTTCTTTCTGTTTTCGAGCTTCTGTTCCTCGTTTTCTCGCCTTTCGATATTTCACCAACTTCCAATTCCCCATTCGCATTCCGACAGCAGTGGCCCCTTCTTGGCTTGCCCAATACAGGTACTCGTGTGTGCCTTGTTTGGAACCTGCTCCCTGCAACGTCGGCAGGTAAGAGATTCCATCAGACCCTCGTTCTGTTCCGGTTCCAAACGATTCTGGTTTTGGTAGTTGTGCAATATCGCAGGCAGTTGGCATGAAGTCCCAAAACGCGGAAGGGTGCGCGGAAACAGAACCGGCTTTGATCTTCCCCGGCCAACGCACGAGCAGTGGAACCCGGATTCCCCCATCATGCATCGAACGTTTGTAACCAGTCAGAGGACCGTTGGAATCAAAAAACTCATGCTGGTGGCCGCCTTCTTGGTGAGGGCCATTGTCGGAGGTAAAAAACACCACCGTGTTGTCATCAATTTGCAACTTTTTCAGAAGCGTGAAGATCCGCCCCACATCACTGTCCATTCGACTGACCATCGCAGCAAATCCTTTTTCCGGATCTGGCCAGTGCCGCGCGCCATATTCGCCGTAGTCCGGCACTTCCATTCCATCACCGTGTACACGCCCTGCCTCGTTGTTTGCGTGCGGAATCGTCCAATGGACATGCAATAAGAATGGTTTCTCGTGATTATCCTGAATGAACCCTAAAGCAGCGTCCGTCATTTTGTCATGCGAGTAAGTGGTCTTTACTGATGACACACGCTGACGACCGTTTGGAAAGTCGCCAATCACATTTCCAACAAGAGTCACCTGTTTTCGATTCTCCCACAGAAACGGAGGATAGAAATTATGAGCATTACCCTGATTTAAATACCCAAACCAATAATCGAATCCGTTGTTGTTGGGATGCCCCGCATTATGAATTTCGCTTGGCTCATCTACGTTACCAAGTGCCCATTTTCCAACACCACCTGTCGCATAACCCGCTTGCTTCAAACGCTGAGCAACAGTTCGCTCCATGCCAGTTAATGACCGAGGCCGATTCCCCGTCAAACCCGTGTGCCCGACATGCTGTCCTGTCCAAAGCACAAGTCGTGATGGACGACAGACAGTGTGCCCAGAATAGTGGTCGGTAAAACGCATTCCCTCCGCAGCCATTTTGTCAAGATTTGGCGTTTTGACCACCTTCTGCCCGTAACATCCCAGATCCCCGTAACCAAGATCATCAGTCATGATGTAAATGATGTTAGGACGACGTCCCCCCTCAACGGCCTCACAACAATCAACCATACCCAAAACCAACATCAGTGCCGCACAAACCCCGTACAGGTCACTGCGGTGGCGTCGTGCTCGCTGCGTCATCCAAATGGTTCGTTGATTGCAATTCATCGCGTCTTGGCTTTCCTTGATTTGCACGGAGAAACTCAGCTTGTAATGCGACAGCCAAGTGAGCCCCCATGATAATCGATTTGAGACCGCTGGCACTATCACGTCCGCACAGAAATGACGGCTCAGGGAGAACCAAACTCAAATCCCAATACAACCACGAAAAACTCGCATCAAATATCCACCGTAACATTGATGGTAAAAAACATGGGCACGAGATGGAGGCACGAGCGGCCGCAAATCCACTGATAGGCAACCGAACGCAACGTCGTTCAGCTAACCTTCATTTTTGGATGCGAAGGATGCCACACGACACTTTCCAGGATGTTGGGCGACAAGCGAATCTGGCCAACATCTGGATCACAAACAGGGCGAACCACAGTGGCTTCCCCCAAGCCCAGATCGATTCGTTGCCCCTCGGTGCTCTGAAGAACTGGCTCCGCGAACCCTTTGCGTGGCCGTCTGATCACACGTGCCATTTCACCAGAGGCCAATTCAACAATACTACCCAGAGGATACATGGTTTCCATGTGCAAAAATGCCTTGATCACGCGTGGGTCAAATAACCCGCGCCCAGCCTGATGCAACAGCAAGCCTAGCGCATCATGCGGAATGATGCCACGGCGGTCATTGGTTGGAAAGATCAACTGAAGGTATGAATCCACGACATTCAAAATGCGTGCGTAGTTGTGGATACGATGGGACTTCACACCACGCGGATAACCGCTTCCGTCAAATTGTTCATGCACCTGTTCCATTGCAATCTGAATGCCCTCAGATACTTGTGGAACCTCAGTCACACACGACACGGAGATAATGGGATGCTTACGGTACTCCCACAGTTCGGCCTCGCTCATCAGTTCGAGCGGTTTATTTGCCGCCGCCCCCATGAGATTAAAACCAATATCATGAAGCAGTGCAGTTAAGCCCAACTCGAGAATCTGCTGTCCAGTCAGTCCCATTTGAGTGGCGACCGCCATACCAAGCACCGCCATTCGCACGGACCGATCGTCGAGATCACAGGAAGCGGCAGGTGCACCCACCACGCCCACAGTTTGGTCATGATCCTGAACCATAGAACGTGCATAGCTGTTCGCAACGTCCACAAACCCATCAGTTCCCAGCAGCACGTTATCGCTTAGCTGCTCTCGCATTACCTCAAAGTGTGCTTTCGCGAGCAGCATTCCTTCTGCGAGCTCTTTTGCACGATCATCGCTCAACGGCTCATCGTGGCGATCGATCAGCAGATCTTTGACCGGAGTCGCCTTTGCAATGCGTTCTTTCCGCTCATGCTCGAGCGTTAAAGCAACGGGCGAAACATCCTCAACGCAAATTGCGTCAACATCGCGAGAATCAATCCTAAGTTCAACAACTTCGCGATCACGGAGGTTATTGATAACGTCGGCAGTGATGCTGGCGTTAGCACCCAGCAACAACAAGCCCCGACGATCCTCGACGGGGTGTTTGCAAACCGTGCCAATGCACAGCTCTTCCAAATTGATTCCAACGATACCCTGCGACATGTGCCCCACACGCATAGAAGAGTACGGCCCACTGCCCAGTCGGCCTTCAGTAAAACAATAGGGCGTAATATGAGCACTTACAAACCTGCATCTCACATCTCTGCACCTCTTGTGGAGGATAATTCATCCTTATGATGCTGATATTGTCGATTACTCGGATTATCCAACTCTGGCTCACTTGCGTTCTCACCGGTCAGTTACGGGTTCCGCATCTACAGCCAATAGCCCCGGTTTCGTACAATCATCGTTCAAGTTTCCTGCAGTCACCCGCCCACTGAACCCCGCAGCCTCACAAAGAGACATCGAATGACCCACACGAATGTCGTGATCGTGGGAGGTGGCATTGTGGGACTTGCAACGGCCTTGAAATTACAAAACCGCTATCCAAGCTTGCGCCTCAAAGTGATCGAAGCTGAATCCAATGTTGCAAAGCACCAATCCGGACATAATTCGGGAGTTCTGCACTCAGGCATCTATTACAGGCCAGGATCAAAAAAGGCAATTTGCTGCCGCGCTGGAAAACAGGAAATGGAGGAATTCTGTACAGAACACTCCATCGCGTGGGACAAATGCGGAAAGGTAATCGTGGCGACCAGCGAAGTAGAGTTGTCCCGCTTGGACAACATCGCAGAGCGAGCAAGTCTCAATGGTGTCGAATGTGAGCGGATCAACAGTGACCAACTAAGGGAATTGGAACCTGCTGCCGCGGGGATCTCGGCACTGCACGTCCCCGAAACCGGCATTGTCAATTATCGTGCTGTGTGCCAGAAGATGGCCCAAGTGCTCCGAGCAGGTGGAGCTACCATCGAACTGGATTTTGAATTGATAGATATCACTCAACTCACCAACAGTCTGGAGCTAACGAGTAGATCAGGCCGGAAACTTCAATGTGGCAATCTGATCAACTGTGGAGGTCTGCAATCAGACCGTGTATGCAAAATGGCCGGCGTGAAGACGGAACTCAAAGTGGTTCCTTTTCGTGGTGAGTACTATGAACTGGCCCCGGATAGTGAGTCCCTCTGCCGAAACTTGATCTACCCAGTACCCGACCCCTCCTTTCCATTCCTTGGTGTGCATTTCACACGCATGATTGACGGTGGTATCGAATGTGGCCCAAATGCGGTACTTGCTTTGGCACGCGACGGATACCGCTGGCGCGACATCAGCATCACTGACTTGGCAGACACGATCGCTTTCAGTGGGTTCCGGAAGCTTGCCGCAAAACACTGGCGCATGGGCTTTGGTGAAGTGCACAGGTCCATCAGCAAACAGGCGTTCGTCACCGCACTACAAAAGCTTATTCCCAGCATAAAATCAAACGATCTCATTACAGGACGAGCCGGGGTGAGAGCCCAAACGGTAACACCCACGGGCGAACTTGTGGATGATTTCCTGTTCGAGGTCAGCGAGCACGCCGTCCACGTACTCAACGCACCCTCACCGGCTGCCACCGCTTCGCTCGCAATCGCCGATCAAATTGTCGACCGGTTCGCTGAACAGTTCGCTTGAAAATGCAGCTTTCAAAATACGCAAACACGCCCCCGGACCAAATGGGTTCAGGGAACGTCTGTGTCTCGTGATGTTCGAAACGTTTGAGCGCAAAATGGCACCTTCCACTTCCAACGTGAACGTAGCAAACGTGCGTGAGACGCATCTCAGGTTCGCAAAACTACCCCGCACAGACAGTGCGGCGTCCAAACCCAAACCTGCCAGTCACGCTCACCCGATGTGCAGAGCTGCCCTTGCTAGCTGCATCCAACTGGTTCCCACCGCATCGACCTGCATGTTGTATCCCTTGGTGGGAATGTAGGCTCGCTGTCGGTCTACGATCCGAATTGCGATCGAACTTGTTTTGACCAAGCGTTCCATCTGCCTTCGATTGGTGTAGTGCAGAATAATGAACCTTGCGTCGGAAGTAATCGCGGCGATTTGCCATGCAGCCGCGTCGAGCCTTAGTTCCGCCAGTTCCAGCATCCGACTGACTGCAGCTGGCAGGGGACCGAACCGATCGCGGAGTTCATCACGAACATCCTGAATTTGCGACGCATCGTCGATTTTCGCCATCCGGCGATAAAGGTCAATTTTATGTCGCAAGTCGGGTGCATACTCCTCTGGGAGATATGCTTCTACAGGCAGGTCAATATCCACATCGGCCGACAATTTTGGCGCCAAGTTCTGGACTTGACGAACAGCATCCTCGAGCAATTGGCAATACATTTCATACCCAACCGCAGCAATGTGTCCGCTCTGTTGACTTCCTAACAGATTACCGGCGCCTCGAATTTCAAGATCGCGCATGGAGATTGCGAATCCTGACCCCATCTGACTGAATTCCTCAATCGCCCGCAAACGTTTGGTTGCTTCTGGCGAGAGATGTTTATGCTGAGCCACCATCAAATAGCAATGTGCTTGATGCTTATAACGCCCGACCCGACCACGCAATTGATGCAGATCGCTGAGTCCGTAGTGATCGGCGTCATCAATAAAAATCGTGTTTGCATTTGGTATATCCAAACCGCTTTCCACAATGGTGGTAGCGAGCAATAGATCGAAACGATGCTCGATAAAGTCAACCATGACCTTCTCGAGTTCTCCTTCGCCCATTTGCCCGTGCCCAATTTCCATTCTCAACTCTGGTACGATTCTTTTCAAACGATCGGCAACTGCATGCATATCTCCGATTCGATTATGAACAAAAAACATCTGTCCTCCCCGATTCAACTCTCGGATGGCCGCTCGGCGGATCAGGTTATCATCCCATCTGACCACATTTGTTTCGACCGCTCGCCGCTCTGCCGGCGGTGTCTCAAGGTTACTAATATCACGCACCCCCACCAACGCCATATGCAGCGTTCTGGGAATCGGGGTCGCTGATAGAGTCATCACATCTACATTGCTGTGCAACGTCTTGAGCCGTTCTTTTACCGCAACCCCGAATCGTTGTTCTTCGTCGACAACGACAAGCCCAAGGCGACTAAAACTCACATCCTTGCTGGCGACCCTGTGAGTGCCGACGACGATGTCAACATCTCCGCGGCGTATATCTTTGACCGTCTCACGTTGTTCCGCAGCGGTACAAAACCGACTCAGTTTCCTGATTTCTACTGGAAACTCAGCCATTCGTTTTCTGAAGTTATTGTAGTGCTGTTCAGCCAAAACCGTGGTAGGAACAAGAACAGCAACCTGATAGCCACTCACGACCGCCTTGAATGCAGCGCGCATTGCAACTTCGGTTTTCCCGAAACCGACATCACCGCAGATCAGCCTGTCCATTGGCTTCCCGGACTCCATGTCATCCTTACTGGCAGCGATCGCCGTGACTTGATCTGGCGTCTCAACATACGGAAAACTGGCATCGAACTGTCGCTGCCAGGCATTGTCCGCGTCAAACACGAGCCCACGTCTGGCAGTGCGTTCCGCCTGCATTTCCAACAGTTCAACAGCCATATCGGTGACGGCTGACTCCGCTGCTTTTTTCTGGCGTGTCCACGACTGGCTACCAATTTTCGCCAGACGCGGCCGTGTCTTGGTTCCCCCGACATAACGCTGCAGCAAACCGATGCGCGATGCAGGGACATAAATCTTTGTCCCCCCATCGAACTCGATCGTCAAATGCTCAAGATGCTGCCCATGTTTTTCAATGTGTTTCAGACCACGATACAAGCCGATGCCATGCGACAGATGCACAACGAGGTCACCAGGATCAAGTTGCATCAAACTGCTAATCGGCTTGCCACGCGCTCGCGACCGTCCGCGACGAACCGGACTGCGATGAAAAAGTTCGGCACCTGTCAACACGAGAGTCTTGGCGTCAGCCAACCGAAACCCGCCACTCAGTTCCGCAACAACAAGATGAAGCCGCCCCTGGCGTGCGGCATCTGTATCATGCAAAAGCTCTGTCAGTCGCTCGCCATCGGCGGGTGTGTCTCCCACGAGAATAATTTCATCAGCTTTCGCGACAGTATCCAACCGCGTGCGTGTCTCCTCAAGAGACAATGCAAACCCATCAGCGGTTGTCGTATGCAAATCAACGATGTCATCCTGCTTTCCTTCGGCTAACGTCGTGCCCGTTACCACGCGATGAGCCGCCAGTGATTCAATTAACTCATCAAATGACATCAAGTTCGCTTCATTTCCACTACGCTTCTTCAACGCATTCGCAGTTCGCTCACATTCCTGAGGATCAACGACCACCACCAACGTATCCGCAGGTAGATACTCCGCGATGGACCCCAAACTCTGACTGTTGTGCGACGCGAGGCCTGCTGAAGTTACAGATCCATTATCAGGATCACCGAATCGACCACCGACATTTTCGAAATCACCTTCCGAGAACGGATCAATACTCTCAAAACGCTCATCAACTGCGATACCAACGGCCGCGATTTCTATCTGTTCTAATGATTCGATACTCCTTTGACTTCCTGGATCGAAACGCCGAATCGATTCGATTTCATCACCAAACCACTCGATGCGAATCGGTTGCGGTTGGTCGGCCGAGTACACATCAAGAAGTCCTCCACGCGCCGCGAATTCTCCTGGTAGTTGAACGGCTGTGGTTGCAGAAAAACCCGACTCTGCCAGCCAGCGGCGGATCGTTTCGGGCTCAACCTCTTCACCCACGGCAATTCGCCGCGTCGATGCTTCCAGCTTCTCCGGCGTCGGCACCAATTGCATCGCACCGCCGATATACGCAGTCACCAAGAGTGGATCAGTGGGATCAACGTCCCTCGCAACTAGCCGCTGCAGAACCTGAAGCCGGTCGGCGTAATCATCGTCACGAATCGAAGATGCCGAGGCTTCACTGGCCGACAGGGGTAACGAAACAGCGTCTGCCATCCCGAAAGCCAGTGCGTCACCGGCGACTACATCAGCATCAGCAGCCTCCGGCAATAACATCAGGATGTTAGGTGCGTGCTGGGAAAGCGCCGCTGCAAAAACGCCCCGCAGGCTACCCCACACACCCGAAAAAGCGAGCTTCCGATCCTTTGCGTGCGTCAACAAGCGCGCGCCAATTCCGGCGTTCTCGTCCAAAAGACGAGGCACGTCGACGAGCTTACTCACGTTTGTCTTAACGTTACTTGCCAAGAGTTAAACGACTGTTTTTGGATGGGTCAACAAGAACCTAACCTGTAAGCGAGGCCAAGGGAACACCAGCGAGCCTCATTCGTAAGGGGCTAATGCTGCCCAAGCTTTGTCGCAAGCTGCAAGCCACCGGTCCGCGTCCCCCCGTTAACCAACCAATATCAAACCCCTGCCGCAGGATGCGTCTGGTTGTGACAGTCGAAACCGCCACCTAAAATCTCTGAAACATACTCTTCCATCACCGCCCCCCTGCCTTGATCAGGAAACGCATATGACCATCGGAATCGGAATCGTCGGTTGCGGCATGATTGCCAATTTTCATGCCAAAGCAATTGCAGATACGGAGGGTGCTGAATTAGTAGCCTGCGTGGATCGCAACCCCGATCTGGCCAGTGCCTTCGGTGAAAAGCAGGGCTGCCGACCGTACTCGTCACTGGAAGCAATGCTCGCTGACCCGGCCGTCCACGCAGTTTCAATCTGCACGCCAAGCGGTGTGCATTTGGACCCAGCTGTCTCAGCAGCCGAAGCAGGCAAACATGTGATTGTGGAAAAACCTCTGGAAATCACCACCGAACGGTGCGACAAAATCATCGAAGCGTGCGATAAGGCTGGTGTCCGCCTGACCGTTACGTTCCAGAGCCGATTTCACGAATCCAGTAAACTGATGAAGAAAGCTGTCGAAGCCGATCGGTTCGGAAAAATCACCATGGGCGATGCCTACGTAAAATGGTATCGAAGCCAAGAATACTACGACAGTGGCGCTTGGCGAGGCACATGGGCTCTGGACGGCGGGGGCGCATTGATGAACCAGGCGATCCACTCTGTTGATCTGCTGGTCTGGTTAATGGGTCCCGTCCAAGAGATTAGCGCCATGATGGCCACCATGACTCATGAGCGTATTGAAGTTGAGGACGTGGCTGTCGCCAACCTGAAATTTGCATCCGGCGCACTGGGTGTCATTGAAGCCACAACCACTTCTTATCCAGGTGCCTTGAAAAGAATCGAGATCAGTGGCGATCAAGGTTCTGCCGTCTTGGAAGAGGAGGACATCAAGGACTGGCAATTTGCCGACGAAACAAGCGAAGACGAGAAGATCCGCACGGAAATGGCGGGGAAAACCGAAAGCGGAGGCGGTGCCGCAGACCCATCAGCGATCAGCCACCACGGACACACAATGGTGTTCGAAGAGTTCATCTCTTCAATCATTGAAGAGCGTCCTTCCTTGATCGACGGACACGAAGGACGTCGCAGTGTCGAGGTAATTGAGGCGATCTACCAGAGCGCGAAGACCGGACAAAGAATCAAACTGAATTAACCCTTTTCACATCGTTCAGTCTGACGTCGCCAAAAGTCGACAGGCGGGCGATCCGAACCGGCGTCCCGTGTTGCCGTGCCTAGAATTGCAACGGGCCTGAACGGATATCTCTGGCGTTGTTCATTCGCCCACCTTGTCCTGCCGTTCGGGCAGCAGAAAACAGATGACTTCGCGGTCGTTACGCACTAACAAATGCCTTCCAGCCAAGGTCGGCACATTCCAAGTCTTGGCATCCAGAGCGGGCATTCGCAACAACTCGCGGTACTGTTCGGCAACCGCCGAAGCAAACACAACCTCACCGGCTTCCGATTGTCCAATGATGACGTCGCCCACCACGAGGATTTGCCCCTGCCCCAGTCGCGTACGCCGTCCTTGAATCCACTTTCGCTCGCCGTCATCGACACGAACAGCCTCAAGGGATCCATTGCTGATTGCAAAGGCCGTATCCCCCACCACCGCCGCATGTGTGAACTTGGTTTTCAATACCCGGTTCGACTTCCACAATGGCTCGGCTTTCCATTGCCCGTCAGAGCTTGTTACCTTATAAAGCCCACTACCACCGCCATAACCTTTTCCAATCAAGAAACGGTTTTCACCAGCAGGAACTGCCATGGCACAGTTAGCACCACCATTGGACTGGCCTGGCCAACTCACTTCCCAAAGCACGGCACCACCATCGACTTCGTGCCCCGTTATCGTACTCTCGTTGACAGAAACAATCTGCCGCTGGCCACCGAGGGTCAAGAGCGTCGGCGACGCATAACTGACTTGGCCGTCTCCTGCAGTCCAAAGAACCTTACCGGACGCAGCATCGAGAGCAACGAGACTGCGACCGGTTTCACTATTGGATGCTGGACCTCCGAACGGCACAACACAAATGGTCTCATCGATGACGAGCGGTGAGGCTGCTCGACCCCAACTGATCATGGCCTCGGACTCCAACTGTCCCCAACCGGCTAATGCCAGCAGATCGACACTCCAAACCACTTCACCCGAGTTCAAGTCGACGCACCAAACCATTCCCGTTGCTCCCTGAGCAAAAACTCGGTCGCCAACAATGGTTGGGGTGCTCCGAGGCCCAACACCACCCATCAGATTTTGATGGAGAGCATCATGTTTGACGAGCCACAAAATTCCGCCATCACCCAGTCGGTAACAAGTGAGGCATTCTTCATCACCACGCTGCTCCAGCGTTACAGCTTTTTCACCTGAAACGGCAAACGCCGACCACCCGGCGCCCAAGCCTTGCCGCCAGAGAGTCTGCACGTCATCAACCGAACGAGGAATTTCGAAACCACGCTGTGCAATCACACCAGTCCGGTCATTGCCAAGAAACCCGTAAGAGGGCACGTCCGCCGCTTGAAACCCCGCCGCCGGAGAGTCTGAAAACCCGCCAGAATCAACAACAGGCTGGCTGGAGCTTGAATCATCCACCGTACGCATCGCAGGCGGAGGACTGCTAAAACGAAACGAGTATTGTGGCACCAACTCACCACTGAATCCTTCGAATTTGAAAGATGCAGCAAAGCAAACGATTCCAACAACCACTCCGAGCGGGACCACCAGTCCATTCCATCGCATGCGTGCAACGCAGTGCAATTGAAAAAGGATATAAAAGCCCAGTACGACCCACAGCAAAACCGTTCCAATGTTTGAGAACTGGTGATCGGTTGCGGACGCATTCCATTGCAAATACCCAGCCCCTAAAACCGCGAGACATGCCGCGATCACCGCTCGGCGAATACGATTGCGGGGTCGCCTGATATTCACGGGCGGCTTCGAACCGGGAACAACCTGTGCAGGCTGCCCCTCCGCAGGCAAGTGCTGTTGCCGCTCAGATGTCACAGCATCCTGAGAGTCAACGGTCTCCTCTGCCCCAGTATTTCCATGGCTCGGTTCTGATGAATCCGACGCTACCATTAAACATCTACCGTTTCGTTACCAGGTTTATCTTTCATGCGTTCTCGCAGGTCGCGACATGCATCACTCGGACTGCTGCACAATGAACAGCTCACGCTTCCATCCTCGTTCCTGGTTCCGTTAACGCCTCCACACGAACCACTGATCGAACGCTGCCCGAATAACACACCGACAGACATTGCAAAAAGCAGGACGGCAAATGCCACAGCTGTCACAAGGAACATAGTGAAGCGCCCATTGCCCTCGACCTCTGCCACTTGTTGGTCGGCATTGTTCGCGGTTGCGATGTACTGCGTCAAAGATCCGTTCCCGCTAAGTTGATAGCCCGAGTCCTGTTCCTTGTCGCGAGCAACAATGAGAACATCCAATCCCTCACCTTTTGCCAATTGCAGCGCGTTACCGGGGCCAACCACGTTCAATGCAGTTGCCCATGCATCCGCTGCCATGCAAGATTCTGTGACCACCGTGACGGATGCCAGCGAGTGTTCGATCGGTTTTCCCGTGCGAGGATCGATCGTGTGCGAATAGCGAGTTCCGTCGATCTCAAAATAATTGCGATAGTCGCCTGATGTCGCCATCGACCGGTCATCACCACCGCCCACGTTGAGTGAATGCGCAATCAAAATAGAGTCCGTTACAGCATCCGGCATTTGAATGCCGACTTTCCACCACTGGCCAGCCTTATTTCCACTTACCGATACCTCACCGCCAATTTCCACGAAGACGTTTTCAGCACCTTGTTGATTCAGTAACTGAACCACGCGATCAACGGCGTATCCCTTCGCAACTGCCGACAGGTCAATTCGCAAACCCGGCACTGACTTCTTGAGAGAAGGTGGATCCATTCGAACCGACAACTTACGGAAACCAACCGATTCACTAAGTTTTGCAATCACCTCAGCATCCGGCACAGTGCGTTCAGACGGATTTGGCCCGAAGTTCCATGCATTGACCAGCGGCCCAACAGTTACATCAAATGCACCCTCAGTTCGCTCGGCAACGGACTGCGAAAACGCAACCACCGTCGCTAACTCTTCACTGACGGGAAACCAATCCGTTGACTCTGAGCGATTGAAACGACTGATCTCGGAACCCTCGAGGTAAGTCGACATTTGATCGTTTATGGTTCGTAAAAGACGATCAACAAGGAACGCTGCCTCGTCCTTTCGCTCAGGAGGATCAAAAATTTTGACGCTGAACTTTGTCCCCATCGTAGGACCGCTCAACTCAAGGATCTGGGCGGTCCCGTGAGTTGGCGCTTGGGCGGAAACTTGGGCGGAAACTTGGGCGGAAACTTGGGCGGAAACTTGGGCGGAAACCTGAGCGGAAACCTGAGCTACGCCCGACCGGGCTAGACAAAGACATAAGAGCAAGAACAGGTTTCCGACAAGTCGGCTATTCATGAAACACCACAGACGAGTAAGTCGGTTGCACCCTGGAAACGGCCAATGTTCAGTATAAGACCGCTTTGCTCGACCGCAATCAGCTCGATCTCGAAATACGATGGCAAACGGAACAAGTCCCAAGATTCCACTGGACCAAAGTAAAGCCACCTCTCATTTCGAGCCTTACCAAAACGCGACTGCAATGTCAGACAGCACCCAGCACACCAGCCTCGGGTCCAACTCGCAGCACTAGTACGGCTGCTAGAGAGGCTGGACAGCCAGATCCCCTCAACAGGTCGGACACGAAACGACTTGGTGACCTAGATCACCTGACGGTTCATCAACCACCGAAGTCATCATAGGCAATGTTTTCTGGCTCAACACCGAGATCATCCAGCATTTTGAAAACCGCTGCATTCATCATTGGCGGTCCACAAATGTAGTACTCGTTATCTTCCGGCGCAGGATGCTTTGAAAGATAGTTGTCCAACAGTACTTGATGAATGAACCCTACATAGCCATCCCAGTTATCTTCTGGCTGCGGCTCGGAGAGAGCGATGTTGAACTTGAAGTTCGGGAAATCTTTTTCGATATCACGGAAGTGATCGATGTAGAACAATTCCCGAAGACTTCGCCCGCCATACCAGTACGAAACTTTGCGACTGGTCTTCTGACGCTTGAACAATTCAAAGATGTGACTTCTGAGGGGTGCCATTCCAGCACCACCACCGATGTAGACCATCTCTGCTTCGGTGTCCTTGATGAAGAACTCACCATAGGGACCGCTGATAGTGGCTTCATCACCGGGCTTGAGACTGAAGATCCAGCTGCTCATTTTTCCGGGTGGTACGTCGGGCAGGCGAGGCGGAGGACTAGCTACCCGGATGTTAAGCATGATAATGCCTTTCTCCCCGGGGTAGTTTGCCATCGAGTATGCACGCACGACGGGTTCGTCAACCTTTGACACAAACCGCCAAATATCGAATTTATCCCAGTCCTCGCGGTACTCTTCCTCGATATCGAAGTCTTTGTAGGCGATCTCGTGTGGCGGGCACTCAATTTGAATGTAACCACCGGCCCGGAAGTCAACATCCTCGCCCTCGGGCAGTTCAAGAACAAACTCTTTGATGAAGGTTGCGACGTTTTCGTTACTGCGAACCTTGCAGGCCCATTTCTTTGTGTCGAACGCCTCGGCAGGCACTTCAACCGTCATGTCGGTTTTCACTGCAACCTGACAACTGAGACGCTCGCCTTCGGCAGCTTCTTTTTTGTTGATATGGTCTTTTTCGGTGGCGAGGATCTCACCACCCCCATCGCTTATCTTCACTTTGCATTGGGCGCACGTGCCTCCACCACCGCAAGCGCTGCTGACAAACACTCCTGCATCCGCCAAAGCTCCGAGCAGTTTACCACCTGCTGCAACTTCAACCGTCTTCTGCTCGTTGATCACAATTTTGACCGGCCCCGAGGCAACCAACTGGCTTTTGGCTGCCAAAATCACGAGCACCAGGGCAACCACCACAACGGTGAACATTCCAACGCCGAGAACAATACTAAAATAATCCATCTCAAAAGACTCTTGGGAGAGTTTGCTTCTCTAAAAGGAATGACCGGCAACGGCTTACAACTGGATCCCGCCAAAGGACATGAATGCCAGAGCCATTAGACCAACCGTGATGAACGTAATACCTAAACCGCGTAGCGGCGGAGGCACGTCACTGTATTTCAATTTTTCGCGAATACCGGCCAGAGCGGCTATCGCCAAAGCCCATCCAACGCCACATCCAATCCCGTAAACTACCGACTCAAGAAAGTCGTAACTCTTTTCCTGCATGAACAAAGATCCACCAAGGATTGCACAGTTCACAGTGATCAGAGGCAGGAAAATTCCGAGAGCGTTGTAGAGCGGCGGAAAGAATTTATCCAACGTCATCTCGAGGATCTGCACCATCGCCGCAATCACGCCAATGAAGCTGATGAATCCCAGGAAGGACAAATCAACAGTCGCAAAATCGACCGTTTCCGTGGAAATGAATCCATTCGCCCACGTGAGCGCTCCCTTCTTCAACAACAGCGAGTAAATCAACTGATTGACGGGGATCGTGATCGCTTCAATGACGATCACGGCGAACCCAAGACCAACCGCAGTCTTTACATTTTTGCTGATCGCCAAGAACGTACACATCCCAAGGAAGAATGCGAGCGCGAGGTTCTCAATAAAAACCGCAGTGATAAAGATATTAAAATAATGCATGGTTAACTCACGCCTCCTCAATCTGATCTGGCTTGTACGCTCTGATTGCCCAGATCAGGAATCCGATCAGGAAGAAAGCACTTGGTGGTAATAACATCAAGTTGTTTGGGTTGTACCAACCACCGTTGCGATCCAGTGGTAAAAGCTCAAGCCCGAACAAAGATCCGCTGCCGAAAAGCTCGCGGAAGAAGGCGACGAACATCAACACCAGACCGTAGCCCATGCCATTTCCGATCCCGTCCAGAAAGCTAACCCAAGGGCCGTTCTTCATCGCGAAGCCCTCTGCACGTCCCATGACAATACAGTTGGTGATGATCAAACCAACGAACACCGACAGCTGTTTGCTGATGTCATACATGTAGGCCTTGAGAATCTGGTCTACCACGATCACCAAAGAAGCGATCACGGTCATCTGCACGATGATACGAATGCTGCTTGGGATGAAGTGCCGAATTGCACTGACTGCCAAGTTACTGAAGGCCGTCACCGCGATCACCGCCAAGCTCATCACCAACGACGTTTCCATCTTTGTGGTGACAGCCAGCGCAGAGCAGATTCCCAGAATCTGCAAGGCAATTGGATTATTGCTGATTAGCGGATCGACCAGAACATCGGTCGTTTTCTTTGCCATTACTTGTCTCCCTCACTTGTGGAGGATTTGTCTTCGTTAATCTCTTCCTTGAGCTTGCCCAAGTATTTGCCGTAGCCATCATCGCTGGCCCAGTACCTGATCAAGTTCGTTACACCGCGACTGGTGATGGTCGCTCCCGAGAGCCCATCAACTGCATACTCGTTGGTTTTGGGGGCAGGCCCTTTGAAAACCATTGCTTTGGGCTGCCCTGACGGGTCATACAGTTTCCGTCCATCCCACATCGCCTTCCAGCGCGGATTGTCTACTTCACCGCCGAGTCCGGGGGTTTCTTTGTGCTGGTAAAAAGTCAAACCCTGAATGGTTTCCAAGTCGCTTTTCAGAGCGAGATAGCCGTAAAGCGTACCCCAAAGGCCCTTTCCATAGACTGGCAACACAACCTGCAGGATTTTGTCTGTCCCCGGTTTTTTGACAAAGTAGACCTTCATCACTTTGGGACGCCGTGGCTCTCCCGGGTTGAACTTGGTATTTTTCTCGATCTGGATGCTCGTTTGGGGGTTTGCCGCTTCTTCAGTCAGACTGTACTTATCTGCGGCGGCGGCATCGCCCACGTACTCGCCAGTCTGCAGATTTACAAGCTTCGCACTCACGTAAGTTTCGAGCGTGGCAATCTCTTTGGTCGTCAGTTCATTTGCCTGAACGCCATACTCTCCAATCGCCA
>Ga0315321_10000083_pt1 | contig 54051 bp, 57 predicted proteins | sample M180m21515metaG_FD_203464 | JGI IMG/M metagenome (GOLD analysis project Ga0315321, IMG submission 203464) | Ammonia-oxidizing marine archaeal communities from Monterey Bay, California, United States - M1 80m 21515 | ecosystem: Environmental > Aquatic > Marine > Intertidal zone | place: USA... | reverse complement strand
AAATCATAAAGTTGTTCTGATGCATACTCGCCATCAGGTCCACATGGTAGAGGCTTTGACATAAGCTCTTGTAATCTTGCCATGTCTTCTGCAGTTTCTGGTAATGCCCATGTACCTTCCATTATTTGGTTGGTCCAGTTTTCAAATTGGTTTGCTTCTTTCATGTTTGTTTCCTCTACATCGTTGCTGAGTGCTGACTTTATTGCACTGCCTGCTGCTAATCTTGCTAAAAATGGAAGTGCTTCTTCGATACGGCTATCAACTGCACTGTTTACAAATACTTCTCTTACACTTTCAATTGTTTCGTCTAATTCTGTTGCTACTGCTGGATCATATGTAGCAAATATTTCTTTGTAACCACGTTTGCCAATCATCTTCTTGGCTTTGCGTTTTAGATCAGAATAATGATTCACTGCATCTTCTACTATGCCCAGTGCTTGTTCGTTTTGTGCAAACGCATTACTGCGACTTGCTCTTACAAACTTACCCAGTGTCTTAATTTCATTCATTGTTTCGCTTATGTACTGTCCAAAAGCATCATATGGGGTACCGCCTTCACTCACGTGACGTGCCATTGCTTTAGCACCAGCAATACTTTCAAAAGGCATGCGGAATCTTTCACCTTGACTATTCTCAACAAACAAACTTGCAATGTTTCTAAAACGTTGTTCGCCTTCGCCTATGGCACGTGAGTGTTGTATCACAACTTTTGCTTTGCCAGGTTGGTTGCTATAGCTCTTGCTTTTGCCTTGGGCTTTCCATGCTTCCATAATCAAGCTCTCACTTAGATCAGCCATAGTAGCCATACTATACTTTAGTTTATTCATGTTGTTAAGACTAAAAGTAAGCAAGTTACGTTTAGCAGTTTGTCTAATCATTGCAAGAAAATCATACCAGTCGCCTTTATCGCCAACTTCCATACCTTTGCCGAGGTTATCACCATAGTATACTTCTAAGTCATTATCACCATTGACCAATACGACAACTGTTCCGTACTCGTTGCCATTGGTACTAAAATTAAATGAAAATAAATCTGCTTCGCTAGGATTCACAGTGGGTTTTCCCATTGAATTCAAGCTCTTTGGATCAAAATCTCTAGTTACTAGCAAATCATATATCTGCTGTGATGCTGTGTTTTCTTGTGCCATGTACGTATTTATTAAAACATTGCCACAAACGGCATTGGTTCAATATTCTCCTCGCTAAAATCTGTTAGGTGTGAATCAAGTTCTTTGTGATAACTTGTAAGAACCTGGAGCATACGAATCGCTAGAAGCGTACTCATCACTAAATCGTCGGTTTCACCAGGCTTGCCTGCATAACTTGTGCCATGTGCAACAAAGTTCTTCAATTCACCAATCAAACTAGGCGAACTAATTGTCATCTTATTTGTTTCAACTAGTGTTTTTAACTTGGCACAGGCTGCAATTTTACTTTTGTTTGTAGTATTGAACCCTTTCCTATAGCGTTTTCCACTAGCACTTACAACTGTATTGTCGCTTAGGAAATACCCTTCGATGTTCTGCTCACCATACTGTTCAATACATAACAAGGCAGCTTCACCTATGCTGTTGTTTTCTACACTGTAATAAACACTTTGTGGTTCTTGTACTGTTTCGTTAATATGCTTTACTATTTCTACAAGTATACGTATCTGATCTGTGATTGGTGTTTTATTATGACGCCATTCTGCTATCTGGACTGTACTATTTGCTTCAAACACTTGTATTGCACTAGGATCACCACCTGTGCCTAAACTTGGATCAAGTGCCACAGTGTATATCCTGCCCTTCTGAGGCTTTTTGTACCAACGCACTTGTCCTGTTTTGTATAGCGGCTCACTGACTCCTTCAAGGTCAATAAGTTTCGTTGGAGATATAAGCGTTTCATCTGAGATTATAAATTCACAGTCCATCTCACGACGGAAACGTTCAACACCTAATATGTTGCGTTGCTCTTCTGCCCAATCATCATCTCTGTCTGGATGCTCTCGCCAAAATGCTCTGTAGGCTTTGAAGCCATTGATGCCTAGTTCTTTTTGATTGCCAAACTCGTCTTCAGTTTTGTTTGCGCCTTTCCATATAAATGCAAACTGATCTTCATCACTGTTTGGAGTGCTTGTAATGATAGCACCACCACCTGTTGATAAGGTAGGTGATATACTTGTCCAGAATTCTCTTGCTATTGTGGGTCGCACAAATGCAAACTCATCACAGTACAACAGAGTTATACTCATACCTCTTCCTGTGTTTTCAGTTGTCGTTTGTGCAACTATTCGTGATCCATTGTCAAATTCTATTGAACCTTTGTTGTAACTTGTTGCACCAGCACGTATGTGATCTGGACAGGCTTCGTAACTATAACGCACACGTTGCATGATCTCTTGGGCACCTGCATACTTGTGTGCCGCAACCAATATCGTACTATCAGGTTTGAACATTGCATACCATAACAGATATCCGGCTGCACTAGTACTCTTGCCTGTTTGTCGTGGCATCATTGATATACTAAACCTATAGTTGTGGTATGTGCTTATTAGTCTTTCTTGAAATTCCCAAGGATCATACTGCATCTTACCTTGTATTGGATGTTGTATATAGAAAAAGTTACGTAGGAAATACTCAGGACCTGTCTCAGGGTCAGCACATTTTACAAACTCCTGCAGTTGGTCGTCTGTGAATTCTTGTTTTTTGTAAGGGCTTTTTACTAATACCCCATCTTCTTCTCTTGCTACCATGCTATTACTTATAGTGCTTTCTCTATCTCAGGCCATAATTTTTCAAACTGCCCTTTTTGGTCTGGATGCCATTTATTTTCAATGTCCTTGGTGAATTCTAAAAATTGTTTGCTTTGGTTGTCGTCTCTGGATTCAAACTGTAGTAGTTGGTTTTCAGCCCATTCTGCTTCTGCAGGACGCAAATCAAATTTATCTCTATAGCGTTTTAGCTCGGCTACTGCAAGTTCTTTGATTGCTCTGTTATGTTTATGTGGGTTCAGATGATCTCCCCAAACGTGTTGCCATGTAATAGTAATTTTTTTATCTTCAGCATACTGTTTCAGCTCACATAGTCTTGTACAATTATAAATTGTATACACTGCCTGTATACCGCCGTGTTGTTGACTGTTTTGCATACGTTCTGATACTGTGGTTACATTTTTATCTAGTTGTTGCCAAGAACTTCCCCATCTTACATACTCAAATCTATCTTGAATATTATCAAAGCTCATGCTCCAGCCAACACGGGACCGCTTTAGTAGTTTCTTTGGCACAGGCATTTTATCAAAGTCGGAAGTCATATTTGTGATAACAGTAATCAACACATCATCAGGCAATATATCTAATAGTCGATCATTTTCTTTCATCATCAATGGTTCCCCGCCGACCATTGCAACTTCCTTTACACTGTCTTTATGGTGTGTGATATAATCAATTATCTTTTCATAATCGGTATTAATTGTTTGGTTAAACGGTTCGCCTATTATGCTTGCCCATTTGGTACTAAAATAACTATCACAATATGTGCATGCAAGATTACAGGTATTGTTCCATCTTACATCAATGAGTGCTGGCTTGTGGTCGTCTAGTTCGGCCGTTGTACAATCAAAATCTGGACTTATATTGTTATGCCATTCCCTTTCGCTCGCAAATCCAGCATTTTCGTTGTCAATACAATTAAAACAGTATTTTGGATGAAGTATGCCTTTCTTGATGCTAGACCGTACTTCTTTAATTGCTTCACCTTGCAGTACTGATTCAATCGAGCCTGTATGATTCTTTCCTAAAACTATTGGATGACCTGAACAACATGTTTGCACTTGTCCTTCAAAATTTAAATGTAATCCACGCCAAGGACTAGCACAATATTTCTTTTCAGCAGTCATGCAAGTACTTATTGAGGCTTTGGGTTGTGGTTCTTAATTGTTTGGTTTGATGATGTTTGTTTATATTCTTCTGGAAGAGGAGCAACTAGAGGCTTTGGTTTTGGCTGAGGTTTTCCTAGCCCGCCAAAATTAATTGCAGTGATCATTCTACAATGCCGTCTTCTAGTAGTTTTACTCTATTTGCAAGATGAGCTTTTTGTACGTCGTCTTTGTTCTGTCCGTGATAAGGTACTGCGTGTCCTTCGCTTATCAATATACTTGTTAGCAGTTTCCAACTGTCTGTGTCACTATCATACACATTAAAATCACCTAGTATACGTCCAAACTTGCCTTTCATATCTTCGCCGCTTTTGTTTATTTGTGTTTTGAGTACACAAGTCTTACCAAGTAGTTGTTTTACTCTTGCTTTAGCGGCTAAGCCAAACTTTTTCTCTTCAAGATCTCTTGTGCGTGATTCTGGTGTATCAATGCCTGCAATACGTACTCGTTCGTCTCTAAGTACCACATTGAATCCTAAGTCAATGTCAACATCAACAGTATCACCGTCTACTATTTTTACGATTGTTGCACGATACTCGTACATTATCTTGGGTAGCCTTTAAATGCTACAACTGGCGATTCTGTGTTTACGCCGTCTAGTTCTTGACTACCTTTGGCTGAATGACGTTTTTTTGCAGTAAGTCCTATTGACTTGAAAGCGTCTTGTGCAAGTTTTTCTTCTTCGTCTGTATATGTTCCTATGAATCCGTCACCTGCTAACCATGATGCGTTATCCATATCATGTTCGGCGTTGCCATCTGCATCCATTGAAGCCATTGCCATACTCGCACGGTATAAGTCGTAGTATCCGTTGTTAGCCAAACTACCAGGAGAAGCTTTTTCAACAGTGTGCGGCATAGAACCTTGAGTAAGATTAGTTCCCCTACGCTCGGATATGAACTCTTTAGATCTCATTAGCCGTAAACACCTGCGTTTGCACTTGATGCAGTACCAATTTCAGTACATGAACCGTTAGCACCAGCAATAGTAACTTCGTTACCAACACCAACATACAGATCCACTGAACTATTTGCTGGTATCACCAATGGAACACTGGTTGTTACTGTGCCGTTGTTGTATAAAAAGTCATCGGAATCGCTAGTTGGTTTACCTGCTAGTGCAACTTGAAATGTTACTGCGTTTACACCTGTGGTTACTCGTGCTTTATCTGTTGTCCATACTGTGTCGGATATTGCGCCTGCGTATGATGTTATTGCCATTGTTTAGTTCCTTTTATTACCACTTGCGACATGACCAATAACGTGCTTTTGTCTTTGGTCCTGGATTGTCACAGTTGTGTCTAGCTCTAAAACTCTTACGTGCTTTAGGATTGTTTTTTCTAATCTTCATTGCTTTGCCCTTGACGCTACTTCCGCCATGACCAAAGTTAACTTTTTTTACGTTGCCTGTTTTTGGATCTTTCACATATACTTTAAACTTTTTGACATCACCTTGCATTGGCTTGTTCAGTTGTACCTTACGTCCTTGGTACTCTGCTTCTGCTAGGTCATTTTCAATTACACGTTTTAAACTTTTAATAGTATCGTTTACCATTGCACTTACATCGCTTGATCCGATCTCATCGTCGTCATCTCCATGAAATTCAGCAGTATCTGAGATTGCTTGTGTAATTTGCTCAATGCCGTATTCTCTTACCATGTCGCTAAACTCAGGATGGTTCATAATCCTGCGTGTGATCATTGCTTCGACTTCTTCAACGTCTTCAATAAGTTTTTCAGTTTGTTCTACTGCTTCAGTAAGTTTTCTATTATAGTAGTTTGCGGTATCAGCTGCGCCTAAACGTTTGTGTAATGCAGCCTGCTCTTCAAACATCTTTATATCGCCAGCAAGTTTTTGTATCGTTTTACAATTACAATGAGAACACTTTGATCCACATGTGCAGTCCATAACTTTAACACCACAACATGCTTCAGGACAATAAATTTTACCGTCCTTGATACGTTCCATAACAGTACCTTCGTTGGTTACTGATTTGTAACCTTGTGGCGTAACATGTGTTGTTTCGTCTAGTTCTTCTGAAGGAGGATCAATAACACCATCTGTTTCATCACCAACATAGTTACAATCTTCTAGTACGCCATAAGCGTAATCGTCTGATAAAAATGTAATACTATCGTCTGTGTGTTCTACAACAGGAAAGTCTATAGCAATTTCATCGTCAAAATCTTCTCTAACAACTACTTCAAGTACATCACCTGTAACAGGAAATGCAGTTGCTCTTTCGCTCTCTGTGATATACTTTTTTAAACTCATTACTTTGCCTTATATTCCTGATATAGTTTCATTAAACGCTCTTCTCCAACTTCGTTTAGCTCTGATTCGCCTAACACTGCCATTGGATTGTCTGCGCCTGCAACTTTAGGATATGCCATCTTCTTTGGTCCGTTAAGTCCGCCAGCAATGTCCTGTGTCATATACTCAGTGTCCATTGTGTTCTGATCATCTGCACCGTTTGCAAACTCTTGATCTTCTGCTACTTGGATTTCAACTTCACCGTATGGTGATTGTGGTTGTGATCCCATTCCCATCATGCCTATGCCTGCAAGTTTACATAGTTCTGCCATTTTAGCGGCATCTTCACCACTTGCATTTATATTAATGTTTGGTTCTGCATCAGTACCTGCACTCACTGTTACACTCATGTCTTCATTGAGTTGCATTGCACGTTTTACAATTTCATTGCTTTCATATACACTTGCATTTTTATACAAAGGCTTACCAGCACCTGCTCCGTCTGCGATTGCACCAGAACCAGTTGTCTCTTCAACTTTTTCTTCTTTGTCATGTGCACCTTCATCCATCTTCTCTTCAAGCTCTTTTTTGATCTTGTCGTATGTAGAACCCTGTCCTGGATATTCTTTTTCAAACTCTTCTTTGCTCATGCCTTCTTCAACATCCTGCATTTGCTTTTTATTACCATCTTCATCGAGCTTCTCTTCATCTTCGTCGATTGACTCGTTTTTATCGCCTTTCACAGGATATGTTTTACCATCTACTGTGAAGTCATTCTTGCCTGCTTTGATTGCTTTGTCTCTCTCACCTGAGAATTCGTTGCCTTCTTCTACAGATTCTAAAACACCACTTTCTAACTCATCCGCAACATCATATAATTCGTCTGCCATTATCCTACATGTAGCATCGTCGCAATTGCTTATCATGACATCTAGGTCTTCATATTTTTCAAACATCTTACCAAATGTAGGTGCATTATCGTCTAAGTACTCAAGTGCCGCATCATCATATTTTCCTACAAATTCATAAACTGAATCATATGCATGTTTAATTGCGTCTCCGACTGATGCTTCATTTATTGGATTCTCGGACATGATCTTATTAGCAATGTCCTGCGGAGTACCTAGTGCTTCTTCAATTTCTTGTGCTGGTAAACCGGCTAGTTCTGCTAAACGTGCCATTACACCTTGTCTGGCTGCGTCTTTGAGTGTGCCTGAGTTTTCAGTAGCTTTTACTTTAGCGTTGCCTAATTGTTTTGCAGTGGCTAAATCAATACCTTTTTCTCTTTTAGATGAAGCAGTTTCCATATCTTGTTCATGCCCATCTTCTTGACCTACTTTATCCATATAGCTATCGATTGTTTTATTTGAAATTTCAGCTATTTCATCTTCTTTCATATCGTTTTTGCCTTTGCCATCAACTGCATAGTCAGGTACCATCTTGCCATCTGGACCTTTGACCATTGTTTTACTGGCTTCGTGCATTCCATCTTTGTCATGCTTCTCATCATACTCAATGTCTTTGGTTACGTCTTTGCCATCTCTACCAGCATGATGATAACGATCATACTTTGCATCACGCTTTACTTCACGTCCGGCCTTTTCTGCACGATCATCTCTTTCAACATCAGACTCTTTTTCAAACATCTTGTTGTCTTTTTTCTTCTCTGGCAACCCGTCTGGACTTTGTTTGTCGCTAAATGGTGTATAGTTTTTTTGCTTGTTCATTTTACTTGCATCAGCGGCCGCCATGTCGTCAAACATCTTGTCCTTCTTAGCATCTTTTGATAGACCGTCTTCGTAGTCTTTGTCACCTTTGCCAAATGGCTTGTAGTCAGCATCTTTGTTAAACTTTGTTTTTTTCATAAGGTCCTCTAGACCTTTTTTCATAAGAGCGTTACTATCCTCTTTGACTATTTCAGGTGCATTTGCTACCTTGTTTAGTTTGGCTAGTGTGTCGTATATAGTGTCCATTAGTAGTTCCTTTTTCCTTTAACATTTTTACCCGGAGGTCCGTCTTTGCGATTCTCCGGAGCCGAACTACCGTTGGCAGCTTTTACGACCGGAATCTTGTTAGTACCCATAATAGGACTGTCTACACTATTAGGAGTATCTGTTGTAAATTTTGCTGGAGGTGTCTTTCCACCTGCTATTGTAAAATCACTTGAGTATTCGTTGCCTACTACTTCTCTTTTGTAAGGATCAGCGGCATAGTATGCACTTGCTTTTTTGCTTTCTGAATTTTCTGGTTCTTCACCTTCTTCAGTCCCTAGTACTGGGTTAGGTTGTTCTTCGTATGCCTTACGTTCTTCAGCAGTGCTATCAGCATATGCTTGTGTTTGTATAATAATGTGATTTGGATTCATTCCTAACAGTTCAGCAATCTGTGTAATTTGCGGAGGAGTTGCTGGATAATTGAACGTGACATCCATTATCGTACAACTTTCGTTTTTAACGTCAGGAAAGTCAGGTAGTACGTTTTGTATTGGAGTTCTCTTAGGCTCTGACATCTTTACGACATCAAACTGCTGAAGTTTTTCTTCCAATGCATTAATTAGTTCTGCATCAACGTCGCCGACTATCTTGATTCTATAATCAAATGTTTGACGAGTTTCAACCAGGTATTGTGCAAATGATTTCATCTTATGTTCCTTCTATGCAGTATTTAGCAGACTAGAGCTCATTTCTCTTCTTTGTCTTTGTTTAATAACCTATCTAAAAGTGCGTTTCTATCTAATACAACGCCGGTTCCGTCGACAGTTTCTTCTTTGTTAACGCTTGCCTTCTGATCAAGGTTTGCTTTTTTAAGTTGTAGATCTACCATCTTAAGTTTCTTGTTTAGTTTTGCAGTTTTAGCAGTAATAGCATGTCCTAGCATTGTGCTTGCTACTCCAAATATATCACTTGCCCATCTGCTATCAACATTCATACCCAAGTCCATCATGTCATCAAAACCTTTTGTGGCTTTGTCAGCAAGATCATCCATTTCGGTATCGCTTGCTTCAAGTCCTCTTACTTGTGGCAATGCGGCTTGTACCTTATCAAGCTCGCTGAGTGTGTTTTGCATGATTGGATTGTTTTCTGGAGTTGGTTCAGGAACATTGTCTGGCAATACTTCTTCAGATAGCCCTTCATCAGTTGGCAAATCAAACAGTTCTTCTAGTTTCTTGGTCATGTGCTTCCTTCAAACATTTAGGACATATGCAATCTTGTAACTTTTGATTCCATTCTACAACTGGCTCTAACATACACCAACAGGTGAAATCACTATCACAGGTAAATCTAATGTTACATAGTTCGCAAGTTTTCATTGTACTTATTTACGCTTACGCCCTTGATGAAATATATCTTCTTCCGTTACAACCCTAAATGTAAGTCCGTTACGTTTGCACCACTTTTGTGCGGCATCCCATTTTGCATAGTTAACTGCAACAATCATTTTGTCTCTGTTACTGGCTTTGCTTTCGAGTATGCTTTGTTTTTTTGGTTTGATTTCTATAAGTTCTGTAACAACTTGATTGTTTTTGTTTCTATACTGTATTAGAAAATCAGGAATATATCTTGTTGGTTTGCCGGTCATTGGATTTCTGTAAGGTATTGCTAGTGACTCGCTTGACCATGTTATTATATGATCGTTACTGTCGCAGAATCGCATAAATGCCAATTCCCAACCGCTACGAAACTTAGGAGCGCCTTTGCCGGCATACTTGCTTTGGTTCATTACTGTATATGTGCCTTGTTGAAATTTGGACATTACTCACCTATATGAGTATGTTACGTGCAACATATTGGTTTGGAGTAGCAGTATTTGTTATACCAAGAAGTGTTGTGTTACTACGTTGGTTATTGAGATAGTACGCTAAGGTTGCAGTAATTTGTACCTGATTTTGACTACTCAATTCATTCAAAAGTGTTTCGACTGGTGTTCCACTGTCTTCACTTATTTTAAAAACACTTAAAGTAAAGTTTTCAGCGGCCGTTTTGTCTGCAAAAATACTTGTAAAAAAACTTAATACAGTATCATATACATTAGAGTCTATAACTAACTCTCTGCCATAAAAGTCTTCAAATACTCTTACTGTTGTATCAGTTTTTGCATTAGTATAATTTACTGTGCCCATATCTATTTTCCTGTTTGATCTGGTATCGTAACTGGTTTGGTTAAGTTGGTTGGTACTGCACCCTCAACTACTGTCGTTAACGGTTTAAGGGTTGAAGGTTGTTTGTTTCCGACTGCTTGATTATTAGGCGCAGGAGCTTTAGGAAATAATACGCCACGTGCGGCCCCTGGTAAATCTTGTTTAATTTGCGATCTTGCAATATTTTCTGATTCTGTTTTTAAAATAGCCTTTAGGTCTCTTCCTTTAAATGTTTCGTATGCAGTGCCACCTTTCTGTATTGCTCCAACTACACCAGCAAGGTTGCCTGCACTAAGATCAGTTATAATACCACCAGCGGCATCAATTAGACCGCCTTGTCCAAATATTGTACCAGCACTTCCAGGGCGTGATAACGGAGAACGAACATTGTCATAATTCCCAGGATTGCCAAAACTTGGAATCACACCATCAGGGTAACTACCAGTAAGAGCGCCGTGATAGTATTTCACAGTTTCATAATCAAAGGTGAAAGTGTTTTGCATTATACCAGCACCTTCGTAATAATTGTACGTATCATGTTCAAAAGCAGTAATTATCGGATTAATCAGTGTGTATGCCGCATATTTGTGATCATTGAAACCAAATATTGTTATATCACGAAAAAATGCAGGCTTTCCTTGTCGAGCTCCGTCCATATAACTTTCGCCGATATAACCCCAGTCATTTATTTCTCTGTCTTGTGTGTAGATATCTCGAAAACCATAAGGATAAGCAGCTCCTGGATCAACACCTTGTGCATTGGGTCCAAGACTTCCATTGGTTACTGCGGCATCATAATATTTTTGACTTGCATCTTTATAGTAATATGAATAATAATTATACCAAAGTGTTCTACTAAGGTCACTAGCATCATCATGCATTACACATGTGATAGGATCGTACTCGATTTGTGTTTGTACTTTACGTTTTCTATTGTATTGGTTCATCGTGTCAACACCAAAGCGATACTTAGGCAGTGTTACTTCTTTAACCAGTAGGTTTAAATTTTGTAAGTCGTCTACTTGAAAAACGTTTGCAAGTTGTGGTATCTGTTGATAGTTTAAATTGAATACAACATGAAATAGAAATTTTTTGCGTGGCGAAAGAGCCGAATTATTACTTCGAAAAGTTTTACTCGCATGAGTATAATCTTTTAAAAAATCGTTACCAAAGAATCCTTTGAGAAAGTCTTCACCGAAAGCCATAAGTTACTCCTTAAACTTAATTAGCCAGTTACGACGTCACCCAGTGTTCTTCCTACTGTTGCTCCGATTCCTGTTCCAAGTGGTGTCTGTACTGCGTTGTCATAACGTATTGATGTTTCAATAGTTACAGGATCGTTTGAACCGTAATCTAAATCACCATAGTTAGCATTTACTAAAAAGCAACCATATAATTCCCAAGTTTCAAGTACGTTTGGTGTGCTTGTTCCGTTACCACCATCTAATACTTCACAACGTGTAGTAAATTTGTAATCAATACCTGAACTTGCACTTGCTTGTTCTAGTGTATCCATTTGCTTTTGTATTTGCTCACCAATTAGTCTACTTACGTTTCCGCCAGCGTCATCTCTAAATGTTGCTGATACAGCGTCCCATGTTTGACGTCCAGCAAGATAAATTCTACTGTTGTAGATTGGTACTTCAATTTCTTCAAAGTTTATAGTAGGTCTAGTAAAAGTCATTACCTGTTTGGTAAGTTCTGTTCTAGGTGTAGACACGCCAAGATTTTCAAATACCACCCGGTAGCGATATTTTAGTTTTGGCATTAACAGTCCTTGAGTTGGACTTGATTGGTCTGATGCCAAAGGAACTGTCATTCTTGTTAGCGATGATACGGCCATTTTCTAATTCTCCTTATTACAAATATTATTTATCTAAATTTCGCCACAAAAAAATGAGGCCTAAACCTCATTTTAAATTTGTTTTGTAGGTTTTAACTACCGTATGAAATGGTTCCTGAACTTGCTACGTTACCAGCACTTATTTCACCTGTGTTTTTAATTCTAACCGGTATGTAGATGAATTCAATTGCTTTTACCGGCTCAATTGCAACATCAACATATAGTTCGTTGGCATCAATTCTTGTTGGTGTGTTGTTTGATTCGTCACATACCACCAGGTAGTCATATATACCACGCTTTGCTACTAGATCAATCATCAAGCTCTCGATAGCATTCTTAATCTCATCGCGTGTTGTAGTATCATTTGGCTCAAATACAAAGTTCTTACCAATCGTTTCTAGTCTTCCTCTAATAAATGCTACAAGTCTTGAAACGTTTATTCTATCTAAAGATGTTCCACTAAATGTAGTTTTGTTTCCATAGTTTAAGATACCTGACCCAGGAATAAACGTAATTGGGTTTATGCTATTAGAATAAAGTGTATCTCTTAAACCTTGTCTCACAGCAGTTTGCGTAAACTCTCCTGTTTGTGCATTTACATAGCCTAATTGACTTGCATTGTCAACAGTACCACGTCTAGTACCTGCTGGTGCTAACCAAGGAAACGCTACATCATCTGAACGCACAACTGTTCTAAGCATCATGTGTGTTGATGGTGCAACTACTGTTGTTCCTGATAAGTCAGTTGTTTGACAACTTGGATAAAACACACCAAAGTATGGATCAGCAGTTGTTAAGCCATCGCCATTAGCATTGGTTGCCCAATTTGTAATGTCTGTACCTGTGTCTGCTAAACGCATTGGAGCATCACTTAAAATGAATCCTGTATTGTTACGCTCATTGTTAAGTGCAACTAAGTTACTTGCTAATTCTTCATAGTTAGGACAAGAAAGCAAGTTAAATATTTTTTGCTCTTCACGCAATTCTTGTGAACCATCTACTGCTGCTTTTAACGCTTTTACTACTATATTTCTTACTGCTTTTCTTCCAGCAAACATTGCTCCATTTGATTGTAATCCACTTGAAGTAACCCATGCATCTTTTACAGTAGGTAAGGCTCCATATGTTGCAAACGGAAAGTCAGCTGCATTAAAGTAATCAGCTTGGAAACTCTTTACGTTAAATCCACTACGTCTCATATTCCACACTAGCATTCCTTCAGGATAAAGTGAAGGATCTGCTTTGTCTAAATCAACATAGTCGCTTGTTAATAAACTTTTTATAGTAGGAATATCACCAGTAATAGGATCTGTTGTTCCGTTACCTGCCCAACGCATATCAGCAAATAGTATTCCATTCTGTGTTGTTTGATCTGAGTTATCTATTTCTACCCATTGATCAACCGAACTTACACTTTCCCATCTATATATGTCAGGATATTCGTCTAAGTTTGAGGTTGAAATCCATATATCACCATATACTAATGCACTGTCGTCGCTTTGCTTTGTTGGAGCACTCGCGGCTACTATTGGTCCATTTGGACTAGTAGTAGAAAGATCAAATCCTCTTATGTCTGAGGTAACATTTTGATAGCCTTTCCATGTGCCACCACTTTGAATCATAATATCACATTCGTCTGTTGCACTATAATACCAATTTGTTCCATCTGCTGGATCAATACTTGGAGCAGTTGAACTAGCAGTATATGCAGGTGTGTTACCAAAACCTAATGGTATCCAGTTACTAAGGATGATTCCACCAGCTGGGTTAGTTCTCACTTGTCCTGTAGTAACTCCTATTGTTATTCCTGCATCAGCAACTGGCGTTCCACTTGTATCTACTAGTAAAATTACGCCACCCTCTGTATGTTCAATTTGTACTGCACCAGTTGATAAAACTCTTGCAGTTGTATTTGCTACGTTGGCCGCAGTAAATGCAGTAACAAAATCAGTTGCTGTTGTTCCTTTTACAGTTGCAGTTACTGCGGCAGTAAGTGTAGTAGTATTTTTTGCACTAGCCTGTATTGTAAAAGTTTCTTCAGCGACAAAAGTTGGTGTTGTTAAGGTACCAGTTACTAAAGTTGCACCAGTTACATATCTTTGATAAAATTTAGAGACATATGTATCAGCACGCAAACAATTGTATTCAACATACAATGATCCAACCGGAATGTTTGTTCCACCACCTGCAGGGTCATATGTTTTATTCGCAGCTTGATCGCTAAAATGAACTGGTGTACTTAATGTCGTAAAAGTATCAGTTGCGGCTGAATACTGCTTCACAACAAGATTTACACCTGTGTTCACATTGTTTAATTTATACCAAACACTTCCTGTTGGATGAGGCTCTGTTCCAGTAGCGGCCCAACTTGGATTATTATAGTTAAATCCAAAGTGTATAACAGGTGCATAGTAAGGCTTGTCGCCGCTTACAGTAATACCTAAATCAGCAAGTACTGTTCCAGTTCCTGCGTCTACCATTAATATACCATTACCACTATCAGTTGATCCGTCATTAGTTCCATTTGAATCAACAAATATCTGCAGTTTTCCATTTGCTACTGTTGCACTTATACCAGATATTGATGCACTATTGATATCTGAAGCGGCAGTTGTAATTGTTGTACCAGTCATTGCAACAGTGACATCGTTTAATATCATTGTATTTCCAACAGTAAGAGTTGGATTAGTAGCAGTTCCAATAATTGTTGGCCATGAGTTCTTCCATGCATCGCTTCCAACAAGCACCCAACTATTTGCTGTCACTGCTGGATCACTCGAAACATTACCTGGTGACTTATAATACACAGGATTGTTTGTATTTGTTGTATTCACTGCATAGTCGCCAATACTACCTATACTTGCTAGTGGTATTCCACTTGAAACGCCACCAACTAAGTCAGACACATTTGTAATAACTGTAGGCACTTTGTTAGTAAATGTTTCTGTAGTTGCACTCCATTCAAATGCACCAAATGCTGATACACCTGTGTCGAACCAGTATACACCATCTGCAGGATCACCTGTTGGTCTTACTAGTGTTGCAGTAAGTTGGCTTAGATCAACATCTGCTCTTTGTACGTATGCTCTGTTGCTTACGCCCAATGTACTGTAGGCTGCAAGTAATCCATATTCATTAAGTTCGTATCCGTTAATGCTTGTTCCTGCAGATGTACTATAGAAGAACGGTGTTCCAAATGTGTTTGCTAAATCTCTTTGTGATGTTATTAAGTAACATTTATTTGCATTTGCTGCCGTTGTTCCTGCGGCTACTCCGACTCCTGTACCGCTTACTTTATTTTGAGCAGTTGCTATCAAAATGTAAGGTACTGAATTTGTTGCGGCCGGAAGATAATTACTTTCGTCTATTATTGTAACTTCTACGCCTGGTGATGTTAGTGCCATTTTTTCACTTCCTTTAAAATATAATCTCTTAATGATATTTATAAGAATCTTCCAAATATTGCGATGTAGACTGCCCTTTGCAAAGGTTTGTGTAGATAAATATCCGTATGGATAGACCTATTTGCAGTGCTTGTAACCGCCGTCTGGTAGCAATAAATTATATTAAAAATGATAAATTACACTATCGAAGTAGATGTGACAGTTGTACACGCAAAAATAGACAAATCAAAGCTCCAGTTCCGCGTTGGCAACTAGAAGGTTATCAAAAAAAGAAACTATGCGATCGTTGTGGATTTGTTGCTAAAAGCGGAGCACAAATATTAGTATATCATGTTGATGGAAATTTAAAGAATAGCAATCTTGCGAATCTTAGAAGTATCTGTTTAAATTGCAGTGTGGAAATAGTAAGGCTTGACTTACCTTGGAAGGTCGGCGATCTTGTTGAGGACCAATGATTGTAAATCATTGAGGCTACTGTTATTATAAAGAATACAATCAAATCGACTGTTTACATCTATCCACTTGTATTCGCTTTCGTGAACATCAAAGCCACTCATTAAGTTACTTGTATCTGAGTTTGCATTATCTAATATTGCTCGCTGAAACCATTCAGGGTCCTTACCTCTTTTTACTTGCCAAACTTTCCCGCCAAGGTCACGTATCATGTTTTGTTCGTTGCGAAAACGCACATCAGGTACAACGTAGTTTCCAGGATTGTCTATCATTTGTTTCTTTAGAAGACTTACCCATACACCGTTGTCAAACCCATCACGCATACACTCTGTGCCAAATTCTTGCAATACTATTCTTGGTGTTATAGTCCTACCAGTCTCTTGTGTCCAAAAATCATCTGATTGTTCACGCCATGATCTGCTTTCGTCGGTATCACCTTCTAGCAATGATCTATCCCAACCAAAAATAGTTGCAACACCATCTTTGAGTTTGTCAGCAAAACTCACTTTAGTAAACCCTTGTTCTACTAATATGTCAGCAACAGTTCCTTTGCCGCTGCCTATAAGTCCGCAAATACCAACTATCATTTAAGTCCTGCTACCCTTAGGTGTTTAAGTGTTTGTTGTAGTAAATCAATTTGTCTTCTACAATCTTCTAGTGCATGGTGACTTGCACGTGGCTTAGGCAAGTCTGGATACAAACTATATACCGTACGTGCATCTCTTACATTCCAAAATTGCCACGGTATAGGTAATCCAAGTTGTTTGAATGCATTCTCAAGTATAACCATGTCAAATGTTGTACCATTAGCCCAAGTTAGTTTGCAATGGAAACACAACTTGCTCAGTTCCTCAAGTGCTTGCTTTAGTGGTATTCTACCTTCTTCACCAAATGCTTCATCCTGTGCTTCTTGTGGTTGTGTTGCCCACCATTCTACAGTTGAGTCATCTACTTCTCTGTCAGGTTGACTGTCTACATCAACTCTTGCATAGTAATCTTGTTTTTGGTAACCAATACTAAGTGGATCAAAGGTTTGGGCCGCTATTGTAAGAATACAAGCGTCAGGGCCAGTACCTACAGTTTCTATATCTATCATAATATCCATAGTATCATTATAGCACTAAATGAAACTATGTCAACCTATTTTCTTGTCTTGACTGTTTTCTTTGTGCCAACTGTGCCTTTAAGGCTTGTCTTTGGTGGCTTGTATGCTTTTTGAACTTTGCCTCCTGAACTAACACTGCCTTTACGCAGTTTGTTCAGCATGCCAAGCAATCTACTTGCTGGATTGACTCTTTTGGTCTTCTTTGCTTTTCTTGCGGCAACTTTGCTTTTTGTTTTGCGAGTCACTTTCATTTGTGCTCGCTTACGTTGATCGATAGGTGCATCACAGTCTTTGGCATTACCAACAACACGACCTCTTCTTGTACCGCTAGTACAACGCCATTTTGTTTTTAATTTATTTCCCGATCTACTGAACACCATTTCGTGCTCGTTGACAATCTCAGGTTTAGTAACAAACTCTTCGACACGCATTAGCCAATTACCCACATTAATGGTTGAGATCCGTCAACATAGAGTTTAAGTTCTTCAATTTTGGCATCCATGATAGCATTACCTTCTGCTTTCATCTGTGCACCGTTAAGTGCAGTTCCGCCTTGTGGTCCAGCAATTGTTGCGAACTTTTCTCTAGCTTCTCCAATAATCAGTTTACAGTTACCAACCATATAATCTCTTATCCATTGCATTGTAGAAAAGTCTGTGAGTAGTTGTACTTCTGGACGTAAGTTGTAGCACCAAAGTAGGACAGTCTCCCCTTCGCCTTTAATATCACGCATCAATGTCAATTGATTGGTTGCACTATTGTAATTATAATTTAAAAATCCGCCAAACATCTTAGCAGTAAGTTCTACATACTGTGAATAGAAATCGTATGTCGCAAGTCCGCCCATTTGATTTCCGTTTAGAAGATATGTGTTTAAGGCGGCAGCACTAAAAGGTTCAAATGCTTGTCCTTCTCCGCCGTTGCTAAAGCCAATTGTACGTCGAAAAACTTGTCTTACAGTTTTAATCTCTCTGGGCAAGGTATAGATGTTATTGCCATCGCCAAGAGTTAGAAAGTTATAGCTTTCTTCAAAAGCATTTTCTGCACGTTGTCTATAAGTACCAATTGTTCTTTGGTAAGCTGCCTCATAATGACTAGCATCAAGTTCAGTGTCAATTATGCCTTCGCCTAACTGCAACTTAACGTAGTCAAATGTTTCTTGCTTCTTAGTTTCTAATGTTTGATCAAGTGTTTGTTGTGCTTCTGCCATAATACCATCCTATGACAGTATTTATGTAAATTACCAAGCCTTGAGTATTACTACGTGTTCATTGCCGCGACCGTTATACTTTATTTCAGTTGCTTTAATCCCGGCGAACTGTTTTCTATTGTTAGGCTTGCCGCCTTTCATTAGTTCTTTAATTTGTTCTACAGGTTTACGCAGTGTTTTTTGTACACTTTTGTTTGGATCAAAACCAATTACACTGTTACTCTTTATGCTGTATGTTTTTATAGTTTCATCAGCAACTATATAGATCAACTTACGTGTTTTTGTATTATAAAGCCAGGCTTCTGTACCATGCACCATCTTCTCTGCACTAACACTCACAAGTCCCAGTTCTTCAAACTTCTTTAGATACTTAAACTTACGAACTAACTGTGCAGGTGTCTTTTGTTTTGCTACACGTGGCGCCCTGTCTGCTTTCTTAACCTGGACATAACTTGCACACTCAGCAACTGCACGTTCAAGAAACTTTTGCATTGCACGTATCTGTAGTTTGCCTAAGTAGCTATATCCTTCTTCAAGTTGTGCTATCATATCAAGTTCTTGTTCTGACATTTTAGCCTGTTCTTTTTTACTAGGCGGATTCATCAACTCATTTATCTCACTTAGTTGTGCCTTAAGTGGATCAGCAATAATATCTATTGTTTGTGGAGGACATCCTTCATCACGTAGCAATTTCATAAGACTGTACTTGTCAGGGTCCTTACAGTCGTTTGCCATAAACTGATCAACTAGTTCATGCACTGCACCTTCGATATCCATGGTCTTATCACGCATGTTTTCCTGTATAGTCTTACGTGCAACTGCTGGCTTTGTGTTATCCACTACTAACTTTGGTGCTGGCATAGTTCTTGCCATTGCTTCTTTGACACTCTTCTTCACATAATCTGTGGTTGGTTGTACATCGCCAACAGTGCCTGCTAGTGTTTGCCAGTGTGCATTGTGTTCAGGATGTATATCCGGCATTCCTTGTCTCAAACACCTTGCATAGATACTTGCATACACCATTCCGTTGTGTCCATGACGTTTCATAGTAGCAATATCGTCTTTGCTATACTGATTTTCTTTCATCCATGCAAGTAAATCAGGAAACAGTTCTATAGGTTTACGTTCTTGGTAATACCAATCAACTGAAACCATCTTGTGTTTATGATAGGCTTGTCCGCTCATTTGCAATGCCGTTGACCAATCAGGGTCTTGTGCTTTACTGCGTTGCTTTCTAATTACTGGCTTTTTCTTACGAGTGCCTGGCTTTAATAAGTTTTTGCCTTTTGCCATATTCCGCTCCTATATCTAACTGTTACAAAGAGTATAACATGTATATAGTGTGTGTCAACCAAAAAGTTGCAAGACTTTTGTTATTCTTTTCAAATAAAAAGGTTGACTTATACTCTAACTGTGTTATTATGTATATACAGTTAGAAAAAAAGGAACAGTATATGAAGAAGAAAATACAAATTACTGGAATAGTAAAAGAAGATAGTGTTAATGTAGAATATGAAACTGGCAAGCACGATAGTGTTAGTAGTGCAGAAGCAGAGTTACTTACTATGATGGACTATACTCAAGCAAGTGCTTCAGTTAATAATATCAAACTAGTAAAAACTATCTACAACTTTGTTGAGTGTTACAAGGATGAAATGGAGTTAAAATATGGATCATAAAAAAATAGAACTATACGAACGTCGTATAGACAACTGCTGGCAAGCCGCAGAATTTTGTGCTGATGGCACATGGGGTAGAGAATATTGGACTCAGAATGCAATGTATCTGCTACGTAGAATGAACTGTTTTTTAAACGGAGGAACTGAAAAATGAAATTTATGTTAGTCACAATGGTGTTGGCCAATCCAATGACTTATGCAGATAAGACAACATGTCTTACCGCAGTAGATGCACTTAAAAGTGTCGATATAGAAGCAGTGTGTATACCTGCTGGCATCGAACAACAAACTGCAAGTGATAAAATGATTGCAAACATGATGCAATTTATTACCAAATTAGAAACCATGAAGGCAAAACAATGAATGAATCATTATTAGGTTTGCAGTTTGATGTAAGCAAATACCATAAAGGCATCCAACTTGTACTTGATTATAAAAAGTACAATCTGAGCATTGTAAAGCACGAAGGAAGTTATGGTGGTAAGCAAGGCTTGTTTGAAATCATGGTAAGTGATAATAGTGGTCACGGTGTCGAACTTCCAGGAATAACCGCACAGGGCGATACTGTAAAAGGCTTTTTAACACTAGAAGATGTAAGTGGTATTTGTAAGAAGATGACAGTTATCACTGGCAACGATCCAGTTAAGGTCGCTATCTAAGTCCATAAATACAGTAAGAAGGAATACTGTATGCCTAGACTTAGTTTATATCGCCCTAATCGACAAAACGATTACAAATTTATTGACCGCACTGTTATGGAAATGTACCAGGTTGGCGGTGTTGATATGTTTATTCACAAATATCTCGGACCAACACCACATGGTGATGATAGCTCAAGTGTAAGCGGCGGTACACAAGATGCCACACAGCCTGCTTATTCCAGCGAGTCTCCACTGTTTATTGAAGATTTATTTCTATTAGAAAACAGAGATCGCAAGTATGACGATGATGTATACCAAATGCGTGGTGTATACAATGCACAAGACATAGATTTTGACCTAAGCCAATTTGGTTTGTTCCTAAACAACGATACACTTTTTATTACGTTTCACTATAACTTTATGATTGACACACTTGGTCGTAAACTTATGAGTGGTGATGTATTAGAGCTTCCAAACCTAAAAGATTACAATCCATTGGACAGTGGCATTGCACGTGCTATACCAAAATACTACGTAATACAAGATGCGGCTTTTGCCAGTGAAGGATTTTCACAAACTTGGTTACCGCACTTGTGGCGTGTAAAAGCAACACCACTTGTAAGTGCTCAAGAGTATTATGACATACTTAAAAAGCCGTTTGAAGAGAAAAACATTTGGGACAATGGAAACTACTATCCAAAAGGCAGTATAGTATTAAGTGGAGACACATACTACAAGGCTATAGATGATGTAGACCCTGGTGTTGAAATTACTGATACCACCAAGTGGGAAGAATTTACACCTCTAACGGAACAAGAAACCTTTGCTACTGTGGTTAAGGATAGAGAAATAAACGATGCTATTCTTACACAAGCAGAATATGAAGTACCTTATAGTGGTTATGATAGTGTAAAATTTTACATTGTACCAACCAACGAAGATGGAAAACCGGCAGATCCAAACAGTTATACCGTTGACAACACAGGAATAACAGTCGACACAACTAACGTTGATGTTGATGGGCAACCACAAAGTCCAAGAGCAAATGGTTACACACTAGGATATCTAACTGGCGATGGCATCGCCCCAAACGGTTTGCCGGTTACACCAGGCACAAGTTTCCCACAAGGCGCACAAGAAGGTGACTTTGCACTGAGATTAGACTATTACCCAAATAGACTTTTTCGCTACAGCGGCTCGCGATGGGTTAAGTACGAAGACGATGTGAGGACTAATTTGACACCAGGTGATAAAGAAAAAGCAGTTGCAAATTATGGTAACGTTGATTCACAGACACAACGTAGTAGTTTTGTAAACAATACTAATAAAACCAACACAGAAGATCGTGGCCAGATCGATGAGAGACAGCCGCTTAGTAAGATACTTAAACCGCAGGCTGATAATTAATGCAACAATTTTTTTATGATGAACAGATACGCAGATTCTTGTTGCAGTTTACTAGAGTATTCTCAAATTTTCAAGTAGAATACGGCAGAACAGAAGACAATTCACAAAAAGCATTGTATAGAGTGCCAGTACGTTATGGTGACGCCACAAGACAAGCACAAACAATTATACAACAAAACAGTGCAAACAGTTTGCCAGCAACACCACTGATGACATTTCATGTAACAAATTTAAATTATGCACGTGATAGAATACAAGAACCTTATTTTGTACAAAAGCAAAATGTTAGACAACGTTATTGGGATACCGAAAGCGAATCCTACGAAACCACACAAGGCAATGCATTTACAATTGAAAAAATGATGCCTGTTCCATTTGATTTAGAAGTTAACTTAGACATATGGACATCAAATACCAATCAAAAATTACAATTACTTGAGCAACTATTAACATTGTTCAACCCAAGTTTAGAAATACAAAGCACAGAAAACTTTATAGACTGGACCAGTTTAAGTGTTATGTACTTAGAACAGGTTACATGGAGTTCACGTTCTATACCTCAGGGAACAGACGATCCTATTGACATTGCTACACTAAGATTTGTAATGCCAATATATATTTCGCCGCCAGCAAAGGTTAAAAAACTTGGTGTGGTAGAAAAAATAGTTGCAAGTGTATTTGACGGAAACGGTGATATGGCAGAAGCTATTTTTGATAGTGATTTACTATTAGGCACTAGGCAATTGTTTACTCCTTTCAATTATCAAACCTTACTAATTGGCAACAAACTACAAGTTTTAGAAACCAAAGCTGTGGTTACAAACAATTCAGGTGTACAGGTTCCAACTGCACCTCCTAGTAACTTATTATGGCACACTGTAGTAGATTTATACGGAGCCCTACGCAACGGTATCAGTCAAATTAGACTAGACAATCCATATGATACAAGCATAATAGTTGGAACAGTCTCATATGATCCAACTGATGATAGATTTCTACTTTTTACAGTGGATGCTGATACTATTCCTGCTAACACACTTGATGCAGTCAATGCGATTGTTGATCCACAAGCAAAAGGCCCTGGCACTATAAACGGCTTACCCGCCTCTGCCGCTGGACAAAGATATTTGTTTATTAACGATACAGGTAGTGCTAGTACAGAAGATCCAGGATTTGCACAAGCATGGAGAGGCACTGACGGTTCAGCACTTGTAGCAAATACAAACGATATAGTAGAATATGATGGTACAAGGTGGAACATTGCATTTGATTCTAGCAATGAAAGCAATGTACAATATGTTAGCAATCTTACTACTAGTGTTCAATACAGATGGGCAGCAGGTGAATGGTTAAAGAGCTATGAAGGTTTATACACAGAAGGTAACTGGAGTCTAGTACTTTGATATCTGCAGTTGGAGTTTGGTTCTACAGTATCACCACAGATCGTTATTTGTATCTACTGAGAAATGATTCAAAAAATCCAGGATGTTGGGGCTTACCGGGTGGTAAGGTCGACTTTGGGGAAAATTTAAATGAAGCTCTGCAAAGAGAATGTCATGAAGAAATTGGACTATGGCCAGAAGTAATTAAATTAGTGCCTATTGAAAAATTTACAAGCATTGATAATCATTTTAGTTATCATACTTTTTTTTGTTTAGTTAATAATGAATTTGTACCAATTCTCAACAACGAACACTATGGTTATAGCTGGATAAAATCTGGCGTGTGGCCAAAGCCGTTACACCCGGGCTTATGGACAACAATCAACTTTCAAGAAATTTTGAAAAAAATAGAAACAATAAAAAAGTTTCAGATATCACAATACGAAATAAACTGAGCATATTTCCAAGTTACAAAATTTGGATTATCTTGCCAAACATCAGGTGGTGATGAATTATCAGTTACATGAATAAATTGTACATTTTTGTACATTGTTATTATTGCATTTAGTCCTTTGATGCGTTTTTCGTTTATTGACTGGTCTTGGTTTGTTGCGTCTACTCCGAGTAAAAATACTTCCCTATGGCCATCAAAACATGCTAGCCAGGCCGCTATCTCTATACTTGCTCCACGTTGTCCATAAGGAACCAAATAAAATTCGCCAGGAGTATCAATACAATTTCTTGCATTTGTATAGACTGATGATTTACGACTGTAGTCGGCTTCTTTAATTTCTAATAATTTTTCTGGATCAAACTCTACGTAGAAATCACACTGCATCTCTCTCCAACATCCTTCGGCACCATAACTCTGTAATCGTTTGCGTCCAAGATGCCATCCAGAATGTTGTTCAATTTTTGTTTCTAAATCTAGTTTTCCATTAAATTTTGTATTGTATCTACTTTGCCCGTGGCCAATCACTGCTGCTCGACCACTGATATGTTGGTTTTTAATTGGATTTTCTATCCATTCACGCTCTTGTAGTTTCTTACCCTCTTTAACAATATTTGAAACAATTACAAATTCGCCATCGTATTCTGTACGATATCTTTCGGACATTACATACGTCCTACAAGTATTTCTATAATTCCCGGACCTTGGTCAGTTTTGTTTTCTATTGCTTTGCCGATTGCACTTCCAGAAGGTGGATTGTGTAGATCTCTATGTGCTTCTGCATGTCCTGGTGTTGAACTGCTTACTAATATATCGCCTTTGTTGATAATTCCTACAACTTTACAAGGTACTCTTCCTAGTAGTGCAATACTTACACCATTTTCCAGACCACTGTTCATTAAATAGGCCGGATCAGTTGATACTACGCCAGCAATTGCTACACTTCGATGTCTTTTGGTTTGTGTAACTTCTTCAGTTCCGCCAAGCTCAACTACTGTACCTGCTTCATAATCTGCATCGGCAGTGTAACGTTCAGCCAAGTCAGCATATTTTGCACTGCTTGACAAACCTGTAATATTTGTACATGCTAAGGTTTCACTACTTGGATTAAAGGTAAGGGTACCACCATCATATTTTACAGCAGTCAAAGCACCACTTGTTGTAGCGGCATAATACAAATTGAAAGCAGTATTAGAACTGTTATCTTGTGACACAGTTGCACCTGCTGCCGCAAACGACAAGTTACCACTTGCGTCTGTTACTAATGCCTGCCCGCTTGAACCGTCAGCACTAGGCAATGTAAAAATTAAATTTGAAGCAACTGTACCTGGAGACTTGAATCCTACATAGTTAGAACTATCTGAGTCTCCAAGTCTTATTTCTGCTTGTGCGTTAAGTGTAAGGTTGCTTATACCAGTTTCTTTAAGCAATGCAAAGCCGCCAGCAGTACTACCATCATGTATTCTGAGTGTGTCTAGTGTGGTGTCAACACTAAGCTCACCAGCAGTACCAGTGAAGCTGTTGTTCTGTGTGGTTGTTCCACGTCTAAATTGTAGTACGGTTGGCATCTTATTCTCCTAGCAGTGTATTTATTAACTTAATACACCTAAATCTGTTGGCGATAATGTTGATCCCACAGGATCCATCATAGTATATATTTGTCCAAGGCTTACTCCAAATGCATCCGTTGCACCAGATTCAAACGGTGTTTCAGCACTTCCTGTTTGATCAAATTGTTTTGCTAAATCAAAGTTACCTTCACTACTTGGTAATGGTGTGACAGTACAATTTGGAAATGATGATCCTCCTTCGCCACCTCCAGATTGATCAACAAATGATAATGTTCCACTTCCGTTTGTTTGTAATACCTGTCCACTTGATCCATCAACTGGTAAAATAAAGTCTACATCACTAGTAACTGTTGACGGAGCCTTGAATCCAATATAATTACTACTGTCACTATCATAAAATCTTGCGTCTTGTTGTTCTCTTATTTGTAGGTTAGTACCATTCAGCAGTTGTAAACTATCAGACCTTAGTCGCATGTTGATGTTGTTTGAACCTGCTTTCCTGTTAGCAAATTCTATTAGTCCGTCTTCTGAGCCATCACTTGCGTCTTGTATTTTTCCTGTAATTTTTGCATACACAACTTCTTGGTCAGCGTCGTTTTCACCTTGAAACTTTAATTGTCCTAAGTAATCTGCATCGGCAGGTGATGCACTATTACGTTTCATTGTAATAACTGGACCAGCACTGCTTGAATCTTCTGTGGTTGTTAGCAGTAGAGCATCGCTTGTTGATGTGTTTTCAATTAAAGCACCAGTACTTGTTGTCTCAAAAACGTTTGTACCGTAATGCTTTAGTTTCACTGCACCAGTTGAACCATCTGCAACAACATAATTTGTAACACCTCCACTACCATCATCAGACATAATTGATACATCTTTGTTGTCTGCGTAGGTTCTAATAACAATATCACCAGTTGTTTCGTTTATAACTAGATCACTTCCGGTATGTTTAATGTTTGCATCAGTGTCTGATCCAAGTTGTATTTCACTACTATCAGATAATAAAATATTGCCAGCACTTATATTGCCTGTAGTAGTCAAACTTGTAAGTGCCGGAGTTAAACTTGGTGTAATTGTTAGTGTATCAGTGCTATCATTGGTTGTCAGTGCAATATTAGTACCAGCAACCATTGTGAGTGTATCACCAATTTGATCTGCTACAATACTGTTTTGACCTGAGACTGCAAACGTACCATATGCGGCATTGCCAGCTCGAACAAATGTCATTGTGGTTGAACCAACTGTAATCGGATCGTCTGTGGTTAACTTCCACTGTGTATCAGCGTAGGTTGTACCTTCGGTGATCATTATTATTGTACCGGCTTTTATCTCGCCAGTTGCATCTGCATCTAAACTTCTTGCCCAAGTTCCGTTTGAACCTGCACCTACTGTGGTTACATAATATATTCCGTTTTCACTGCCTGTGGTTTGTGCAGTTACTAGCACTCTATCTCTTAGTGCAAGGCTTACTCCATCAACAACTGCAGGAGCACCACCACTTAGCGTAACGTTAGCAACTGTAACTGCTCTGGCAGTTTGCTTGTAATCTATATCTTGTAGTTGGTGGGCACGAGGCCTAGTTAATCCCATTGTGTATCCTTATATAAACGTATTTATCAGAAAATACAGTCAAAAAAATAGCACCCGAAGGTGCTATTCTTAAATTTGTTATGATTTACATCATTAATGCTAGTACCTCAATAACAGCATCTCCACCTTCGTTGGATTCGATTGCTTTACCAATTACTGTACCAATTGCTGGACTGTTATTAGCCATTGCCATACCATTACCTGCACTAACCATTAAGTCACCTGCGTTTACTGCGCCTGTTACTTTAGTTGGTACACGTCCTGCTATTGCTAATGCAGTACCTTCTTGATCACCGTTCATCAAGTAACCAGGATTTGTAGAAACAATACCTGCTACTGCATGATGATTTGCTTCGTCACAAACTGCAACTTTTCCATCACCTGCAAAATGTACTACTGTACCTGCTTCAATTTCTGCATCTGAAGCATACATCTCAGCCAAGTCAGCGTATTTTGCTGTAGAAGCAAGAGTAGTTGTGTTAGTCACTGCTAATGTTTCTGAACTAGGATTAAAAGTTAATGTACCACCATCATACTTAACACCTGTCAACGCACCTGAAGTGGTTGATGCAAAGTATAAGTTAAATGCAGTATTAGAACTGTTATCTTGTGATACTGTTGCACCAGCTGCACCAAAACTAAGTGCGCCTGAACCGTCAGTAATAAGTGCTTGTCCACTTGATCCATCTGCTCCTGGAAGTGTAAATGCTAAGTTTGAAGCTACAGTCGATGGAGCTGCTAAAGATATTGTGTTTGAATCATCAGCATCATAAAAAATAGCTTTTCCTAAGTGTGCATCTAACCAATGCAGTGCGGCACTACCTAAGTCCTGCGTACCGTCAGCTGCTGGAAGTAGATCACCAGTTATTCTTACTACTGCCGAACTATCCACACATTCTACAATAGCAGTACTATCGCCGTTTGCAAGAGATGTTATTGTTGTTGTAGTAGTAATTTTTCTAACTTCAATCACATCGCCTGATAGCGGAGCTTCAGTAAATGTTAATGTTGTACCGGATACAGCATAAGCAGTGGTTGGTAACTGTACCACACCGTTTATGGATACTATACAACTTGCAGTTGTTTGTGCATTACTAAGCGTAAATGCAACAGTTGAATTATCACCACTAAAATTTTGTGTAGCAATAACTGTAAAGTCACTACCAGCTGTTGTCCAAGCTGATGAATCATAGAATTCAAAAGCATCAATAGATGTGTTAAAACGTATCATACCAGTTGCGGCACTTGGTCTTTGTGCAGTTGTTCCTACAGGTATCAATATTGAATCTGTACTATCAACTTTAAGTGTTGCACCTGTTGTTGCAGTTGCAGTTCCAATCAATACAGTGTCTGAACCAGCGTCTGTTCTAAACAAGTTAGCATCGCCGTTACCTTCAACAACAAAGTCTAAATCTGCTGATGCTTGGTTAACAGTAATTGCTGCACCTGATGAGTCAATGTCGTTAGCACTAATAGTGATACCACTGTCTGATGTTAATGTAGCACCACTAACTGCACCAGAGAAGTCACCAATAGCACCAGTTACGTTACCTGCTATTACGTTTCCAGCACCAGTTGTAATGTTACCACTTGTAACGATTGTTGTAACACTTGCAATAGCACCTGAAGTGATAGTTGCTGTACCATCTGTGATTGTAGCACCTTGTACTGAACCACTAGCAACAAAACTTGTACCGTTAGCAACACCAATATTTGGAGTTGTTAGGTTAGCACTTGTTTTAACAACAACTTCATCGCCTACGATAGCAGTAGTTACATCGTCAACTTCAACGTTTAGTGTATCACCTGTTTTACTTAAACCAGCACCTGCAGTAATTTGTCCAGCACCTGAGAACTGTGTAAAGTTAATTGCAGTTGTACCCATTGTTACCGGAGCGTTTGTTGTACAAACAAAACCGTTATCAGCGTTAGTAGTACCTTCTTCAACAAATACGAACGCACCTGGAATTTCACTAGCTGGTGAACCATCCATGTCGCCTGCTCTTGTTAGTACGAAAGGAGCACCTACTGCACCAATTGATGTACAAACGTAGATACCGTTTTGTAAAGCGGCTGCCTGATCTTGAATAAGAACTCTTTCACCGGCTACCATGGTAACACCGTCAATTGCGGCTAATACACCGTTTGCGTTGGCTGTTAATGTAGCACCAACACCAGCTGTACCGTTGTTGTATGTCACTGCGGCTAAGGCGGCAGTAGTTGCGGCAACAACTGATTCTTTAATGTCTAAGCCTTCTGCAACTGAGTCAACATATGCTTTGTTGGCTGCATCAGTAGTAGCAGTTGGAGTAGCAACTCCACTAACTCTTTTACTTGACATTGCAACAGTTCCTGTTCCTGTTGGAACAAGTGTTACTGTATCGTTTGTTCCTGTTGCAGTAATTGTTATTGCTGCACCTTCTACATCTGGTGTACTAACTTTTGTAGTTCCTGTAACTGTACCAGAAGCAGTTATGTTTGTAAATCCTGTACCAGCACCTGAAGTAATACTTGCAGTTCCATCTGTAAGTGTACCACCAGTAATTGCACCACTTGCATTTACAGTTGTTAATCCTGAAGCTGCACCTGAAGTAATTGTAGCAGTACCATCTGTTAATGATCCACCTTTTACTTCACCAGTTGCAGTTACTTTTGCACCAGTGGTTAAGTTACCACCTGCAACGTTTCCAGTTGCTGTAATTGTTGTTACTGCCGTAATAGAACTTCCAGCTGCAATTGTGCTTGAAGCATTTAATGCAGTTGTTACGTTACCTGTTGGAGCAAGGTTAACCATTGACAAGTCTTTGAAGTCTCCGTTGACTTTACTTGCTAATGTAATTGCAGTACCTGTGCCATCGTCTGTTGTTAGACCTGCTTTAAATGTGTCGTCTGTTTCGTCAAAAATCCATGCAACGTTGTTTGAATCTCCACGCTCTCCAATAAAACCAATGTCCTTTGATGGTGCACCAGTTTCGTTTTTAGCAAGAAGAATTACCGGATCTTCAATAATTGTGTTAACAGTATCCAACGCAGTGGTTGCTCCGTTAACTGTTAAGTTTCCTGTGACAGTAAGGTTTGAACCGTACGTCAAGTTTGCTGCCAGTTTACCTGCGGTAATCGATGCGTCAACTAGCTTTGTGCCAGCGTCAATTGTCGCATTGGTAATCTGGTTATTCTTAATTCTTGTTATAGGCATTTAATATGTCTCCGTTTAGCTTATATAAAAAAGATTTTTTATAAAAGATATGCGTCTTGAAACATCACCCGGTGAGTATCTCCGTAGGCTTCTTCTGGCTGCTACTCTTATGATAATATTTACCAGTGGGTGAGATTTTTAATCTATGGTGAAAATGAAGGTTTAATGGTATAATAGACTAGATCTTAGGCCGCGGAGATTGTTCCATCGAAGCGAACTTGTTGCCAGTTTGAACCATTATATACGGCTAAACAAGGTGCCCCTCCGTTGCCGTTGCTCACATATATTAACTGCCCTGCGGCTTTATTTGACAGGGCGTTTGCTTGTGTTACAGTATATGTTGGTAATTGTAAACTGTGTACTGTTGCAAATTGTGCAACTCCATTGTTATCAACTGCAATAAAGTCACCCGTGCCGTTTGTGATGCTTGTTATAGTAGTTAATGTGCTTATACTACGTACTTCAATGGCATCTCCAGCAGATGGTGCTTCTGTAAAAGTTAATGTTGTGCTTGATACTGCATAGGCAGTTGTTGGGGTTTGCACTGTACCATTGATACTAACAATAACACTTGCAGTAGTAGCCGCGGCGGTAAGCGTAAATGCAACTGTTGAATTATCACCTGAGAAACTTTGACTTGTGATACTGTCATTTGAACCAACTGTTGACCATGCAGAACCATTATACACTTCTACACCAGTGGTTGTGGTATTGAATCTTAAATCTCCAGCAGTTGGAGTTGTTGGTCTTTGTGCAGTGGTGCCTACTGAAATATTAAGTGCAGTTGTATTATTAATTTCAACTGTTCCTTGACCTGTTGTGGTAAATCCTATATCACTTCCGGCATTATTAGTACTGAAAGTTGTGTCAGTAACAGTAAGGTTTCCAATTCCAGTTCCGCCGCCAACACCAAAAGGTCCGATATATCTTGCACCAACAATATAAACAGATTTGCCAGTAACACCTGTGCCAATTACTGTTGGAATATTTGTACCGTTAAAGTTAAGCACACCAGAAGAGTAATCAAAAAACCATTCGTCATTGTTTCCTGAACCTGCTTGGAACAGTTGTGTGCCTGTGCTTTGTGGATTGGCTGCACCAGCGTTGTCAACATAAACTTTTACAAGATAAGTTGAACCAAATTCAGTTGGTATCCAATCAGTAAGATTTGTTTTCCATGTCCTGTTGTCAGGAGCACTTAGATCTTCTGTGGTTTCAACTGTATCACTTCCACCAGCCGCATCCTGGTAAATGTTTACAATTGCACTGGCAGCCGCTGGCTTTACTCCTGGAATACTGCCAGAACTTTGCCATACTTTATCGCCTCGCATCAACAGAGGTGATGGAATACTTTCGTTGAAAGCCTGCTTGTTTGCATTTGGAGCAGTTTTAGTTACTCCAAATCCCAGCTTCTTCCATAAAAAATCTACTTTGGTGCTATCAGCTAATGCCATTAAGTCTGTACTCCTACACTAACACTGGTTAGAGTTTGACCTGATCCTAGTGCAATACGCACTAGCACATTGTTTCCTGTAGAGTTTGAACTGTTTTCGCTTCCTAGTGTCATGGTATAAGAAGCATTAATGCCTGTGTTAACTGGGATAATGTCAGCACCAGTTAAAGCACATCCGTTACTACCGTTACCACCGTTACCGGTATCACTGCCTGGTACTCCTGCACCTCCGTATTGTATACTACCATTGACCCATCCATTTAATCCACTGGCAGTATCTATTGCAGTACCAGGTGCTCCTATGAACACTCCTTTAATGCCGGTAGCACTGTTTATTGCTATATCAAAGTTTGCAACCGTTGCTCTTCTAAATGCAAAGGTTATATACTGATTACCTGTTCTACTTGTAGCTAAGTTTGGACCTGCAGGTAGATATCCACTGCTTAGGTTAGTAACAAAATGTTTCAGTGTACCAAAACGCACTATTGCCTCTGAAGTGCCTGCCACAGTGGCTGCTCCTGTAAAAGCATTTGCAGTATAGTAATTTGTTCCGCCTGCGAAACTTGGAGTGTCAGCAAAGCTGCCAAAACCTGTGACACGCTTTCCGTCATCATCAAAAGTAGTTCCTAATGAATCAGAAACTGGAATGTTTTCTTCGTCAAAGCCAGTTAAACTTGCACTATAAACCTGTATGTATTTGTCGGTAAGGTTAACAACACTACTTGAGCCATTTACATTTATCATTTGTGCATCAAGGTATCCTACTGCTCTTGCACTGCCGTTAATGAGAATGTTAATAGTGCCCAAAGTATATGCACTGCCAACACCTGTTGTTGCATTTGGTATTCCGCCTGTAAGAAAAGTTGGTGCACCGTCGATCTGAGCATATGTTTTGTTCTGACTAGAAATGAGAGAACCACTAGTACTTTCTGCTAGTGTACCTGTTGTGGTGGTATAAGGTGCAGTTGTGTTTCGATATGTTTGTCCAACAAAATTTGTTACTGTTAATCCAGTTATGTTAACTGCTGGTGAACCTGTGTTATAATATGGCACACCCGAAATGTATCTAAATGCTCCAGCAGTGGCTTGTGTAATCACTGCGGCACCTTGGTTTACTGTAGGTACTGATGTCATATCATCTTTAACAAAGCCTACTGTGTTTGTATTTCCTGCACTTGAATGACTTAGTCTGGTATCGTTATATCCTACACTTATTCCACTGGTTGCTTTTGAAACTCGTGCATCAAATACTTTTGCAAATCCAGTTGGGTAGGTACTAGCACTTATCTCATCATGTGCATCACCGTCGTTTACAACCACCAAGTCAGTGTATGTGCCTGCTTTATCGGTATTGTTAGCAAATGTGACTGCACCAGAAGCACTGTTGTTAAATGTAGCAGTAAGAGTTCCTGAAATTGCAGTGTTTGCATCAGTTACTGTGCTTGTAACAATTGGATCAGCAGTTGTGTATCTTGTTACACTACTACCTGCGGCTGGTATGTTACCGCCACTGCGGTCTGTTGCACTCGCTGCTAACTTTGGACTTGTGCCTTGACTGCCTGTTGACATGCTAAGTGTTTTTGTGCTTAATGCACCCGGAGCCGCTGGGTTTGCCTTTATAGTAATAAAATTTGTTTTTGTTTCTGTGTCAGTTTGTGCAATCGTATCTGGTGTACCTGAAGATACCAATGCTACTGTAAAACTTGCAACACTACCATAGTTGTTTGTTATGTTTGCGGCACCAGGAGTACCTGCTCCGGTTGTGATATCACCAGTTGTGTTGCCATCTCCAAACGTAAAATTTGTTGTTGTAACGTTTTGACTTGTGTTTTGAAATGTAACTAATCCTCGATTAGTTTCTACTCCTGATCTATAGTCTGTAAACAAATAGCCGTCCTGTGCATCATCGCCTGTTCTATCACTGACTGTTACCATCGTACCTGAAAAGATACTGCGTATGTCTGGTTCAACTGCTATTGCAATGTTAGCGGCAAGAAACGGACTACTTGAATGTCCAGTTTGAGTACGTAAATTTGTTTGGTATGTTACTGTAGTTCCAGCGGCTTGTTGCCCGCCGCTTAACGTATATACATGATTTATAGGACTTCCTGGGTTTCCGGTTACACCATTCTGTATGTTTATACTACTAACACTGGTATCTCCCCAAGTGTAGATATATTTTTGTCCAGTACCAAATAGTGCCGTGGTTCCTGGAGCAGTAGCAGTAGTATTGGTAAACTGTACAACACCGCCTGAAGTTGCTTCTTCGTTAACAACACGCACAGCGCTCGCACTAAACGTTGTTGTTTGAGGTGTAAACACACTTATAACAGTCGGAGCAGTTGTTACTGATACAGGACTAGCACCAGCAGTAGCTGATGTACCGGTAAGCAGAATATTGTACTGTGTATCTCCACCTGTGTTGTTGTAAGTGTTTTGCACTGTTGTAAAATCTGTTGCTGGTTGTACGTTTGCACCTTGTCCCCAACTTAGATCAAAACTTGTTGTTACAAATTGACTTGTGTTGGTAATTGTTGCGGCAGTACCTGTGTCTATTGTGCTATCAGTAAGTGTGAAAGCCGGAATCGGAGTTGGTGTAAACAATGTAATGTAATTTGTTCTTGTAAAATTATCAGCACTTCCTTTAGCACCGTCGGCAATGACGCCTCCATGTGTTCCGTTTGTATTTTTAGCAGTAAAACTTACTGTAAATTGTCCACCTGCGGCATTATTATAGGTGTGAGATGGATTTTGTTGCGTAGAAGTGTTACCATCGCCAAAGTTCCATTCAAAACCATTTGCATTTCCAATAAATGTACCAGTGAAGTTTACAGTTGTTGGCGAAGGTCCGCTGGTTGGTGTACCTACAAAACTTGCTTGTCCAACATATTTGTTATTTGCAATGTTTAAGGCAACTTGGTTGAGATCGTCGATGCCAGTTGTTACCTTTGTTGTGGTTGTCCAACCGTCATATGCAACGTCTGGTCCAGATATATTGCCATCAGCTGGTGTACCAAGGTCAATTGTATTACCAAGTACACTGGCTATATTTGCACCAGTTGTCCAACTTAGTGCTCCGCTACCGTTTGTTGTGAGGACTTGTCCTGTTGTTCCGCCAGTGATTGTTACGGCAGTGTTTGCTCCAAGATTTACCGGACTACCTGCTAAATTAAGTGTGCTTTCTGATGTGATTGCGTTTCCAGCAAGTGTCAGATTTGCAATTTTAGCCGTACCCGGAGCATGTAAAGGTTGCGAAGGTGTAGCAGTTCCGATACCAACTCGATTGTTAGTCACATCAATAAACAATGTGCTTGTATCAACAGCTAGGTTGGTTGTTCTTTCAAGATTACTTGCGAGTGCTTTACCGGTGACTCTTGCAATGGCCATTAATTACTATCCTTAAACTTTGCAGTATTTATCGCAGTTGTTAAGGCGTGTTGCCAACACCGTGTATCACGTTAATAGGTTCCGCTGCTAAAGGTGCGGCTGTAAAAGTAATATCTGCGCCACTGCCTGTAATAGTGTATACACCAGTTGGTTGTTGATAGATGTTTGAAACAAAAACAATCACTTGATCGGCTGCACTTGCGGTAGTGCTAAGTGTGAATGTAAGTGTTGAATTGTCTCCAGTGAAACTGTCAACTGTGATGTTTGCTTCACCTGAGTTTGCTATTGCAGTATATTGTGTACCATTAAAAAATTCTAAATTGTTGTTGCTGGTGTTGTATCTAAATACACCAAACACTGGATTTCCAGGGCGTTCAGCAGTAGTACCGCCAGGGACAACAACTGCACTTTCTCCACTAGTGATTATTCTATTTTTTAGAAATGTACCTGCCATTTTAGATAGCCGTAAATGATACTACTGCATTTATTCCTGTGGCTGCACTTGCAGTTACTTGAACAGTATCTCCGTTTGCAAGCAGTAGTTTTTCACCTCCGGTGTATAATTGATAACTGTCAGTTGCAGAAATGCTGAGTGTTTTTGCAACTAAGTTAGTTGTGCCCAAGCTGTCGCCGTTTGGTATAACATGAATGTCAACAGTTAATGCACCAGCACTTGAGTTGGTTAATTGCATATAAGTGACCGCAGTGTTGTTGGTGCTAGAGTATACTGTGGTTGCACTGTTTGATACGGCAGTTGTTTGTATTGTCATTTGTTTTCCTTAAAATATAATTCCAAAAACAATAGCCTTGCTTTTGCTTACTAGTTCATCTGTTGTTGTATCGTCTACAAAGTAAACGCCTGTTCCGCCACTACCTGCTATGCCACCATGTAACACTGTGGTGTTTGTTACTGCACCCGGAGCGGCACTGTCTTTGAGTTGTAATCCTGTGCTGATATTTACATTTCCAGTGAGATTTAACTGACTAGTATCTGTAAATGTCATGTTTGCACTAGCACCAAATGCACCCGAGTTGTTAAACTGTACTTGTGTATTTGCTCCTGCTACTGCACCAGCGGATGCAGTTCCAATTTCTGTCCACGTACCAGTTTCACCGGTGCTACCTGTGCTTGTGCTTAATTCCCATTTATTGTCCCTAGTATTATAACGAATGCCAGCAAATGTTGTTGCAGTCTTATGTGTTAACAATCCAGCATTACTTGCATAAGTTGAAGTGTTGCTCATGTTCACCATGACAAAGGGATCTTTTACATCCAGTTGTTCTGTGTTGATATATGTAACATTACCATTGACTGTTAAGTTTCCATCTATTGCAGTATTACTAGCAATATGCACCATATCTGTCGCATTTATGGTTTCAATATAATAGTCGCCGTCAATTCTTTTCTTTGTGTTCATAATGGACCTCTAGCAGTATTTACCATCTCAAGAAACTTGTCCATTGATAAAATTCTCATGTTAGCAATTTTATTAAACTGCTTTACAAAAGCACTTTCCACGCCCTCTACTCTATAAAACTGTCTGTTTGGATAGTCCTCTGTGAGTTTTACAAGTTGATTAATCCAGTTGCCAGCATATGTGGGCGGATCAAGTTCTTTTTTATAAAACTGTGTATCAACGTAAACATTATTAAACATTCCGTTTGTTGTGCCTAAGTCCATGCCAATCAAATAGATGTCACTGTGTCCATCAATACATGCAAGAGCAGCCGCATTAGGTCCACTACTAAATCCTTTGTATTGGTTACTTAAATCTTTACCACCTAAATCAACTATAGGTTTGCGTGTGTGAAATCTATGCTTTTGTGCATAGCCACTCTGTTGAATAGAATCAGCAATTGGCCTATCTGTTGCAACCAAACAATCTGGAGTAAAAGTTTTACACAACCAATTGCATCCATATGTTGCACCCAATGGGGATAATTTAGTTAAGTCAACCGACAGTCTACTTTTGCCATTGCCTAAAATAAAAGCTGTACTCATAAAAAAACCCTCACTGTACTTAATACAGTAAGGGTTTGGTTAGTTAAAAACTTACCTATTAACCTAAGTCAGGATTCTCAACTTGTACTAAATCACGTGTTGCTGGTGATGCAGACGAACCTGATCCACCAATTTTCACTGTGTCATCTAATATGTTGAAAAAGTTTAACAATACTGGAGCATCTGCAAAAGATATTCCATGTCTGTTGCTAAAACGCTTTAGACGTACCAATGATGATCCTACATCAGTGTAAGTAACTGTCATACTTCCTGTTGATAAACCAGAATCTGCTTCGTTTGCTAATGTACATATTCCACATTCAGCAACTGTTCCTGAAGAACCAGCGGCTGAGGCTGCTTCTACAGTAAAAATCATTCCTACTGCAATAGTACCTTTACCAGCACCCATTGAAGCCCAGTCAGTATCGCCTACTGCGACAACTCTTACTGTGGATCCAACCACTGCGTTTGCAGGGTCAATTGCACTTGCATCTAGTCTTGATACTAGGAACTTTGAAGCTCCTTTTTGTTTGATAATAAAACCTTCGCCTTCAGCAGTTATACTTCCGCCTGTTGGTCGTACTCTAGTAGATGTAATTGGATTTGTTATGCTACTAAGCGAAACGTCTCCGCCTACTACACCATAATATAATTCACCTGATGGTGTTCTGTTTGCAACATCATCGCCTGGATTATTATACGCAATGTCTTTTGTAAGACTTTTTGCAATTTTTAACGGTCTTCCCATTTGTTTTCTCCTTATAAAGTCCCGTTCTAGCGGGTACGCAGTTTTGTCTGCATAAACACATTATTGTGCAACAGTATTTATGTGGAATAAAGGTCAAAAAAATAGCACCCGAAGGTGCTATTTTTCATAAAGTTTAGCGTATATTATGAGAATGATAAGTTGCTTACTGCAATCTCACCTAAGTAATCACCGGCGTTACCAAATGATGACGCAGTATTTGTTAACTCAATGTAACCATATCTGGTCATAAAGCTAACTACTGGCTCAAATGTTGACGGATCTAATACAACGCCTGAACTCATCAACGGTACGTAAGGACAGTAGAATGCTGGAGCGTCAGTTTCTGATGCACCTTTGTATCCTACTAATACTGCTGTAGCGTCTGTTGCATATGAATCACAGAAGATTCTCATTGTACCGTTAAGTGTACCTACAAACTTAGTGTTTGTTGGTGCTTCAAAAGTACCTTCTGTTGTTCTAGCAAATGCTGAAGTTGTAGCTGATTGTAATACTGTTAATGAAGCTGGAGAAACAACTGCATAGTTACCAGCGCCACGTCTTGTACGCTGAGCAATTAGGTTAGCTGTTCTGTTTATTAACACTGCTAAAGCGGCATGCTCATCACCAACGAAAGTAGCAGTACCTGATACTGCAGCCTGGTTGTATGTGAATTCAGTTGCGGCTAATGTACGTAGAGATAATAGAATCTCTTGATCGATTTCAGCAGTAATCTCTTGAGCTAATGCTGCCATGATTTCTGCTTCTACGTCGATACCGTGCATTGCTTGTGCATCTTGAGCTGCTTCAAAAGTCCATCTTGCTTGTAGCTTACGAGTCTTTGCTTCGACTGTTTGCTTTAAGATTTGAACGGAAATTTGTCTACCACCAACACCTTCCATGGCTGCTGTGTTTCCACCTGCATATGATGCAGCAGTTGCTCCAGTAGAACCGGAATATGCCTGAGCAATTTTGAATGGTGATAATGCTTCATCACCAGCGGCTGTTGATGTAGCGGCAATTGAGTTGTCTGTCATTGCGTTAGCATAACGTACTCTCAATGTGTGTATTTGTCCAACTGGACCAGTCATTGGCTGAACACCAACTAACTCGTTAGCAATAACAGTTGGCATCACACGTCGGATAACTGGTAGTATTACTCTATTAAGTGTTGCTACGTTACCTGAACTAGTTGAACCCGCTGTTGCGTTCTCAGCTAAATGTTTGCGTGTGTTTTCTAAAATCACACCCATTGTAGATCTACGAGTTCCTTGTAAGCCTTCTAGGAGGGCTTCTTTGGTCTCGCTCCATCTGTTTTCTAGTAGTTCTTGTGACATTTATATGTCTCCTTTTTTAGTTTAAAGCCCTGCTAGGCGCTTTATGTCGATAACGTTTGAATTGTTATCTTCTTTCTTGGCGACCTTTGCAGTTTTGTTACCAGTTTGTTCAGTTAACTGAGATGCTTTCTTAGCACCTTTTGTTTCGCTGATTACTGCTGGCAAGTATTTTTCAAAAGCGTTCTTCAATCTAGATGTCTGAACGTTTTCAAGTAAGTTAGTCATAATTTCTCTCTTCTCATCATTAAGAGGAGATAGAAGCTCATCCAATGTAGCATCACGCTCATTGGCTTCTTTTATAACTTTGATTTCGTTATTTTTGCTCTCAACAAGTGCTTTCGCTTTGTCTTGAGTTTTGATGGCTTCTGCCAACTGTTTATCTTGTTTAGCAATTTTAACATTAAGTTTACGTACTTCTTCATTTTCATTTAAATGTGTAGCACCAAACTCTGTTGCATATGCTTCAAAGATACGACGACCAAAATTGTTCTCACGAGCAATTTGAATGTCTTCTTTTAGTTGACCCATTTCAGCCTTAAGATGCGTAGATACAGTTGAAGCCATCTTCTTAGCAGATTCTTTTACAAACTTGCTCTTTAGATTATCAAGTTTATTACGTGCATTTGATACAAGTCTAACCTTAGTTTCTACTAAGTCTTTCTTGTCTGCAGCAAATTCCTTGATCTCTTCAGCCAAAGCACCAACAACAAATGATTCTAATTTCTCAAAACCTGTTTTTGATACCTTACGATCTGTGCGTAGTTCTTTTAACTCTTCTGAAAGTTGTTTTACTAAAAAGCCGTTAAACTTATCAGCGTTTTCTTTCATCTTGTTATGAAACTTAACACGATCACCAGCAAGTGCTTTCTTCTCCTCGTTAAGAGCAGCGATTTCACTTGCTAAGCCTTCTGTAACCATTTTATCTAGGGCGTCTACCATCACAGTCTTATCATGCTCATAGCGTTGTGCAAACTCCTCACGAAGTTCACTACGTACTGTCTCTTTGGCCTCTACCATTTTTGCTTCCCATTGTTCAGCAATAGCAGTACGAGTGTCCTCATTGACGAGATCGCTATCTAATAGTGGTTTAATAGCATCTAACATGCGATTCTCCTAAATTTTTAGGTCTCTGATAAGACGAGAAACTTCGTCTTTCAGGTACTTTTGTATTTTGCCGTCTTTCCCAGACTCACGAGCCATTTCTAAAATGTGATGTCCATGTTTCATGTTCATCAGTCCTTCATAAATTGCTTTTGGATAAGCATTTGGAGCACTGGGTTGTGCGACCACGTCTACAGTGACTATTTCAAAATCACTGACACGTCCGTTATGTGGATCAACGTTACCCGATCCACGACTCGAAACGCCCAATCTCACACCAGACTGAAGCATAGTTTTCACTAGCTCGCCCATTGGAGTTGGGAGAATTTTTAGTTTTCCATAACCATTAGGTCCGTCCATCCACATGCTTTCAATCATATGACATACACGGTCTAAGTTAATCTTAAGGTCATCTGGATGATCTACTTCGCCGAGAACGCTTGTTGTTTTGATTTGTTCGTTCAGTGTATCAACTGCTTCTGCAATTTGACTTACTGGATAAACACGTTCATTGGCATTTTTCACGTCACCTTGTATGCAGATGCCCTCCATATAGAGGTTCTTACCATCTTTGCCCTCAACGATTTGCATCTTTGCGGCTTCGAAAGTAAGATCTTCTCTTAGGTATAGCTGTCCCATATACTTGGTTCCTTGCTAGATTAGTCTATAACACTTTTGGTGTTAACACCAGAAGCTTGTGCTAATTCAGGCTTTGGAGCTGGCTTAACGTCTGGCTTTGTAGTTCCATCCATGTCACCATATTTTGGTGTTGGGCGGCCTTCTTTGCCTTTGTTACCATCATCAAAGTTTACTGGATGTGCATCCATTCCTTTTTGACCTGAGTTTGCAGCTACCGGACTTTTGCTAGCTGGTGATGTTGTTACTGGCTTTGGAGCTGCAACTAATTCTACATTCTCATTAAAACCTTCAACTTCTACGTTAACATCAATTGGCTCGTCCATTTTGTCCTGCATGCCATCAATCTCGTCCTGCTCCATGTCAGTATCGCTATCAATGTCTGAAATTTCATCCTGCTCGCCTTCGATGTCGTCTGTGTTGTCATCAACTTGACCCATTAGCTCTTCGAATTCACCCATTAGTTCGTCTAATTTGTCTTCAACGTTTACTATACGGTCTTCTAATTCTTCTTCGCCGTTGTCATCATCAACGTCGATGTCGATCATTTCGATTTCTTCTTCTTCATCTTCCATTCTAACGCCTTGCTCTTCAGCTTCGACTTCGTCAATGAGTTCGTCAACCTGTGATCCACCTAAATCAGTTTCATCAATCTTTTGATCGTTGTCATGTTCTGCGTCACGCTTGCCACGCTTTCCCATTTCGTCGTCTCTACGATCTTTCATGGATTGTTTTTTAGTATCTTCAGCACCGTCTTTAGCACCTAAATGCTCGTCTTCACGGTCCTTATATCCTTGTTTCTTTTCTGTAATTTCTTCTTCGGACATAATCTCTTCATATATGTCTCTTGACTTCTCAACCACTATATCGTGGAAAAGCGCCTTTGCATTCTTTTCGTCATCATTGATAACGAATTCAATTAATTGCTCAAATTTGTTCATAAAAATATTCCTTCTAAGTATGTCTCAGTATAGTACTTACAAGAAAATTAAAAAACTAGTAGTTTATAGGGGTAAAAGTGGTAGAAAATGAATAATTTTCTACAATAGCCTACATCGGAGCAGGTGGAGGTGCAAATTGTGCTTGTATCTTTTTAAGTTCTTCAGTTTTTTCATAGTTACGCATGTCATACATCTTACGCAATTTGGATATTTGCTTTAGTGTAAGTTTTGTCTTGCGTAGCTCTCCAAGCTCAGGAACACTGTTGTCAGCTTCTTGATCTTGATAACCTTCAGCAGGTGCGTCATAAAATTCAAATAGTTTCATAATAGTATTTATACAGGAGGCGCTTCTGGAGCAGCTGGTGCTGCTGCATCAATATTAACGTCAATTTGTTCACCGCCGAGTGCCGGATCCATTGCTTCTTCGCCAGCAACTGCATCACCCATACTTACATCACCTTCGAAGTCTGCAGGACTTATACCGACTGTACGTAAATCACTGCCAGTTGGTTCTGTTTCAACTGGTTGTCCAGTTTCTTGTTCCCATTGTTCTGTATTTTCTTGCAATTCATCATCTGTTAAACCCAGATAACGTTTCATAATAAAACGTTTACTCATATAAGGCAATTGCTCTAATGCACTAAAGGCTTGTATTCTTGTTGTATCTAGTTCTGCTTGTCTATAACTTGCAAAGTTTTGTGGCGGTGCAAATGTAATATTAAACAATCCACTGTCAATGTTAAAGCCTCTCCAACGCATGAACATTTTGAACTCATCATCAAGTTTTTCAATAATCTGCTTTTGTAATCTTTCACAATACTGATTAAACCTATATTCTTGTATAAGTGCAGTACCAACACGTCCGTCGTTCATTGGTCGATCAGAATCATCTGGACCAGTAGGCAAGTATGAACTTGGCACACGAAGTCCTCTACACATCTTGTTGTTAAAGTATTTTAAATCGTCAATCTGTCCTAAGTTCTCTCCGCCTGGTAGTGTTTCAACTTTTGATCCTCTACCTTCTGCTGTTTGAGGGAAAAAGTAATCTTCGTTAATTGACAGAGGATTGTATGTTGTATCCATTGTGGTTTGTTGTTGTCCGCCACTTGCACTAGGTATACGCCTTTGATGTACTTCATTTTTAACACGCTCAACAAACTGCATAGCAAGATGTGATGGCATGTTTCCAACATCAATGTAGAACACTCTACGCTCTGGAGCACGTTGTACTCTGTATATTAGTATAGCATCTTCGAGCAATTCCTTCTGCTTGAATACCTTGAATATCATTTCTAATATGCTTTGACTAAAGGGCCAGAAGAAATCTAAACCTTCGCTAAGTGCCAAATGCACAACATTTTTTGCATCAATTACAGTTTCGTTTACTGTGTGTTCAAATCTACTCTGTCCACTAGGTGCGTTTGGTATGGTATAATTAGAACCGCCCATATTGCTGCCACCAGTTCCAATAATTTGTCCTGAATTAGTTCCAGTACCATAGTCTGTGGTTTGCTTCGGTGCTATGCTTAAATTTTGAAAGTTTGGATTGATATCACGTATTACATATTGTTCAGGACGTTTGCCTTCGTTTTCGTTTACAATTACACGCACTACTTTGGTCATGTCAACCCAGTATAATTCAAATGTTTCTGGATCACGCACAAACACCTGATCGCCGTATTTTATTGTATTACGGAAAATACGAAACATTCGTTGACTAAGTTTGTTAAGTTTAGTCCATTGTTGAAGTTGTGTGCGGATAATTTCTATTTCATTGTTTGTGGGAGTATCTGTATATGAAACTTCAAAAGGTGTTTTATTACTATCGTTAGTTTGAGTTGCAAATTCAGCAATTATATCAAGACAAGCATTAATTTCGCTGTCATTGTCCATATTTTCATATTGGTTATATCGCTCAATTCTATTTGGATGTCCAGAATATACTTCTGGTAAATGACTTTGGTAGTTTTTAAAACCAAACTGTCCGCCTGACCCGCCGCTACCGTAACTAGGTCCTCTACTATTTTGTCCACTTATTGGACTTAGTTGACCACCATAGTTGTCAACTGCTTTAAAGTATTTTTTCCAAGACATATGTGTTCCAGTGTACTCTTTGTTATGGAGTATTTATCACCTGCCGTGTGGGTTGTATTAATTATTGATTCTGTTGCACTAAACGTTTTAGCAACTTGTTAGTCATTTGTTGCTCACTAACCACGTTACTATTATCATTACCAGCAATCGGAGTAGTTTGAAGTTTATTGTATTCATCGTCTATTTGTTTTCTAGCAGTTGTAGCATCTATAACACTAGATTGATTGATATCAGACTTTTGCATATTAGACTTTGGTCCGGCAAGTGATGCGGCATAGTCATCACGTTTTACTTTTATACCTTGGTTTTCTAGATAGTTAGTTTGGTTTTCTACTCTCATTTCTTTGAGAAAATCTTTTGCACCTTCACTAAAAAATCCTACTAGCCCTTCGATACCTTTTGCAACTGTGATGTCTGCTTTCATTAACATTCCGCCAGCATTAAAGTTAGTTGCATCTTGTTTATCTAGAGCACTACCTGCATCGCCAACAGACTTGTTTATTGTATCTTCTTTTAGTTTTTCAGTAACTGCCCCTACTCCGCCTTTAGCAAATGCATCTGCATATGCTAACATTTTTTTAGATGCCGTAACAGAATAGTCAGTGAATTTTTGAATAGCAGTGGCTGCCAATGGTAACGACGTCTGTAGTGCTAGTTCATCAAGAGCTTTTGCTGAACGTATCATTGATTCTTGTGCATCAATCATTGCGTTTGTGGTTGCGTCTGTGGTTTTCATATTCTTTTTAGTAGCAGTTTCTATTTTGCCAATCTGATCACCAAACTTTGCGCCAAAAGTCAAGCTCTGTAAATCCATCATTACTGCGTCCAGTGCAGTGCCGGTATTACCAGCAGCCATAGCAAACTTATCACCGCCCAATGACTGGTATCTGTTTGCAGCAGCGTCTTGTATGCCTGCAAGAGCTTTCTCACGTGTTATTGTACCTGCTTTCAACTGGTTAATAATGTCCTTACCAGCTTCACCGGTTGCTCTATAAAAGTTTTTAGCCGCGTCAGTTTTAAAGTTACCACCTAGTGCATCTTGGAATCCGCCAGCTAACACCGGAGCCGCTGACTTTAAGACTGTTGCAACTCCTGAAATAGCTTCAGAGGCTTTTTTACCAGCCTCTCCACCAAGTCTTCTCTCTACTTCACGTTGTGTGGCTGCCTGTCTAACATGTCTTGATTGTGCGTCAAGTTCTTTTTGTTGTTCTGATACACTCTTACCTGTGAGCTTGGATAGTTCTGTTAAATTCTGTATGTAGTTGCGAGAACCTTGTGCTAATGCTCGACTATTTCTTGACTCATCTCTGCCTAATCTTTGTTGTAATCCAATGTAGCCAGCAGTCAGTTCATTTTGTTGTTCAACACTTATACCTAAAGCCAGCATACCACGTCTAAATGGTTGCATTGCTTTACTTGTATCTGCTAAAACTTTTGCTGAGTCGGCGCTATTACGTGTAGCAAATGCCATTGTTTCTGCATTTTGTTTTACAACATTGCTAAAAGTTGTAAAACTTAACCCTGCATCAATTGCCTGATTTGCTAAGCCAGTAAGCCCGTCTGCGCCAAGAGCCGCAACACTACCTGCATTTCTGTATGCAACTGAAGCTCTTTGCAGTTCTGCAGTAAGCATCGGACCAATTGTTTTAACAATCTCACCAGCCGCTTGCCCTAAGGCTGCAGTTAACTTTGAGGCCGCACTTACTGCTCCACCAATGACTCCACCAAGAAGAGGAATTCCTTTTAGTGCATCACCAGCCGCATCACCAAGTGCTCCGACTGTTTTACTAGCCATTTGCATACCGTTGCCGACTAACTGGATAGCAGGATTAAGACTGTTAAAGTCTTCTCTGTTTTCACGTATTGCACCTGCAGCCGCCGCAGTGGCTGCAACAAACTTGGATGTACCCACGGTAGCCTTGTTAAGCATTGCGGCAGATTTGCCCATGACATTTGTTTTATCTTCTTCTGCCCTGGTACCACGAGTTACTGCTAGATTGTAATCAGCAAGATTCTTTTTGGCTTCTTTGACTTCCTTGGCATTTGTATTGCCGCTAGATCTTTGTAAGGCTTCTAGCATCTGTTGCAGTAGTCTGGTTTGTTCTTGATCTTCGGCCATACTTAATTTTCACCTGTTTTTGAGCCGTATAAGTAATATACAACTATATTTATGGTAGGAAAAAACATGACAGAAAACATCACTCCAAATCCTTTGGCTAAACACTTTAGACAACCTAGTATCTATATAAAATTGCCAAGCGACGGAGCTTTTTACGACGAGTCAGTGATAGAATTCCCACACAATAGAGAATTACCAGTATATCCAATGACTGCACTTGATGAAATTGCATATAGAACTGCTGATGCATTGTTTAACGGGGCAGCAGTAGCTAACGTAATAAAGAGTTGTGTACCAGCATTCAAAGATGCATGGAAAATAAGCACTGCTGATCTTGACACCATACTGATCGCTATTAGAATTGCAAGTTACGGTCATGACATGGAGTTTTTAAGCAAATGTCCACAATGTGAAGAAGAAAACGAATTTGCTATTGATCTAAGGCAAGTAATGGATGGTATAAAATTTGCAGATTATTCTAAGCCGGTAGTACTAGGCGATGTAGAGATTCATTTCAAACCACTTTCATACAAAGAACAAAACGAAAATAATACTGCACAGTTTGAAGATCAGAAGATGATGGAAACACTTCCAGCAACAGAAATGCCTGAAGATGAGAAACTGAAACTTTTACAAAAAGCATTTGAAAACATCAGTTTTTTGACTCTTACTGCAATTGCTGATAGCATAAGCATGGTTAAAAGTGGCGACCAAATTGTAGTTGACAAAAACCACATAGAAGAATATATACAAAACTGTGATACTGCAACGTTTGAAAAAATTCGTAAGAAAATTGAAACTATAAAAGAAGCAAGTGAAATTAAACCAATGAACATTACTTGTAATGATTGCAAACATGAATACGAAACTCCGTTTACAATGAATGTTGCAAATTTTTTCGGATAAGGCTCTTAACGTCCGGACCTGAAGAAATTGAAAAAATAATCTCAGACATGGACAAAGAAGTTAAGGGCCTAAAAGAAGACATGCTCAAAATGGTCTGGTTCATGCGAGGTGGTTTGACCTATAGCGAGATTGTCAACATGAGCGGGCCTGAACGCAATTACGTAAACAATCTTATCAAAGAGAATCTCGAAACTGCTAAAAAAACTGGACAACCGTTTTGGTAATAGATCAAGTAAAAGCAGACATTGAACAGTGGTTGGTTAACTTTGTTGAGGTTCCGCACCCTGCACTAGGCAACTTTCCGCCTTGTCCTTTTGCTCGACAGGCAAGACTACGCAACAAATATGATGTTAGACTTGGTGACGATCTTGAACGTGATTTGTTTCTGTTTGCTAAGAAAAAATATTTAGGCAAAAATGATGTGGTCATATATGCTTATCCTCCCAAGCAATATGATGATGCATATTTTAATTTTGTTGTTGATGTTATAAACACTTCAAAAGGATTTACCAAACGTAACTTACTAGCACTAGGCGATCACCCAGACACAGTTGAAGAACAAAATGGTGTGTGCTTTAACATGGGTAAATATGCACTTGTACTCATACAAGATAAAACAAAACTTCAGGACCATGCAAAAATGTTAGCACACAGAGGATACTATGATGGATGGGATGAAGAATACCTACAAGAAGTATTTGCTCACAGAAAAGACCCAAGAAAATGATATACGCAAGAATTAATCTAAGCGAAACTGACTATTCGCTGATGGACAACTGCAAAAAACTGAAATCACCGTTCCAAAAACCACTAGAAGCAATCTACGATGCATACTGCAAACATAAAAAATTTAAAAGTGTAATGCCAATTTTTGCTGAAGAATACTACGACGACAAGAATGATGTATATGCTTACTATGATAAAGAAAATAAAATGGTTGCATTCAGTCTACTTAGATGTTATAATAACAAGAACGTTGAAGCAGTTCAATTTGCTTGGGACTATGCAAACCCAGGAATGCGGTTAGGCATACGCAGTTTGAAAAACGAGTGTGCAATATATAAAAAACGCGGTTTTGATTATCTGTATCTTGGACAAGCAGACGATTACAAAACAAAGATCGACGGATTTGAAATACTAGGAGGAAGATTTTAATGAACGTTTATACAGTTTACGCCGATGTAAAAGAAGGTATAGATGCACGAACATTTGTGGCTAACATGAAGCTTTTCCTAGATAAATTACCACAGATGCATGCGTATAGAATCACAAGAATGAAACTAGGATTCCGTTCAATGGACTTGCCAGAGTTTAGAATTGACATGGAGTTTGAATCAATGCAAGCACTAGATGACGCTATGAGTCATGTTGTAGCAAACGTAGATGATATTGAAACAGAACACGTAGGCTTCAATCAGTGGGTTGATGTTGAAACTATTCAACACTTTCTATACAGAGACTATCCAGACTCGCACCAGCCATTAGCATAATCTTCTAACATAACCTGACGTATACGCAGTCGTTGCAGTTCAGTAGGCCCTGCTCGCATAGTACTGTCACGGCGATGATGTGTGTCCAATGAAGGCACACCGAGTATTCCTGCTATCTTATGCACGTGTTTGTAGTTGTAGATGTGTGTGTAGATGGATCTGTCAGGACCAAGACGTGCAGTGTTTGTTTCGCAGTGATCTGCTACGTTTGGATTTTGCCTATACACTTCGATGTCTTTGAGAAAGTTGGTTAGACTAGGAGACTTAATCCATAAATTTTTATTTGCCGGATTGGTCATGGTATGATAGAAACCACTCACAAACTTATCAACAGGATCACGCCACAATGCTATGCGTATGTCTGCGGCTAGTAGCTCTGACTCGAACTGCTCAAATGATCTAGCCTTGTTGTAAACACCAGGTGCTTCGTTTTGAAAGTTTTGATAGAACTGTTCTTCTTTAGGATCAGCATTCCATAATGCTTGTGCTACATAACTCAACATAGTCGTAGTACTACATTTATGATTACGCACTATTGCAATAGTTCTATTATTGTGTTTAAACTTTATCAATCCCATATGTTTATTTAATTAGATGTCTAAAGACATCTATTGCTTCGCTTTGCTTCAGCAATATTTTATTACGAGTGTAACGAAGTAATCAGTTATCATCTAGATAGTTTAGTCATACTTGCCCTACTACGGGCAAGTGAACTGAAAAGATGTCATCATCTGAGTTATCCAGTCATTTGAATAAAGAGATTTACATTACTGTATCAGGGGCGGTTGTGCTGTACCCCTTACTCTAGCCTTGTCTCACAACGGAGCGTTTGGTATACCCCTTCAAACAAAGTATACAAACGTATGGGTTGTATCTGTTTCACAGAGCCCATGTCATTCTAGCCTTAAGTTAGCCTTATCCTTTGACGCACCAGTTCTGTCGGCTACAACTTGCGTTGGCAGACTTCAAGGTGGATCGAGGAACCTCGATCAAACGATGTCATATTAGCTTGGGAAATTTAAAAAGTTGCTCTGAGCATTGCTCTAGTAGTGCCTGTGTCATTGTGTTTATGACGTTAATATATGGGTAGTTAATTTAGTCTTTCAATATGCCTTTTTGGTGTACACGGACCCGTATGTGCCCGTTATACCATTGTTTTGATTCTAGTACTTTGTGTGTGAATTGTTCTCTTGCTTCAATGTAACTGAGTTCACTTTTACTGCTACACCAAAACATTATTTCACGTTTAAACTTGTCTTTTCCTAATAGTTCCACATCCGCAGTCAGTTCATCACTGCTTCCGTAATAGTCTTTCCAATCGCTTTCGACTGTATACCTACGTTTGTTTGTTCTGCCTTTTAGTGGCTTTTTACTGCGTTTAAACTGAGTAAGTTTCTTACCAATGTACTTTCTGTTGTTTGTAATGTTAGTAATCAAGTATACAAACCCAATAATGCCCTCGGGGATATCTGTAATTGTTTTGTTTTTATATGTCCAGGTCATGATAGGTATCCAAGACTTTTTAATAACTTGTCATTTTCAAAAAGCATTCCAAGATTATATCTTCCTTGTTGGTTATTAAATTTACTAAACCATGCTGGTTGTCCTTTTATATAATCTTCGCCTGTGGCAAAGTGTACAACCGGTGAAGTATCCAAACCTAATTTCTTACACCAAAATTTTTGTTTGTTGTGATATTTTCTTGGCATGTAATCTACAGGAAATTTTTGTATAATATCATATGCTAAACCTGCACTTAGTCTGTTACAAATATTTTCGTCATTGCTTATTTGCATTGGGTCATTCGGTTTGTGTTTTGTTAGGCGAACTGCAATTTTTGCACACTGCACTGGAAATGTTTTACTGAAACTGAAAGTTATTTCGCTGATTGCATCGTGTGCTAAGTCTATTTCTATTGGGCGATTACAATTTGGCAGATAGATAAAATCAAGCATAACGTCACAATTGTGTTTAAGAGACTGTTCAAGTATATTATCAAGATGTTTGTGTTTTTTACCAGTAAGAGCAAAAGGAATACTACAAATAGTTATATCATTTGTTTTAATATCATCATCTTCAATATATGCCCAGTTGATTCCAAGTGCAGACCAAACATCCATATGCCACCAGTATTCACCGCGTAATACTCTAAATCTCTTATTGCGATTTTTAAGATAAAAGTTTGCAAAACTTTCTTGAGTACCGGCACTGAAGGCTACGTATTTGTAGAGCTCAATATTCTGTAAGTTATGTTTAGTATTCGCAGTTAACCAAGAAACAAAATTTCCTTCAAACGCATTTACTATCCACGGATCAAGTAGATACTTATTGATATCGCATGTTTGAACATATTCAATTACCGTAGGATCTTTGATTGCATTTCCACTGCTAAAAATACTTCGGCTGCGTGCTTGCAATTCACTGAAGTTTTCATTCTTAGGGTATGCCCAAACATACTCGCCTGGCACGTCTAGTTTATTTTTTGCACTAGCAAGGCTTAATACCCAACTTATTTCTTTTATAAGTTCTATGTTAGTCATTGATGCTTTCTAGTATAGTAAATGCTTTTTCGTAATAAGGATAATCTTCTTCCCAGTCTTCTATATGCTCTGAATTTTGTAATATCCATCTTAGGACTGGTATTGTAAATTTAATTGTAAAACTTCCATTTGGTCCAAAAAATAAACAGCTATTGTATATCTTACCTGCGGTGTCAGTAAAATTACTTTTCCAAATTAGTTCCTTAAAGTCATGTTGCTCAGCATAGATTTTTTCTAGTTCAAAACTACGATCATCTATAATCTTGCCATCATTATCTATTATGGTATCTTCTGGCTTTTTATTAAAGTGTACTATTTCTAGACTTACTGTATTATTAACATCAATATCAAAGTCATAATAAGGTTTTACTTGTCCGCTATAAAGTTCTAGGTTGTTTACTAGAATCTTACAACAAGGATTGTGCCTGATGTTTTTAAAGTGTAACTTCAAGTTCATTGAACAGTCTCCAATTTTCATAAACTGTGTTTAGACAAATTCTGTTTTCAAAATTTTCTGGTGCAAACTGTAGTTTGTAAGCATCTAATAGTGTTCTTCTACTGTACGTATTCCAGTCTTTGTTGCCTAAAGCAAAAATTACACTATCACTAGGTATGATATCAAAAACTTTACTTACCTGTGATTGTTTTTGCCTGTACGTTGAAGCAATATAATTTACATTGTACTTTTTTATAAGCTCATACCCTAAGTAACAACTTGCAAAATTATTGTAATTAATATCATCATGCAGTTTCTGACCGTCGTATATATCTTTCTTAGTGTATCTTACGCCAATGCGATAGTTGGCTATTGGAAAAATCTTGCTAAGGCTGAATGCGATAGTATCGATGCATGTGTGAAAGAACCTAAAAGTCGGTGCATCAGTTAGAGGATAGTATGCCATGTCTATCAAAACTGGTATGTCTAAACTTTCGCATATGTTCAAAATTTTATCAATATCATAAAAATTTCCTGTATCACAAAAAGGAAAACTTAGTACTAGTGCGTCGCCAGATTGAAGTTGGTCAATATCAGTTACAAAACTCCATAATATATCATTGCTTGTCCAAGTTTTCAAGTGATAAAAATATTCACCAGTGTAACAACGAAACTTTTTGTTCCTATGTCGTAGGTAAAAGCTATCAAAACTTTGTGTAGTTCCTGCACTGTAATCTACGTCATACGCAGACATATCTGTACCAATCCAAGATGCAAATTCGTTTACAAAAATTTTTTGCATATTCCATTTGTCATTGTGATTTGAATCGTGAAGTGTGTTTAAAAATTTAATTACTGTTTGATTACGTACACTACGTGATCCTTGATATAGATTATATGCAATATCTCTTATCTCAATAAGATCGTGCGATTCGTTTGCTCCATATAGGAATGCAAATTGTTTGCCTACATTCATGCTATGTCTATATCCGTACTATAACTAGTGAAGCCATTTTCTTTTACAACTTTAAGCAAGTTATTTACTCGGCCTGCAAGTTCGTCTTTGTGTGATACAAGCCAAATGCTTTTGCTACGTTCTCTTGCCATCTTCTTAAGTAGTGCAAGTGCGGCTTCAACTCCTGATGTGTCCATACCCGAATCAATCATCTCATCAATAAACAGTAAGTTAATAGCACCATACAGACTTTCCCATACATCACGGAAAGCCCAGCTCATACTGATAATAAGCCTGTTTCTCTCGCCTCTACTTAGATTGTCAAAGTCTAGGTCTCTGCCAAGTTCCTGTATTTCAACAGTCAAATCGTTTTGAAATATCACTGTGTGCGGTAACCCAATCCTATCTAAATAGTGTGTGAGTCTTGAATTCAAATAACTTAGATTTTGATCGATAATACGTTTACGCACAAAACTATCTTTGTTTGTTAACAGTTTTAACAAGAAGTCTTGATGATCGTATAGTCTTGTTAGGTCATTTAGTTTGTCATAACTTATTTCAGTAGCGGCAGTTGTCTGCATTTCTACTATTTGATCAACGTAAGGATCGGCTTCTGCACGCTTGCTTTGTAGCTGTGTTTCAAGTGAGGATAAAGTTGATCTATGATTGTGTGCATCAGACACGCTATCATAAAAAACTCTTGGTCTCGCTGGAACTTCCGTTTTATCTGCCTTGAGTGCAGAGATTCCTTCCTGTATTTCGCTAAGGAAATCACTTGCCCCATTGTATTCCTCCTGTGCTTTAGCCACATGTTGTTGATGTGTTTCCATATGATCAACACTCTGTCCGCAACTGCCACAAGTGCCTGATTCTAAACTGTCTACTGCTTTTTTAGTTCTAGTAACGTCTTTTTCTGCTCTACCAACCTGTGCAGTTAGTGCGGCAATGTCTTTTTGTAATTGTGTTTGTGTATTGTTAAGTTCAGTCCACGTTAGGAGGTCATCCTGAGAGGCTAATTCCGCATCAATATCAACATGTGCAAGATCTTCAATAGCAGTTTCAAACTTTTTTACGTCTTCTGCTTTCTTGTTCATCCACAGTGTTTGTCGACGTTTTAATGCTTGTATTTGTTCGCCAATTTTGTCGTTAGCAGTTTGCAACGCTTTGATTGTCATTTCTTCTTGCTTAATATCATCACGTGTGCGTTTGCTAAGTTCTTTGATCTTGTCAGCACGTTCACTGAGTTGTGTGATACCCAGCAGTTGCTCGATTATCTCTCTTTGATCGTTTTGTTTAAGACTCAAAAACGGTTCGGTATATGTGTTCAATGCTACCAAGTGTTTGAACATAGTATGACTCATGCTCAACAGTTTTAGTATAGCACCTTGTGTTTCTCTACTATCACCTTGTGCATAATCATCTGCTTCTTGTTCACTGTCATTGATATAAAACTTTAGCACATTAGGCTTGCGTCCACGTTCAATACGATAGCATTGTTCACCAACACAAAAATCTAAACTAACCATCATGCCTTTTGAATTGGTTTTGTTTATGAGGTTGTCACGACGTATGTTTGTAAGTGCTTCGCCATAGAGTGCATAACTTAGTGCATTAATGATTGTGGTCTTACCAGTTCCGTTACGCGAACCATCACCACCTAAGTCAATG
>Ga0315321_10000079_pt1 | contig 54857 bp, 38 predicted proteins | sample M180m21515metaG_FD_203464 | JGI IMG/M metagenome (GOLD analysis project Ga0315321, IMG submission 203464) | Ammonia-oxidizing marine archaeal communities from Monterey Bay, California, United States - M1 80m 21515 | ecosystem: Environmental > Aquatic > Marine > Intertidal zone | place: USA... | reverse complement strand
GGTGACTGTCAAATCAGCACCGGCATCAAAACCAGTGGGCACCTCAGTGAACGTGATCGTCAAAGCAGTGTTGTTATTGCTATCCGATAAACTAGTCGCAGCCAGATCAACGGTCGCTGTGGGGTTCAGGGTATCAATACTGAATTCCGCCTCAGCGGTGTAATCAGTCTGAGCCTCACCCCCAGAACTCTGTGCTCCACTGACGTCGATTTCAACATTCGCGACCTCAACGCCAACGTCGACCACATCAAATGTCTTTGTAAAAACGGTATCACTCACTGACCAGACCCCCGCAGAGGGATTGGTCAACGTACCCGCCACAAACACATCGGGATCAAAACTCAGCGTCGGTTCAAAGGCTCCCCCCGTGTCCATGGCCTGATCAAATGTAACTGTCACCTCGAACGAATTTCCGGCATCGCTGTCGGTAATTGACGTGTCGTTGACCTCGACGCTCAAAACGTTCGGCTGAGCCAAAACGTACGCATAACCGGTCGTGACTGCATCATCGATCAACGCAGCAGCCCCAACGTCTCCGCTACTGAACTCCAATACCCAGTCCCCGCTGAGCCCCGCGTTACCTGTGCGGTCATTCGAAGCAGCAATATCTGCGTCGGTTGCGTTCGCCAAAGCTGCAATGAACGCTTGACCGATTTCACCCTGCGCAACATCACATCCATAAAGCATGAGGTCGCCACTATCCGTCAGTGATGAACCGATCTGCGAGAGAGCATCCGCGTACTGCGTCATGCTATCTGATGACAACTCCGTCGAACCTAGTTGCAAACTCCCAGCAGAACCATGAGAGACCAGATGGATTGCATCCAGATCCGCTCTGCCTTCGAGTGTCTGAGAAATCTGAGTGACACCATCCTGCGTGCCGTCAAGGATTAACACCTCTACACCGTCACGGAAACCAGCTACCAACGTCTCGTAGTCCTGCACTCCGGAATCAATGAAAACGATTTCACTAAAATGCTGACTATCCTCTGCCTGGCTTTTAAAAGTAAAGCCGCTTGCCAAGCCCGATGCATCGGACGACTGGTGTGGATCCAAGGGCACAACGAAGCCTGCGTTGCCTTGTGGTTCGATCGAAGATGAGACACTCATTGCGAAGTCGAAGTCAGCAGCAGCCACCTTGCTGTTTAAATCGACCTGCCCCTTGCCGAAGTTCTCGGAACTTGGATTTTCGCCCACGCCATCAGTGTTTTGATTGGAACCAGCCAACGACACGGTGAGCCCGTTCGTCAAACCAAGGCTAAAGACATCTTTGCTGAGGGCAGTCGACACAGCTGGAAATCGACCGGGCTCAATGTAGTTTTTCGCTGCACCTGCTGATGAGACACCTGTGGACTCTGAACTTGGCTGGTGCAATGAAAGCTCGGCACCACCGGAGCCATCCTGTTGTGTTTCGAAGGACTCAACCTCCAAGCCAGAGTTCAACGCATCCAGCCCTACCAAAGCAGCAGATGCATCGAGTACAAACCGCGATTCGAGCAACCGGACCTGCGGTGCAGTTTGTCGCTCTTGCCTGATTGGCAAGGGTTTTTCAGCGAGAAGACCATCGAGCCGTTCGCGCAGCCGCGACCTCATTCGACGTAATTTCGTAGAATTTGACGTGGCTCGGGTCATTAAGAAATGCTTTGCGACTGCTGCTGCGCAGGGGCATGGCTAAACCCACCCCCCATGTGCGTGAAACGAGGACACGCATCATTCTGGACACTCAAATCCACCCGGAAATCTGCCCGACATGGCAAATTGGCGTAAAAACCGGTCTTTATCGGTATCCAGTTGCTATTCCATGTTAGTCCGCTCCTTAGAACACGGGATGTTAAAGTCGTTGAAATCCGATAAACCGGAGTCATTTTTACGTCAATTTAAGCAAGCAGGGACCCTTAGGTCGGTTGCGACAAATTTTCCGACTAACCAGTTTTTTCTACGACATTGGGGGGGGAAAGATCGACACTTTTACTGACATATCCCTTCTGGAATTGAATTCCATCATGAATTGCTGTGATTACAAGATTGCGTTTGCGCCGTTGCTCACCGGATTGGTGTTTTGCGTTTGGACTGCGGACGCATTTGGGCAAGTGAAAGCAGCGGCACCCCAGACAATCGAAATTGCCGAAGTTGAAATCGCCCCGCCGGCGGTCGAACTGGGCGACAGCAAGGGGAACGCACGCACACCTTCTCCGGTTCAAGATTCCCCTCAGCCCATTGCCGTACCCGGCAAAAAGCCCGTGGCAGAGCCCGACACGCCTGCGTTGAAAACGCCACCGATTACCGCCCGCCAAAACAGAACCAACACGACACAGGGCGGCTCAAGCACACCTGGTGAGGATTACTGGAAGCCAACTTCTGGCACCACAGACACCCTAGAGAAAACAGACGCTGAGACGGCACGCGACCGTTTCAATGCTGCCAGCATTAGAAAACTTCGCAAGCCAATGCAGGACATCCGCATTGTGGCCGAAGATAACGCCGCTGCCCCCAATAACTTGGCTGCTCGGTTCATGGCAAAAGAGCCTGTCCTCAAAATTGTTGCGGCAGGTATCAGCCCACCTCGGCCGGACAGGTATCCAATCCAATTGAAGCATCGTCCTCTGTATTATGAACAACCGCTTCTTGAGCGATGTGGTCGCGGTTGCTGCTTTGCGCAAAATGCGATTTCCGCGGGTCAGTTCTGCATGAATACATTTTTCCTTCCGTATCACATGTGCAAGACAAGACCCGACTGCCCCGTAGTCTCAGGCGGTGACTGCCTCAGTTGCAAGCCTTATTCACTGAACTGCAACGTACTGCCATTGAGCTACAAGGGCTTGGCCACCGAGGCCGCAGCCTTCGCTGGCTTCACATTCCTGATGCTTTAGCATTGTGATCAGACGCAAACGCGCCTCTCGTCATGAATTTCGGTCACCCTAATCGCGGCAGTCGCTCGTCAGAACTGTCACTTGATCGAATCAACCAAGCCTGCGAGAAGCACTTGGGTTTTCAGATTCGCACCAGCCAGTGGGATGCAGCGCGTCTTCTGCGTGGTCGCTGCATTGTCGAGATGCCGACAGGTGAAGGCAAAACACTGACAACACTGCTTGCGGCTTGTTCTCTTGCTGTCACTAGGCAAAGAGTACTGATTGCAACAGCGAACGATTATCTCGCATCCCGCGATGCTGACTGGATGACAGCGATTTACAACTCAGTCAGCTTGAGTGTTTCGAGTGTTACTGCGTCAACTCCGCAGCAGGCACGCCCAGCAGCGTACGAACACAACATTGTCTATGGAACACTCCGTGAGTTTGCTTTTGACTTTCTACGTCATTCACTCGACAACCGAAAAAAAAACCATAAGAGCGATTCTCAATCAGAATTTCCCCAAGATGTTCTGATCATCGACGAAGCTGACAGCATTTTGATTGATGAAGCCCGTACGCCGATGATCATTACAGCTCCAGTCAGCAAGGTTGATCAAGCAAAAGAGTCATGCTACCGATGGGCAAGTAACGCAGCCAAAGAATTCCAACGTCCTCGTGACTATGTGCGTTCCGATGGATCAGGACTGATTGCGTTAACAGACGCAGGTCGTAAACGCGTGCTCACATCCGCGATGCCCACGGCAATGTCTTCGATGACCACGACCGACATTCTGCATGCCCTTGAGCGCGCTATCCTGGTCAACGAAACCATTCACCAGGACGTCCATTACGTTGTGCACGAAAACGCTATCCAACTTGTAGACGAATACACTGGACGCCGCACAGCCGAACGTAATTTCGGAGGAGGTGTGCAACAAGCCATCGAAGCCAGAGAAGGGCTAGCACTAACACTTGAGTCGGAGCCAATCGCGCGAATTTCGGTGCAGGACTTCGTATCGAGATTCGCACACCTCGGGGGCATGACTGCGACTGCGTGGGAAGACCGTGAGGAATTACGGCGAGTCTACGATGTCAAAGTACACCGCGTGCGTCCGCACCGTCAGTCCAAACAGGTATTGATGCCGCCCACGGTATGCCGATCGCTCGAGGAGAAGTGGGTTAGCATCGCTAAGGAAACGGCGGAAATGATTGCCACGAACCGGTCCGTCCTGATCGGGACTCGTACGATTGCGCAATCTGAAGAACTTAGCAAACAACTCAGTGAACGAGAGATTTCGCACGTGGTGCTAAATGCCCGCAACCCTACCTCAGAGGCTGCGATTATTGCGGAAGCCGGGCAAGTAGGCAGGGTGACCGTCGCCACGAACATGGCAGGCCGAGGCACCGACATCCGACTATCTGAAGAGGTGACAAAGGCAGGCGGCATGCATGTGATCGTCAGCGAGCCTCACGCAGCATCCCGAATTGATCGCCAATTGATTGGGCGGAGTTCCCGGCAGGGCGATCCAGGATCGGCTCGGCTCTTCGTCAGCCCTGCTGACGAGATTTTGACGCAGGCATATGGGGAACAGCAAGCCGCAAAATTTCAATCGGCAGCACAACTGGGTTCGATCGGGTGGTTACTAACGAAAGTTCTCTCAGCCCAAAAAAGGGTCGCCCGCATGCATCGCAAGGAAAGGGCAGATCTCACGGCTCGAGATGAAAGCCTCTCAGATGCGATGCTGGCATTGGGACTGAATCCCCATCTGGACCCCCTCCACGAGAGCCACTGAATCCGCACGATCGGAGCAATCGTTTCTGTCCGAGATTCAGACGACCTCAATTGCCAAACTGTCCGGTGTTGCGAAAACACAACGGCTGTAGCGGCAAATAAACAACGGGGGAAGAATAGGGAGTTTCTCGCGGCAGGCGGTATTCAAATGCTACGTTTTTCCAAGGTTTTTTCCACATTTCCTTAAAGGCTTGCGTACGCTTTGTTTGGTGGCCGTGGTTCAAACGCGACATAACGTTGCTTGGAACACTCATCGTCGCCTCCGATAATCGTTGCTGATCCTATCTCGTCTTCTCATCGAACCCTGCTTCGCAGCACAGCTATGAATTGCCAATTGAACGCAAAAACTGTCGGTTTCATTCTTTGTACGCTGCTGGCGTTTTCTTCGCCCGCACCCGCTCAGGAGGGCTGCTGTTTTGAGCCCACTTCGCGATTGCAATGCGAAACTGTCATGCAACCTCAGACCGTGCAAAAGTATCGGCTCTCCTACGAGACGGAATATGTACCGCAGGAGGTCACAAGTTACCGCCCAGTCCTGAAAACGCGGACTGAGCAGCGAGAATACAAAGTAGCCAAACCGATCGTAGAAACGAGCTATCGCGAAGAACGTTACACAGTATGGAAATCGGTGACAGAGACGAGTTACCGAGACGAAACCGTCACCCAAACCAAATACGTCACAGAAACAGCAGAGCGTGAAGAGCAATTCACCACGTACAAGCCTGTGGTCGAGACGTCATACCAAGAACAGCAATACGCAGTTCAAAGACCAGTCGTGGAGACCCAGTATCAGACGCAGAGGTATGCGGTTCAGCGCCCCGTAGTGCAGACGCAGTATCAGACTCAACAATACACCTCGATGCGTCCGGTAACGACCATGCAAACACAAACCGTTGATCAAGGTGGCTATGTGGCGCAGCAGGTAGTGCAGCCTGGCCGAACCTCTTACTCCTTGAATTACGCACGTGATGCTTGCGGCAACAACAGTGGCCTGATCTGGGCACCCCAAACCACGCCCGCGACTGTACAAACACAATACAGCTACCGCCCGAATTTGGTTACCCAGCAAGTTGCCAAGACCAGTTACGTGCCTCAGGTACAGCAGGTCCAAGTGCCAGTGCAGGTTCAAACCATGCAGACCGAAGTCGTCTCGCAGCAAGTACCAATTCAGGTCCAACGCATGCAAACGCAAATGGTCACGCAGAAGGTGCCAGTTCAGACAACACGCATGGTTGCCACGACGCAAGTAAGAAAGGTGCCATACTCGGTTCAACGTCCGATCACTGAAACCATCACTCGTAAAGTACCTGTTCAACAGCAGCGGTGGGTCAGTGAGGAGCGTGTTCGCAAGGTTCCTGTCCAGACAACGCGGACCGTATACGAGACGCGAAAAGAGCCGATTGAAGTCAAATACTACGAGCAAGAGGCGATTACAAGAACCGTCATGAAGCCTGTGACACGACAAAAATACGTTCCCTACACCGAAACCATCATGGTGCCGAAACAAGTTGTGCAACGTGTACCTCTGTCATACACCGATCCTTTTGGTGCCGCCGTGGTCAGTGGATACTCATCGTTCGGTAACTCCGGAACATCGCAAGCGAGCGGTGGAGCCCCCTTGGGCAACTCAATTCTCCAACCCAACCCCACGGTTGCACCTGCGGTACAAGATGCCCCAAAAACACGGATGCAAAAGATCGAGATGACAGAGTCCACGACCGAATCCGACGCGGATGGCAATACGACCGAAGAGACTCTGGAAGTTGAGCTGGAAGAAGAACTCCTTCCGCCAGCACAGGGCTCAGGGGACGATCAATCCGGCAACGAACGCACGGATGGGGACTCCACCGAGGGCAGCAAAGCTGGCTGGAAAATCCACTGGAATCCGCTGCTCACTCGGGAAGCCTGATCCTCCGATTGCCAATCTGCAGTAAGAACACCAGCATTGAAGACTGGCTGAAACTGCCAATCAGGATCCGTTCCGAAAAAGCCGAACGCGGACGATTCTTGGCCCCAAAAAAACGCCCGCCTTTCCGAGCGAACTAAGTCTGCCCCGCTCTAAAACGAGCACGCTTGGTGTTCAGTGTTCTTTGGCTCCCCCCCTGCCGATTGCGGCAGGACCATTGGCAGCGTGTTTGTTATTAACGTGCTCGTTGTGACCTTTTACACGTAACACTCAACGAAAACACAGCTTGTTCACCGATAAAACAAAGCTGTTTTGATTAGACGCCAAACAAAGAGCATCACTGCCATCAGCCCGAGCATCGCCATACAAAGCCAAAGTAAAGTCGAGCCGAACAACAATAGGTTTGCCCGTAACCAATCCTGATAAATGCCATCCCAGCAAACGATGGTTAACATCGTCCCCGCGCACAAGTAGGGTCCATACGGCGTTTGGGTATCACGTGTGATGACATAACGCAGCAACACGATCACGATGGCAGCAAATGGTGACAAGAAAAATGCGATCAGGACTGCCTGCCAACCAACAAAGGCACCAATCATCGCCATTAATGTCACATCACCAAAACCCATGGCCTCCATTCGCAGTGCCCATGTGGCCACGATGCGAATCGACCAAATAGCACCACCACCTGCAGCGAGACCCACCAAGGCAGTGAACAATCCGTGCCAGTACTGTTCACCAATGCCCCAAACAGCTGTCACAGCAACGCAGCCGATAATCCACAATCCAAACAGAACTTTCCAAAAGGTGTGATGAAATAGCCCATTGGAAAAATGCTTGACTGCACGTCGAAAACCTCGGCGACGCAGGATCGCGCCACTCCAGCGTCTGTCACACAGAGCAAAACACCAAGTACTCCAAATCCCCAAGCCCCACAGCAAACCACGTTTACCAAACCAAGTCTGATCTCCACTAAACCATGGTGCATCAAAAGTAGTAGGTCGATACGTGAGGACATCGCTACCTTGAACAAAATTTACCGTGGGCAAGAATGCGAGCGTCTCTGAGGCACCATCCGCTCCTGTGATTAGCGTAGCGGCCAAGAGTAGCCCCAACACAGTCCCGGGAATCGTGATCAGGTCGGGAATGATACGTTCGTCAAAATCGATGAAGGTCGCTGCCACCATCAGGACGAAGAGAATGGCGTGAGCAAAAAACAATGAATTTGCGTAGGTCTCAAAATCCGCCAGAACTTGGATCAGTCGCATCTGCGCTGGCAATAACTCCCCGCTTTGTGTTTCGAATTGAAATAGCCACACAAGCGAGATTGCTGTCCCCAACTCAATCAGCAGTGGGCGGATCCAAAACCCAGCACCATGCCATTTTGATTCTCGCCGCAGAAAGCACCAACCAAAGACAGGCAACCGATCCCAGAATGTCCGAGGAGTCGCTCCTTCTGGACAGGGCCCCCAAGGCGAGATAGGACGAGGATTAAAATAGGCGAAGCGGTAGATCATCCAGTTCGCCAATGCGCCGCCGAACAATCCAAACACTGCCACAATGACGCATCGATTCTCGAAAGTCAGGTCGAGCCAAATGGAGAGCATGGGCAGAGATCCACAGCGTAATGAGGGGCGACCGGTACCGGTCGTTGTCGCAACCCCATCCCTAGCATAGCTTCCCGTGATGCCTGCCCGTAGTGGGCCGCTAACCGCTCGTGACACCCCATTTTCATGAGCCTCGGAATGCCGTCGTTTGGTAATAACAGCCATCCCATAATGAAAGACACGTTAAAAGCCCCTAGAGCACCTCAAGATTTGACTGAAACCATCACCGGTATTAGGCTATTGGACAAGGAAGGGAGTTCATTTGATGGCAAATTGTCACGGTGGTTCCTCCGCCTCCCGCCCGCCCATTTCCGGGCTACCCACAACGCACCCGAGTCGTTGTTGGATTGGCTTTGTTACTGACTTCATGTTTCCTATTGTGAGTTCGGCAAGGTGGCCTATTCCACCGACAGCGGGGAAGCTTCTGACCAAAAGTAAAACTTGGTCCGCTCAACATTTCGAAGTTCCCTCACAAAACCACACTCGCGGGAAATTGAATTTTCATCCAAGAGTCCGAATCGTGCTCCCGAAAATCGCCCGTCATTTTATCGCAACTCTCTGCTGCAGTCTGTTGGCCGTTCCATGCCTTCGTGGTGAGGAAACCGAGACGAACGCGTCGCAACCAAAGGCTGTCAGTTTTGCGAATGACGTAGAGCCCATCTTCAGCCAGCACTGTTATGGCTGTCACCAAGGCGCAAAGCAACTCGGATCTTATTTGATGACTGAGTACAGCTCACTACTAAAAGGTGGGGAGACAGAGCAGACAGCGGTAGTCCCGGGAAAACCCGATGAGAGTTATCTGTTTCAACAAATCACACCTATCGACGGGCATGCGGAAATGCCCGACGAGCCATTCAAGCCACTGAACGACATTGAGCTTGAAACCATACGGACATGGATTCTTCAAGGAGCCAAGAACGACTCGCTCGCTGACGAGGGACCAAAATACACAACTGATCATCCGCCGGTATACATCGGTCAGCCCTCACTTGCGTCGATCGATGTTTCACCTGACGGCAGCAAGATCGCGGTAGCAGGTTTCCACGAAGTGGTCGTCTTGAATGCAGAGACGGGCGAACGAGTTGCCCGCCTGGTAGGCATGAGTCCAAGAATCAACACGATAAGATTCTCACCAGACGGAAAACAACTGGCTGCCGTTGGCGGCACTCCAGCCGTACGAGGCGAAGTTCAGATCTGGAATCTGGAAACCAATGAACTGAGCCTTTCACGTTCAGTGACCTACGACTCACTTTGCGGTGCCAGCTGGGCCCCCGATGGCAGCAAACTTGCTTTTGGAGCCACTGACAATGTGGTCCGCGCGATCGACACGACTTCCGGGGAACAGATTCTGTTTCAGGGGGCACATAATGACTGGGTACGCGACACAGCTTTCACTCCGGACGGCAAGCATGTCATCTCCGTAGCACGAGACATGTCATGCAAACTCACAGAGGTAGAAACAGAGAGGTTCATCGACAACATTACCTCGATCACACCCGGCGCCCTGTCTGGAGGACTGAGCAGCGTAAAATCTCATCCTGAACGAAACGAGATTTTTGTGGGTGGTGCAGATGGTATTGCGAAGGTCTACCGAGTATTTCGTCAGACGGCACGCAAAATTGGAGATGATGCGAACCTCGTTCGAAAACTCCCAGCCTTACCAGGACGCATTTCAAGTGTCGCCATCAGTCCGGACGCGACACGCTTGGCTGCTGCTGCAACGTTGGATGGCAAGAGCGAAATTCGCGTTTGGAAATACGATTTTTCTAGCGAGATTTCGCCAGAGCTCAAGAAGATTCAGGCGAAGCGGGTTGCTGACCGTAACGCGGAAGAAAAGAAGCGACTTGAGAATCACCTGAACTCAAAAATCACAGAACTCAGCAAATTCTCGATTGACAATGCAGCAGTGTTCTCGGTTGCTTTCGGCAAGAACCATACTTTGTTGATCGCTGCCGCAGACGGAAAAATCCGTCGCCTCGATGCAGAGGGAAAGCTCACAGGAACCTTTGATGTTTCTGACGTGGCCGACAACGCAAAACTGGCGACTTCACGTTTCGATGCAAAGGCATGGGAAAAGAAACTCTCAAATCAACCTAAAGCAACACCCCCAAAGGTGGATGCAACCGAAAGCGTTGCCAAAGTACTGATAAATCCCAGTAAAATTGAAATGCTTTCGCCATACGATTACACCCAATTAGTCGTCACTGCTGTCATGAGTGACAACACAACACAGGACATTACTCGCACCGCCGACATCATTATCCCCTCGTGGGCCACCATCACCACCACAGGTGTTGTGCGTGCCGGGGATAATGGCAAAGGCAGCGTGTCTGTCAGTTACGGTGGCATCACCTCCAAGATCGACATGACAGCTCAAGGCATCACTCCTGAAAAAGCTGATGACCCCAACCATGGGTCCGTTGATTTCATTCGTGATGTGGGCCCGATTCTCAGTCGCCTTGGCTGCAACCAGGGCACATGCCACGGAGCCCAGAAGGGCAAGAATGGTTTTAAGCTTTCGCTCCGTGGATACGATCCAGTCTATGACCTGCGTGCTCTCACCGACGACCTTGCCGCTCGCCGCATCAATCCTGCTTCGCCTGATGAATCGCTGATGTTACGCAAGCCACTCGGCTCGTCACCGCATCAAGGTGGCGTTTTGATGTCAAAGGGAGACCCTTACCATACGGTTCTGCAACGATGGATTGCTGACGGGAGCAAACTGAACCTCGAATCACCTCGAGTCACACGAATCGAAATATTCCCTGCCAATCCTGTGGTGCAACGCACAGATGCGGCGCAACAGGTAAGGGTGATTGCCCACTATGAGAATGGTGATCAACGTGATGTAACCCAAGAAGCTTTTATCGAGAGCGGCAATACAGAAACGGCGAGCGTGGACAAAACGGGACTGCTCTCTGCGATCAGACGTGGCGAAGCCGCCATTTTGGCCCGGTACGAAGGAGCATACGCTGCGACCACACTCACAGTGATGGGGGAAAGAGATGGCTACGAAGCGGTCGCGGTCGAACAGTGGACTGACATTGACAAACTGGTAGCAGACAAGTGGCAAAGAGTAAAAGTCATCCCAAGTGATGTCTGTGACGATTCGACATTCCTGCGACGCGTTCACCTTGATTTGACGGGACTACCACCGAGCAGCGATCAGGTGCGTAATTTCCTAGCGGACAAAACACCAACTCGCGAGAAGCGTGCACATGTCGTCGATGAGTTGATTGGCAGCGAGCCCTATATCGATTACTGGACAAACAAGTGGGCCGACCTTCTGCAGGTCAACCGAAAGTTCCTCGGTGTCGAGGGCAGCACCAAATTCAGGCAGTGGATCCGGACGGCAATTGCCGAAAACCGACCCTACAATGTCTTCGCGGAACAAGTGCTGACAGCCACAGGCTCAAACAATGAAAACCCGCCCGCCTCTTACTTCAAAGTTTTGCGGACGCCGGAAAACACAATGGAGAACACGACCCACCTGTTCCTTGGAATCCGCTTCAATTGCAACAAGTGCCACGATCACCCGTTCGAGCGTTGGACGCAGGACCAGTACTACCAAATGTCTGCCTTCTTTGCACAGGTTGGACTTGAGAATGATCCCGCATCAGGAAAACGAAAAATTGGTGGTACCGCTGTTGAAGGTGCAAAGCCGCTTTTTGAGAAAGTTGTCGACCGAAAGCAAGGCGATGTCAAACACCCCAAAACCAATGCGGTTGTCGCTCCCAAATTCCCTTTCGATGTACAGCACGATTCAAAGGTTGAAGCTACAAGACGCGAACAGCTGGCAGCATGGATCACACACAGCGACAACCCTTACTTTGCCCGTAGCTATGTCAACCGTTTATGGGGCTACTTGCTCGGTGTCGGCCTGATCGAACCCATCGATGACATTCGCGCTGGCAACCCAGCAACCAACCCTGAGTTGCTGGACTACCTTGCTGAGTCCTTTGTCAAATCAGATTTCAATGTTGCTGAAATGCATCGTGCGATTTGCAACAGTCGAACTTATCAATTGAGCATCAAAACGAACGCATTGAATGAAGATGACTCGGTCAATTACTCACACGCATTGCCACGTCGACTTCCTGCCGAAGTAATTTTTGATGCGGTGCACACACTGACTGGAGCAGTTAGCAACATTCCTGGGATGCCAAAGGGAACGCGGGCAACAGCCATCACAGACTCAGGTGTAAAACTTGCCGATGGCTTCCTGCAAAACCTTGGGCGTCCTGCCCGAGAAAGTGCCTGCGAATGTGAACGAAGTTCAGACCTGCAACTTGGACCGGTCATGGCTCTGGTTAGCGGCCCCACAGTTGGCTCCGCAATTGCCGATCCAAAGAATGTGCTTGAAAAGATCGTTGCCGAACACCCGAATGACAATGACTTGGCAGAGGAAATTTTCATTCGGGCACTCGCCCGCTATCCAAAGGATTCTGAACTGGAAGCGTTTGCTGCCATGAAGGACATCATCAAGGTCAGTCACGAGGAACTCTTGGGCCAGCTCGCCACCGCCGAATCAAGCTGGAAAGAACGCCGTCAGGAATTGGAAAAAGAACGCGAAGCGAAACTGGCGAAGTTGAATCAGGAAATTGTTGCCCGTACCGAAGAAATCAAACCAGAGCGGGAAAGGCTTGCCAAGGAACGTCAAGCTCGAATCGATGCTGCGAAAGCTGCCTTGGAAAAGGAAAAAGAGAAGACTGCAGCCAAGCTTGACAAGATGACCGCAGATCAACTCAAAGCCATTGAATGGCATCCCTTGTCATACAAGTCTGCCAACTCGACCAACAAAGCGGTTCTAACACCACAACCGGACAGATCAATCATTGTCAGCGGGAATGCTGAGAAAACGGTCTATACCGTCAACATGCGCACCTCACTGAACAACATCACGGGCATCCGACTGGAAGCTCTCAGCGATGCGAAACTTCCCTCCAAGGGTCCCGGGCTTGCCGACAATGGAAACTTTGTTGTAACAGAGCTGGAAGTACTATCGGCTTCGCCGAAGACACCTGAAAAATCAAGCAAGGTAAAGATCGCCAGCGGCCGTGCTGACTTCACACAACCTGGTTTCAACATCAATCAGGCATTCGATGGCAAAACCAACAATCAGCAGGGATGGGCGATCTCACCAGCAATGGGAACATTTCACTGGGCAACCTTCAAACTGGACAAACCACTTCAAACCGATGGCGATGCGATCTTAACCTTCAAAATCCATCAATTTCACAATGCAGCCAAACACACCCTAGGACGATTCAGACTCAGCGTGACAACGGCGGTAGGTGACATTCCCCTAGGAGTCGCGGAACCTCTTGCTGCAATGCTGCTTACCCCCAAGGAAGGCCGCGATGAGCAAACCACAGCCATCTTGAATGATTACATCAACAAGGCGGATGGAGACATTCGCAAGGCACAGGAGGGCGTGGCTGCGGCCGGAGCAGCTGTCCCGCCAGATGCCATGCTGGTCGCACTCGAGAAACGAAAAGTCGAACTCTCGCAACCAACCGCCGACGATCCACAACTCATTCAAATCAGAAATGACGCCAAACAAAGCACGCAACAGCTGGAACGAATCCGACTGACTGCTGCAGAAGATCTGACTTGGGCGCTCATCAACAGCCCCGCATTCTTATTCAATCATTGAATAAAATCACATCAACCATTCCCACACCACCTTCTTCGGAGACATTGCCATGCTTTCATTCAAAGGCTTTAAGGCAAAAGACCTCTGTGATCCCCATCTTGCCGCAACACGCCGATCCTTCCTCAGGGTCGGTGCCTGTGGTGCATTGGGATTATCATTGCCAACAATGATGCAACTGCAATCGGCTTCATCTGCCGAGAGCATCACAGGCGAAGCGTTGAAGGGTGGCGGTCCAGGCTGGGGCAAAGCGAAAAGCATCATCATGGTCTACCTTCAGGGAGGCCCCAGTCACCTTGATCTGTGGGATCCAAAAGAAAATGTACCCGACAATGTCAAAAGCATTTTCAAACCAATCAGCACCAAAATCCCGGGAATCAAGTTCACCGAAAATCTGCCCAAGCTCAGCCAATTGAACGACCGCTTCTCAATGATCCGGTCAATGTCCTACACACCCAATGGGCTGTTCAATCACACAGCGGCGATCTACCAGATGATGACGGGCTATACGACCGACAAGGTCAGCCCATCCGGCCAACTGGAACCGCCTTCGCCGAAGGACTTTCCCAACTACGGCAGCAACATTGTCAAAATGCGTCCTGTCGATGAGCCCATGCTGCCGTTCGTCATGCTGCCAAGGCCACTGCAAGAGTCGAACGTTGTGGGGAAGGGTGGCTCAGCTGGATTCCTTGGAAAATCTTTCGATCCCTACACGCTCTACCCAAGCGGCGACGATCTCGACATGGGAAAAATGGACCGTATCAAGATTGACGACTTGAAGTTGCGCCCCGAAGTTTTCAGCGTACGACTACAGAGACGTGCCAAATTGCGCGACTTGTTGAATCAACAAATGCCCGATATCAATAAAGCAGTTGAGTCTTTCGAACTTGACGAGTACTACGATCGCGCCTTGTCACTCATTGTCTCGGGCCGCGCCCGACAGGCCTTCGACCTAGCAAGCGAGAGTTCCGAAATGAGAGATATGTACGGCCGCAATACCTTCGGGCAAAGCTGTCTACTGGCGAGACGTCTGGTTGAAGCGGGAACGAGAGTGGTAGAAGTCATTTGGCCAAAAGTTGCCAACAGTGACAATCACTCATGGGATCATCACACCGGGCTTAGCAAACGCATGAAGGATCAATCAGCTCCCATGCTTGATGGAGGCTTGTCAGCGTTGATCTCTGACCTCGATGATCGTGGGATGCTAGAGGATACGCTTGTGGTTGCCGTGGGCGAGTTTGGACGCAGTCCACAACGTGGGGTCAGCACAAGCGGCAACAACAATTCAGATGATGGACGTGACCACTGGCCGTATTGCTACACGGCCGTGATGGCAGGTGCTGGTGTAAAACGCGGCTATGTTCATGGCAAGAGCGATAAGACCGCGTCCGCTCCATTGGAGGATCCCGTCCACCCAGCGGAAGTTTTGGCAACGATCTATCACAGTTTTGGAATCCACCCCGAAACCATTGTTTACAACCATCTCAACCAGCCTCGTGAACTGGTCAAGGGTTCCGCGTTGACGCGGCTCCTATCCTGACACGAACCTCTTTGAACTTGCAAGCAGCATCGAACGCTCAGGCTGCACAAAATGCAGGAGCGTTCACGAAGTGTTCCACTTCAGCAAGAAGCTGGATTCAGAGGGCGGCTGGTATTGCATGACAATCACGCGCACGGTCAGGCAGTGCAGTCATCTCACGTTCAATAGGGCGCGACATGCCCGCCACGTCACCAAGAGAACCCACATGGTCATGGCAACTGAAAAAGCCGCTTGGCATTTTCGGTGGTAACACCCGCTAAGTACTCGGCTTTCACGCCACGAGTCTCAGCGATACATCTCAGAGTATGCTCAACACGCGCGGGTTCATTCGGGCGTTTGCCACGAAGTGGCTCCGGGCTAAGGTATGGCGAATCCGTCTCGACCAACAAACGATCTTCTGGAATTGCTTTGGCGACGCTTCGCAGGTCCTCGCTCTTCTTGAAAGTAACCATGCCCGCAAAGCTGATATACAACCCCATTTCGAGGCATTGAACGGCCAATTCCAAGCCACCTGTATAAGAGTGCATAACTCCGGCTGGAATAACAGTCTGACGGCGCAACTGTTCCGCGATCAGGTCTCCACTTTCTCGCATATGGATAACCATCGGCAGGGCAGTATCGCGACACAACTGCAGATGCCGATCAAAAAATTCATGCTGCATTTCGAGCGGCGTATCGTCCCAGTAACAGTCCAATCCTGTTTCGCCGATAGCGCGAACACCGGGGCAGCCGGCAAGCTCCTGAATCACGGAAAAGTCGTCTGATTCAGACTCGGCAACTGAATTTGGCTGTATTCCCACCGCTGCAAAAATGAATCCTGGATAGAGTGCCGCGAGCTCACAGGCCTTTCTGCTGGTCGCCACATCAATGCCGATCACCATGATCCCGGTGACCCCATTTGTTTTGGCACGCTGCACTACTGTATCAACAGTGTCAGAGAACGCATCCACATTCAGGTGGGCATGCGTATCAAAAAGAGGGAGTGTCATATCGACCAGAAGAATCGTGTCAGGTGATAGAAGACTGGGGCTGCAAAGCACATGTTGTCGATTTGATCAAGAATACCAGCATGCCCTTGAACAAGCGTGCCTGTATCTGTCACCCCGCGATCTCGTTTGATAGCGCTCATGGTCATGGTTCCAGCACATGCCATGACCGTCACGACAGCCCCCAGAATCCCTGCCTCCCACCAATAAAAAGGCGTTGCCCATGCGAGTAGCGCGGCCACAATCCCGGTGGTTACCATGGACCCAAGAAACCCCTCCCAAGTACGGGAAGCGTTGATTTTTTCAGCGATCACGTGCCTGCCTGCCAAGTAACCCCAACCACGCTCGAATACGGAAGCTAATTGGGCGATCAGAACGAAAAACACAAGTACACTTCCGGGACTACCCTGCCACTGTTCCGGCGCAGACATGGGTGGCCTGACGGTGGATGTGAACTTGAGATCCAGCAACGCTGGTGCATAACTGAGAGAGTACACGCAAATCAACAAACCAAACTGAATTTTGGCACTGCGTTCCAGAAATCGCTTGTAGTCACCAGCAATCGCCGCACGTGCTGGGATGAACAGACTGGCGTAAACCGGAATCATGATGCTGTAGAAGGCATAGTAATCGATATGTTGGTCCCCACCAAGAAAACTCGGCGGATCACTCCCCAAAGCAATCAGCAGATATTGCAACGGCGTGAAAATGAAAAAGACCCAAAACAATGACCGATGATCGCCACGTCTAGTCGGCGTCATGGTAATGAATTCACGGAGCGCCCAAAAAGAAACCAGACCAAATAGAATCACAATCCCAATTCGGTACAGCAGAAAGCCCAATGCGAAAATCACAACCATCATCCACCACACTTTCAACTTGTGATTGAAACGATGGACCATGGCGGACTCTACGCCAATTTTTTCACGCCGCGAAAGAACAAAACCCACGACAGATGCAATACTCAACGCTGCCAGCACGATAGCCAGCAGAACGTAGGTCGTCGGATCATGCCAATTGGACTGCCCGAGGATATTCATCTTGATGCAATGCACAGGCATTCTCAAACAGTTAACCGTTCAACCACAGCCGAACCCATGGGTTCGGTACCAATTGCTTCGCCACCACGAGCGATGTCATGAGTTCGCAGTCCGTCAGACAAGACCCTTTGAACTGCCACCTCAATTGCCTTTGCCTCTGCCTCCAAGCCCAGCGAGTGCCTGAGTAACATAGCCGAAGCAAGAATGGTAGCGAGGGGATTAGCAATTCCTTGGCCAGCAATGTCCGGAGCAGAACCATGAATCGGTTCATAAAGTCCCGGTCCATCATTACCCATAGAAGCACTGGGAAGCATCCCCAGTGAACCGGGCAACATCGAAGCTTCGTCGGTCAAAATATCACCAAACATATTACCCGTCACCACAACATCGAAGTCACTTGGGCGATTGATCAGATGCATCGCCATAGCATCAACCAGCACCACATCATATTGAACATCAGGAAACTCTTCCTGCATCACTCTGGCAGCAACGCGCCGCCATAAGCGACTGGGCTCGAGCACATTTGCTTTATCCACACTGGTGAGCCGATTACCACGTCCTTGGGCAGCCTTGGCAGCGAGTCGGACAATCCGCTCCACTTCCCCAACGCTGTAGACCATCGATTGGTAGGCAGACTCGGTTTGACCACTGCCACTGGTCCCGGATTCACCAAAGTAGATACCACCGGTGAGCTCTCGGAGGAACAAGATATCGGTACCTTCGATAATGTCACGCCGAAGTGGGGAGGCGTCCAGCAATTCATCAAACAGACAGATGGGCCTCAGGTTGGCAAACAGGCCTAACTCTTTACGGATTTTCAATAGTCCGGCTTCAGGCCGCGTCTTGGCAGTAGGATCATCCCACTTGGGGCCGCCCACCGCCCCCAGCAAAATCGCATGGGAATCGCGGCAAGCGTCAATCGTGTCCTGAGGCAGAGGGTCACCGCAGGTATCAATCGCAATCCCGCCAATCATGTGGGAACTAAATTCAAACTCATGCCCAAATGATTTCGCAACCGTTTCAAGGACTCGTTGAGCTTGCGTCACGATTTCAGGGCCGATGCCGTCACCGGGTAGTAAAACGATTTTTGCTTTCAAGGGAGTGTTGGTCGCTGGAGTAATGAACTGACTAACCGAGACGCTAATGTAGCCTAAGCGATTCAATTACCCAACGTAGGTCAGAACAGCCTGCCCAAAAAACGCATTTCGAATATTTCCAGCCCCAGCTGCATTGCTATTTCCAAGTTCTCTGCTTCGATACATCTTGGGCGTGAGAAACCCAAATCTCACAACAAAGCCTGAACCTGCTCTCGCATGGGCTTAGGGTCACGTAATCGATCGGCAGCTGACAGGGCCAATTTTCCCCAGTCCGCTGCTTCCTGCCGAAAATCGGCAGTCAGCAAGCATTGGATTAGCAGGCAGAGAGTTTGAGCCTCCCGGTAATTCTGGCCTTTGCCCTTGATTTCATGCCATGACTCCATCGCCAGATTAGTGGCTGTCACAGTGTCTCCCAGAGCAAGGTAGCACTCGATCCAGTAAAGATAGAAATGGAAAGGAGCTGGAATATGGGAACCCGAATTACTGATTTCACGATGAGCGATTTGCTTCCCACGCCCTAACTTGGCCAAACCACAGGCGTGAGCTGCGGAGACAACTCGATAATCAGAATCACTCTCGACATCTGCCTTCTCGCTCTCAGAGAAGCCTGCATCGGTCTCTACTGCCCGACCGGATGAGGAAATCATCTGCATGCAATTACAAGCAGCATCCGCCATGCCTTGCCAATCCTCAACCACAAATGCCAACTCACAGTCAAAAGCTGTGGCATGCAGATAGTAAAGAGGATCATTCAACATACGGGCATGCGCCCAAATTTCGTCGCGAATTTGCTTCGCTGCCAAGTGATTCCCGCTGGCAATCTGGACCTCATATTGAGCTCCAAGCCCGACACATAAATCTTCATTGTCTGTCAGTGGCGATGCCTCCACTAGCAATCCAACTTCTTCAATTTCGCTCGCAAATCCAAGTGGATCAACTAATGAGTAAGCGCTTGCCAAAAGGTTATTCAAGCCAACCCGCTGGGATTTCATGGCGTAATCCACCGAACGAGATTCCATTGCCGCCGGATAGACCACTGCAAGTCCCTCGATCATATCATTGGCTGTTCCGATCAACTCACTGGCTAAATAAAAATCAAAGACAAGAGATATCTGACGGTCAGCTAATTTTTTTGACAAGGCAACTGCGTCACGCAGACCCTGCAAGCGAGCCATCAGTGATTGCTCCTCCATCGCAAGATCCAGTTGGTCGATCGCGCTATTCAAACGGTGAACTTCCGCTTTACTTTCATGTTTGTCGTACTCCTCGCTGTAATCAGCAAGCAGATCATAAATCGTGGACATCGTATTCCTGCTTGCCTGACTCTCTGAATCGGCCGCCTATCCGTGGTGAAGATCCACGTCCGTTGCTGCCACTCCATTTTGCTGCCGTGCGTTAGGGAGATTCACTCAACTCGACACGGCCTTTGATGGTACGTTCCTCAATCACACCAAAATCGCGACTGTCCGACGAAGTCGGTACATTGTCACCAACCACAAAATATTCGTCACTTCCCAATTCAATCGGATAGCACGCGGGGTCATCATGAGGCCGAAGACGATATTCAACCTGCCGACCGAGTTGCAGGCAGGATAACTGAACGCTACCCGCAAGCACCCGTATCGCAACGGGTGCTTCAGCTGAAACCGGGGCAACCTGCACCGCCGCTGCCTCATCAGATGAAATATTGAGTTCGCACTTACCTTCCACTTCGCAAGTGATACCAACAGCACGATCGCCAACCCAAAAAACGACTTCCAATAGTCCCTGACCCTGACAAACGGCCTTGCTAGTGAAAACAATGCGGTTGGCTGGGTACAACTTACGATTCAAACCAACGTTGTACGGATAGTCATCCCAGACGCAACTCGCCTGGTTACGTTCATGAATACTGCGATGATGATAAATCAGCCAGTTCCGGGCAGCCGATTTCCAAGCCCGCTGACTGCTACGCTTCCAACCCTCTCCTTGCCACCGTGATATCTCGCGTCGATCGTCCATTTCAAAACGCATAACGGAAATGGGCACCTTGAGCTCGGCCTGGAGGCTCATCCTTTGTGCCATCGGCTCACCATTTACCAACAGAGAGACTCCGTTCAAGTCCACAATGTCACCTGGAACAGCCGCAATACGCTTGATTCGCAACATCTCTTGCCCACCAATGGCTATCACGTCACCAGACCGCAAGGCATCCGCCCTTGATCCACCGGTACGCTCTTGCTCATACGGGCGAACAACCACCAAGCTGGCAACATGTGCGCTATTCGCTACACGTGCCTGATCGCCACAATGAAAACAAACGGCAGGTGTATCATCATCCGAAATCGTAACCGGCCAATCGAATCCGCACGCTACACAACTCGCGATTCGATGCTCACCTAACAGCGTCGGTGCCATCGACGGGCCATGAATGGCAAACAGAAAATCCGATTTCAACCCTCGCCTCCAGCCAATCCCCCCAACGATAAGTGACGCAAAAACGACAACAATCATGCCCATCAGCATCCGTTGTCGATATTTCGCTCTGCCACCACATTCCTGCTTGGGGAAAACACCCCCGCAGCCACTCATTGGCTCAGAATCATCGGTCGACAGTTTTCCGGCGTGATCTAACAAGAAAATATGGTTCGGAGTATACTGTGGGGGTTCTCTAGCGGACATTTCCAAGGACGCGCTGATCCAGTATAACGCCTGAAGATCAGTATCGAATCGTCACTCACTAATCGCCATAAATTGCCTCGTTAGAGGTCTTCATTCGGAGCGGAAATTCACCATTGAATAAGTCCCCGATCTCCACGCGTGGCCGAATGGGTCAACTTGCAGGTGTGCAGATAGCTGCAACTGGTTCCTATGTACCAGAGGAAGTCGTTACCAACGAAGACTTGGCTGCACTCGGATGCGATAGTGAGTGGATCATTCGTCGCACGGGCATTCATGCACGACGGCGAGCCAGTGAGGACCAAGCAACAAGCGATCTCTGCTATGAGGCGGCTGTTCGCTGCATCAACGAAGCGGGAATCAGCGTTGATCAAATTGATTTGATCATCGTTGCAACCATGACACCTGATCATCCCACACCTTCAACAGCCTGCCATTTGCAACGGCGTTTGGGCGCAGTCGCACCCGCAATGGACCTGAACGCTGCTTGCGCCGGTTTCATGTACGGATTGATCACGGGCTCACAATTCATTTCCACGGGAAACAATCAATGCGTGCTTGTCGTTGGCGCGGACATGATGAGTTGCACAGTGAATCCGGATGACAAAAAAACCTACCCACTCTTTGGCGATGCAGCGGGGGCTGTTCTGCTGACTGCTGACCCCGAAAAAACGGGTTCAGGCATTCTCTCCTATCAAGTAGGTAGCGAAGGCTGTGGAGGAGAGATGCTTTGCATTCCTGCAGGAGGAACACGGCAGGAACTGACACCTGAAATGCACTCGCAAGGCCAACAGTTTCTCGCCATGGACGGGCGAAATGTTTTCAAATGGGCCGTGCGGGTGTTTGACGAAAGCGCAAAGCAAGTACTGCAGCAGGCTGATGTAGACGCAAACGAGCTAGCTCTTGTCGTGCTTCATCAGGCCAATCAACGTATCATTGATGCGGCAGTCTCTGATCTCAACGTCCAACGCGAAAAAGTGTTCGTCAATCTCGACAAATACGGCAACACATCAGGGGCGAGCATACCTCTTGCCTTGGACGAAGCAGTACGCGATGGCAAGATCAATCGCGGTGACCTCGTCCTGCTATGTGGATTTGGCGCCGGACTGGCGTGGGGCACAGCGTTGATGCGATGGTAAGCCATTGCTGCAATGTGCCTGGACCTCCAACATCTCTAATAGAATGAAGGCCCGAAAACGCAAGGCATGTGTGGAAACACGATAGCCAAGGGCAGGCAGCAACGTTCATGATGCCACTCATGTCCCGCTGAACGGTCAAGCACTAGTCACCGCTGGCCAGTGACTACCTGACTCATACCGCGAGTTACCTCAAACGACTGCGACCGTCGCGTAACATGCCAGCCACACAACTAAAGCAGATGCTTTGCCTTAACCTCAAGGTACTGGTTGACCAAGGGGGCGGTGAGTTCATCTGGGAAGGAATCTACAACTAAGATTCCCCGGTGGGTCAGATCCTTCACAACCTGGTCACGCCACAAAAGAATGTCAGCTGCAGCTGCAGCACGGTACATCTGAAAGTCATCTCCATCAGGGGAATCCGCTGCATCAAACATTTCCCGGTCTCGCAACAGAATCCCGAGGGGCAAATGCTGACCATTGATATTCCCCAAATAGTCAACGACAGACGCAGCATTTACCTCGTCGATCACGTTGGTAGCCAAGACGACAAGAGAACGCCGCTTGCAATGAGTTGAAAGATATAAAAAAGCCTGATCATAGCGAGACTCGACCAAACGCGGAAACTGATCAAACCCAGCTTGAATCAGTCGGTTCATCTGACTGCTACCACCGCGAGGTGGAATGTAAGAATGAATCGTATCGGAGAAACACAACATGCCCACCGCATCGCCTTGGGAAAGCGCCACATACGCCATCATCAAAATCGAATTCAGCGCATGGTCAAGCAGCGTATAACCATCGCGTTCATTGGTCATCATCCTTCCACAATCGAGCAAGAAGATGACACGCTGACTTTGATCATTTTGAAACTGCCGAACAGTCAACTTGCGTCGTCGAGCTGTGCTTCGCCAGTCCATGTGTCGATAGTTGTCGTCTCGCGAATAATCACGTAATCTTTCGAACTCACTATCTTGTCCGACTCGTCGAGTTTTCCGAACCCCTATCAGGCTGAGTCGATTTGTTCGCGCCAACAATGCGTAATCAGACAGCTGCTTCAAATCTGGGTAAACATTCAATCGGTTTCGGAGAGGCAAACGTAGCTGCCGATCCCACAGTCTAAGCGGACTAAAAAAATGCAAATAGACAAACTCCAGCTCAAACGCACCCCGCCTTCCTGGAGTCAATTTCCGAGCTAGTGTCAACCGCCCCAGTGGCGGTAATCGCAACCGGTGCTCACTTGGAGTACACTCAAAATTCTCGGGTAAATCATCTCTAACGAATCCTCTCAACGTCATTGAGCTGCGATTTTCTACCGTTAACTGACTCTCCAAAGGAATCCCCAGTGAACAGGTTCTCGGTATCGATCTTGATACACTGATACCACGATTGGTTTGCAAATAGACCAACAACAAGTCAACGGTTGCGACACCAATTAAACCAAGGTCCAGTAGAGCAGCGATGAACAGAAAGCTGGGCTGAAAAATCGTGGCAACACTTGTCACTAGCGACGCAAGCAGTACTAAGACCCACCAAATGGTGGGATAAATCTTCAATCTCCATGTAACAAAGATGAGCGGCAAAGCCAGCACAAGCAGAGTCAGCCAAGGTAACTGGCTGTACTGACTCGCTTGTTCCTGTAATACACCTTTCATCGTATCGTTCATACCAGTTTCACTCTGAAAGCAATCCTCTCCGGTGCGCAGGGAACTCAGCGAGCAATGCTACCCGCTCCATCTGATCTTACTTATTCGGCTCATTGCCTTACAGCCTCGTCGCAGTCGTTTCCGTTTCAGCAGAACCGCTGCACATGTCACGGATACATCGCGAGACGATGGAGCACAACTACAGCGTAAGATTACAGGGCCAACGTCACAGTCTTGCTCTCCGTATAAGCCTTCAAGCCCTCTTCCCCTAATTCACGGCCGTAGCCGCTCATTTTGAACCCACCGAACGGTGCAGCTGCATCAAAAACGTCATAACAATTAACCCATACTGTTCCGGCTCGTACGCGAGCGGCAAAGTCGTGTGCAACTGAAACATCTCTCGTCCAGACAGCAGCGGCCAAGCCGTAAAAAGTATTATTGGCACGACGAATCATGTCTTCTTTATCTTCGAACGTCAAAACACTCAGAACAGGGCCAAAGATTTCATCTGTTGCAATGGACATATCATCACGAACATCATCAAAAATGGTAGGCGCGACAAAGTATCCTTTTTCCCCAACGCGTTCCCCGCCGGTCACGCAAGCAGCCCCCTCTGACTTGCCTTTTTCGATGTAGGACATGATTTTATCAAACTGAGCCTTGTCCACCTGTGGGCCTTGCTCAGTATCGGCGGCAAATGGATCGCCAACCTTGCGACTCTCTGTCAGTTTTTGCAGTTTTTCAAGGAATGCATCGTGCTGACTCTTTTCGACGAATACACGACTGCCGGCACAGCAGCACTGACCCTGATTCAAAAACAATCCGACATACGCCCCCATGGCAGCGGCATCAAGGTCCGCATCGGCAAAGATTACGTTTGGACTTTTTCCACCCAATTCAAAGGTGAGACGTTTAAGCGTATCAGCCGAATCACGTGTGATGATTTGCGCAGTTCGGTGCTCACCTGTGAAAGCGATTTTGTCGATCAGCGGATGCTTCACGACTGCTGCGCCTGCGGTTGGGCCAAACCCCGGTACCACATTGATCACTCCGTCAGGAATACCTACTTCCTTGGCCAGTTGCGCCATTCGCAAACAGGTCAGCGGTGTCTGTTCAGCGGGCTTCATGACAATCGTGCAGCCAGCAGCCAACGCGGGCCCCCATTTCCATGCAGTCATCAAAATGGGAAAGTTCCACGGGATGATCTGGCCGGCAACACCAATCGGTTCACGACGTGTATAGCAAAGATGATTCCCGCGAATCGGTATGGTGCTGCCATGAATTTTGTCGGCATAACCTGCGTAGTAGCGAAGACAATCGATTGCCAAAGGCAAATCCACATTACGGCTGTCATTTAAGGGCTTGCCGTTGTCCAAAGTTTCCAAACGAGCAAGGGAATCAATTTCCTGCTCCATGCGATCTGCAAGCAGATACATCAGTCGTCCGCGATCTCTGGCATCCATGGTGCGCCATGGTCCACTGTCAAATGCCTCTCGCGCTGCCTTTGCGGCGGCATCGACATCTGCTGCATCACCTTCAGCGACCTGAATGATCTCCTCCTCTGTCGCAGGATTTACAGTAGCAAACGTCTTCCCACTTACGGAGGGAACCCATTTTCCATTGATGAAACAATCCGTTTCACTGATTTCGACGCCTAGGTCGACAGGAGTTGTCGTGGACATGATGATCTGGAATCTCGAGTGAGTAATATTTGTTGAGCTTCAAATTGTAGCGGACGAGTGGATATTGTGTTGCCGCGGGTAACTTGTCCTAAGCTGCCGAAGTCGTCAAAATCCAAAAGAATCCATCGCCACGATGCGACTCAAGCAGGCAAAAACGAGTTTCGAGCTGGCTGCGATACCGCCGCAGTGGATCGATGACACTCAAGCCACAGCTTCGATATTAGCATTGATCGCCCCGCGTTCACCTACTCTGTCCCGAAAATCAACTGTGGAACATTCATTCCTAGCCTATCTCCGCGGCCGCTGTCGCAAACTTGCTCAGGTCACCGTTGGCATAGGCGATGACGCAGCCGTCATGGAACCAGCAATTGGCCAACAGATAGCCTGCGTCGATCAAATCATCGATGGGGTGGATTTCCTATCGAATGAGCACTCACTGGCAGATGTTGGCTACAAGTCTGTCGCAATCAATTTGAGTGACATCGCTGCCATGGGAGGTAAGCCGACAAGCATGCTCGTCACTCTTTCTTTACCCAGCCAGAACGCGACCCGCATAGCAGGTGAGGTATACGAAGGAATCCTTGAAGCTGCTGCTGAATTCGACGTGGCAATTGCAGGTGGCGATATTTCAACGTACGACGGGCCTCTAGCAGTATCAGTCACGTTGCTGGGATCCGTAGACCGCGACCAGGCTTTTTTGAGAAGCGGCGCTGAAGAGGGCGATGCGATCATGGTGTCTGGCGCTGTGGGTGGAAGCCTTCGTGGGCGGCATTTACGCCCAGTTCCTCGGCTTGACTTGGCCCAACGCTTACGACAAGCCGTCACAGTGACGTCAGCGATTGACATCAGTGATGGACTTTCGCTGGACCTTGATCGCCTTTGTGCGGCTAGTGGTGTAGGCGCTGAACTTAATACAGACAGAATCCCCATTCACGAAGATGCGCAATTGCTGTCAGAGTCTTCGGGGCGAACACAGTTTCAACATGCATGGTCTGATGGCGAAGACTTTGAACTGTTGGTTACGATGAGCCAGAAAGACGCCGACAGTTTGGCAACTGAAAACTTGGGGGTACCACTAACACAAATTGGCAACATCGTCGGTCGGACTGGACTCTGGCAAAGACAACAGGGAAAACTAAAGCGTCTCTCTCCTCAAGGCTATATGCACGGATCATAAACAAAGAACGGTTTTCAACATGCCTGACAAACAGCACCAAGAAACTGAAATCATTGAACTCACTCGCCAACTAGTCGAATCGATTGTTCATTTCGACTGGCAGACCTACACCAAGCTGTGCGCGGAAGATCTGACTGCCTACGAGCCTGAAGCGAACGGTCACCTCGTGAAGGGAATGGCGTTCCACAAGCACTACTTCGATATGCAAAATGGATCTCCTTATGCCAATGCAACCACGACTCTGAGCAGTCCCTCTGTAAGAATGCTGGGAGAGGACGCTGCAGTAATCGCCTATATCCGACTGACTCAACGTGTAGGAACTGATAACAAAAGCGTTACCAGCTCTACTCAGGAAACACGAGTTTGGCAACGAACCGGACAGCACTGGAAGCATGTTCATTTCCACCGCACATGATTCAGCGATGGGAAAACTCCCAGCTGAAGCCACTCACAAGATTGGCGGTGAGGTGCCGTTTTCGCTTGGTGGTAGATCGGCTTTAGCGTATACTTGAGAGGAGGCAGGCCGCTACACGGCCCGGGCCAACGCCGACATCAAATCGGCACCCACCCACTCACCCACCTCAGCCCAAAAGCGTTTGCCTTGAGAACCCTAATCGCATTCTCTCGCGGACTGCTTCAACTGCATTGCATCAGTTACTGCTTCATTTTGTGTCTGCTTGCATCCACAAACGCAACAGTTGCATCTGCGAACGAATCTGATGATTTTTTTGAAAGCAAGATACGCCCCATACTTGTAAAGCATTGCTACGAATGCCACGGTGAAGAAGCAGGAAATATTCAGGGCGGACTCAGACTCGATGAGCCCACAGCCATGCTGAAGGGTGGCGAGACGGGACCCATCATCCAACCTGGCGATATTGAGAGCAGTGCCTTGATTTCTGCGCTCCGTTACGAAGGCCTAAAAATGCCACCAGAAGGAAGGCTTGCCGAGAACATTGTCCGCGACTTTGAAACGTGGATAGCCGCTGGCGCGATTGACCCTCGAACCAACACCACTTCTGGCCAAGTCAAAGCAACGCCAGTCGACTGGGTCAAGATTCGATCCCAGTGGGCCTTTCAATCTCCAACGAGACACCCCCCCCCAGAGACGAGGCATTCAGACTGGTGCGCGACTGCGATCGACCCATTCATTTTGGCAAAACTGGAAACGGCGGGTTTGCGTCCCAACGATTCAGCAAGACGCGAGAAATTCATCCGCCGGCTTTCATTTGATCTACGAGGTCTGCCTCCTACTCCAGTTGAAGTTGAAAACTATCTGTCTGACGCTCGACATGGCAGCAAACAAAGACTGGTGGATACATTTCTTGCGTCACCCAAACACGCCGAGAAATGGTCACGCATCTGGCTCGACGTAGCTCGCTATGCCGAAGATCAGGCGCACAAGGTAGGTAGTAATGATTCGCTTATTTATCCCAACGCGTATCACTACCGTGATTGGGTTATCAATGCCATCGCAAGCGATCTTCCGTATGACCGATTCATCAAACTGCAATTGGCAGCGGACCTGATCATTCCGGAAGATAAAGAGGAACACATCGCGTTAGGGTTCCTTGGATTGGGGCCCAAGTATTATCGTCGCAACACACCAGAAGTCATGGCAGACGAATGGGAAGATCGCGTGGATACGGTTTCCAGGGGACTGCTGGGTTTGACCGTCGCCTGCGCACGGTGCCATGACCACAAGTATGACCCTATTCCAACGACAGACTATTACGCTTTGGCTGGCGTATTCGCGAGTACTGAAATGTTCAATCGGCCGTTGAACGACACGGTTGAGAAGCAAGGCAAAGGGCAAGCCAAGAAACCGCAAGACGCCTATCACCTGGTCCGCGATGGACAGCCCAAAGATATCAACGTGATGATCCGCGGTGATGTCAGTAAAAAGGGAGAGCTAGTACCGAGACGCTTTCTAACCGCGTTATCAGAAGAGCCTCTCTTTTTTAAGAACGGAAGTGGCCGTGCCGATCTCGCAGAGGCCATCACGGCAAGATCCAATCCACTCACGGCGCGTGTTCTGGTCAACAGGGTTTGGGAACAATTTCTGGGTCAGCCATTAGTAGGTACACCCAGCAACTTTGGATCCTTGGGAGAGAAACCGACGCATCCCGATTTATTGGACGACCTCGCTGTCCGCTTCATGGATCATGGTTGGTCATGGAAGTGGCTTCAGCGTGAAATCGTGCTTTCCTCAACCTACGGGCAGAGCAGCAACATTGAGTCGAAAAAACTTAGCATTGACCCGGACAATCGCTTGCTAAGCAGGATGCCGCGTCGGCGTTTAAGCGTTGAAGCGTATCGTGATGCCATTCTATCGGTGAGCGGTCACCTCAACTCGGCCATCGGTGGGAATTCAATGCAACCTGACAAACCAGATGAAAGTCGCCGAACGCTGTACAGCCAAATCAGTCGCATGAACCTGAACCCGATGCTCGCGAGATTTGATTTTCCCGATCCAAATGCGCACAGTGCCATGCGGTTTGAAACCACGACACCTTTGCAAAAGCTTTTCCTGCTCAACAGTGAGTTTATGGTATTCCAAGCGAATACTCTGGCGACACGACTCAAGCAATACGGCGGTTCCACTCATTCGAAAATCGAGCGTGCCTACAAACTAGTATTTTCGCGTGATCCCAGTGCAACTGAGATTTCGCTTGCGGAAGAATTCCTGGAACACGCCAACGTAAAAGTCGGCAGTCGGGAAAATGACAATTCAGCCGCGTGGGCACAATATGCGCAGGCTTTGCTGATCAGCAACGAAATGTTCATGGTGGATTAAAATGCAAATGCAGCCCTCTCGTCGTGACCTACTCCGCCGGGCAGCAACCGGCTTTGGGACTGTTGGCCTCTGCAGTGCTTTGCAATCTGCCAGTGGAACCACCCCCCAACAGAATGCCGAAGACGCTCCGCAAGTAGTGCACCATCCCGCTCAAGCAAAACGCGTCATTTTTCTTTTCATGAATGGTGCACCTTCGCACGTCGACACCTTCGATCCCAAGCCGATGCTGTCGAAACACGAAGGAGAATCACCAGCGGAAGACATCGCGGGCAAGAATCGAGCCGCCGGCTACATGCCATCGCCATTCAAATTCACCGCTCACGGCGAAAGTGGTGTGGTAATGAGCGAACTCCTGCCGAAACTCTCACAACATGCTGATGACCTGTGCGTCATTCGCTCAATGCACACTGATGTCCCCAATCATGAACCGGGACTGCTACTGATGCAATCCGGACATCAGCAACCAACACGCCCCAGCATGGGATCATGGTTGTCATATGGATTGGGCACTGAGAACGAGAACCTCCCTGCCTTCGTCGCGCTATGCCCGGGCCTGCCTGTCGTCGGGCCCCAATTGTGGTCCAACGCTTTTTTGCCCGGCCAACACCAAGGCGTCGAAGTCAATACAAACCACACGGCCGTAGACAAATTAATCAACAACATCCGCCATCCGAACCTCGACAGTGCAGCACAGAGAAAACAATTGGAATTGGTACAGGCACTGAATGCCCAGCATCGCAATTCCCGCCCGGGTGAAGCAATACTGGAAACGCACATACGATCGATGGAACTGGCATTTCAGATGCAAAGCGAGGCATCCGAGGCGTTTGACCTCTCATTGGAATCAAAACAAACGCGTGCGTCCTATGGCGACTCTGAGTACGGGCGAAGTTGTCTGCTTGGGCGTCGTTTACTGGAACGCGGAGTGCGTGTCGTGCAGGTATTTTACGTCAGCAAAGGGCAAAAGCAGCCATGGGACACTCATAAGAACAACAATCAATCGCACCGCACCTTGTGCGCTGATGCTGATCAGGGAACAGCTGCATTATTGCATGATCTGAAAAATCGCGGAATGCTTGATGACACACTTGTGATCTGGGGCGGTGAATTTGGCCGCACACCGTACGCACAAGTTGACAAATCAAAAGACAAGAAAAAAGCAGGCCGAGATCACCACCACACTGGATTCTCCATGTTCATGGCTGGTGGTGGCATCCGTGGTGGATTGATGCACGGAGCAACGGATGATTTTGGAATGCATGCCGTCGAGAAACGAGTTCACGTGCATGACTTGCACGCAACGGTCCTGCATCAAATGGGGATCAACCACAAACGCCTTACATTCCGCTACTCAGGACGTGATTACCGCTTGACCGATGTTCACGGTCGAGTTGTGCATGACATTATCGCTTAACTTCCAATCTGAAATACACTCCATGACGCTCACGCGACTGAATCATCTTATTTTCGCAGCCCTCGTCGCAACAGCGACAGCAACGGGAGCACAACCCAATATCCTCTGGATTACCAGCGAAGATAACGGCCCCCAGCTGGGTTGCTATGGAGACGAGTATGCCAATACTCCGAACATCGATGCACTTGCTGAAAGATCACTTCGCTACCATCGCTGTTGGTCCAATGCTCCCGTGTGTGCACCAGCGAGAACAACGATCATCTCTGGAATGTACGCCACCAGCCTCGGCGGACATCACATGCGTAGCGGAGTCAGATTACCAGCGAGCTTCAATACTTACCCTGACATTCTTCGCAAAGCAGGCTACTACTGCACCAACAATTCAAAGAAGGACTACAACTTTGCCACAGAAGATGGTGGGTGGAATGACAGCGGTAGAAAAGCACATTGGCGCAATCGCCCCGGAAAAGACACGCCGTTTTTCTCCATTTTCAATTTCACTGTCAGTCACGAAAGTAAGATTCGAACAAGACCCCATCAACTCAAGCATGATCCTGCGGAAGCACCTCTCCCCGCGTACCACCCCGACACTCCGGAAGTCCGGCATGACTGGGCCCAATACTATGACAAGATGACCGAGATGGATCAGCAAGTAGGAGAACTACTTGCAGAACTGAAAGCGGATGGTCTTAACGAATCAACAATCATTTTCTATTACGGTGATCATGGCAGTGGGATGCCTCGAAGCAAGCGTTGGCCATTTGATTCCGGACTTCGCGTCCCATTGTTATTGCACGTGCCCGCCAAGTTCAGGCAATTGGCTCCCGCTGATTATGAAAGTGGGAAACTCACGGATCGCCTTGTGGCTTTTGTTGACTTGGGACCAACTGCGATCAGCTTGGCTGGATTGAATCCACCAACGAACATGCAAGGCATACCTTTCGCCGGCAAATACAACGGGGCAGCAAAAAAATACCTGTTCGGCTACCGGGGACGCATGGACGAGCGAGTCGACATGGTGCGCACATGCACTGATGGCCGGTTTATCTACATGCGGCATTTCTATCCTGACCGACCGTACCTGAAACATGTTGACTACATGTTTCAGACGCCGACAACAAGGGTTTGGAACGAAATGTACCAAGCGGGAGAACTGAACGCCGCTCAGGCAAAATTCTGGCAAGACAAACCAGTCGAAGAATTGTTTGACCTACAAAAAGATCCTGATGAAATAAGCAATCTGGCGAACTCTCCTGCACATCGAGAAAAAACGGACGAACTGCGGAGCACGCTAAAAACGTGGATGCGAGAAACACTTGATCTGGGTTTGTTACCCGAAGCTGAAATGCACCGTCTGGCAGGCCCACAATCTCCCCGGGAATACGCTTTAGCGCACAAGAAACTTTTCGCTCGTTTGTCAGACGTTGCTTTTCGCTCAATGGACCGAAGCAATGGTTACTCGACTCAAGAGTTGGCAAAGCTTTCGACGGATTCTCATAGTGGGATCCGTTTTTGGGCTGTTCGCGGGCTGGCAACGCGGTCTACAAGCGATACCAAGCGAAACAAAGCTTTGATTGCTGCCAGCGACGATGAATCACCGAGCGTGGCTATCGCCGCCTGCGACGGCCTACTTTCCAATGAGAGCAGTTCTACCCGACGAAAGGCTGTCGAGCGTCTCATTGAACTGGCTAACGTAAATCACTACGGTCACTTCGCGGCTGTCGCTGCACTGAATGTTCTTGACATGAATGCAGACCTGACTGCATCGGAACTTAAACAACTGGAAGGTCTGGATCGACAAGTGAAAAACCCTCCCGTTCGACTCGGGAAATATGTCGGGAAACTCATTGATCATGCGACCAGTTCAAAATAAATCGCACAATACCGCTGCAAGCGACGCGAACATCCAAAACTGACACAATGGTACACCCAATGAATATTAGCCAACCTCCCACGGGTGTCGGCATTGAACTGGTTGAGTCATCAGACGAGCAACTGGTCGTCACCATTCCACCGGGTGGAGCAAGATGCCGATTCCTGGGCTTCTTCGGACTTGCATGGCTAGCCATTGTCGTTCCAGTTAGCGTTGTATTCCTGCTGGTCCCTGACAACGCATGGGAGGGAGGCAAACCGCCACCCAGACTATTTTTACTGCTGCTCTTCTCAATTCCATACGCTGTGGGTTTTGGGACTCTGTACTCATGGTTGCGGATGCGATTCACAAAAATCTTAATCGCAGTAACAGCTGACCAATTCGCCCTCCAGCGAACTTGGTTCAACCGCCAAAAATTCGAGACCGTTGTACTGGACCAGAATTCATTGGCAGAACTGGTTGAGTCCTATCGGCAAAACGAATCGCCTGTTTATTCCATTCGCATTCGATCCGCAGATGAACTCGAAAAAGAACCAAAGTTTGCCACACGGCTCTCCTACAAGGAAAAAAGCTGGCTCGCTGGAGCCATCAATCACTTCCTCCGCCACAGCTATGGAAATGAATTATCCGGTCAGTCCTTTAAGTGCACCAACTGCGGTGCTGAACTCCCACAGGGAAACGGTAACATTGCATGTGAGCAGTGCAATGAAACGCATGTCATCAAGAGCGATCTCTCAGAACCCAGCACGAACTGGGAAGCAGGTTTACAAAATACGGCAGAGGACCCCGAAGGTGTTAATGTACTCATCCACGAGCGGCCACCGTCAATTTCGCCGGACAAACTACCTCGCAACTCTTCAATTCGCATTGACATTAACAACAACGAGACCTTGGCATTTAGCTATCGATTTAAAATTGCTCACCCGATCACATACATCATGACTGCTTTTCTTACTATTTTCTGTACCTTCTGGTATGGCATTACGGTGACGAGCTTATGCAGCATGCTCTTTTTCGCCGATGTTCGCATGTTGCTCTTCGCGATCATTCCGCTCGTGTTTCTTGTTGTTGGACTTGTACCTCTGAGCATTCTCATTTTCCTGGTCCGGGGAAGAGCGAAAATAAAAATGGACCGTCAACAGCTCAGTGGATCGATTGGAGCATTGTTAATTCACAAAACCATTACGATTTCCAATCATTCGATAAAGGATGTGGGAATCGGCAATCCAGCCGTGAGTATACGATCGACCACTTCATTGGTTTCAAATACCACAAGCTGCATCGTCAAATCGTCCGAACGAGACATGCCACTGACATGGAGCTCTGACAGTGTACTCAATCAACAGGTAGCCGGATTGGTGAAGAATCATCTGGAGCATATCGGCATCGAGTTGCCGACAGAATGAACAGCGGCAAAAATCGTGGACAAGGTTGGTCGAAACGACAACCGGCAAGGGCGAAACCTGAAAGACTCAGCCTTCTTCATGCTCGTCACATGCCCGCATTGCCATAATAGCCATCGCAGTTCCCGCGTGCGTCAAAAAGTGGCGACTATCTCGACTGACCGACCGTGTGTACCAACGCCCACTTTGTCTCTGGTTCTTTTTAAGCCAGGAAAGTCCATTTTGGATTACCACATCATCTCGATCCATCCCTGCTTTGATGAGCATCAAGACGGCAAATCCCGTTCCGTAACCATCGCTGGTCGTCACATCAGGGACACCACCATCCTCCCTGTCCCACTTGCCGAGTGAAGGCGTATTCCAACCACCATCGGGTCTCTGCAGTGCGGTCAATTCTGCAATCGTTGAATCGATTTCTTTTTGAGTCAGCCAACCTGATTTGAGTGACTGAGCCCACAACAGGATCGCACGATGATGCAAACGCAGTTCCTGTTTTCTACTTTGGCTCAGATAGGTCTCCAACCTGGCAATGCCATCTCGAACCTGCTTCTGTCGCAGGTATGTTCGAGGGGCAGCACTCACAGCAACCGCAGCAACGACGGCGCCGTACTGATCATCAGATTCCATCGGCGGCCAGTCACATTTCAACCAATCAAATCCTCCGTCGGGTTGCTGCACCTGCCACATTTTATCCAAAGCAATCTTGGCACTTTGGCTCAAAGGTTTACCAAGATTTCGGTCGACGATAGTCAGGGTCATTGCGGCCATCACCGCTTCGGCATCCCATCTCGGACCTTTTTCTGGCCAGCGTTTCTGAACGAGATCATCCAGCGCATTTCGAACTTCCTGAAAATATTCTGGCCGTTGCTCAAGCTCTGAAACCGCAATGAGATGGGCAAAATTTGTATGACAGGTGAAGCACTTGTATTTCTTTGTCCACGCCATCGAAGTGCGGTCCAAAAAATCCACCGCTCGCTGATGTGAATAATCCGGGGCTATCGCTTCCTCGCTGATGACCTGCAGGATTTGAGGTTCCTCTGCCGTTAGACCACCTGAGCTACCCGCCGCCAGAAATAACTGAGCAACAATGACCGAGACCGGTAAGAAACTAGGCTTGTGCATGACACGATTCAATTAAAGAAAACAGGGTGACTGACTTCCCACAGCGGCTCAGTCCCAACACTGAAGGTGCCGCAAATACGGCAACAACATCAAGCAGGCGGTTGGCACAAAGTCGTATAGTCAGAACAATCAGTACGGGACTTCAAACACAAGTCTACCCGAACCCAAAACCTCGCTCAGGTGTCGTTGATCTTAAATTCGGCGTGTTACGCCAGCAAACTCGACCGGAAGATCCCTTACACGGTCTAATTTAACGGACATCACAATATGAATCACGAGATGGCTGTTGAGAAGAACCAACCACCGCCTTACGCCAGATAGCCACCGCCTTGCGCCAGATAGCCACCGACATACACCGAATACATGGGCAACAGTAACTCTGCCTAACTCGCCCAGCCACAGCAGAGCATCTACATCAAAAAAACGTTCCACGTTATGCTGGTCACTGAGTTTACTTGAATCCACTATGGGATATCTGATTAATGGAAATTCTGGGCGGACCCATCTACAGCGTGGCTGGTGCTGGCGAATCACACGGCCCAGCGGTGACGACCATCGTTTTTGGGTGCCCTGCTGGTCAGCTGATTCGCCGAATCGATGTTCAGCGTTATTTGGACCGTCGCCGTCCGGGTGGAAACCGGCACGGCACCCCGAGGAACGAAAAGGACAAGGTGATCTTCCTTTCCGGTCTCTACCGTGAAGATCACGAACAGCTGCTCACCGGATCAAAACTATCCGTCGAAGTCGAAAATCAGACCTACCAAACCGAAGGTTACGAAGACGGTTTCACAACGGGCGAGCCAATTTCGGCAATCGTCTTATCCACATCGAAAAAATCGGGTGACTACACCCAATTCAGCGGTCAGACGGGCGAGGTCAGACCGGGACACACTGATTTGGTGAAGTTCCACAAATCATCGGGGTTTGTCGATGTGAGAGGTGGAGGCAGATCAAGTTACCGATCGACTATCAGCGATGTCATTGGTGGTTCGATCGCAAGATTGTTTCTTGAAGAGCAGTTTGGAACCGTCATCCTCTCGTCCATCTCACAAGTGGGCTCACTGCGTTCATCGATCTCTCTGGCAGAACACTTCGAGAAAGTGATTGTGCAAACGGGTTCAGCTACCATTGCCCCCGAGACAATTCAGGAAGCAATCCAGCAAATGGAGGCTTCTGAAATTCACTCACTTGATGCAGAATTCGCAGCGGCAGCAGGCGAACTGATTAAAACAACACGCAAAGCAGGGGATTCTCTCGGCGCTGCCGTTGAAGTCGTTGCACTTAACGTGCCTCCTCTTCTGGGCGACCCGTTGTACCAAAGCCTGAAAGCCAGACTGATGGGCACACTGGGAGGATTGAACGCCGTCCAAGCGTGCGAGATTGGTGCAGGATCCAACGTCATTGAGCGATTGGGGAGCGAAAACAACGACCCAATACGTAGCCATGGGTATACAAGCAACTCCCATGGAGGACTGCTGGGAGGCATCACCACGGGGATGCCTGTCGTGTGCCGCGTGGCGTTCAAACCAACTTCCACCATCAACTCACCACAACAATCAGTTCAAAAAAACCTCAGCGAGATTGAGTTTGAACTGGCCAAGGGTCGCCACGATCCGTGTGTTGGTGTTCGAGCTGGCGTAACACTCGAATCTCGTGCTGCTATTGAAATCATGAACGCCGCACTGTCTCAACAGACACAGCGGATCAAGATCGATGCACCCAAGCTTTTCTGAAATACCATTGATGATCGCTAACAAGGCACTCAGCAGCACTAAGTGCCGTTGGATTTCAGTGTGCTGCTGGAATACCAGCTGCTGTTGAAAATTGAAACAGCTCGACGCTCAATCGATCCGGGTTTTCAATCGAGGGCACCAAGTCCATGTTGCTCGATCTGCAAAACCTTAGCGAGTCGCCTTGCATGGCGAGCCTGTGGTACATAGCGAGCTCTCAGGAACGAATCGATAATTTCGAATGCCAGTTCCGAGCCAATGATTCGTCCCCCGATGCACAAGACATTCATGTCATCGTGCTCAACACCCTGATGGGCCGAATAGGTATCGTGACAAACTGCGGCTCGGATGCCAGGAATCTTGTTGGCCGCCACACTGACTCCCACGCCGCTGCCACAAACCACAATCCCGCGATCTGCTCGTCCCTCGATAATCTCTCGGGCAACCGCGACGGCAAAGTCAGGATAGTCACAACTGTCACTACTGTTCGTGCCACAATCCGTCAGTACGGCTGCCGTACCATTGAGCCGCTCGGAAACAGCATGTTTGAGTGGGAATCCTGCGTGATCACCACCGAGTGCAATTCGCAGAGAAGTTGATCCGGACATGACTTGCTGAAAAGAAAGCGGAAAGGTCGGGAAAGTGCATCGGCATTGTTACGTTTCCTTGCCCTATCTGCACCCCGGGGGACAAGCTGAGAGTTTACAGACACCTTGAAAATCCGTGGCAAAGCATGAAAACACGTCAACAAGCGAACTAATCCAGCTGTTTCCCTAGCAACCGTGGCTCCTACCAACGCGCCGGTCGCTGTGCCATCGTTGCCATCAACCAACGACAATTGAGTGAATTTGCGATCTCGAAATCCAATTTCCGACACAGTTTTCCGCAATGATGTGCTGCTCTGGATCGATAAATCCTAAATAGCCACGTCGGCGCTGGGTAAAAGATCACATGATTTCTAACGAATCCTGAAGGACGCCCTCCCAATTTCGACACGATTGCTGCTGCGACCAGAACACGTAATCTTTGCCTTGGGGCTGGGAACGAAGCCCACCAGCGGAGCCTTCAACTGCCGATCAGAAATAGCGAAAGTCCGGCCATGGGACGCAGGAATTGAAGCAGCCGGGGCAATAAATGCCAGCAAACTAGTGTCTTAGCTGTTGTGACGATTTTTGGCCTTTGATACGTTACCAAGCGATGCGTGCAACATTGTGTTGCACGAAGACGACCGTTTCTTACCCTAACCCCCGAGACGTCGAGCGACTGGGTCGTCAGTCAGCTCCGCTCACCTCTGGAAAAACACATGGTTAATCGCAACCTCATCCGCAGCTTAGACGACGACGATATCGTCAACGAACTGGCAGTTTTGGCCCCCGAAGAAGAAGCAGACGAGTGGTTGCTGGACTGGCTGGAACAGGATCAGCAAGACTACGCCCAAGGCGAAATCGTCGATGGCCGGATTGTAGAAGTCAACGATGAATGGGCTTTGATCGACGTCGGCTTCAAGAGTGAAGGCACCGTCAGCCTTAATGAATGGAGTCCTGAAGAGGAAAAGCCAGTCGTCGGCACGACTGTAAAAGTCCTGATCGAAGAGATGGAGGACGAACTTGGGGCCGCGGATGACCCCTATGGAATGATCTCGCTGAGCAAGAGCAAAGCCGAAAAGATCATCGAATGGGAAAAAATCATCGGAGAGATCAGCGAGGGCCAAGTGGTCACCGGTACGGTCATCCGAAAGATCAAAGGCGGTTTGCTGGTCGATATCGGCGTCAATGTGTTCCTGCCCGGAAGTCAGGTCGACATTCGTCGTCCCGGCGATATCGGGGATTTCATTGGCCGCGTAATCCAAGCCGAAGTCCTGAAAATCGACGATACCCGTCGAAACATCGTCATCAGTCGTCGTTCGCTCATCGAACGTCAGCGCGAAGAAGATCGTGCTTACCTGATGAAGGAACTGGAAGTCGGTCAAATCCGAAAAGGTATTGTCAAGAACATCGCCGACTTTGGTGCGTTCGTCGACCTCGGCGGAATCGATGGCTTGCTGCACATCACGGACATGGCTTGGGAGCGAATTGGGCACCCAACCGAAATGGTCTCAATCGATCAGGAAATCGAAGTCAAAGTGCTTCACATTGACCGCGAAAAGCAAAAAATCGCGCTTGGCTTGAAGCAAAAAGACCGCAATCCTTGGGAAAACATCGAGTCCAAGTACCCTGTCAGTTCCGATCACAAAGGCGAAGTCGTCAATGTGATGAGCTACGGTGCCTTCGTCAAACTTGAGCCTGGCATTGAAGGCCTGGTTCACATCAGTGAGATGAGCTGGACAAAACGAGTCAATCACCCCAGCGAACTGGTCAACATTGGTGACGAGATCGACGTCAAGATTCTGGGTGTTGATCCCGAGGGTCAGCAACTGTCTCTGGGTATGAAACAGACTCAAAAGAACCCGTGGGACGAGGTTATCGATCGTTACCCAGAGGGTCAGGATGTCACCGGAAAGGTGCGAAACCTCACCAATTACGGTGCTTTCATAGAATTGGAAGAAGGAATCGATGGTTTGCTGCACGTCAGCGACATGTCCTGGACACGCAAGATTGGCCACCCCAGCGAATTGCTGGAGAAAGGTCAGGAAATCAAGTGCCGCGTGCTCAGCGTCGACGAATCACGACGCCGCATCGCATTGGGTCTCAAGCAACTCGATAACGATCCGTGGGATGGCGACATTCCTGACAAGTATCAGCCCGGACAACTCGTCAAAGGTTCCGTCACGAAGATCACTAACTTTGGTGTCTTCATCGGACTCGAAGACGGCTTGGAAGGCTTGCTGCACATCAGCGAACTGGCCGAGCACAAGGTAGAAGACCCCGAGGAAGTCGTCAAAGTTGGCCAAGAACTGGAAGTGAAAGTTCTTCGCGTTGACACCGACGAACGTAAGATCGGACTGTCACTCAAGCGAGTTGACTGGGGTGAGGAGCAGGAACGTGCTGCCGCAGAAGCAGAAGCCGCAGAGGCGGGTGAAAGCACGCCAAGCATGGAGGGTGATCTGAAAGGTGGTTTAGGTTCTGGCGAAGGACCTCTGATTCCAACCAGCGAATGATCCAGATCACGTGAAAAGCGTTGAAAACCTAATAGCCAGTCTCGCATTCGCGGGGCTGGCTTTTTTCGTGGTCAGCAGGTAGCAGCAACCGCCGGCAAACAAAATCTCGCAAGATTTAAAATATGCCCCGCGATTTCGCCATCCAACAGAGGAAAACCACAATTCATTGACCTCTTAAACGTGACGCTGCCACCCCGGGATAGTAAGTCCCCATGAATACAGTCAATCGAGAGCAAGCTGAAACGCAGGGATGCAAAGAAAATCCGCCACGTTCATACACGCGGCGGATTGAATTGATCAGTAATTTCCAGCAACGCAGAATCAAACCAGATTCTTACGAACTGCCCAAACAGCAGCTTGGGTTCGATCACTCACCCCGATTTTACGGAGAATGTGCTGAACATGCTCTTTGACCGTTTCATAACTGATGCCCAACATTTTAGCGATCTCTTTGTTGGTCAATCCTAGTGCCATTTGCCTCAGCACTTCGCTCTCACGCTGCGTCAGTGGCACTTCAATGTCCTGGCTCAAGCGTGGGGTCGCCAGCGCCCCTGTAACGCGACGCAATTCTTCCCGAGTCCAAGCGGACTCACCAGCAACCGCGGTCTGGAGAGCCTCGATCAGCCTTTCTCGCGAGGCTGACTTCAGCACGTATCCTGAAGCACCCAAAGCAACAGCTCGCGCAATGTAAGTTGGGTTGTCATAAGCTGAAAACAACACAATCGGCAGGTCCGGGTGGTCCAGCTTCATGCGACCGAGAGCATTCAATCCATCACCGCCCTCCATCCGAATGTCCATCAAGACAACGTCTGGTGTCGATGCCTCAATCGATGCCAACGCCTCGGCCGCTGACGCTGCCTGGGCAACGATCTCAAGGTCTGTCATCTCTAACATGGAGTGCAATCCGAGCCGGATAATTTCGTGATCATCCACAATCAATAATTTCTTGCTCATCGTAATTCCAAAGAGTAGGGCAACAGGCCGTTGGGGCTGGCCAATTTCGGTGCTTAGCCGATTTCAGCGGGGGATAAGGCGTACGGTGCATTTCGCCACCAAGTCGAATCTTGGGCATCAATCAGAGGTAAGCACTCCCGCAAATCGGGCTATCAGCTTATCCCTAACTGAAACGCATGATAGCGTAAAAATTGCAGTATCACGCAGCTAAACTGGGGTAAACGGAAAATTACTAATGTACCAATCGACCATTTAAGCACGCTTCATCCAGCAGTGCTTACCAACCCTGACTCAATGTTACAAACCCTTACGTTAATAGAGTCAAAGGCTCGGTAAGCCATCAATTTCGGGGCATGCGGGTGCCTTCGTTAAGAACACCGATGCACCTCGATTAAGAACCGATGGTCGGACAATCAAAACAGACGACAAACGCTGTTATTCAAGGGAACCCAAAGCAAGACCATCAAGAAAAGTGGCCCGCGGGTTTAGCTTGACGTCGATTCAGTTTGACGTGGCGTTTGAACTTGCCATTCGTTTTGCTGCCACCATCTCGTGATACTGCAGACGAAGATTTTTAAGCCAAAAGATCAGATAGATATTGGCCACAATGGAGATCAGCAGAAGTCCATTGAATAGCGGCTGTGTGGTTACCAACTGCGTTTCGATCACTTGAGTTTCAGCCACAGTAGTGAAGTTGCTGTTATCTGAAGCCAACGTAGAACGGGTTGCCTGACTTGATTTTCCGCTGACTGGCAGAGTAGCCTGCTTCGGGACTCCCCCACCGTGCATTGCAGCATTCCCGTAAGTTGCCGAATTTCCTTCCACAGCGTGTGGGCGGACACCGGGCATAGGGGTCGCTGTTTGGTTTGTGTACGAACCTCCGAAGCCCGTTGCTCCATTCGCCCGTGCGTGCTGGTCAATCTGTTGACTACCGGTGGTGGTTGGAACAGAAGCAATACGTTGCCCAGTACGATCAACGGGTTGTCCAAAGGCATCCACGGACCAAGCGCCCGCAGCAACCTGAGCAGCCGATAGTCGAGCATCTGGACGTGAAGTAGAGAAACCTGTATCGGAAGATGGGGCGTTAGTGGAGCTGATTGGATAGTTAGTAGCCGAAGGATTCGCACCAAAGCGACCAATCGGTGGCTGCCCTACCGGTACGCCTCCGAAAGACTGACCTGTTGCATTTGATCGGTTTGAGTTCAGAGTGTTCGTAGTTGCCGGTACAATGCCTGGACGCGATGCATTGGAGCCAACACTAAAGTTGTTAGCAGAAGTATTTGCCACGGTGTGACTTCGGTTAAAAATGCTGTCCGTGGTGGGCACATGTACAAAGTTTGGTGTCCCTGTATTGCCTGTTGATTGCGGTCTTGTACCGAAGGATGGCTGTACTGAACGCCCCGTAGTGGCCGGGGCCAGCCCACTGGGAGTTCTTCCGAATGTATCCGTTGGCAACAGGGGACTGACGCCCGCACTGCGAATTCCGGATGCAGCAGCGTTGGTCGCAGGAACCGGATTCACTCCGAAACCCGTGGGATTCGCAGCCGTTACAGGAGCAGCCGTTACAGGAGCAGCCGTTGTCGGTAACGGAAACTGCCCCCAGTTAGTCGCCCGAGTCGTAGGATCACGCTGCGAAACTGGCGGGGTTCCTATTGTCGAAGCACCTAGTGCCGAAGCAACTGGGTTCGCTCCGGCTGAACTCGTAAAAGGCGGAACAGAGAATGACGGTGGATTTGTTGCTGTGGTTGAAGGGAGTGTCGTTCCGTTAGTTACACCTTGCGATGAAGCCGACGGGGCAATTGGACGACCAGCGCGATCGACATTCTGAGCAAGAGTTTGCCCGGATTCAGCAAGGGAAGGTGGAACCGATGGAAAACTAAATCCTGAGCCTGTGGTGCCAGTGTTATCGGGCTTTCGCACTGTGATCACTCGCGAATTGCTAGCCGCATTCAAGATGCGTTCTGATGCAACACTTCGAAGCACGGGGATCGCTATTGGCGACAAATCGTTTGTTTGCTGAACATCACGCGTATTCGCACTGGATGAATAGGTGCTTGATCGGTCAGCTGAATTATCTGACACAAGATGAACCACCCTATCAAACTCTTGTACCTGATCCGCTAAAGCCGACTCGGAACGAGGCCGATGAGCCAGATACCCTGAATCTGAGAAACTGGATTCTGAGAAACTCCGAACATCGGCAGTTCGAGAAAGACAAACGCCAGGGTGAGGCTGGACACTCAGCGTGCCGAACAACGTCACCATCAATAGCACTGGGACTCCGCCCATCGTTCAATCCTTGAATGATGCTTATGAGTCGTGGTCTTACCAAGTGCCGTTTAGCACAACAAACCACGAGGATTTTGCGTGAATGGTAGCGTCATGGTCCACGCCCGGTAAAGAGAGATTTTTTGCCATGCTGCTGACTCGGAACGGCACTCAGGACACGAATGCTCAATTCGCTAATGCAAGCAATCTGGTGTGGCCCTCAACCAACATTTCGCAAGCCGCCTCGATTTCCTGCGATTGGTTGAATCGCCCCACGCCAAACCTCGCGCTACGCCGAGCAGTGGATTCATCGATTCCCAAGGCGGTCAAAACATGACTGGGCGCAGAGTGTGCAGCACTGCAAGCAGAACCACTGCTAAAAGCGATCTCTGGCACCGCTGACATCCACGCTTGCCCCTCAATTGCTGGCAAAGCAAGATTCAGATTCCCAGGCAAACGACGTTTCTCATCGAAGTCAGGCCCATTGAGTTGCAAACCATCGATATTTGCGTTCAACATGCTCCAGATTTGATCGCGAAACTGGGCAACTCGTTGGTTATGGTCACGCATGCCATCGCTGCAAAGTTGCATGGCAGTGGCCATTCCGATAATCCCCGCAGGATTCATTGTTCCACTTCGAATTCCACGCTGCTGTCCTCCTCCAACGATTTGCGGGTTCAGCCGAACCCGTCGTTTCGAATTTCCCACAATCAGCAAACCGGTGCCCTTTGGACCATAAAGTTTGTGCGCTGTCGCACTCAAAAGATCAATATCGGCATCAAGCATATCGACTGGAATACGGCCGACAGCCTGTGTCGCATCACTATGCAAGAGTGCGCCGCGAGCATGGCACATACATGCAATTTCTTTCATCGGTGCGATGGCACCTATTTCGTTGTTAGCCCACATCACAGAAACAATCGCAGTATCGTCGTCAATTGCTTCTTCGAGTTGCTGCAAGTCAACGATACCGGCATCTGCGGACCCCACCTGATGAACGGGGACGTGAGTCAGTCGAAAGCCGTTGCTCTGAAGATCCGAAAACACATCCAAAACAGCAGGGTGTTCCGTGCTAACGGTGATAATGTGCCTACGTTTTTGGCGTGGATGCGTGCACATTCCTCGGATTGCCAAATTGTTACTTTCTGTAGCCCCGCTTGTCATGACCACAGAATCAACGGGAGCATTGAGCAGTTTTGCGATTTGGGCAACTGCATTTTCCATGGCCTGATTCGACTCCACCCCAAGAGCATGACTACTGTGGGGGTTACCGTAGTGCTCTGAAAGCCAAGGTACCATCGAGTCAACGACTCGCGGGTCGCATCGAGTTGTCGCATGGTTATCAAGATAAATCATTCATCCGACCTGTAAGTGAACGCATGCAGTTCTGGATTGCCAATTGAGGTCTTGTCGTACACATGAGTTGAGCCTGCGAAAATGAATTCGCCCAACACATCAATACATGGCATCAATGGCAAGTTGAGTCCAAGTCTCCAAACGATCCCACTCAGCACGTAACGCATCAAGAGTCATGAATCCCCCTTCATCTAAATCCGCCTCATTGCTGGAGACGTCGGGACTCTGAAGCACGAAACGGTGCACCACACCGAGATGCACTTTCCCAACATCATTGGAGGGATCATAAATCAACCCTTCCCGCGTTTCACTGTACTCTGAATCAAGACACACTTCTTCGGCCAACTCCCGCTGCATTCCGGTTGTGTAGGGGTCTGCACCCTCCGCAGAATCTTCACGGCTGATGTGACCGCCAATTCCAACACTGCGTTTGGCATGCAAGCGAGACTCTCCGCCACCACCTCCGCGTGTGTAAGTAAAAAGTCGGATAACGCCATCCCCATCGGTCCACTCAAGTAACACATAGGGAATCAATTGCTTGTAAGACGGATCTGTCTCCATGGCTCCTCGAGGTTGAAATGACAACTGGTCACTTTTCAAAATGGGCACGAGAAACTTATCAACATCAGACTCAAAACCTTCGATTGCTCCGATCTGCTGAATCACGGACTCTGGAATGACTAGAATATGTTCTTCTGGGACGGACAATGAATTCTCCTTTGAGAGCTTGTGTATCGTGTAACCGGCAAGTTGATTTAGCAGGAATCAGACAAATTTGATTCGCATTGCTGCTACGGAGCAGGACTGTGGAAAAATCACAAATCAGTGAATTCGTTATCATTAGCATCGCTGATTTGGTTTGATCATTCACCCCCCTAAGTTATTTTTGAGTTTGAGCTCATCTTGCCTGCACAGAAGTCGTTGGCGAAGGCCCGATGAGACGTCTCAACATTGACAGAAGTCTATTCAAGGACAAAACGGGGGTCGAAAACGTTTCAGCCAACGGCACCTCCAGATTTTTCAAGAAAACGACGTGGATCGGTAAAAAATGGAAAAGATGATTTCAAGGCGATTCCTTGTAGGGACAGGAACGAAAGTGGGAGCAGGTTTAATGACCTCGTGCTTGCTGCCATCCGTACACGGGACCCAACCAGCGAACCCAAGAATTCGCATCGGGCAAATTGGAACGAGCCATCCCCATGCAGCTGGAAAACTTGCTGCCATCCGTGGACTGGATGAAATCTTCGAACTGGTTGGCGTAGCCGAGCCAGATGAAACACGGCGAAATGCTGCATTAGGCAAGGATGCTTATCGCGATGTCACTTGGATGAGCCAGAATGATTTACTGAATAGCGATGTTGCGGCCATCGCTGTCGAAACACAAGTCTCGCAACTCGTGCCGACTGCAATGCGATGCTTGATGGCGGGAAAACACATTCACTTGGACAAACCGGCGGGAATGTCCATGCCAGCCTGCCGCGCGATGCACAAACAGGCTGATCAAAAAGGACTCACAATCCAAATGGGCTACATGCTCCGATACAACCCTGCTTTTGTGCTGTTGTTTGATATTGTTCAAAAAGGCTGGCTCGGACGCATCACCGAAGTAACGGCTGAAATGGGAAAATGGGCCAATGATTCGCTGCGTCAGGACCTGAGTGAATTTTCTGGTGGTGGGATGTTTGAACTTGCCTGCCACGTGATCGATGCCATGGTGACGATTCTCGGACGCCCTGATCAAATCACGGCTCACAACCGAAGCAACTATCCGGACAAAGACACGTTTCTTGATAACCAGCTTGCCGTTTTTGATTATCCACACGCAATCGCGACTGTGCGTTGCAACCACATTGATCCCTTCGGATTCGCAAGACGCCATTTTCATGTCGTTGGTGAGCTGGGCACATTTGAAATCAACCCGCTAGAGCCACCCAAGGTTCAGCTTGCATTTGACCGGCCACGGGGTCCCTTCAAAAAAGGATTTCAGCAAGTTGAGATGCCATCCTCCAGCGGTCGCTATGACGCTGAATTTGAGGACCTCGCCGATGTAATCCGGGGCAAGAAAAAATTGGCATGGAATTCACAACATGATCTGACCGTTCAGGAGTCAGTTCTCTTAGCAAGCGGCATGAAATCGTCCCTCGAGCATTCCCCGAGTAAGCAGGATCGCAATGCAAAGTAAAGCAACAACCGTCACCGAGTACATCAAGGAACTGCCAGTCGAACGACGCAAGCTCATCAATGCCATCCGGAAACTCATCAAACAGAACCTGCCCGTTGGCTTCAAGGAAGGAGTGCAGTATGGCATGATTGGCTATTTTGTACCCCATCGTCTTTACACTGCAGGCTATCACTGCGATCCCAAGGAACCATTACCCTACATCTGTTTGGCATCTCAAAAAAACTACTGCTCGCTTTATCTCTACGCCCAGTATTCGAACGACCATGAGAAGCACTGGTTTCAACGGGCATGGAAAGCGTCAGGCAAGAAACTGGACATGGGAAAATCCTGTGTGCGGTTCAAGAAACCAGAGGATCTTCCACTCGATGTGATCGCAGAAGCAGTTGGGCGTCTTTCAGTCCAGGAATACATCGACATTTATGAGTCGGCGATCAAACCCAAGTCCACTGCTCGACGAAAAGCCAACAAAAAGCCAGTAGGCTCCAGCACGACAACACCGAAGGGTCAAGGATAAAGTCAGAGCCCGCGCTGAGAGCACAAACGCCGAGTGCAAAGCAGACAAAAAAGAAGCACGTTCGAAAACGAATAAGTAAGTCGGACTGACTGTGCAAACCTGGATCCAGCGTTGCTTACGCATGAAGTGGAATCAGCCAGTTGCACTCGGTGGAAGACGTTTGAGATGCAGGTAAGCTTTTTCAGTTGCGATTCGCCCTCGTCGTGTGCGAACAATGAGCTCACTACGCAGCAAGAATGGCTCAACTTCATCCTCTAACGTATCGCCACTGACATTCATCGTATGGGCAATTGCTTCCAGTCCAGCCGGCCCCCCGGCAAAGACACGAATCAGAGTATCCAGATAACCACGATCCTGTTTATCCAGCCCCAGAACATCGATCCCAATCATATCGAGCGCCGCTGTTGTAACGGCATCACTTACTTTTCCATTCGCTTTACTCTGCGCGTAGTCACGCACCCAAAGCAGGCGATTATTTGCCAAACGCGGGGTGCTCCTACTGCGTGCTGCGATTACCTTGGCGGACGGATCATCGACGGGAATTTCGAGTTTCACCGAATTGCGTCGGACGATCTCGCAAAGCTCTGGCTCGGTGTACCAACCAAGATGTTCACGAATCTGAAAACGATCTCTTAACGGAGCGCTAAGCATGCCAGCTCGCGTGGTTGCGCCGATCAGTGTGAATGGACGCAATTCATAATTCAATGTGCGAGCACTGACCCCTTCACCCAGGACAATATCAATCCTGTAGTCTTCCATCGCTGTATAAAGGTATTCCTCGACCGCCTTGGGAACGCGATGAATCTCATCAATGAAGAGAACACTACCTTCAGATAAATTAGTGAGATAGGGCAGTAGATCCTTGGGCGCCTTCAGACCCGCTCCATTCGCCATCTGGACGATCGTTTCCATTTCCGCTGGAATCACGGTTGCGAAAGTGGTCTTTCCGAGTCCGGGCGGACCGTCAAACAAGATGTGCCCCAAAGGCTCACCTCGTTGGCGGGCTGCTTCGATCGCAATTTTGAGTCTCTCGATCACGTCACGCTGGCCGACCATTTCGTCCATGCGTTTTGGACGCAGAGAGCCATCCTGTTCTCGAGGCACGGGAGCCTCCGAGGTCTCAGGATCAGATTGTTGGTAAACTGCTTCTCGTGCCATCGATGTCTCACTCCGTTGGTTGCGGACACCCTAGTTTTAGCGGTTTCCTGCAGCGATGCGAACCGCAAATGCACCTAAATGAATGGATCTATGACGAACCCAGTTGCCCCGCAAGTCGCTCACTGGCATGGTTTTACGCAGATGGCTGACCACGATTCACTGGTCATCGAATACGGCGAAGGCTGCTGGCTCACCACGACAGATGGCCAAAAACTCTTCGATGGGGTTTCCAGTCTGTGGTGCAATGTGCACGGGCACCGGCATCCAAAACTGGATTCTGCCATCCAGGAACAACTCAAACGGGTGGCACATGTCACTACCTTGGGAATGTCATGCCGAACAACCGACGACCTTGCAAAACGCCTGACTGAACTGACCCCAGGTGATTTGGGGCATGTTTTCTTTAGCAGCGATGGCTCCTCTGCAGTCGAAGCGGCACTAAAAATGTCGTTCCAGTATTGGCAGCAACGTAAGGATCCAAGACCCAACAAGACTAGGTTTCTGGCACTCGGGTCCGCCTACCACGGCGATACAACCGGTGCCGTTTCCCTTGGTGGAATCAAATATTTCCATCAACTCTTTGCGCCAATTCTGTTCTCGCCGGTTCGTGGTCCAATTCCCTGCAGCTATCGGGTTCCTCCCGAAATCAACGAAACGCCGCTGGAATACTACACCAACGAAATCAAAGCCCTGCTGGATAAGCATCACGATGAGCTGTCGGCGATTGTGATGGAGCCATTGGTTCAGGGAGCAGCAGGCATGATCACCCACCCACCGGGTTTGCTGCGCAATATTCGTGAGCTATGTGATCATTACGAAGTGCTTTTGATTTGTGATGAAGTAGCTACTGGATTTGGTCGTACCGGTAAGATATTCGCCTGCGAACATGAATCAGTAACACCGGATATTCTTTGTATCGGCAAAGGTTTGACAGGGGGCTATCTGCCCATGGCTGCTACCGTGGCTCGACCACACATTTTCGATGCATTTTTAGCCAGTGCGACTGATTCCCGGCAGTTTTTTCACGGCCACACATTCGGAGGCAACCCACTGGCGGCGGCAGCGGCAATGGCCTCCCTCGATTTACTGACAGAATCGTCATTCCTCGCTGGTGTTTCAGAAAATGGTGAATATCTACGAAACCGGATTAACAACGATCTTGCAGATCACCCTCATGTTGGTGACATCCGCGGCCGGTGTATGATGCTGGGTATCGAGCTAGTGGCTGATCGTGCGACGCGTCGACCCTTTTCCTCAGATTTACAGATTGGTCGATCTGTGTGCCGCCGGACAGTTCGTAAGGGTGTCTGGATCCGCCCCCTGGGAGACGTGATCATTCTCATGCCTCCACTCATCGCTACGGAAGACGAACTTGAAATGCTCGCCACCGTCGTCACCGACTCAATCAAAGCAGAAACGGCGGGGCTCTTCGAACAAGCAACTCCATCTCACCTGACGCATGAATAACTCACCATGAATGACCAATTCGAACACGATGACAATCCAAAAGTTGACGTGACCGACCCCGCCATCGTTGCAGAATACGAACCCTATCTTCGGATGCTCGCACGAATCCAGATGCGTCGGGCCTTTCAAGCGAAGGTGGGAGCCAGCGACATGGTGCAACAAGCAATGCTTCAAGCCGTTCAAGGGTTTGATGGATTCCGTGGTTCTACGGAGGCGGAATTGAGGGGTTGGTTGCGGCAAATATTGGCACACCATATCTGCCATCTGGATCGTGACATGCATCGCGACAAAAGGGATGTTCGCCGAGAACAATCCATGGAACAAAAGCTTGCACAATCTTCTCTGCGACTCGAAGGTTTACTGGCCGGAAAATCACCCACTCCCAGCCAAAATGTGGTGCTGGGAGAAAATGTGATCCAAATGGCAGAAGCAGTGGAAAACCTGCCTGAGTCCCAACGGAAAGCAATTCGCTTGCACTACCTCGAGGGTCTTAAATTGTCTGAGGTTGCGGAAATCACTGGCAAATCAAGTGGTGCAGTCGCCGGTCTATTGCATCGGGGAATGAAGACGCTTCGGCAGCAATTGGCGGATGGCTAAGCCAACAGGTGAATGCTGACACTAACCAAGGCTGGAGGCACACTACGTCAATCGAGCAGATTCGGATATCTTCTCGGGCACTCCAGTTCCCTCGAAGATCAATAAGCATCCCATGATTCGAACACGCTTTGCCCCCAGTCCCACTGGTTACCTTCACATCGGTGGTGTCCGTTCTGCTCTCTTCAACTGGCTGCTCGCAAAGCAGAGTGGGGGGCAATTCATATTGCGAATTGATGACACCGATGCTGGCCGCAACGTCAGCGAAGCCTTGCAGCCAATCCTAGACGGATTCCGTTGGCTCGGGATGGACTGGGATGAGGGTCCAGATGTCGATGGTCCGCACGCGCCGTACTACCAATCAGAGCGTTCCGAACGCTATCAAGAGGCTGCCGAACAATTACTTGCCAGCGGCCATGCCTACCGCGACTATGCAACCCCGGATGAATTGAAAGCGGAGCGTGACGCCGCCGAAAAGAAGGGGGAAAGATTCTTTTACAACCGGCAGTGGATGGCAGAAACAGACGAGCAGGCGGCAGCATTCGAGGCAGAAGGTCGGCCGCGCACTCTGCGATTGAAAATGCCTCGAGAAGGGACATGCACCATTGAGGATCTGGTGCGAGGGGAAGTCCAGTTTGAATGGGCTCAAGAACAGGACACCGTTATCCAGCGCCCGGATGGTAGCTGTCTCTACCACCTCGCCAGTGTGATCGACGATCATGACTTTGAAATCTCACACGTCGTTCGGGCTGAAGAACACCTGCCAAATACTCCACGCCAAATATTCATCTTGGAATCACTTGGCTATCAACGCCCCAAATACGCACACCTGCCTTATGTTGCAGAACCCGGTGGTTCAGCAAAATTAAGCAAACGAAAATTGGCAAAATACGAAAACAACAAGGACTTTGCCCAACTGCTGGCAAGAGGCAGAGGCATTGCAGAACGCTGCAACATTCCTGTTGAAGCCGACACGTTCAACCCAGTCATCATCGACTTCTATCGCGAGATTGGCTTTGAGCCGGAAGCAATCCTCAACTACCTGCTGCTTCTCGGTTGGTCACTTGATGGTGAAACTGAAAAATTCACTGTTGATGAGATGGTCAATCTCTTCACGATTGAGAGGGTCAACAAATCACCAGCGTCATTTGATCCAAAAAAACTGATTGCCTTTCAGGGTGACGCCTTCGCACAATTACCGCTAGCCACTCGCATTGAACGAACAAAACCATTTGCTGATCGTGCTGGCTTGCTCGGGACGCCCGAAGCGGAAGAAAAACTTGCCAAGATCGTTGAGGGAGCCGACGATCGACTCAAAATGGCTGGTGATATTCTCGACTTTGACTACTTGTTTATCGACGAATTCACATTGAACGAGAAAGCTTTCAACAAGCGAATTTGCAAACCACAGAATGCTCGTCCCTTGTTGCTTCAACTCCGTGAGTATCTGGAGCTGGTCGAATTTTCTGGCGCCGATCAACTGGAACAGCAGATAGGACAATTTTGTCTGGATGCAGGAATCGAGCTGAAGGACATCATTCACGCAATTCGGGTCGCAACCACGGGTCAAGCAGGCGGATTTGGCATGTTTGACACCTTGGCGATCTTGGGTAAGGAAAAAGTGCTGGACAGAATCGACGCGGCTCTGGAACGAGCCGCGACAATCTGCACCGATTCCTGAATGAGCGGGCGAGACTATAATAGAATCAGATTTCCCCGCCGCTCACGCACAAGAATCTTCATGTTGTTTTTCCATCCAACAAAACCTCTTGGACTGCTCGCCGCATCGAGCCTTACTGTTTTCGTTCTCGGTTGTTCCACAGAAGTGAAGCAACCAGTCGAGTTTGAGCCAAATCTGGTTCACACCATGAAATATGAAATTCAGAAGGAAATCCCGATGGATGAGGCGTCGAAAGATTCGACGTGGGTGGTCGAAACAATGTTTGGAACCCCTGATGCTCCAACCTTGCCAGCAGTCTTAACCGAGGATGAGGATCTGGCAAGCATCATCAGCTTGAAGCATTTGAAGCACGCGTCTGGTCCGGCGACCGAACAAGGCCGCGGCCTGTTTCGTGCGCTTTGCTCCACATGCCATGGAATCACTGGAAATGGGCGAGGCAAAGATGCCTCCTCGCAAAATCCATACCCCCGTGATTATCGGATGGGAATTTTCAAGTTCAAATCCAACCCGAGAGGCGACAAGCCAACCAAAGAGGATTTGGCCCGACTGATTCGTGATGGTATTTCCGGCACCAACATGCATTCCGCAGCAAAGCTCCTGGAGACAGAAAACTTTCGTCGCAAACAAGACCACCAACCGCCCCTAGAAATCAGCGAAATCACCAACGAAGACATTGACGCACTTGTGGACTACGTGATGTATCTCTCGTTGCGAGGAGAGCACGAACGCCAGCAAGTGGATATGGGGATTCTCGAGCAGATCCTTGAGGATGGCGAAAGGCTCATCAATTCGGATTTTGGGAACCGCGTATCCAATGAAGCCTTCAAGGCATCGCTGGAGGAAGATGGTGACAAAGAAGACGAGGCATTAACAGAAGAAACGAAAGCCAACCTCGAACTGTACGAACGTTATCAAGAAGACTGGGAATATGCCGAGGAGTACGCAGCAGAAATCGCTGAAGCGTGGCTCGACGGGGCTGATGCCGTCCTGGAAATCCCAGATCCACCAGCCAATTTTCCGCTCGCAGAGAATGCATCTGATGTTGCTGTTCTGAGAAGCGGTGATCAGGCCAAGGAATTCGTAGCTTCCGTCAAACGTGGGCAGGAGCTGTTTGTGGGGAAAATCGCCTCCTGCAGTAAATGCCATGGAGAAAAAGGATTGGGCAATGGCCAAACCACCGACTACGACGATTGGACGAAAGACTGGACAACTCGGGTCGATCTGAAGCCAGAGAATCGTGAGGATTTGATTCCACTGATGGCGAGAGGAGCTCTCCCACCGGTGAACATCATTCCACGAAATTTTGCCGAGGGAGTGTTTCGCGGGGGCTCAGAATCAAAGCATCTTTATCGTCGTATTACTCAAGGAATCGACGGGACACCCATGCCAGCAGCAACCTTCGTCGAAGGAAAATTTGATCCCGTCGACGTTTGGCACCTGATCAACTTCATACGGTCCCTGCAGACACCTGATTCATCATCGGAATCCCCATCGTCTGGCGATTCGCCCCAGACACTTACCGCGACTCCTTGACCATTCGCTTAATCCGCTCAAATCGAGGTCACTACGAAGTTTCCTCCTGATTCGGTACCCTAACCATCGCGGCACGTGTCACTTCGCTGATTTCGCCGCCACCGATCGCTTGGAACCGCGGGTAGGCAGGTTAGGGCGTTCGTAATCATTTGCCGCCAACAGTGGGCGAACCAGGAGCGATTGAGATGAGCGAAACAAACGAAAAACGGGAATCAAAGAACTTCATTGAGCAAGCGATTGACGCGGATCTGGCGGTTGGTCGCTTTGCGAATGTTCAGACCCGGTTTCCTCCCGAGCCCAATGGATACCTTCATATCGGGCACGCGAAAAGCATTTGCCTCAACTTCGGGCTCGCTGAAAAACATTCCGGTACCTGCAATCTACGATTCGACGACACCAACCCTGCCAAAGAGGAAACTGAATACGTCGAATCAATCATGGAGGATATTCGCTGGCTGGGCTTCGAATGGGACAGTTTGCACTTTGCCAGTGACTACTTCGAACAACTTTATGGCTGGGCAGAAAAACTAATTGAGTCAGGTGACGCCTACGTTTGCGACCTATCAAGCGAAGAAACCCGTGAGTACCGGGGCAGCTTGACCGCTCCCGGCAAAAACAGCCCCCACCGCGACAGAAGCCCCACTGAAAATCTCGACCTGTTTCGTCGCATGCGTGCCGGAGAATTCGAAGACGGCAGCAAATCCTTACGTGCCAAGATTGATATGGCGTCACCCAATATCAATCTACGCGACCCTGTGATGTATCGCATTCTACGTGCAACGCACCACCGCACCGGTGATGACTGGTGTATCTATCCAACCTACGACTGGACACACGGACAGAGCGATTCGATTGAAGGCATAACGTTCTCGATCTGCACACTTGAGTTTGAAAATCACCGTCCCCTTTATGACTGGTTCTGCGAAAAACTTGGCATCCACCATC